>RRZU012526065.1_pt1 | contig 50849 bp, 49 predicted proteins | sample 2165561 | NCBI WGS metagenome assembly RRZU01 (sample SAMN10456909, study PRJNA506462) | wastewater metagenome | isolation source: wastewater sludge | place: USA: Moscow, Idaho | reverse complement strand
TATGAGCGATCTAGCCAAAGAGATCATCCCGATAAATATCGAAGACGAGTTACGTAACTCTTATCTCGATTATGCAATGAGTGTCATCGTCGGGCGTGCACTGCCAGACGTGCGGGATGGTTTAAAACCAGTGCATCGTCGTGTTTTATTTGCGATGCACGAGTTGAGTAACGACTGGAACAAACCTTATAAGAAATCTGCCCGTGTCGTCGGTGACGTGATCGGTAAATATCACCCACACGGTGACTTAGCGGTATACGACACTATCGTTCGTATGGCGCAGGATTTCTCCATGCGTTACACACTGGTCGATGGTCAGGGTAACTTCGGTTCTGTAGACGGCGACTCAGCCGCCGCGATGCGTTATACCGAAATCCGTATGGACCGCATCGCTCATGAGCTGCTGGCTGATCTGGAAAAAGAAACTGTCGATTGGGTTCCTAACTACGACGGCACAGAGCAAATCCCGGCTGTTATGCCAACGAAGATCCCTAACCTGCTGGTAAACGGTTCGTCCGGTATTGCGGTAGGTATGGCGACCAACATTCCGCCACACAACCTGACTGAAGTCGTCGATGGCTGTCTGGCACTGATGGAAAACTCAGAATTAACGATTGATGAGTTGATCCAGCTGATCCCAGGTCCTGATTTTCCAACCGGCGGTATCATCAATGGTCGTTCCGGTATCCTTGATGCGTACCGTACAGGTCGTGGCAAAATTTATGTGCGTGCGCGCACTGAAATTGAAACTGACGAGAAGAACGGTAAAGAATCCATTATCGTTACTGAGTTGCCATACACCGTCAACAAAGCCCGTTTGGTAGAAAAAATTGCCGAGCTGGTGAAAGATAAAAAAATTGAAGGTATCACAGCACTGCGCGATGAGTCTGACAAAGACGGTATGCGTGTGGTGATTGAATTGCGTCGTGGCGAGTTGACCGAGGTTATGCTGAATAATCTCTACACGCACACGCAGATGCAAAACGTGTTCGGTATCAACATGGTGGCGCTGGTTAATGGCCAACCAAAAACACTGAATCTGAAAGAGATTCTGGCTGCCTTCATCGACCATCGTCGTGAAGTAGTTACTCGCCGTACCGTATTTGAATTACGTAAAGCGCGTGAACGTGCACATATTCTGGAAGGTCTGGCGATTGCGCTGGCGAATATCGACCCGGTTATTGAGTTGATCAAAAACTCCTCCAGCCCGGCAGAAGCGAAACAAGGTCTGGTTGCCCGTGGTTGGGCACTGGGTGCTGTAGCTGAAATGCTGGAACGTGCTGGTGGTGATGCGGCACGTCCTGAATGGCTGGAACCAGAATTCGGTATCCGTGATGACCATTACTTCCTGACTGAACAACAAGCTCAAGCCATTCTGGATCTGCGTCTGCACAAACTGACCGGTCTGGAACATGAAAAAATTCTGGATGAATACCGTGAATTGTTGGGCGAAATCGCTGAACTGCTGCGTATTTTGGCTAGCCCAGAACGTTTGATGGAAGTCATTCGTGAAGAACTGGAATTTGTGAAATCTCAGTTCGGTGATAAACGTCGTACCGAAATTCAGGCCGCCAGCATCGAAATCAACATGGAAGATCTGATCACACCGGAAGACGTGGTGGTAACACTGTCGCACGAAGGTTATGTGAAATATCAGCCATTGTCTGACTACGAAGCGCAGCGTCGTGGTGGTCGTGGCAAAGCCGCGGCGAAAGTAAAAGATGAAGATTTCGTTGAACAACTGTTAGTGGCGAATACTCACGACACCATTCTCTGCTTCTCAACGCAGGGTAAAGTGTACTGGCTGAAAGTTTATCAATTGCCTGAAGCCAGCCGTACCGCACGTGGCCGTCCGATTATCAACCTGTTACCACTGGATGAAAACGAACGTATTACCGCGATTCTGCCGGTTAAATCTTACGATGATGATAAGTATGTCTTCTTCGCAACCGGTGATGGTACGGTGAAAAAGACAGAACTGTCTGCTTATTCCCGTCCGTTGTCATCAGGTATCCGTGCTATTAACCTGAATGAAGGTGATTCACTGATTGGTGTCGCCATCACTGATGGTAACAGCGAAATTATGCTGTTCTCTGATGCCGGTAAAGTTGTCCGGTTCAACGAAAGTGATGTTCGTTCCATGGGTCGTACCGCAACGGGTGTTCGTGGTATGAAACTGGGTGAAACGGATAAAGTCGTTTCGCTGATCGTTCCTCAGAATGGCGGTGCTATCCTGACTGCAACCGAAAATGGTTACGGTAAGCGTACTGATCTGGCGGAATATCCGGTGAAGAGCCGTGCAACATTGGGCGTGATCTCGATTCAGGTGACTGAGCGTAACGGTAAGGTGGTCGGTGCGATTCAGGTTGATGAATCAGATGAAATCATGCTGATCACCAACGCTGGCACACTGGTTCGTACCCGTGTCTCAGAAGTTGGATTGATTGGCCGTAACACCGCCGGTGTTCGTCTGATCCGTACTGCGGAAGATGAGAAACTGGTTAGCCTGGAACGTGTTGCAGAACCGGAAGGCGACGAGTCAGACGCTGAAGGTGATGTTGATTCATCTGAAGAAACATCAGCTGAATAAAGTCAGAGAGAGGACGTAGTACATGAACGCATGGAAATTCTGGTTAGCAGCTACGCTGTTTAGTGGAATTCAGACGGTCTCTGTAGCTGCAACAGACTCTGGCGAAAAGAATGTGCCAGCAAAACCGTCACTGGTGACACCTGAAGTGATGGCGAAATACGCCATCACCAAACAGACGATGGATAAGAAACCGAACTGTAACGATGTTACAGTTCCGCTTCTGTCGGCTTTTTGTGAGCGGCCAATTCTGACTTCGCTGGACGGTAAAATCCGCCAGCTGATGCAGGAATTACCGTCCAAACAGGCGCAGTATCCGCAGTTTGATTTGCAGAAAGATCAGCAGTCATGGCTGACTCGTCATGATAACTGTATGCAAGACAAAGATCTGAAAATGTGTCTGGAACTTTCTTATCTGGAGCGTGTATCTGAACTGGAATCTCAGTTCGAACTGGTTCCGAAAGAAGGGCCGATCCATTATCAGTGCGGTGCTGACAAACAGGATGTCTGGCTGACGTTTTATGCAACCTCACTGCCTGCGGTCATTGTGAAGAATAATGATCAATACCGTGAAGCGTTTATGGGGCCCCTCAGTCGGGGTGTGAAATACACCTCACATGAGCTGACCGTTGTAGAACGTAAACAGGCCGCGACTATCCATTGGGATGATAAAACACTGGATTGTCAGCAACGGGCTGATTAATTCCAGTATTTTTTAGTTCTGCTGAAAGGACAAGCCAATGCTTGTCCTTTTTCTTTCCTGTCTATGCAGACAATTTCTGCCGTGCATTTGCGGCCATCAGATCCCAATTCCCGGATTGCTCAGTGAGGATCGTCAAATGCCCCATTTTTCTGCCCGGGCGGGGTTCCTCTTTCCCATATAAATGGAGTTTCAGTGCCGGAATGGAGAGTAATGCCTGCCAGTCTGGTGTTTTTGTCTGTCCGTTGGAACCCTGATACCAGTGATCGCCGAGAATATTGATCATGATCGCGGATGAGTGCGCCCGGCTATCGCCTAACGGCAAACCGCACAGAGCCCGAACCTGCTGTTCAAATTGCGAGGTATAACAGGCGTCTATGGTTGCATGTCCTGAATTATGCGGTCTGGGCGCAATTTCATTCACCAGCAATTGGCCACCGGCTACAAAAAATTCCACTGCCATCGTGCCGATATAATCCATTTTCCCGGCGATCAGTCTGGCAATGCTTTCTGCTTCTACTCTTAAATGATCGGGGAATGCCGGTGCCGGCATAACGGATACATCAAGGATACCGTGCTTATGCACATTTTGCGCAACAGGGAAAAATTCTATATTTCCGCAGTCATCCCGGGCCAGAACAACCGAAACTTCGTAATCCAGGTCCAATTTTTTTTCCAGTACACAGGGTTGTGAATTGAACTGGTTAAATGCGGCTAATGCTTCAGATTTATTTTCTACAATCTGCTGACCTTTACCGTCATATCCCGAGCTGGCGAGCTTGATGATGCCCGGATAGATGCTGGCCGGTGACATCAGGATGTCCTGTTCAGTGGTAATGTTCAGGCTGGCAGCATGCGGAATGTCATGTGCCTGCAGAAAGCTTTTTTCACGACTTCGGTTCTGGCAGATCCGCACTGCTGCTGCATCTGGCCGGACAGGAATATGACCCGCCAGATAATCCAGCGTATCAGCCGGAATATTCTCGAACTCGGTGGTCACTGCGGCGCAGATTGTCGCCATATAATTTAAGGCATTAACATCATCATAAGCAGCGATGATGTGTTCATCGGCAATTTGTCCTGCCACGCTTTGTTTATCAGGATCAAGCACCAGTACGCGGTAACCCAGTTTATGTGCAGCCAGAACAAAGTAGCGACCTAACTGGCCGCCACCTAAAACACCAATTGTTGCTGGAGGCTGGATCATTCAGCGTTCTCCGGCTCAAGGCTCATTTCCATCACCATGTCATGCTGACGTTGGCGATACGCAGTCAGCTGCTCAGTCGATGACTTGGCATAGTTCGGATTGCCAGCCGAGATCATGGCGACGGCAAATAATGCGGCGTTGGCCGCGCCGGCTTCGCCGATCGCAAATGTGGCAACCGGAATGCCTTTCGGCATTTGAACGATAGATAACAGCGAATCCATCCCCTTCAGATATTTGGACGGAACAGGAACACCTAATACCGGAACGGTTGTCTTGGCTGCCAGCATGCCGGGGAGATGTGCGGCACCACCGGCACCGGCAATAACCGCGGATAATCCTCTTTGCCGGGCGGTTGAGGCATAGTCAAAAAGCAGATCCGGCGTCCGGTGTGCTGAAACAACCTTGGCTTCATAAGGAATACCAAATTCGTCCAGAATGGCGGCGGCAGCCTGCATCACAGGCCAATCAGACTTCGAGCCCATCACAATACCAATAATCGGTGCTGTTTTGTTTTCCTGATCCATGTTTACTCCGGTATTAAGGTAACTTTTGCGGGATATTAAAAATCTCAGGGAAGCAGTATTTCTGCTTCCTGAAGAAAGGCCATCATGGCGTAATCGGGGTAATAACGTTTTTTGATATGCGTCAGCACCTGTTCTGCCTGTGCGCGGGTGCATATCACATCAATTCTGATATTGGCCTTTTCATCCCAGGCTGCGTCGCGCAGTCCATGTCGTCCGCGGCCCCGGGCGTCTGAAACGGTATAGCCTGTAATTCCCATCTGCTCTGCATCCCGCAGGATGGATTGTTCGATTGCTGCCTCAGTGATAATGGTGAGTAATGTTCTTTTCTCTGTCAGTACTGTCATAAACTCACTCCGGTCAGCATCTGCGCAAAATGGTGATATAAGGGGATCCCGATGATAATGTTGAAAGGGAACGTGATTCCAAGCACTGCGGATAAAGAGAGCGCCGGGTTTGCTTCCGGTACGGCTAAACGCATCGTTGCCGGAACCGCAATATAGGAAGCGCTTGCCGCCAGGACGGCCAGCAAGGTAATCCCTCCGGCGGATAATCCGATGAGAACACCACAGGCCATACCGAGTACCGCTGATATCAGCGGCATCGTGATACCAAATGCGATGATCACGATGCCATTCCGGCGCAGATCGCCCACTTGCTTTGCAACAATCAACCCCATTTCCATCAGGAACAGCGCCAGTGCACCTTTGAAGAGGTCGAAAAACAAACCTTTGATGGATGAAAGTCCGTCCGGACCAGCAATCCATCCGATGATCATCCCACCCAGCAGTAACGTGACGCCTTTGCCGAAAAAGGTTTCATGCGCGAGTTGTCGCCAGTCAGTGCCTTTTTTAACACCGCGGACCAGAATAATGCCTGCCATGATGGCGGGAATTTCCATCACCGCCAGAAAGACCGCCATCTGCGATTCAAACCCGATGTTCTTTGTCATCAGCCAGTTAGAGCCTACCGCGAAAGTAGCAACACTGACTGAACCATAATGGGCTGCTGTTGCAGCTGCGTTAGCCCGGTCGAAACGGCATAAATACTTGAGAATGGAAAATGCGATCAGTGTCTGAATAATGCCTAATGTAATGACCGCCAGAAGCTGCGGTGCCAGAGAAAAAACAGATTGTTGTGCAAGACCCTGACCGCCTTTCAGACCGATAGCTATCAGTAAAAACACAGACAAGGAATCATAAAGTGCAGAAGGTAATTTAAGCTCCGACTTCACCAGACCGGCCAGTAATCCGAACACAAAAAAAAGCACTACAATATCCGGCATAGACGACTTCAAGCTCCTTTGCTCTGAATTCGGACATCTTTCTGATACGCCTGTTCATTTCCTGGAAATACGGCTGACAGGGTATCGACGGTGCCATGGTAGACTTGTTTGTTAATCGAAAAAATCAGATTATTACTGAGTAATATTCGGAAAAAACTGATCAAGGAGCTATGACGATGCTGAACTATAAGCAGCTCTACTATTTCTGGAATGTCGCCAAAACCGGGAGTATTACCCGTACCGCAGAAAAACTGCACCTGACTCCGCAAACAATCAGTGGTCAGTTGGCCGAATTTGAACGGAATTTAGGCGTTGATCTATTCCGACGAACCGGAAAACGTTTCGAGCTGACAACGGCCGGTAAAATGGCGTTATCACATGCGGATGATCTGTTTCAGATCGGTAATGAGCTGGAGCAATTACTGCGTCATGGCGTGAACAGCAGTGAACAGTCGTTCCGGATTGGTATTGCCGATGCGGTTCCGAGATCGCTGGCATATCAGTTGCTGGCGCCGGTTATCTCTCTTCCTGTACCGGTACGCCTTGTTTGTCATGAAGATAAACTGGATCGGTTATTCGCGGAATTGGCAATTCATAAGCTGGACCTGGTGATTGCAGATCAGCCGTTACCCTCTGAGCTGGGAGTGAAGGGATATAATCACGAGCTGGGTCGCTGCTCTGTCACCTTTTGTGCGGTACCGGAGCTGGCAGAACGATATGCTCCGGGATTTCCATCTTCTTTAAATAATGCCCCCATGCTATTGCCGGGGGATAAAACCTCGATGCAGGCATTGCTCGATCGCTGGTTCAGTAAATGTCAGATCCATCCACATATTATTGGTAAATTTGATGACAGTGCGTTGATGAAAGCATTCGGCAAAGCAGGTGCCGGGATATTTCCGGTGCCGTCAGTGATGGTGGATGAAGTCAGAGCACAATATGGCGCCGATGTTCTGGGTGTCATACCTGACGCGCTTATCCGGTATTACGCCATATCCGTTGAACGTCGTATTACACATCCGGCGGTTCTGGCGGTCAGTCAGGCGGCGAAAAAAATATTATTTACAGAGAAAAATACAGAGCGTTAATTGATCGGACGGGAATGATGTCGTTCTGATTAAATTGGCGAATTTGTGGCAGATAAGTAGAATGGCGGCCTGCAATATTGAGGTCGCACCATGTCATCACCATTATCATCACTGACCGTATCACCAGGCCGGGTCATTCTTGCACCGATGGAAGGTGTGCTGGATTCTTTGCTGCGGGAAATTCTGACCGCCGTTAACCATTACGACCTCTGCGTTACCGAATTTGTGCGGGTGGTCGATCAGCTGCTGACCCGTAAGACGCTGTATCGCCTTTGTCCGGAATTATTGCATGGTGGAAAAACAACCAGTGGTACTCCGGTAAGAGTTCAGCTGTTGGGGCAGCATCCGCAGTGGCTGGCTGAAAATGCAGTATTAGCGACAGAATTAGGTTCACCCGGTATTGATATCAACTTTGGCTGTCCGGCTCGCAGAGTCAATAACTCATGCGGTGGTGCCGCATTACTGAAAGAACCGGAAAGTATTTATCGGATCCTGCGTACTGTCCGTGATGCCTTACCTGCGGAACAGCTACTATCTGCCAAAGTCAGACTTGGCTGGAGTTCGCCGGATGAATGTCACGAGATCATTGATGCGGTAATACAGGGCGGAGCAGGTGAACTGGCGATTCATGCACGCACCAAAGAAGATGGTTACAAAGCCGATGCCATTAAGTGGGAATGGATAAACACATTACGCCCCCAAATCAACATTCCGCTGATAGCGAACGGCGAGATCTGGAATGCGGCAGATGCTGTACGTTGCCGGCAGATAACAGGCTGCAATGATCTGATGGTCGGGCGGGGCGCATTGCAATTACCTAACCTTGGCGCGGTAATAGCAAAAAATGCAGAGGCAATGATGTGGTCAGAAGTAATGGGGTTATTGCTGCAGTATGCCGATGCGGCATTACAGCAACCCCGATCGGATTATTTACCGAGCCGGTTAAAACAATGGCTGGTCTTCCTGAAACAGCAATATCCGGAAGCAGCAGAGCTCTTTATGTCGATACGTACAGTACATGATACTTCGGCATTTGTTGAACAACTTAACGCGGCTAAAACAAAGCGGGCCTGATCGCCCGCTTTAAGTCATTTCATTCTGAATCCGCCAGTGGCCAGCCACCCAGCGATTTCCATTTATTTACAATATGACAGAACAATTCTGCCGTGCGCTCTGTGTCGTACAGTGCAGAATGGGCTTCATTATTATCAAACGGAATAGCAGCCGTCTGACATGCTTTGGCCAGTACGGTCTGACCTAACGCCAGACCCGCCAGCGTCGCAGTGTCGAAAGTTGCAAATGGATGGAATGGGTTCCGTTTCAGCGATGCCCGTTCCGATGCAGCCATCATAAAGCTATGGTCGAACGTCGCATTATGGGCAACCACGATGGCACGATTGCAACCTTCAGCTTTCATTCCTTTGCGAATGATTTTGAATGTCTCATGTAACGCATCACGTTCGCTAACGGCTCCGCGTAACGGATTAAATGGATCAATACCATTAAAATCGATAGCGGCTTTTTCAATGTTAGCCCCCTCAAACGGTTCAACATGGAAATGAATCGTCTGATCCAATGATAACCAGCCATCCTGATCCATTTTTAAAGTTGTCGCTGCCATTTCCAGCAAAGCGTCCGTTTTCGGGTTAAACCCGGCAGTTTCAACATCAATCACAACCGGGTAATAACCGCGAAAGCGTTCTTTCAAGCACATAAACAGATACCAACTCAGAATGAATTATAAAAATTAAGGTTCACGGATTTCCTGCGTGCTCATCAGGCCCATTTTTTCAAACAGACTAAACAGCAGACTTACGACAATCGCAAGTAAAGTAGCCAGCGCCATCCCTTTCAGAGAAACGGTGCCCACCTCGATATGCGCACCTGATAAACCGACGATCAGTACGATAGAAGTCAGGATCAGATTTTTCGGCTTGCTGTAATCTACTTTTGATTCAACCAGTATACGAATACCAGAAGCTGCAATAACACCGAACAGCAGCAGGGAAACACCGCCCATTACCGCTACCGGGATACTACCAATAATCGCAGTGAATTTACCCAGGAATGCCATAACGATAGAAATCACCGCTGCACCGCCAATAACCCAGACGCTGTAAACGCGGGTAATGGCCATAACACCGATATTTTCACCGTAGGTCGTAGTGGGTACTGAACCAAAGAAACCAGACAGTGTAGTCGAAACACCATCACCCATCAGTGAACGATGCAGACCCGGGTCTTTTTTCAGATCTTTGCCGATGATTTTTTCAGTCACGATAAAGTGACCGATATGCTCTGCAATTACAACGAACGCTGCAGGTAAAACGGTGATGATGGCGCCCCAGTTCAGGACAGGGGTGTAAAACGTCGGGACAGAGAATACAGATGCGGTATTCACGGCATCAAACTTCACCATGCCCATCGACAGAGCCAGCAAATAACCGGCAACAATAGCAATCAGGATCGGGATAACGCCCAGGAAACCACGGAACAGAACGGAACCAAACACCACCACACCGAAGGTGAACATAGAAACTGTTACCGTGGAAGCATCCAGAGTTTTTGCAGTTAATCCGGCCATATCAGCAGCAACCGGTGCCAGCTCCAGACCGATGATCGCAACGATAGCGCCCATTGCTGCCGGAGGGAAAACCACATCAATCCAGCGATAACCAAAGGTTTTAATAATTAAGGCAACCGAGATAAAGATAAGACCAGAAGCAATAAAGCCACCCAGTGCAGCTTCATAGCTAAGTGTGGTCATTACAGCAAATACAGGCGACAGAAATGCAAAACTGGAACCCAGATAGGCAGGCACTTTACCCTGACACAGTATCAGGTAAATCAACGTACCAATACCGTTGAATAACAATACAGTACCCGGATCGATTTTGAACAGCATCGGCACAAGAACGGATGCGCCGAACATGGCGAATAAATGTTGCAGGCTTAACGGAATGGATTGAAGCAACGGCGGGCGTTCATCAACCTGAATAATCTGTCTGCGCACAGACGTCTCCTTTCTTTGAGTGAGGCAATCATAAAATCCAAAAAATCGGAACATTATCGCAAAAACAGGCTTCTATTTATATGGGGAACAGTATAAATAGCCATTGAAATAATAATCCTGAATACCTGATTTTGTTGCCGGTAAGGGGAATAAAATGGGAGACGATGAGACGGTAGCCTGGTTGTAAAAACGGCCTCATCATGAGGCCGTCTTATATTGCTTAAGCGCCCAGACCTTTGCCGGCATCTTTCTTGTTAATCAGCTCGATCTTGTAACCATCCGGATCTTCAACAAAAGCGATAACCGTAGTACCGCCTTTTACCGGGCCGGGTTCACGGGTGATTTTCGCACCAGCAGCACGAAGTGCATCGCAAGTGGCATAAATATCTTCCGCTTCCAGAGCAATGTGACCATAAGCAGTACCCAGCTCATAGCTTTCAACGCCCCAGTTATAAGTCAACTCAATGACGGCTTCATCCGTTTCTTCACCATAACCAACGAAGGCCAGAGAGTATTTGTACTCTTCGTTGTCACTCTGACGCAGTAATTTCATACCTAAGACTTCAGTATAAAACTTAATAGAACGTTCTAAATTACCAACACGTAACATGGTATGCAGAATGCGCATGGATCACTCCTCTGGTTCAGTTTTCTGTTTATATTCACATAAATCTTCAATCAGACAAGAACCACAACGTGGCTTGCGGGCTATGCAGGTATAGCGACCATGTAAAATCAGCCAGTGATGCACATCCAGTTTAAATTCAGCCGGAACATGTCTGAGTAATTTCTCTTCGACTTCGTTAACATCTTTTCCCGGTGCAAAACCCGTACGGTTCGCAACCCGGAATATATGGGTGTCCACCGCAATGGTTGGCCAGTCAAACGCCGTATTCAGCACCACATTCGCTGTTTTACGCCCGACCCCCGGTAACGCTTCCAGTGCGGCTCTGTTTTCCGGTACTTCGCCGTTATGTTTTTCCAGCAAGATCGCGCAGGTTTTTATGATGTTTTCTGCTTTGGCGTTATACAGTCCGATCGTTTTAATGTAGCTCTTCAACCCATCAACGCCCAGTGCCTGAATGGCTTCAGGGGTATTGGCGACCGGATATAACTTCGCCGTGGCTTTATTGACACTGACATCCGTAGCCTGCGCCGACAAAATAACGGAAATCAGTAGCTCAAACGGAGAAGTGTATTCCAGCTCCGTCGTTGGATTTGGATTGGCTTCCCGCAAGCGCTCAAGGATCTGACGACGTTTGTCTTTATTCATAAATCAGAAAGTGGTTACCCGGACACGTTCAACCTGTGCTCTGACAGGGGATTTTCTCCGGGCAAAGCGTGCATTCAGGGCATTTTTGGCTGCGATAAGGAAACCAAGCACCAGAAATGCGCCCGGCGGCAGAATCGCCAGCAGGAACGTGGTGTCGCTGTGATAAACATCAACGCGCAGTGCCGAGGCCCATGAACCGAACAGAACGTCAGCGCCTGCGAATAATGTTCCCTGACCCAGAATTTCCCGGATACTACCCAGTACAAAAAGTGTAACAGCGAATCCCATTCCCATCATGAAGCCGTCAAATGCAGATTTCAGCGGACTATTCTGGCTGGCGAATGCTTCTGCTCGTCCGGCAACAATACAGTTGGTTACGATCAAGGCGATAAAGATACCCAGCGATTTATATAACTCATAAACGTAGGCGTTCATCACTAGTTGCAGGCAGGTCACAATTGCCGCGATCAATAATACATAGATCGGAATACGGATCTCCGTCGGGATCCAACGCCGGAATAGAGAAATACCTAAATTGGAGAGGGTGAGTACCAGCATAGTGGCGATACCCATACCCAGTGCATTTGCGGCAGAGTTAGTCACAGCTAGTGTAGGACACAGCCCAAGAGCCTGAACCAGGATCGGATTGTTTTTCCATAAACCTTGTTTGGCTATTTCAGTAAAACCGTTTCCGCTGACCTTTTGCTGCGGGGAGAGGTCATGACACCCTTTCGGTGAAGATTCCATTATTTCGCCTCACAGGCCGGGGCCTGTTCAATGAGTTCAGGATGCTGCTGCACCAGCAATAAAACATTTTTCAGCTGTTTAACAATCGCCCGCGGAGTGATGGTGGCACCGGTAAAACTATCAAATTGTCCGCCATCTTTTTTTACCGCCCACAGTGCATCATTTTCAGCCGGTAATTTCTGATAATTAAACCCGTCTATCCAGCTATTTTTACTGCGTTCAATTTTATCGCCTAAGCCCGGCGTTTCATGATGCTCCAGTACTTCTACCCGCTGAATTTCAGCATCTGTGCTTACGCCGGTCAGTAAACGGATAGAACCGCTATAACCATCAGGAGCGACTGATTCAATAATATAGCCCGTAATGGCGCCATTTTTACGAGCCAAATAAACCGGATGAGAACGGCTGTTTCCCAGATAATCAGAGGTCAGTAACCGACATTCCTGATTTAAGTCATGATCGTACGAGCCAGTTGGCAGCATGCTGCCCAGAATTTGTTGTTGCTGGGATTGTTGCTGTGCGGCAATGACATCGTGTGTCTTGTAATCAGTAAAAACAATAGCACCAGTACAGATCAAGGCAAAGAAGCTTAACCGCAGACCATTTTTTTGCATCGATTTCAGCATGATTAGTGTCCGTAAACGCGTGACTGGCTGTATTTGTCGATCAATGGCACCAGAATATTACAAAGCAATACCGAGAACGCCACACCATCCGGATAGCCACCAAAATGGCGGATAATAAAGACTAATCCCCCGACCAATGCACCAAAAATCAGGCGCCCCCGGGATGTCGTGCTGCTGGTTACCGGATCTGTAATGATAAAGAAAGCCCCCAGCATCGTGGCACCACTCAGTAACTCGATTTCCGGCATAGCAAATTGGGCCGGCGCCAGATAATGCGCCAGCGCACTGGCCGCAGCGAGCGTACCGAGCATGGCAACGGGTGTCTGCCATGGGATAAGTCGCAGCATAAATAACAAAATGCCACCAGCCAGAAAGCTCAGATTAATCCAGCGCCAGCCCTCATGACTAACTGCCGTAAAATTCGCGGAAGTAACCAGAGAATCAACTGAATGTCCGCGTTTTGATTCGGTTTTCAGATGATCCAGGGGCGTTGCCATTGTGGATCCATCAACCAGCGTTTTTAGTTGATAATTTGTCAGTCCTTCGCTGGTTTTACCCTGAAAGATAACCGCAGCGGTTTCGGCCGGAGACAGCAGTTGTGCGGTCACAGCCTGAGGTGCCATCCAGTTTGTCATTGGGGCAGGGAAAGAGACCAGTAACAGGACGTAACCAACCATAGCCGGATTAAATGGATTCTGGCCAAGACCACCATACAATTGTTTGGCAATAATGATGGCGAATGCAGTAGCTAACACCACCATCCACCAGGGTAGTAATGGCGGGATTGCAACGGCGATCAGTGCCGCGGTCAGCAGGGCACTGCTGTCTTTCAACGACGCTGATACAACATAATTCCGCATACGCAGAATGACAGCTTCAGACACAAGCGCGGTCAAGATGGCCAGTCCAAGCTGAAATAATACGCCCCAGCCGAACAGGTAGCATTGCGCGGCAATACCCGGAACTAACGCCAGCAGTGTCAGTCGCATTACACTGCTAGTGCTTTTCTGGCTATGACCATGTGGTGAAACGGCAATCGCAAATGACATGAAACTTATTCCTGTTGTTCTTTGTTCTGGGCGGCCTCAGCTTCAGCCTGCGCTTTTTTTGCCTTTACTCTGGCAATCGCGGCGGCCACAGCTGCTTTCTTTGCTGCTTCGGGATCTGCAGGTTCGGCTGATGATTCAGTTGCAATAGCAGCAGGCTGCTCTGCCTGCAATTTCTTCGCTTTGGCTCTCGCAATCGCTGCAGCGACAGCGGCCTTTCTGGCGGAATCCGGATCATCCGGCGTCACCGTTGTGTCAGACTTAGCGGCTTCCGCGGATTGCTCAGATTCTGCTTTTTTGGCTTTCACTCTGGCGATCGCCGCCGCAACAGCCGCTTTCTTGATACTTTCAGCATCAGCAGATTCAGAAGCGGATTCACTGGCAGCAATTTCTGCTTTACGCGCTTTGGCTCTGGCTAAAGCTGCAGCCACTGCGGCTTTGCGGGCATCATCGGCAGGAACAGCTGTACCCGTTGCAGCCGGGAGGTGTGCTTTTTCAGCCTGGTGCTGTATAGCCTGAGCTTTACGGGCTTCCCGTTCTGCCCGCATATCTGCATCGGCCGGGGCAGTTTTATTCTGCTGGGCCTTAAGTCGCATAATGGCTGCGGCAACAGGATCTGCCTCCGCTGACGATAGCGGACGTGCCGCTACAGGAGGAACATGCGCCTCACGGGCCCGGCGTTCTTCTTCCAGACGTAGTTTCTTTGCTTCAAAGCGTAATTTTGCTCGTTCGGCTTGAGCCGCTTCTTCCCGAAGATGCTGGATTTCCGCTTTTTCCTGACGGTAGTAATGTACCAGCGGAATATTGCTCGGACATACCCATGCGCAGGCACCACATTCAATACAATCAGATAAATTGTATTTTTCAGCATTTTCGTGGTCACCGGCTTTGCTGTACCAATAGAGCTGTTGTGGTAGTAATTTTACCGGGCACACTTCCGCACATTTACTGCAACGAATGCAGTTCATTTCATCGTCACGCGGAGGCAACTCAGCCACACTGGGCGCCAGCAGACAGTTAGTGATTTTGACTACCGGCACATCAGCATGCGGCAGGGTAAAGCCCATCATTGAGCCACCCATGATCACGCGCTGACGCGGCTCCGGGATCAATGAGAACTGAGCCAGTAACCAGCGAACGGAAGAACCTAAACGTACCCAGGCATTACCGGGTTTTTTAAATTGTGTGCCGGTTAATGTAACAACCCGGCGGACCAGCGGTTCATCTTCGATGATGGCTTGCCGGATTGCGTAGGTTGTACCCACATTAACCATGACGACACCCATTGACAGTGAACGACCGCCAGACGGAACTTGTCTTCCCGTCAGGATTTCGATCAGCTGACGAGCACTTCCTGACGGATATTTCGTCGGGATAACACGCACGATCACATCATCAGGCAAGGGGTTGAGCAGAAAAGCAGAAATAGCCTCTGGTTTATTATCTTCAATGGCAATAATGGTAATAGTCGGACGCAGAATATGCTTGATGATCTCAATACCTTCCAGGATCTCTCTTGCATGCTCACGCATCAGACGGTCATCCGCTGTAATGTAAGGCTCACATTCAGCACCGTTGATAATTACAATCTCGGCTTTTTCACGCGCAACACTTAATTTGGCGTAAGTAGGGAAACCGGCACCACCAAGGCCTGCAATACCTGCCTGCCGGATACGCTCAAAGAGTTGAATCGAATCATACTGGTGGAAATCAGGCCACGGCTCACGTTCACGCCATTGATCAAGACCATCAGGCTTAATGTGAATACAAGGTTCACTTAATCCGGATGGATGTGCGACGGTGTGCAACTCAATCGCGGTAATAACTCCGGAAGTGCTGGCATGCACCGGCACTTCCATTGGATGATCACTGGCAGTCAGTTGCTGCCCGGCTAATACACGTTCACCCACTTTAACCAGTAAACGCCCGATTCTGCCGCTATGTTGTTTGATCGGAATAACCAGAAAAGGGGGGATGCCGGCATCGACCAACGGTGTTTCACTTGATTCACGCTTATGCTCATCCGGATGCAGGCCACCATGGAAGTCCCAGATCTTGCCCTTACGGATTTTGCTGATGATATTGATAATACTCATTGCACCATTCTCACCGGAATTGTTTCAACATCCCACTTCCAGCGATCAGGCGTGGCAGGTAATTCAATCATTTCAATACAGTTAGTCGGGCAGGGGTCGACGCATAGATCACAACCGGTGCATTCACTGCGTAAAATGGTATGCATCAGTTTGGGTGCACCAATAATTGCATCGACAGGACAAGCCTGAATGCATTTGGTACAGCCGATACAGAGATTTTCGTGAATAAATGCCACTCGTTTCGGCGGCGCCATCAGTAATTCATTATCATCTGATGGCGGTTCAACTCCCATCAGATCGGCAATATTCTGAATAGTCTGCGCACCACCCGGGACACATTTATTGATACTGTCACCATTGGCAATTGCTTCTGCATAAGGGCGACATCCCGGATAGCCACATTGACCACACTGTGTTTGCGGCAATAAAGCATCCAGCTGATCCACAATAGGATCGGATTCCACTTTAAAGTGGATCGCAGCAAAGCCCAGCAGCAACCCGAAAATGAGTGCCAGTGCAGCAAAGATAAGAATAATCAGTAAGATATGGTTCATATATTAGAGCTTAATCAGGCCGGTAAAACCAAGAAATGCCAGTGACATCAGTCCGGCGGTAACCATCCCAATTGCAATACCCTGAAACGGCGCGGGGACATCTGCGGCGGCCAGTCGTTCACGTAAACTGGCAAACAGAATCAACACCAGCATAAAGCCTAAACCACCGCCAAAACCATAAACCACGCTCTGCATGAAATTATGCTGCATGGTGATATTCAGAAGAGCCAGGCCAAGCACAATACAGTTGGTGGTGATTAATGGCAGGTAGATCCCCAAAATACGATAGAGATCCGGGGCACTTTTATGGATCACCATTTCAGTAAACTGAACAACGACAGCGATAACCAAAATAAAAGCCAGTGTACTGAGAGATTCTGCAGCAAGCGGTACCAGCAAATAATGCTGCACCAGATATGCGAAAGCGGATGTCAGAGTCAGCACAAATGTGGTTGCCAGACCCATACCTACGGCAGGCTCAATTTTTTTGGATACCCCCATAAACGGGCATAATCCTAAAAATTTAACCAGAACAAAATTGTTAACCAGAACCGTACTAATTAAAAGTAACAGGTATTCCAACATGATACATACCTCAGCTTGCAAGCGCCGCATATTATCTTCGTATGTACGAAGCTTAACAACCGTTAAACCGAAGGGTTTCTGGATATAAGTATACCGAACGGCTAGACTTTGCTCTCTTTAGCCCCATATCCAGGAGGTAATTTTGGGCGTTCTTCCAATGCTGGCACTTACTATTGCCATGCTGCTCTGGTCCAGTGCATTTATCTCGTTAAAATATCTGCTGGATTTCTTTCATCCCACGCAGATTGTTTTCATCCGAATGCTGATTGCCAGCGGCTGTTTTTTGTTCTTCGGCCGGAAACTTTTACAATTTCGTTATCAGGCCGGCGATTGGCGCTGGCTGGTGATCATGGGAATTGCGGAACCCTGTCTCTACTTTTTATTTGAGACTTCTGCACTGCAATATACAACCGCCGGGCAGGCGGGCGTTATTACAGCAACATTACCGCTTCTGGCCTCGATCGCCGCATTCCTTGTATTGAAAGAACGGATCGGAAAACCACAAATTCTCGGCTTTGTTATCGCAATTCTGGGGTGTACCGCATTGAGTATGGCAGGTCAGAGTGATGAACAAGCCAGTAATCCATTATTGGGTAATTCATTAGAGTTTATGGCGATGTTGTGTGGTGCGGTTTATTCAATTTCAATCCGCAGACTATCATCCCGCTATTCCGTTCTGGTATTAACGGCATTTCAGGCTTTTGTCGGTAGTCTTTTTTTCGGACCGTTAGCATTACAGCATGCAATGCCGGCCGATGTTTCTCTGCTCCAGTGGGGAAGCCTGATCTATTTGGCAACAATAGTAACCATCGGTGCTTACTGGCTGTATAACTGGGCAATCAGTAAAGTAGCAGTATCACTGGCCACTGCTTACATTAATCTGATCCCGGTGTTTACTTTATTACTGGCATTCTGGCTATTGAATGAAAGATTAAACTTCTGGCAGTGTGTCGCGTGTGTTGCTGTGTTTATCGGGGTTGTGATCAGTCAGTTGCCGGAAAAAGTGGCCGTGACAGCAAGAGAACAGGTTCCGGAGAGTCTTTAATGCGGGATAGCACACGAGGGGAAGGAAATCCCCCCGTGTTTTCAGCCATTACTCGAAATGAGATAACGCCCGGGCGAAATCCATCACTTCGACTTCGGCACCGCTCAGTGTTTCATCCCATTCCACACCAATCAGTACACCGTCAGCATGCAACTCGTTAACCCACTCATCATAAAACTCATCCAGAGGGATGGCTGCCGGTTCATAATCTTTCCATTCATCACAGCACAACAGTTTCGCGGCACGTTCAGATGACCACAAAGGCATTACATCGACCGCATCGTCATCAGAGGAGTCGCAAACCACCCATTCATCTTCAACCTGCAGCCCCCACAAAACACCGCTGTCTTTCACTTCAGTGATAAATTTTTCCGGAATATGCAGTTCAGTATGGTCGGTCATTTTTAAGTTCCAAATTCAGTGGATGATAACGATTGTGTATTGTAGCGGAAAATTCAGCTTTCTGTATTTTGACTCTTCTTCATAAGCTCTCTGTGAGTCATGAACATCCGGAAATCAAATTCCAGCTGGTGGTAAGAGGGTTCCATATACTCGCATAACTGATAAAACGCTTTATCGTGCTGTGTTTCTTTCAGGTGCGCCAGTTCATGAACCGCAATCATGCGCAAGAATTCCGGCGATGCTTCCCGGAACACGCTGGCAATGATGATGTCATGCTTCCGTTTGATCTTATTACCCTGTAACTGGGCCTTGCGCACATTCAGCCCCAGGGCATGATGTACTATCGATAACTTGCTGTCATAGCGAACCTTGCTGATAGCGGACACATTCCGCATATAGCGGTTTTTCAGCTCAGTCACATAATCAAATAACGCCGAGTCGCTCTGTACCGTGTGTTTTTCCGGATAGCGCTTTTCCAACCAGGTGCCCAACTGCTGCTTTTGGATCAGCTGCCGTACCTGCTGCTGTAGTTGTTCCGGATAACCACCGAGATACATTAAATCAGACATGATGATTTACTCTCCGGACGGCGCTTTTTTAGCCCAGGGAGAACTTTTCGTTATCACATACAGTTCTTCGACTTTAGCCCGGGCCCATGGTGTCCGTCGCAGGAATTTAAGACTGGATTTAATACTCGGCTCGTTTTGGAAACAGTTGATATCAATACGCTGGCCTAATACATCCCAACCGTAATGTTCAACCAGTTCCGTAACGATGCGCTCCAGTGTTACGCCATGCAGCGGATCTTTGGATTGAAATTGAGTCATATACGAGATTTTCTACCGAATAAAATCAGGCCGACAGATTAGGAGATGAATACTGAAATAGCAAATCAGCAGCAATAGAAATAGCGATTTAATTGTGTGATTATGATCACCATTTCACATCTATCATAATTATCATGGAATTAGAGCTTTCAACCCTGATCTTGCTGGCCATCTGCGGCGTTGCTGCTGGCTTTATCGATTCAATTGCGGGTGGCGGTGGTTTATTAACGGTGCCGGCATTGCTGAGTGTGGGCATTTCACCGGCACAAGCGTTGGCCACCAATAAACTACAAAGCAGCTTTGGCAGTTTTTCTGCCACGTTCTATTTCTTGCGCCGTGGTTACATCGATCTGAAACTGATCAGAAATGGCATCTTTTTTACCTTTATCGGCAGTGCACTCGGTACTTTGCTGGTTCAGCAGATTGACCCTTCGGCATTAAAACAAGCCATTCCGTTCATGCTGATAGGCTTTGCGATGTATTTCATCTTTTCTCCCCGCATTGGTGAAGAAGATCGCCAGCAACGGATCAATTTTTCTCTGTTTTCTTTATTAGTCGGGTTAGGTGTCGGGTTTTATGATGGCTTTTTCGGCCCCGGCACCGGCTCATTCTTTGCTATCGCATTTGTTGCTCTCGCGGGGTTTAATCTTTCCAAGGCAACCGCGTATAGCAAACTGCTTAATTTCACCTCGAACATTGCTTCACTCATTTTCTTTATGCTGGGTGGAAAAATTCTCTGGCAAGTGGGCATCATTATGGGCATAGGGCAGTTCATCGGCGCCCGTCTTGGTTCAAAAATGGTGGTGAGTCAGGGGAGTAAGATTATTCGTCCCTTACTGGTGACGATGTCTTTGATTATGTCGGCCAGACTGCTTTGGCAACATTATGCTGGTTAATTGTTAGTCATCATTTTGTCATCTGTTACGGGCACTCTCTATTAGGTAACCAAGGAGAGTGCCTATGAAATTACGTCGTAAAAAGATTCGCCAGCGCCATATGTGGTTTAGTTTGTGGCAGTACGAATTATCGCCAGTGAACCAACCGAACTTGATGCCTGTCAAGGTCAGCGAAAGATAATTAAGGTTGTTCTTGCAGAACAGAAGGCGGCTTTGCTATCAGTCAGTTATATTTAAAAATAAACGCTGGTAATGCCTTATGTTTCTGGAACAAATCGATATAACGGGATTCCGTGGTATCTCCAGGCTATCTGTCAGGTTAGGACAGACTACCGCGTTGATCGGGGAAAATGCCTGGGGTAAGAGCAGTCTGCTACGGGCGCTCTGGAGTCTCATGGGGCATGATGCATTACCCTATCAGTTTGTTGCGGAAGATTTCTACCGTGCCGCCTGTGATGGTGCCAATGAGCAGGAACTTACCATTTGTCTGACATTCCGTGAGCATCGTCCGGGTATCAGTCAGCATTCACATCGTCTTAACCGCTTATCCGCGGTATGGACCCATCATCATCTGGATATGTTTCACCGTATCCATTACATCGCTAAAGCCCGTCTGCATGCTGATGGTGTTACCTCTGAACACTATTTCGAAGATGCGCATGGTACCAGGGTACTGGGCGATAACAGTGATGAACTGGTTCGTCTGTTAAGTTCAATGAATCCGGTATTGCGTTTGCGTGATTCTCGCTCAATCAGTGGTTTATCCGGGCCAACAACGGACACTGACGAGTTCGTAGAAGATATATCAGACCTTTTGCAGGACTGTACACCTGAGCGGCAGCAGCACATAACCGAAGGGGTTCATGCGGCAGAGTATCTGCTGGATCGTTATTTCATGAACGTGCCACACCGGACTAAACGCAGTCAGCGCGATATCATCAATCAACCAGGCGCACTCCACGGATTAACCGATTGGCATGACTTGTTGCGGAATATGGATAATGACACCATGCAACAGATGCTGTCACGTATCGGCCATGCACTGCTGGCAGCCCATTCCGGACGGGAGCTGGAAAGTGAGGCCCGGCCTATCTATATTCTGGAAGATCCGGAAAGCCGCTTACACCCGACTATGATGTCGATTGCCTGGGGGCTGATTCAGCAACTTCCGGGGCAGAAAATTCTGACTACCAACTCTGGTGATCTGTTGGCAACGTTGCCATTAGGTCAGATCCGCCGTCTGGTTCGCATCAATAACACGACCCGCAGTTATCTGATGGATGAAAACAGGTTCTCGGCCGATGACTTACGCAAAATAACCTTTCACGTTCGTATTAACCGCCCTATGTCGCTGTTTGCCCGCTGCTGGTTATTGGTGGAAGGAGAAACCGAGCTGTGGTTGTTATCCGAACTGGCTCTGTTATGCGGCTATCATCTTCCGGGCGAAGGGGTGCGTATTATCGAATATGCACAATGCGGGTATAGTCCATTAATCAAGCTGGCAAACGATCTGGGCATTAACTGGCATATGCTGGCAGATGGTGATGAAGCGGGGGTTCGTTATATTCATGGCGCCAGACGCTTATTAACGGAAGAACATCAGCGCAGTGAGCGTAGTGGTGGTGGTCTGACCCTGTTACCAAACCGAGATATTGAACATTTCCTGTATGCGCATGGGTTTGAAGATGTATATCGCCGTGAAGCCGCGCTCAGGGATATGCGTAATTTGCCGGTTAACAAAATCATCGACCGGGCTGTATCGCGCCGTTCAAAACCGGGCATGGCGCTGGCCGTAATAGAAGAAGCCATGCAGAGAGGGGCAGATAGTGTGCCTGTACTGTTGCAGAAGATGTTTGATCGGGTTGTCGATCTGGCCAGACAGCAGGCATAAAAAAGCCTTCCGGAGAGGAAGGCTTCATTCGGAGCAGATAGCTGATTAAAACAGAATTTTAGTCAGATTATACAGTTCTTCGTTGAACGGACGCTTCATGTTCTCGATACAGTCGATGATGTCGTGGTGTACCAGTTCATTTCTCTGCAGACCGATACAACGACCACCCTGACCTTCGATCAGCAGATCAACGGCGTAGGCACCCATACGGCTGGCCAGGATACGATCACGAGCGGTTGGCGAACCACCACGTTGAATATGACCCAGGATAGTCGCGCGGGTTTCCAGACCGGTATGCAGCTCAATCAGATTTGCCAGCGCGTTAACATCGGTAACGTGTTCACAAATAGTGATGATTGCATGACGTTTGCCGCTTGCAATACCTTCATCGATGTTTGCCAGCAGGTCTTCTTTCTTGAAGCCTTTTTCCGGCACGATAACGAATTCTGCACCACCAGCAACAGCAGCTGCCATTGCCAGGTCGCCACAGTGACGGCCCATAACTTCAACCACAGAAATACGTTTGTGGGAAGTAGAGGTATCACGCAGACGGTCAATCGCTTCCATGACGACGTTCAGTGCGGTATCAAAACCGATAGTGAAATCAGTACCAGCGATATCGTTGTCGATAGTGCCTGGCAGACCGATACATGGGTAACCCATTTCAGTCAGTTTCTTGGCGCCCATGTAAGAACCGTCACCACCGATAACAACCAGTGCTTCGATGCCGTGTTTGTTCAGGTTTGCAATCGCTTCGCGGCGTACACTTTCTTCTTTGAAAGCAGGGAAACGAGCAGAACCCAGCATGGTGCCACCACGGTTAATGATGTCTGAAACGCTACGGCGCTCCAGCTTTTCGATACGGTCACGATGCAGGCCCAGATAGCCGTCGTGAATACCATAAACCTCGATACCTTTGGCCAGCGCAGCACGAATTACAGAACGGATCGCCGCGTTCATACCTGGTGCATCACCACCACTGGTTAAAACACCAATTTTCTTGATCATAGTGTGCCTCTACATATGAAATACAAAAAACAAATTCTTGAGTTACGTACTACACATAGCCTGTATTTATGATTATATCAGCTGTCTCGATAGTCACCCTAGTCCATATCCAGACTGTGTAATACAGAACAAGGCACCCCTTATCGGGATGCCTTGTAAAAAATATTACTTAGCTGCAGCAGCGATGATAGTAGAGAAATCTTCTACTTTCAGAGATGCGCCACCAATCAGACCACCGTCGATGTCAGTCTGAGCCAGCAGTTCAGCAGCGTTTGCAGCGTTCATGGAACCACCGTACAGAACCTGTACTTTAGCAGCAACGGCAGCGTTGAAACCAGCCAGGTAAGCACGGATGTGAGCGTGTACAGTCTGAGCGATTTCAGGAGTAGCAGTTTTACCGGTACCGATAGCCCATACTGGTTCGTAAGCAACAACTGCGTTAGCAAAAGATTCGATACCAGCAACGTCGATAACAGCTTTCAGCTGAGCTTCAACAACAGCATTAGTTTCGTTTGCTTCGAACTGTTCCAGAGTTTCACCAATGCACAGAACAGGGATCAGGCCAGCAGCCTGAATTGCAACGTATTTTGCAGCAACAACAGCGTCAGTTTCTGCGTGCAGAGTACGACGTTCGCTGTGACCAACCAGAGCGTATTTACAGCCGAATTCTTTCAGCATAACCGGAGAGTTTTCACCGGTGAAAGCGCCAGCAGTGTGCAGGTCAGCATCTTGTGAACCGAATTTGATCGCAGAACCGGCAGTCAGCTGTTCAACTTGACCCAGGAAGATAACGGAAGGGCAAACAGCCACTTCAACATTTGCTGCAGCAGCTGCCGGCGCTTTCAGGCCGTTGATCAGCGCTTCAACAGAAGCTTTAGTACCGTTCAGTTTCCAGTTACCCATGATCAGTGGTTGTCTCATTTCGCTGTATCCTCAGAATTGTTGATGGTTATAAGTATTTGCACCGCATTATAGAAGGAGTGACGCCTGACGAATAGACGCCATTTTGTTACTGCCAGTAAATTTTTATTCTTCTTACTTGTTGTTAGCAGAAACTTCACCTTCATGTAACGAAAGCGATTAAAAAGTCGCCGGATAATTAACAAGTCAGTTACGAATGCGATTCCACAGCGTTCCAATCCATTCGTGCAGTGCCATTTCAGAGTACATCAGATAACGACCGGATGGTAAATACCCATATAGTGGAATATCCCCCTGAACCAGACGTCCGACATACTGAGCCGGTGCCGGAATGACGTTTGCTGCGGTATCTCTGAATAAGCTCATAGCACGGGGCATATGCGATGCCGAGGTTACCAGCGCTGTGGGATGATTACTGATCAGCTGGCTATCAAGAGCAACTTCCTCTTCGGTATCTCTGGCGTTTTCAATCAAGGTTATATCGTCACGGGATATGCCATTCGCTTTGGCCACCCGGGCATACATCTGCGCGCCTGATACCGGATCACCGGCAATGCTGCCGGAGAAAATCATATGCGCTTCCGGATTCAGCCGCTTGATGCGTAATGCTTCCTGTATGCGCGCTGAAGCCGCTTCAGTCAGCTGACTGTTAAGCGGAACTGAAGGGTCAGATACATGGCCGTGACCCAGCACAATAATGAAGTCAACAGTCTGTCCTTCCGGGAAAGGAGGATAAAGCTGTTCCAGAGGACGGTTCAAGCCGACACTGACCGGGCGTAGTGAGAAGGTCACCAGTAATAGCGTGGCAACCGAGACCAGCAATTTGCCACTTTTCTGCCAGCGGGTCAGCCATAGCAGTAATAACCCGCTACACAGTAGCAACGCGCAAAATGGTAGCGGCATCAGAAATAGTCCGAGCCATTTTTTAAGCATAAAAATCATATATTCATCCCGATTTGACGATCAAAATTCCCCGTTTTCACTGCTTGTGACAGAATAGCGGCCTTTTTTATTAGTTACAGCAGAACATTTGCATATGTCGGATCACTCATTTGACGGGCTGTCAGAAAAATTTGCACAGAACATTTATGCCACCAGCAAAGGGAAAATACGTACAGCTGTTGTCTGGCGTGATCTGGAGCAGGGACTGGCACAACTTGGTGATCGGCCACTGAGGATTCTGGATGCCGGTGGTGGTTTTGGTTTTTTTGCCCAGAAACTGGCTGCACTGGGGCACGATGTCACATTATGTGATCTTTCAGCCGATATGCTGGCACTGGCGAAAGAGCAGATCGCGGAAAAGAAACTGACGGACCGTATCAGACTGGTACATTGCTCAATACAGGATCTGCCTGTTCATGTGCATGGTAGTTTCGATCTTGTGTTGTGCCATGCTGTCGTTGAATGGCTGGCGGAACCAAAGCAAACGCTGGCAGGATTGCTGAACTATCTGAAACCGGGCGGGCTGTTTTCATTATTGTTTTATAACCGCGATGCTTTACTGTTTCAGAGTCTGGTGGTCGGCAACTTTGACTATATCCGTGCTGGTCTGGTAAAAAAACGCCAGCAGAAGCTGACACCGACTAACCCGCAAGCACCGGCTGATGTCTATAAGTGGCTGGAGGAGTGGGGAATGCCGCTGCTGTGCCGCAGCGGTGTACGGGTGATCCACGATTACATGCGTCACAAAGAAGATCAGCACAAAAAGTTTTCCGATTTACTGGAAATGGAATTACGTTATTGTCAGCAGGAACCGTTTGTCCATCTTGGGCGCTACATGCACCTGCTGGCCAGTAAGCCGTGATTGATAAGAGACTATAATGAACCAACAACTTAGGCCTGAGCGCAGCCTGCCGGAACTGGTGGGTTGGGTGAAACAGGAACAGCTGGAACTTCATCTTGGTAATGAACGACTGGCGTTTTTGATCGCTATTTCCTCAATGGCACGGGATGAGCAAACGCAGGAATTAAGCGAAGCGACACTACACGATGCATTTAGTTATGTAAGTCAGTTATATGGTCTGATGGATGAGACTCTGACAGTACGTGCTAATAACGCGATCAATGAGCTGGTCCGGCAACGACTACTCTCTCGTTTTAATACCGATCCGGTAGCGGGCGAAAGTGTCTATCGTCTGACCCGGCTCGCTATCGGCATTATTGAGTTTTATCTTGATCAGCAACAGGTCAACAGTGTGAAGCTATCACTGCTGCTGGAACAGGTTGCCGGAGAGCTGGATAAGGCTTATGCCGCAGCATTGCATGCTGATAATGAATCCGCCTGGGATACCGAAGTATATCCGCGTCTGAAATATTCCGTTGAAGAGATCCTGAGCCGTATCGATCTGACTCAAAGGGCTATGGATGATCAACAAAATCAGGTAAAAGCCGATATTGCTGATCTTTTAAATCAGAACTGGACGCAGGCTATTCACAACTGTGAAAAATTGTTGAGGGAGACCGGACAAACCCTGCGTGAGCTGCAGGATACACTGGATGCCGCCGGACATAAGCTGCAATCCGGTCTGCTGAACATTCAGGAAACCGCTCGTGCTCAGGCTATTTCATCCGTGCTGGTGGAACAGCTGACGTTTGATCTGCAGAGTCGTATTGATGCCATTCTCAGCTGGGGTCAGCAATGTATAGAGCTTTGGGCCCGTTATGACCGGCATGTGCATAAATTTATCCGTAATGCGATTGATATGGATAAAAACCGCGTATTCAGCCAGCGCCTTCGTGAATCTATCCGTGATTTTGATAACCACAACTGGTTGCTGCTGGTTGCACAGGAAAATCGTCTGCTGGAATTGCGGGACGAAACGCTGGTGCTGCATAACGATGAGATCACCGGTGATTTACCTGCCACGCTGGAATTTCAGGAAATTCAGGTACTGGATGAAAAACTTTCGGACCACATCGGCGTTTATCTTTCTGATTTCCAGGTACATGGGAAGCCGCTTGATATGGCAGACATCCTGAAGGATTATCTGCAGCAATATCCTGAATATCAGCATTTTGATGTTGCACGTATGCTGGTGGATCAGGCAGTACGTCTTGGTTACTCAGCCGCTGAACTGGGCGGAGTACGTCATCCTAAGTGGAAACCTATTAACAATTCAGGCGCCAAGGTGCAGGCTCATGTCATTGATCAATACTGAACTTCCTATTGCTCTGCGTCTGGCGCAGGCAATCGCTAACCCATTATTTCCTAAACTGGATACTGCTTTACGTAGTGGCAAGCATATCAGTGCTGATGATCTGGATAGTCATTCCTATCTGCTGGATTACCACGATGAGCTTGAGAGTTTTTACAATCGCTATCAGGTTGAATTAATCAAGGCACCTGAAGGCTTCTTCTATCTGCGACCACGTTCAACCTCTGAAATCGGCACCTCCGTGTTATCAGAGCTCGATATGCTGGTGGGCAAAGTACTCTGCTATCTCTATCTGAGCCCGGAACGACTGGCTAATGAGGGCATATTCTCACTGCAGGATCTGCAGGAAGAGATCGTGTCACTGGCGGATGAACGTCAGTTGCTGCGTATGGTAAACCAGCGTAGTGGTGGTACCGATTTAGACAAGAAAAAATTACAGGAACGGATTCGTACCTCTATGCGCCGCCTGCGTCGTCTGGGAATGGTGACCGCACTGGGTACCGGCGACAAATTCCGGGTTAATGAAGCGGTCTTCCGTTTTGCGGCTGATGTTCGCACCGATGAAGATCCACGTACTGTGCAGTTACGCATGATCCGTGAAGGTGAAGCAATTTTACATGATGATGAATTACCAACCCGTGAAACCGTATGGGATTCACTGGATGAAGCAGAAGAAGATGAAGAGCAATTGGGGCTGGATATATGATCACGCGCGGTAAGTTTCTCTCTTTCACCATGATCAACTGGAATGGCTTTTTTGCCCGTACCTTTGAGCTGGATCAGATGGTGACGACATTGTCCGGCGGTAACGGGGCCGGTAAATCAACCAGTATGGCCGCGCTGATTACGGCGCTGATTCCTGATCAGACCCTGCTGCATTTCCGTAATACCACTGAAGCGGGAAGTTCCTCTGCCAGCCGTGATCGCGGGTTATATGGCAAATTGCAGCGTGGTCATTGCTATTCGATGATCGATGTCCGTAACTCGAAAGGGCAACGTCTGTGGTTCGGCGTGCATTTGGAGCAGGTCGCTAACCGTGATAACAAAGTAAATATCACACCATTCTGCATGCTGGATGTGCCTGATACGTTACAACCAATCGATTTCCTGCTGGAAAAGCTGGATGGCGACAAGGCAAAAGTACGTCCGTTCAATGAATTGCGTAAACAGGCAGCTGAACTGGGCGCTATCCGTTTTGTTAAGTTCAATTCGGTGACCGATTATCACAACGTGATGTTTGAGTACGGCGTCACAGCGAAGAAGCTGCGTGATCAGCGTGATCGCTCCAGATTCTACCGACTGATCGAAGCATCACTGTATGGTGGTATCTCATCATCTATCAGTCGTTCATTGCGTGAATACCTGCTGCCGGAAAACTCCGGTGTGCGTAAGGCATTCCAGGATATGGAAGCTGCGATTCATGAAAATCGCCGTACATTGGATGCGATTAAAGAAACGCAGGCTCAGCGTGATTTATTCCGCCATCTGATCACCGAAACCACAAACTATGTGGCTGCCGACTATGTGCGTAATCAGAGCGAGAAAAACCGTCTGTCAGAACTGGCGCTGCATGGCCGTAAGCAACTGCAGGATAAGCAACGTCTGATCCGTGAAGAACGGCAGCGGGCCATTTATCTTGCCGAAGAAGCTGAACAGATGACTGCGCGTGAAAAACATCTGACCGAAGATCTGGAATTAGCAGCAGAGCACCTTGCCAAGGTCATGGCGGCAACCGGACTGACGAATAAAATTGTTCAGTACCGCGAAGATGTTGAAGATCTGACTCTGAAGGCCGAAGAACAATCAGCCATTACGACAGAACTCGCTGAAGAAAAAACCGAGCTGGAAATCCGTAAAGGGCAAAGCGAAGATGAAGCTGACAGCCTGAAAAGCCAGTTGGCTGATTACCAGCAGGCTCTGGATGTACAGCAAACCCGAGCGATCCAGTACCGTCAGGCAGTCAACGCGCTGGAACAGGCACAAAAGCTGTGTGACCTGCCAGATCTGACTCCTGACAATGTTGTTGGTTTCCAACAGACACTGCGTGATCAGGAACAACAGGCTACTGATCAGGTATTGTCATTGCAGCAACGGTTGCGACTGGCGAAAGCAGTGGCAGATCAGTATGAAAAAGCGTTTATTGCCTTACAACAAATCACCGGACCAATTTCCCGTGAGCAGGCATGGGAACAAGCTCAGAGCGTGATTGAACAAGCCCGGGGCTATCGTGCTGCGCTGGCTCGCCGTCAGCAGGCGGAAAGGGCTCTGCAGGATATTCGGCGCGATCTGGAACAGCAAAATGCGCTGATTGCGATTCAGGAACAACTGTTACGTCAGCTGGAAAGCCAGGGCAATAAATATGACCTGACTGATAACGAACAGCTTGGTGAGTTAGCGGCCGCATTGACAGAGCAACAGGATGATCTGCAGCAGCAGCTGGAGCGTGATCAGCAGGATCGCATCCGCGTTCATCATCAGCTGGATGCAACCCGTCAGCAGATCGAACAACTGCGCAAAAAAGCACCTGCCTGGCTGGTGGCCCATGAAAAGCTGGAAAAACTGCAGGAAATGACGGGCGAGACGCTGGATTCTCCGGTCGCCATTAGTCAGTTACTGCAGCGTACACTGGAACAGGAACGTGGTCTGGAACAGGAAAAACGCCAGTTACAGCAGCAGAAAGAATCGTTAGAGCAGCAACTCCGTAACCTGCAGCAATTTGCCGGTAACGAAGATCCGCAAATGGTGCGTATCTGTGAGCAGTTGGGCGGTGTATTGCTGACCGATGTTTATGACGATATTTCTCTTGAGGATGCGCCGTACTATTCCGCGTTATTTGGTCCTGCCCGCAGTGCCATCGTCGTGGTGGATCTGGAAGGGGCGATCACGCATCTCAATACATTGAGTGATTTGCCGGAAGATATCTATCTGATCCAGGGTAACCCTGATTCATTTGATGAAAATCTGCATGATGCCAGCGAATTTGATAAAGCGGTTCTGGTGCGTACCAGTCAGCGTGAGGTCCGCTATTCCCGTCATCCGGAAGTACCGGTATTCGGTCGTGCTGCACGGGAGCAACGCATTGAATTGCTGTCTGCGCAGCGTGATGAAATAGTTGAAGCTTATGCCAAATCTGCTTTCGAGCAGCAGAAGCAGAATCGCCTGTATCACCATTTAAGCCAGTTCATGACCGAACACCTGCATGTGGCTTTTGAGGCTGATCCGGAAGCGGCACTGGCTGTTTTACAAACTGAAATTCGTCAGGCAGAGAATAATCTGCAGCAACAGCAGCAGAATGAACATCAATATCGCCAGCGTCTGACCTCATTACAGCAGCAACAGCAATTGGTTGCCCGTCTGCAGTCTCAGTTAAGTCTGTTGTTTGATAAGTCATTGAATGAACGGTTGGTGCAGGCTGAGGCAGAATCTGAATCCTGTCATCAGGCGCAGCAATTCCTGGATAAACACGATAAAGCATGCCGTCAGCTGGAAAGCATGCTGGATGCACTACGTGAAGATCCGGCGGCATACGATGAATTGCAGCAGGCAGGTTTCGCTGCAGAACAGCAGCTAACCGATGTTCGTCGTCAGGCATTTGCATTGGATGAGCTTTTTGCCCGCCGTGCTTATTTTGCCTATCACGATGCGGAAAGCCTGCTGGGACAGACCTCCGAAATCAGCGAACGTCTGAAACAGAAACTGGCCGACGCCGAACAGTTACGCCGCCAGCTGACAGAGCAGTTAAAACAGATCGTTCAGCGGTATCAGGACGCGATCCAGGTACAGACTGCACTGAATTCCAGCTTGCAGGCAAAAACACAGACGCTGCAGGAATTCGAACGTGAACTGCAGCAAATGGGTCTGCAGATTGCGGCGGATATGGAAGATCAGGCAAGAAGTAAAAAACGTGATCTTGAAGATCAGTTGGTGCGCACCCGCAGTCGCCGTACGCAGGCTGAAACGCAATACCAGATCTGCCGACGGGATATTGACAGCCTGAATCAGCGCTTTACTGCCGAGAATAAAGAGTACCGGGCTGCCCGTCATTTGTTACTCGAGCACAAGAAGACCTGGAGCCGTGTTCTGACACTGGCGCGCACTAATAGTGTTGAGAAACAGCTTAACCGCCGGGAATTAGCCTATCTGGATGCCGAAGAGCTGCGTTCTATGTCCGATAAATCGCTGGGCGCTTTGCGTCTGGCTGTAGCCGGTGATGACTCTCTGCGTGACACATTACGGTTGTCTGAAGGTAATCGTCAGACCGAACAGAAAGTGCAGTTTTATATTCAGATCTATCGTTATCTTAAAGATCGTATCCGTCATGACATTATCCGGTCTGATGATCCGATTGATGCAATTGAAGAGATGGAAATTGAACTGGCGCGTCTGGCCGATGAGCTGAAACAGCGTGAAACGCATTTGTCACTGTCTTCACATGAAGTAGCAGCGAAGATCACCAATATTATCCGTCGTGAACAGAACCGTATCCGTGTCATGAATCAGGGATTGCAGAACATTACCTTTGGTCAGGTGCGCGGTGTCCGTCTCAATGTGAATGTACGTGAAGCGTATGCCCGTATGCTCCAGACACTGGGTGAACATGCGCAGCAGCATCAGGATCTGTTTGCCAGCAATGAGCTGACCTTCTCTGAAGCGATGGCAAAACTGTTCCAGCGTTTGAATCCGCATATCGATCAGGGAGATCGCAGCTTCCAGGTATTAGGCGAGGCGTTACTGGATTACCGTAACTATCTTGAACTCGAGATTGAAGTACTGCGTGGCGTTGATGGCTGGCTGCGTGCCGAGAGTGGGGCATTGTCTACCGGTGAGGCTATCGGTACTGGTCAGGCTATCCTGCTGATGGTGCTGCAAAGCTGGGAAGATGAAAACCGTCGTCTGCGCAGCAGTGAACTGGAACCGTGTCGCTTGTTGTTCCTGGATGAAGCAGCGCGTCTGGATGCCAAGTCGATCGCGACGCTGTTTGAGCTTTGTGAACGGCAGGATATGCAGTTACTGATCGCCGCACCGGAAAATATCAGTCCGGAAAAAGGCACAACCTATAAGCTGATCCGTAAGGTACATGGTAAGCAGGAACATGTGCATGTGGTTGGTTTGCGTGGTTTTGGCGGGAATACTGAAGCCGCATAACAGAATCTAAAGGCAGCTTCGGCTGCCTTTGTTTTTGATTATAAATCTGCGTTAATCTGAACAATGAATCATTTATCAATATGTGTCTGAAAAAGTGGGTGAAGTCCTGAACTAAGTGAACGGGTTTAAATTTTTGGTAAATGGTTGTTTATCAAACTCAATTCAGGTTGATAAGTTTTGCTGTAACCATTGTTTAAACTGGGCTTTAGGCAAAGCGCCCGATAGTCGAGCAATTTCTTTACCATGATGAAATATCATTAGCGTTGGAATCGAACGAATTTGATAGCGGCTTGCTGTAATTTGATTATTTTCAGTGTCTAATTTAACAAAGCACGCTTGAGCCGCCATTTCATCGGATACTTGACTAAACACAGGTGCGAATTGCTGGCAAGGGCCACACCAAGATGCCCAGAAATCGACTACCACGGGTAAATCATTTTTTTCAATAAAACGGCTGAAGTTTTGATCATTAGCCATGATTGGATAAGCAGAAAGCAATCCTTTCTTACATTTACCGCATAAAGGGTGATCATTGAGTTTTAAACTTGGCACTCTATTAATTGCACTGCAACTAGGACAAACAATCTGAATAAATGAGTCAGTCATGATGAAATCTCAGCGAGGAGTGTAGTTACAACATGAGTTCAAAACAGCGCTATTTCAAGTTTAGAATTCAGTGTGGAAACGGAATTTGCAGTAACCATTTAACAATGTCTTATCAATAATCATTTCGTAATTCATATGACTTTGGTGTGGTTATACGGAATTTATCTATATTTAATTTCTGGTCTGGCAAAGCTACCACGGGATCACACAAATGCGATCTGGGCTTATTCCTGTCAGATAAGACAGATGTATTTTATCCTAGTCTCATCCAGAACGGGTTTCAATCTAGGCTTTTGATCGACGTCAGTTTTTAGTGAGTTATGCCAGCCGGGCTATTGATTGAACCAGTGACTCTGAATTTCTGGAGCGGGAAGTGGAGGTGTGCCACAAACTGTGCAACACTCTGAATAACAGACAGAAAGCGCGTTGTAGACAGATGATGAGCAAAACCGAACCCCTGAATACTGCCTCTGCCACTTTGATGGAGCGTTTGCTGAGTAAACGGCGGATCCGGGTGCACAAGCGGTGGGTGATCATCCAGCTGAATCTCTGGCTGCAACATGGCTGGGTGACAGCACAGGGCGAGGGGGTTTATCAGCTGACGGCTGAAGGAGAACAGTCTTTCCGGCAGCATCTGGTTGCGCATGGTGATTCTTCACTGGAGTTATTGCTGCATCAGCTGGATATCCAGTTACCGGAAAAATGTAATAGTCGCATTCTCTCTTTCCTGCTGAATCAGGATCGCAGGATTTCTGAAGAACAGATGCGTGAGCACGAGATAACATTACACCGGGATAGCTATTTGCTATTACGCTGCAACTTGCCTTGCAGTATTTTTATGCAATCCGGTGAACTGATTGATGTCAGTACGTTATTCAGTGTGTGGGGAGAGGTGGTCATACCGGAACGGGTTATCCCGGATATTAAAAAGATCCTCTGGAAAAATACGCCGCCCCGGCATGTGATCACGGTTGATAACCGGGATGCATTTGTCAGTATGATGTTGCCTCCGGATACCTTGCTGCTGCATGCACCATTAAAAGATACGATGATGGCGGAGCATCTGCTCCGTGCTCTGACGGATGACATTCACTGGAGTCAGTTTGCTGATCTTTCCCCGGATAGCCTCAGAAAATCGGCAGAGTTTGCTGAGCGGTTGCAAAGACCACTTTCCTTGTATTTACCTGAAAACTGGCCTGATTATCTACGATTATTAGGCCGGGCACTGGAGCCGGATGAAAAATGGCCGGTGTCAGCTCTGTCCCGGAAACAGCAAATCAACCTGCAGTTTTTAATCGAAAATCAGCGAAAAATACCGCAACAAGTCATGGTATATGCAAAAAAATGGGTTCATGAATTATAGATTTTTAATTTGCTATAGTGGCTTTATCCGTGCAGTGCTATAAATAGCAAAGTTAAGAGACGCATGTTCTCATCCCCCCAACTAGCCAAACAGAAAACAGGACGAACCATGTTTGAGAAGGTGACACAGGCTCCGGCCGACCCGATATTGGGTTTAACCGAAGAATTCCGTAATGACCCGCGTACTAACAAAATCAATCTGGGTGTCGGCATTTATAAAGATGAAGCTGGTGCCACGCCAATCCTCAACTGTGTCAAGAAGGCAGAAAAAATTCTGCTGGAAACTGAAACCACTAAAAACTATCTGAGCATTGAAGGTAATGCTGAGTATGCACAACTGGTACAGGAACTGCTGTTTGGCGCTGCTCATGAGATCGTGACCAGCAAACGTGCTAAAACAGCACAAGCACCGGGTGGTACGGGTGCTCTGCGTATTGGTGCTGAATTCCTGTTCCGTCAGGGAATTTCTAAAAAGGTCTGGATCTCTAATCCGACCTGGGTAAACCATTTCCAGGTATTCGGTGTGGCCGGAATGGAAACTGCTGAATACCGTTACTACGATCCGGTAAATAAGAATCTGGATTTTGACGGTATGCTGGAATCCTTGTCTGCGGCAGTGCCTGGCGATGTTGTTCTGCTGCATGGCTGCTGCCATAACCCGACCGGTGTTGATCCATCACTGGAACAATGGGAAGTGCTGGCAAAATTCTGTGCTGAACGCCAATTACTGCCATTCTTCGATTTTGCCTATCAGGGTTTTGGTAGCGGCATAGAAGAAGATGCGGCGGGTTTACGTACCTTTGCCAAGTACAATAAAGAATTACTGGTTGCCAGTTCATTCTCTAAAAACTTCGGCTTATACAATGAGCGTGTTGGTGCAATTACCGTTGTAACTACTGACGCTGAAATCGCTTTGCGTGCGTTCAGTCAGGTTAAAACGACTATCCGTGCAAACTACTCTAATCCACCGTCACATGGTGCAGCAGTTGTTGCTACTGTGCTGAAAGATCCTGCACTGCGTGCAGAATGGGTTGCTGAAGTTAAAGCAATGCGTGATCGTATCTGGGAAATGCGTGAATTGTTTGTTCAGAAACTGAAAGCCAAAGGGATCAAACAGGATTTCAATTTCATCACTGAACAGAATGGTATGTTCTCATTCTCCGGACTGAACAAAGAACAGGTTACGCGCCTGAATAAAGAATTTGCGATTTATATCGTCGGTTCAGGCCGTATCAGTGTTGCTGGTATGACTAAAAACAACATCGATGCCTTGATTGACGGTATTGCTGCGGTTATCTGATTAATCAGTAGCGATTCAACTAAAGAGCCCTGAATTGTATTCGGGGCTCTTTTTATTCTGATAACAATCAGCGGATTTATTTAGCAACAGTAGCGTCGATGCCTTCAACAAACCAGTTGATCTGAGCCAGTTCTGCATCAGTCATTGAATGGCCAGCCGCAACCACTTCTTTACCAGTGTTGTCTTTCAGCGGGCCAGTGAATGGCTTGAGTTCACCAGTTTTGATTTTGGTGTAAGTCGTGTTGATCGCATCTTTGACGTTCTGTGGCAGATTGTCATTGATAGAACCCAGTTTCACTACGTCTTCAGCAAAACCACCCCAGTAGTCCTGTGGCTTCCAGCTACCATCTTTAACTGCCTGAATAGTTTTCAGATAATGTGGTTCCCAGTTATCAACAATAGAGAAGATATGCGCTTTAGGACCGTAATGAGAAACGTCTGAAGCCTGACCAACGGCGCGGATACCACGTTTTTCAGCAACCATCATTGGCGCAGGGCTATCTGTGTGCTGCATCAGTACGTCAACACCCTGATCGATCAGCGTGTTTGCTGCGTCAGTTTCTTTACCCGGATCGTACCAGGAGTTAACCCAAACGATTTTGATTTTTACATTTGGATTAACAGACTTGGCACCCATGAATACGGCATCGATGTCACGATATACTTCAGGAATAGGGAAGGAAGCAATGTAACCGATAGTGTTGGACTTGGTCAGCATACCAGCTGCAACACCCGCTACATAACGGCCTTCATATGCACGCTGGATATAAGTACCTACGTTTTTAGTCCGTTTGTAACCAGTCGCATGTTCAAAAATTACGTTAGGGAATTTTTTCGCTACTTTCAGTGTCGGGTTCATGAAACCGAAAGAAGTGGTGAAGATGACTTTGTTACCACTCTTAGCCAGCTGAGTGATGACACGTTCAGCATCAGCACCTTCGGCCACATTTTCTACGAAAGTAGTTGTAATCTGACCTGGCAGCGCTTTTTCCAGTTCTTTACGTGCACGGTCGTGCTCATAGCTCCAGCCATGATCACCAACTGGGCCAACGTAAATAAAACCAACTTTCATTGGTTCTTCTGCGGCTGAAACTGAAGCAATAGAGCAGCCAGCAGTTAATGCGGCTACAGCCAGTAAACGAAAAATCCTTGTCTTCATGCGTATTTCTCCGATCAATGAAAAATTATACTCTGGAATCAAAAGTCTGACCCAACGACATAGGGGCAGACAGTTTTTCTTTCATCCGGTTAGAACCGATAAAAATCATTACAATCAGCGTCGCCAGATACGGCAGCATTGCCAGCAGGCTAGGGGATATTTTCATACCCAAGCCCTGCAGAACCAGATGCATAATACTGGCAAGACCGAACAGGTAAGCACCCAGTATCAGGTTCTTGGTTTTCCAGGAAGCGAAAACAACCAGTGCCAATGCGATCCAGCCACGACCACCAGTCATGTTTTCCATCCACATCGGAGTATAAACCAGCGACATATAAGAACCGGCCAGACCAGCCATTGCGCCACCGAACAGAATTGCCAGATAACGGACTTTAAGCACCGGTAAACCAATGGCATTCGCGTTATGCGGGTTTTCGCCTACAGCACGCAGAATCAATCCTCCGCGGGTTTTAACACAGAACCAGCCAACCACGATGGCAATCAGCCAGCTCAGATAAATCAGCGGGTCATGTTTGAAAAGCAGAGCACCGATGAAAGGGATATCTGATAAACCCGGAATAACAAACGCCTGGAAACCTTTAACCGTCTGGCCGACATAAGTGGAACCAATAAAGGCGCTCAGACCGGTACCAAAAATAGTCAGAGCCAGACCGGTAGCAACCTGATTGGCCCGCAGGTGCATACTGATCACACCAAACAGCAGTGACATCAGGGTACCAGCCAGCATTGCCATCATGATGCCAAAGACAAGAGAACCTGTGTTTGATGTGGCGATAAAACCACATACCGCACCCATCAGCATCATGCCTTCCTGACCGAGGTTCAGAACACCTGATTTCTCACAAATCATTTCACCCAGGGCAACCAGCAGCAACGGTGTTCCGGTTTTAATGGCTGCCGTCAGAATTTGCAGAAGCAGTTCATTATCCATTCTGAGTTTCCTTCGACTTCACTTTAACCAGGCGATAGCGCAACAGAAAATCGCTCGCCAGCAACAGGAACAATAATGAGCCCTGGAACAGACCGGTAATAGCGGTAGGTACACCAAGCTCAATCTGAGCCATGTCACCGCCCATGTAAATCAGCCCCAGGAACAGACCGGATACACACATGCCAAGCGGGTGCAAACGCCCCAGCCATGCCACGATGATTGCGGCATAACCATAACCGGGAGAGACCGCAGGGATCAGCTGACCAATCGGGCCTGATACTTCACTGGCACCAGCCAGACCGGCAAGCGCACCGGAAAAAAGCATAATTCCCCAGCGTAAGCGACGGATGGAGAAACCGGCATAATGTGCCGATGACTCATCATGACCTAATACCCTGATCTGGAAACCCAGCCAGCTGAAGCGCAGTAAGATCCAGGACAGAATTGCTGCCAGCAATGCAAAGAGCACACCCAGATGGACACGGATATTTTCAATCAGAATCGGCAGTAACTGCGTATCCGCAAACAAGGCTGATTCCGGGAAACCCATGCCTTCCGGATCTTTCAGCGGACCATGCACTGCCCATTGCAGCGTATAAAGTGCAATGTAGTTCAGCATGATGGTGGTCAGAATGATGTTACTGTTAAACCACTGCCGCAACGCAATCGCAATACCTGACCATGCCATCCCGGCAAGGACACCGGCGATCATCGCCAGCCAGACACTCATGGAAGAGTCTGCAAATTGCAAACTGACTGCACTACCGACTACCGCGCCCAGCAACAGCTGACCTTCGGCACCGATATTCCACAGATTAGCCTGATAGCACAGCGCCAGACCGATCGCACAAAGCAACATCGGCGCGGTTTTGACCAATAACTCACCGACGTTGTAACCATCGGAAAGCGGGCTGATAAAGAACACATACATAGCATGCAGCGGATCTTTGCCCAGAAAACTAAATAATCCCATTCCCAGCAGAATAGTCAGGCACACCGCGATCAGCGGTGAAACCAGCTGCAGATACCATGGGATAAAAGTACGAGGTTGAAATTGCCACATGGTGGTTTATTCCTGCTCCAGAAATTGTCCGGCCATCCACTGACCGATCTGATTCGTGCTGGTTTCCTGTGTTTTAACCAGAGGTGACAGATGGCCATCAAACAAGGCGGCAATACGGTCACTGATCAGGAACAGTTCATCCAGATCTTCAGAGATTACGACTATTGCTGCGCCACGATCGCGCAGTTCCATCAGTTCACGATAGATCGCATTTGCCGCGCCAATATCTACACCCCAGGTCGGGTGAGCACAAACAAACACATTAGGCTCAAGAGCCAGTTCACGACCAATGATGAACTTCTGCAGGTTACCGCCGGACAGTGAGTGCGCCGGTGCATGTTCGTTATGACATTTCACCTGATGTTGCTCAATCACATCGCGGGTACGGGCAGAAACTTTGTTCCACTTCACCCAGCCCCAGCGTTTTAACCCCAGCGTCGCATTTGTCAGCAGCAGGTTTTCGCGCAGACTCATTTTCGGCGCGGCACCATGTCCCAGACGTTCAGCCGGAACATAAGCCATACCGAGCTGACGGCGATTACCGACTTTCAGGCGTCCGACGGGTTTGCCATTCATAATGATTTGATCACTATGAGGACTGAGCCATTCGCCACTCAGTACGCTTAAAAGTTCTTCCTGTCCGTTACCGGCGACCCCGGCAATACCGAGAATTTCACCGCCACGCAGGGAAAAATTAAGCTGTTTCAAGGCACAGGCAAACGGATTCGGTGCCGGCAGAGAGAGGTCTTTCACCGCAAGATTAATTTTCTTGCTGGAACGACGTTCGTAAGTTTCGGCAATTGCACTGTCACCCACCATCATACGGGCGATACTTTCCGGTGTTTCATTTGCAGGCACGCAGGCACCGGTAACTCGTCCGCCACGCAATATTGTTGCTTTATGGCAGAGTGCAGTCACTTCTTTCAGTTTATGGCTGATAAACAGGATCGTGCAGCCATCCGAAGCCAGCTGGCGTAATACTACAAACAGACTATCCACTTCCTGCGGTGTCAGCACGGAAGTTGGTTCATCAAGAATGAGTAATTTTACCTGCTGGATCAGACAGCGAAGAATTTCGACTCGTTGGCGTTCGCCCATGGACAAGCTAAACACATAACGATCTGGATCAATATTCAATCCGTAATTTCCCGACAGCTCACGGATGCGTCCTGCTAGATCACCAATCTGTTCCCGCATTGAAGGGGTTAAACACAAATCGATGTTTTCCGTGACGGTCAGTGTTTCAAACAGCGAAAAATGCTGAAACACCATACCGATGCCCAATTCACGCGCATGAGAAGGAGAGCGGATTTGCAACTCCTGCCCATCCCACACGATGGAACCACTGTCCGGGGTCACCAAACCATAAATGATTTTGACCAAGGTTGACTTTCCTGCACCATTTTCACCCAATAGTGCATGGATTTCACCACGTTCGAGCTTCAAATTGATCTTGTTGTTCGCAAGACAGCCGGGATATTGCTTAGTGATATCCCACAATTCAAGCTGGTAATGATGTGTTGTCATCCTCTTTACGACACTCCGTTTGCGGGTGTAAAAAATTGATGTGCGAGTTAAGCAAAAAATTGTCCAATTTGCCATTTTTTCTGCATGTAAATTCACTGATCAGCGAAAAAATCACCATGCAGAGCCATGATTACCGGAATAATGTGCCAAACACTATGTGTTGCGTTAAAGATTCAGCCTGAACACAACCTTTTGGTATTTTAGCTGAGGCTGAATCACTCTGTGTATGTTTTATAGCCATGTAATGGCATTTTTCTTTGTGCTGCCAGATTAAGTGCAGATTACAGGCCAACTGGATGAAAGATTAGCTTTTTCCCGTGTTATCTTTAGGTGCGGGCTCTGTACATGAATTATTAAATGAATACTTACGAAATTAAGAACAACTGGCTGACGAATCTGCTGTTCAGGCATCCGGCATCGGTGCTGACGTTGCAGAGTAAAGGACTGCAGATTTCTGATGGTAAGAAAAAGATGGTATTGCCATTCAGCCGTATGAGTTCATTGCCGAAGATCAAGCGGCGTCTGTTCTGGTCGCATTTATCTGTGACTACCGCTAAGAAATCGTATCTGTATAAAGGCTTCTCAGCATCGCAATTACGCCAATTTTCAGAATTACTGAATGATTCGTTGAAACTTCATGTTCAGCAACAATTACAGGCTGAGTATCAGGAAGCAAAACAGCTTAAAACCGAGATACAGACCTTTCTGGATGCGTCATCTTTCCGGCGCTCATCGCAATGCCGGCAATTAGTGGAACGTTGCTGCCGGCTTCTGAAGAACACCTCTGTTTATTTACGGGAATGTTTTGCTACTTCTTCTCAATTGGCCGCATTGAAATATTCAGCTGATTTTGTTTCTTTTGCTGAAGAGAAAGTAAAACGGGCAAACACAAAATTCCTGAAACAAGAGTTACTCCGGTGTCAGTCGTTTTTTGACCATATTGAGAAGAACCCATTAACGCTGGCACAACGCAAAGCCTGTATTATCAATGAAGACCATAATCTGGTTTTAGCCGGGGCAGGAACCGGCAAGACCAGCACGATGATTGGGCGGGCAGGGTATCTGTTAGTAACGGCACAAGCTCAGCCGGAAAAAATTCTGATGTTGGCTTTTGCTAAAAAAGCAGCCGGAGAAATGCAGGAACGACAGGATAAGTGCCTGCGACCGCTCTTACAGAACGCAACGCCTGTTATTAAAACCTTTCATGCTCTCGGGCTTGAGATCATTGGCAAAGTGGAAGGTAAATGGCCTGTTATCACGCCTTTCGTTGAGAATAATGCGGCATTCATGCAGTTCATTGGTGATGTTATTGGTCAGCTGATGATGAATGAAGCATATAAAAAGAAAGTCAGTCAGTTTTGTGCAGATCGTGCCTATCCGAAAGCAGCTGCTGATTTCTCCCTGCTGATAGCTGACTTCCTGCTGTTATTTAAACAATCACACCTGACGTTCCCGGCATTTGCCGCTGATATAAAAAAACAACGTAGCAGTGTGCGTTTTTCTCTCTTTCTGTCACTGTTTCAGCCTGTGTTAGCTGCTTACGAGCAACATTTAGCAGAAAGAAATGAAATTGATTTTGCCGATATGATTGGTAAAGCGATCGGGTATGTCGAGTCGGGCCGTTATTGCTCACCCTATCAGCATATTCTGGTAGATGAGTTTCAGGATATCAGCCAGGAACGCGCCCGTTTACTTAAGGCTTTGTTAGCTCAGCGGGATGACACGGTACTGTTTGCCGTAGGGGATGACTGGCAATCGATCTATCGTTTTACGGGAAGTGATATTAATATCACCCGCCAATTTGAATCTATATTTGGTGCGACCGCGACTACCGCACTTGATACCACGTTCCGGTTTAATAATAAGATTGGTGAAGTTGCCTCCGGGTTTGTACTGAAAAATCCGGAGCAGATAAATAAAACAATTAACTCAGCTTCACTAGTGGCGCATCCCGCCGTATCTCTGGTACAGGCATCAGTTTCAGAGCGGGGATTGCATCAGGTATTACATCATCTCAATCAGGATGTGCCTGTTTATTCCGAGCAGAAAACGTCAGTTGCAGTATTGGCCAGGTTTAATTTTCTTTTGGGTGATGACAGTCCAGTCATTCTTAAACGACAGATGGAATTCCAGTATCCGTATCTGGACATTGAGTTCATGTCCGTACACTCATCTAAAGGGAAAGAAGCAGACTACGTCGTTGCATTAGGGATGAACAACGGGAAATATGGTTTTCCCAGCCTGAAAGAAACAGATCCGATTCTTGAGTTTTTATTGCCTGAAAAAGAAACGTTTTCTTATGCAGAAGAGAGACGGTTGTTTTATGTCGCGCTGACCAGAGCTCGTCACCGGGTCTATCTGGTATATCACCCTGCAGAACCTTCACCGTTCATCTCGGAATTGATTAATCAGAAATATCCGGTTTGTACGGATGAGTTTGTATCAGCATTCTAAGTTTCCGCTAACCGGACAGAAAGAAAAACAAAATCCGCTGATGTGATTCAAATCACGTTAGAATGTATCTCTCTGGTTTTCTTTATTCAGCAAAAAATTCTTATGGAAGATTCTCAGGCTCTTGTTCAGCCGAAAGCGAGTGATACGCGTTTTCGGGTTCTTGGTGCTATCAGTATGTCGCATTTTCTTAATGACATGCTGCAGTCGCTTATTTTCGCTATCTATCCGTTGCTGAAAGGCAATTACGATCTTAATTTCACTCAAATTGGTCTGTTGACGCTGACCTATCAGTTAACAGCGTCTATTTTGCAGCCGATGGTTGGTTTTTATACTGACAAACACCCCAAACCTTATTCTCTGGTCGTGGGGATGGGGTCAACCTGTGCCGGTCTGTTACTGCTGAGTCAGGCGCATACGTTCCCGCTTTTACTAATAGCCGCTGCCATGGTGGGGTTGGGGTCTTCAATTTTCCATCCGGAATCATCACGGGTTGCCCGCATGGCTTCCGGTGGCAGACATGGTCTGGCTCAGTCCATCTTTCAGGTGGGCGGTAATGCGGGTACAGCGACAGGTCCTTTGCTGGCCGCGATCATCATCTTCCCATTCGGGCAGGGGAGTCTGGCCTGGTTTTCACTGGCAGCCCTGCTGGCCATGTTTATTTTATGGACGGTGGGAAACTGGTATCGGCAACAACACCGTAGTCAGAAGTTAAATATTACCTCCAGAGAATCCGGGTTATCCCGCACCAGAATCATGATGGCTCTCGGTGTGCTGCTTCTGCTGATCACCTCAAAATATCTCTATCTGGCGAGTCTGACTAATTACTACACCTTTTATCTGATGCATCATTTTGGTCTGAACGCACAGAATGCGCAGTACCATCTGTTTATCTTCCTGTTTGCTGTTGCTGCCGGGACTGTACTGGGTGGGCCTATCGGTGACAAGGTTGGTCGTAAACGGGTGATCTGGTTCTCCATTCTGGGTGTTGCGCCATTCACGCTGGCTTTGCCTCATGCTGATCTATTCTGGACATCAGTTCTGTCATTTGTGATTGGCTTTATTCTGGCTTCTGCTTTTTCAGCCATACTGGTTTATGCGCAGGAACTGGTACCCGGCAGAATCGGTACTATCTCCGGATTATTTTTCGGCTTTGCATTTGGCATCGCGGGTATTGGTGCCGCGCTGATGGGACAGTTAGCGGATCACTATGGTATTGAATATGTTTATCAGCTCTGTGGCTGGTTGCCACTGATGGGGGTAATTACCGCCTTGCTGCCTACATTAAAAAGCAATAAATAGTGTTAAAAAAAAGCCTGACTATAATCTGCCAGGCTTTTGTCTTTTTAATGAGGTGAATCTTTATCACGCAATAGCTTATCAAGATAGCCCATCGCAAATGCAGACATAACGAATGTGATATGGATCAGCAGGTACCATTTGATCTTATCATCAGCGATATTTTCCGTGTTCATGAAAACTTTCAGCAGATGAATAGATGAAATAGCGACAATCGATGCTGCAACTTTGTTTTTCAGAGAACCCGCGTCCAGTTTCCCTAACCAGCTTAATTTATCGTCGTGATCGTCCAGATCAAGGCGGGAAACGAAGTTTTCGTACCCGGAATACATGACCATTACAATAAGTCCACCGACCAGCGAAATATCAATCAGCGACAAAATGATCAGTATCAGCTCCACTTCTTTCATGGAAATGATCACGGTGAAGATATGAAAAACTTCCTGAAAAAACTTAATGCCCAGAGCAAGCAATGCAAGGCTCAACCCCAGATAGATAGGGGCCATGATCCAGCGGGCAGAATACATCAAGCGTTCAATAAAGCGTTCCATGATAACTTGTAATCAAAGTGTTAATGATGATGTTAGTTTCGTCGAGACAGTAGCTGTGGTCAACCCTCATCACATTAATCAGATGCGAATCGAGTGAACTGATTAGCGCTCAGGTTGTGGAGCGAATCACCCGGCAAGGATTTCCCACCGCGATGGAATAGTCAGGAATATCTTTAACTACAACACTGCCAGCACCAATCACACAACCTTCACCGATAGTGACACCGGGACAAACGATGACGCCTGCACCCAGCCATGTTTTCGAACCAATAGTGATGGGTTTCGCATATTCAACACCACTGATACGCGTCGCTGAATCGAGAGGATGGGTCGCTGTCACTATCTGCACTGAAGGACCAAACATCACATCATCACCAATGATGACTGGCGCCACGTCTAAAATGGTACAACCAAAATTGGCATAGAAACGTTCGCCAAACGTGATATTAAAACCATAATCGCAATGAAACGGGGGAGTGATGTAAAACTGTTCACCATATGAGCCGATCAGTTTTTGTAATAACTGTTTGCGTGTTTCTTTATCTGACGGGCGCAGATTGTTGATTTCAAATTGCAGATCCGCGGAGGCGTGTCTGGCTGCAGACAGCTCAGGATCGCCGGCATCGTAAAATTCTCCGGCGGTCATTAATTCGCGTTGTGTTTTTGCCATGGCTTCATTCCTTATTCGTTGGTATGACTATATTAGGTCGATTCAGGCTGATGTTTAGTCTACCAAAGAAACCGGTTACATTTTTGTTACAGAAACAATCTGTGAATAGACTCACAAATCATATAAATCCATCTGGCATAGCGATGGCTACACAAATTGACACTAAATCCTGAAATCCCGATCTATACTTAAAATGCACCTGCGTTCTTCTGGTACCGATGAGGAGCAAGATCATGGGCAAGATATGGCAAAGCAATAAAGAGCAAAAGAAAAAACCAGCAATGACTGATAAAGAGAAAAAAGCGATCAAACGGGAGAAAAAACACCCGCAATAGCGCTTAACATCCTTCCCGGTTTTCATTGAATCTAACCCGGCACTATCATGTGCCGGGTTTATTTTTGCCTTCTTGTATTCGTCGTCACAACTATTATGTTCAATATGGTGTGTTTGCCCAAAAAGAAAAATCCCCACTACCGAGAAACCATCACAACCAGTGGTCTGAACAAAAACCGCTGGTTGTTAGCCAAAACTAAGAAGGGGAATACCATGGACTATGCGACGGCGTGAAATTGCATCCGGTAAACTTTTTCCTCAAGTAATCGTGCTGATTCTTCAGGATATTCTGGGTCGACCTTGATACATTGATTACCATGCAATAATTCAACGCTAAACCAGGACTGAAAAAGACTGGCGACTTCACTGTCGATGACTGATGGTTGTTCAGCAGAAAGGGTATCGATAGATTCGGTGGTGAGCAGTAATAGCTGAATATCTGCAGGCAACATAGTACTAAGATGCCGGACATATTGAATGCGACTTTCGGGTGGCAATGCAGTCAGCGCAGCACAATCGTAGATCGCACTGACACCGCGTAAATCCGCTTCACTGAGATCAAACAAATCGCCGCACCAAATCTGAATATCATCGTGCTGCCAGCGAATAAAGCGACCATGCCGTGAACGGGTAGGGACTATATTTCGTTCGGCAAAAAAAGCCTGAATGGCGATGTTGCTGAGCTCTATACCAATAACCTTATAGCCTTCAGCCAGGAACCAGCTCATATCCAGACTCTTGCCACACAAAGGTACCAGCACTGTATCGCCGGCTGTTAAATTAAGATTTGGCCAGAATTGTGGCAACAGAGGATTAATGTGTAGTTGGTGGAAACCGATATCATCCTGTTTCCATTTATTCTTCCAGCGTTGATTACTCATCGAAACTCGTCTCCTGTTTCATAATGTGTACAGGATGAGTTCTGCAGAATGCGAACGGACCATGCGAACATAAGGTGGTTTACCTGAAGCTAGCATGGTTTCAGTTCAAATAGCCAACAGTATAAATCTGGCAAGACCGGAAAGCATTGAACCACACATCGCCAAAGCTCTCTGTGTCAGGTTTTAGCCAAACTTCAGAAATAATTTAGAGTAAGGCATTTTCAGTTTGGTGATTGCAGCATGAATGGCCGGTGCATCATTTTTAAATAACGCTTCCCGAAGTGCATCCACAGAAGATTTTTGGCTATCAATTAACTTGGTGAATTCAGCATTATTGCGGTATTGCTCTGGTGCTTCGGTACGAAGTTTTTCACTGAGGTAGATCAACACGCCTGCTTTTGCGGTTAGTTGCTGAATACCATCCGGTTCGGCCAGTATTTTCTTGTTTTCCTCCAGTATTTGCTCCATCACAGAGTGATATGCATTCATATGATCACTATAAATGATCACTTGGTTGCGATGCCGGAGATCAGCAAGTGCTTCCCGGACTTTCTCCAGCGTTTCATGAGACTTAGCCAGTTGTTTCTGTGTCGCCTGTTCTTCGGCCTGGTTATAAACCTGCATTACCGTTTCTAATGTAGCTGCAAATTTTTCGTCACGATCATAAGGGGCAGGGGGTTGAGCCGAAAATTGGTCTGTTACTTTCTTCCAGGCCTGTTTGGCTTGCTGAACGCTTTTTGTTGCCTCATCCGGAGTGCCATTATTTGTTTTAAATAAGGCAACCCGGTATGGCGCATAAGCCTGTTGCATTGCATCGGTAAAAGCATCAGCAGCATAGGTTGTGGACAAAAATAGTGTTAAAGCGCTCGCTATGATTAATCTCTTCATAACACGATCTCAGGACTAATTGATGAATTAGTATCAACTATAGCAATGATCAATGACGGGTATATTAAACAATTCTAATATTTGATTGTTTGTCACACTATTGGGGCACACATCAAGCCTGATAGTGGCAACTTGCGCAGGAATGTTGATTCAGAAGGAAAAACTGACTGGCCATGGCCGGTGACCTGACCAGTCCTGTGCTCTGTATATAGAGCTTACGAATTGTATTCGTCGAAATTTTCTATGTAATCATCAATGTTCTCAATGAGAAGCTGACGATATTTCTCCGTAAAATATTCAACTGCGGACTCTTTGCCAGCTTTTATTTCATCTGCATTTTCAGCTGAGGATGCAAGAAGGTATGCATTAAACCGGGCTGTCGCGTAAAGCAAAGACGAGCTTACATCATCACTTTCAGCATGTTCTGTTTGTTGATTAGCCAGATCAACAACCTCATCAATGCGGTCCCAGAATGCTTCATCCTGGATTTCTTGTGTTTCTTGCATTTCGTCACTCATATACTTCTCCTATTCAGTCAGCAGGCCAGAACCGGGTCGCGGGACCTGCGCAGTGAGCAATGTGAAGATATTTCATGGTTTTGTAAATGAAAAAATAGTTTCCGGTTTAACAAAGTTATTTGAACTGCAGAATGGAGATAAAGACATTTGTAATGCCTCGGATTAATGGCCCCAGTGGCAATATTTCTATCTTCGTATTGCTCTGGATTAATATTATAAGCAGTAATCCCAATGTGCCGTATTTGTACATATTTTGCAGTAACTTGGGATTGGTTTCTTTCAGGAAGGTCATATAAATATGCGATCCATCGAGCGGTGGGATCGGTATAAGATTAAAGATAAATAACCCGAAATTTATAACGCTCCACAGAATCAGTAAGTTAATCGTAGCAAGACCGACCTCTGTGCCACTGAAATAGGGGAAAAAATAGAGGCCTCTGGCCACTATTAAAAATAGTATCGCCAGCAAAAAATTGGAAAACGGACCCGCCAGCGAGATCAGAATTTCATCCCGGTGTTTGTTCTTTAAATTGTCCGGATTAAAACTCACAGGCTTGGCCCATCCGAATCCTGCAATCACAATGAGAATGAACCCGAGCGGATCAATATGTTTCAATGGATTGAGCGTCAGACGACCATCATTTTTTGCAGTCATGTCACCCAGTTTATATGCCGTATACGCATGAGCCAGCTCATGTACGGTAAGCCCTATTATTACTGCAGGGAGTGATCTGAAAAGCCAGAAATAGTCAAAATTCATATAAGTATCTACCCGTGTGAAAGCCAGTCAGAATCCGTGTTGAGCATCACATTATGCCGTAATTTACTCAGGATAAAGGCAATCTTTTTAGACTGCTGATGAATCCACGCTGGCTTTCAGGTTTGAGCAGGCCAATTACAAGGCATACTTAAGCTACTATTTCGTATTTCGGCACCACATGAATATCAGCTGCAATATGCTCAGGGAAAATGTATCCCTCAGGATCACGAAGGAACTTAATTCCAATGGACTGAAAGCAGATATCTACAAATTCTGAACAGATATAGGCATCATTCTCTTTATGTGTTCCAAGCCTTAGCGTTACCCTGGCCAGAATCTTGGCTATTTCATCTTTATCATATTTTCTGTTCAGATTATCAGCTGCAGTGCCAAGCATTTTGTTAACTGCATCAGTATCAAGCGATGTGTTATAGCGGGCGATAAAGAGGCGGCCGTCGTATGGTTTTCTTGAATTTTCATAGTCATTTACATACTGGCTAAGAGGAACAACACGAACACCATCATCTTCAACGCTTTCTAAAAGAAGAATGCGGTCATTCCATGTAAAAATAAAACCCACATGACTAAATATCGAATTTGAAAAATGCTCAATCATCTTGCTGATAGCATAATTTCCTGAAGCAAAGAAAATGTCTCCCGTATGAATGTTTTGGCGAATAGCCTGATAGTGTTCCTTCTTTAAGTGATCAAACTTCTTCGTTGCCATCGTGGGTCTCCATCCTGGTTTTAAACGGATACGCTCAAAGTGTAGTTCAAAATTTTGAGATCCACATCAAGAAACTGTAACCGGTTTCTGTAACCGGTTGCACGGATCGATATAATCAGCCTCAACACGCTATAGAAGCGACCTCAGGAGAGTTTGATTATGAAAAAAATATTTCTTTGTTGTGCTGCCGGCATGTCTACCAGCATGGTTGTGAACAAAATGAAGCAGGCTGCTGCTCAGAAAGGCATTGAAGCAGAAATCATTGCTGTCGCGATGGAAGAATTTGACGCTACGCTGCCGAAATTTGACTGCTGTCTGTTAGGGCCGCAAATCAAATATAAATTTGAAGAGTTCAAGAAAAAAGCGGATGCCGCCGGCAAGCCAATTGCTGTTATCAACAGCATGGATTACGGCATGATGCGTGGTGATAAGATCCTGGCCGATGCACTGGCCATGATGGCCTGAACAATCCAGCAATAACGAATAAGTTAACCGTATTAATTACCAGAAAATGTCATGTAAGGAAGTAATGATTATGACTCATCAGTTGCCGAAAGATTTCTTGTGGGGTGGGGCTGTTGCAGCGCATCAGGTTGAAGGCGGCTGGAACGAAGGTGGTAAAGGTGCCAGCATTTGTGATGTGCTGTCTGGCGGCTCACACACGGTTGACCGTGTTATCACCGGCGAAATCAAAGAAGGCGTCTATTATCCGAACCATGAAGCGACCGACTTCTATCATCACTATAAAGAAGACGTGGCCTTATTCGCCGAAATGGGTTTTAAATGCTTCCGTACTTCTATTGCCTGGACGCGTATTTTCCCGAACGGTGACGAAACCAAGCCGAATGAAGCGGGTTTGCAGTTCTATGATGATCTGTTCGATGAACTGCTGAAATATGGTATCGAACCCGTAATCACGCTGTCTCATTTTGAAATGCCAAATCACTTGGTGAAAGAATACGGTGGCTGGACTAACCGTAAAGTGATTGATTTCTTTGTCCATTATTCTGACACCGTAATGCGTCGTTATAAAAACAAAGTGAAATACTGGATGACCTTCAACGAGATCAACAACCAGAAGAATCACGAGTATCCGCTGTTTGGTTACTGCTGTTCTGGCGTCGTGTTTAATGACTATGAACGTCCGGAAGAAGTGATGTATCAGGTTGTGCATCATGAACTG
>RRZU011467093.1_pt1 | contig 50919 bp, 39 predicted proteins | sample 2165561 | NCBI WGS metagenome assembly RRZU01 (sample SAMN10456909, study PRJNA506462) | wastewater metagenome | isolation source: wastewater sludge | place: USA: Moscow, Idaho | reverse complement strand
GCTCCTTCCATGGTGGAACCATCGTTGTATAGATTAAATAAATCAGACTTTTGTTTGTACATCTCCTGCCTTTCATCTTCAGTTGCATCGCGGCCAAAGGTGCGTTGAAAAAGGATGTTTATCGTACTCTCTCCCGTTCTTCCTTCAAACATATAAAAGTCCTGAGGCGTAGAGGTGAGATGATGCAGTTTGGCCGTTTCGGTCCACGCGCGTGCATGAAAGCGCATGGAGTCGTATAACACACCGTCCATATCGAATAAAACGGCTTTGGGGTTGAGTGCTGTAAGTGAATTTCTATGCAGATAGCTTTGAATAGCTGTTTTAATCATTTTACAAGGTCTTTTGATGTATGCTACAAATTTACACTAATTAGCCGGACAAATCAAGAAAGATTCACTATGTTTGTTCTTCAAAGTAGTAATCTTTGGATAAAAACATGTACATGTAAATCAAAAAGCATGTACATGTAAATTGAAAAGGATGTACATGCTTTTGTAAATTGCTTACTATCTTTATCAAATTTGTTGCCTTATTCAGATAAAAAAAGAGTAAGGAATTTAGGAATAATCACTTTCCGTTTGTCTTATTAATGGAGTACACATGTACTTCGCGTACCTTAATTCTAAATTTAAAGCTTTACATATGAAAAAAATTCTCTTTGTTTCCCTTCTTTTGCTGGTATTTTGTCAGGTAAAAGCCGGTCAGTGGATTCGCGTGAATCAGTTGGGGTATCTGCCCGACGCACGTAAAGTGGCTGTTTTTATGAGTGAGGAGCCGATGTCGGTAGACCGGTTCGAATTGAAGGATGCCTTTACGCATGCTACTGTTTTAACGTTCAACTCGGTTAAATCTGCCGGAAAGTATGGAAAAATGTCGTCTACCTACCGCCTTAATTTTACTGCTTTCGAGGGAGTAGGTTCTTTCTACCTGGCAGCCGGAAAGGCCACTTCGCCGGTATTCAGAATCAATGCGCATGTGTACGACGGCACTGCCGATTTTCTGCTTACTTATATGCGTCAGCAGCGCTGCGGATACAATCCCTGGCTCAAGGATAGCTGTCACCTTCACGATGGTTACATGGTGTATCACCCCACCCGTTCGGGAGAGCATGTGGATGTAACCGGTGGCTGGCACGATGCAACGGATTATCTGCAATATACTGCTACTTCCTCCAATGCGATTTACCAGATGATGCTTGCCTATCAGCAAAATCCGCAGTCGTTCGGCGATGCTTTTAAAGCGAACGGAATGCCGGGAGCCAATGGTATTCCGGACATCGTAGACGAGATTAAGTGGGGGCTGGACTGGCTTAACCGGATGAATCCGGAAAAGGGTATGATGTTTAACCAGATAGCCGACGACCGCGATCATGCCGGCTTCCGTCTGCCTACCCGCGACTCGGTGGATTATGGATGGGGAAAAGGAACCGGGCGTCCGGTTTATTTCTGTACCGGCGAGCAGCAAGGATTGCTTCGCCATAAAAACCGGGCAACCGGAATTGCCTCTACTGCCGGAAAATTTGCCTCTTGTTTTGCGCTTGGTTCAAAAGTATTGGCGGATTTCTATCCTGACTTTGCCCGTCAGATTGGAGAAAAGGCTGCCGATGCCTTTGAACATGGTGTGCAACACCCCGGTGCTTGCCAGACTGCTCCGGGTACCGCGCCCTATATTTATGAAGAAGACAACTGGACCGACGATATGCAGCTGGCTGCTGCCGAATTGTATCGCAAGACCGGCGACGAAAAGTATATGAAGCAAGCGGTGAATTATGGTAGGATGGAACCGGTTACTCCCTGGATGGGAGCGGACAGTGCGCGTCATTACCAATGGTATCCGTTTATTAATGTGGGTCATTATCTGCTGAGTAATTCTCCGGATAAACGGGTGGGCGACGAATTTAAACGTAACCTGCGTACAGGTATCGAACGGGTGTTCGAAAAGGCGCAGACGAACCCTTTCCTGAATGGGATCCCTTATATATGGTGCTCAAACAATTTGGTTTCGGCCTTGGTTACTCAATGTCGCTTGTACCGCGAGTCTACGGACGATGTTCGTTACGAAGAGATGGAAGCAGCCTTGCGCGACTGGCTTTTTGGATGTAATCCGTGGGGCACAAGCATGATTGTGGGTCTGCCTTCGTGGGGCGATTATCCCGAATATCCTCATTCGTCTTACGTGACTGCCGGTATTGGAAATACTCCCGGAGGATTGGTTGATGGTCCGGTTTACGGTGCTATCTTTAATGGATTGCTTGGCGTAAAAATTACGGAACCCGATGTATATGCTCCCTTTCAATCGGATCTGGTGGTTTATCACGACGATGTATCCGACTATTCGACTAACGAACCAACGATGGACGGAACAGCCAGTCTTACTTACTATCTTTCGGCCATGCAGAAAGACGGCATGAAGCAACTGGGAAAACATTCCTCCGGCAATGTGGAAGATGCAGGAGGAATAATCCGCACCGATCCATCCAAAAAGCAACTAACCCTGGTATTTACAGCTGCCGATAAAGCCGATGGAGCCGATGTAATCCGGCAAACCTTAAAGCGACAGCAGATACAGGGTGCATTCTTTTTTACCGGCGGATTCTATAAAGAGTTTCCGGATGTGGTAAAAGCGCTGAAACAAGACGGTCATTACCTGGGAGCACATTCCAATGATCACCTGCTGTATTGTGCGTGGGAGAAACGAGACTCCACACTGGTAACCCGCGAAGCGTTCACAAAAGATATGACGGAGAATTACCGCCTGATGGCTGAAGCCGGCATTCGTGCCACAGAAGCGCCGCTCTTTATTCCTCCCTACGAATGGTACAACGAAGAGGTTGCCGGATGGGCACAGGGAATGGGATTAAAAATAGTCAACTTTACCCCCGGAACAGGGTCCAATGCCGACTATACCACACCCGACATGAAGAATTACAAGAGCAGCAAAGATATCTATAACAGAATAATGAAGGTTGAGGCTTCCGAAGGGCTGAACGGACACCTGTTGCTTGTCCATTTCGGTACTCACCCCGACCGTACCGATAAGTTTTACAATCAACTCGAAAAGCTTATCAAAGCATTAAAGAAAAAAGGATACACCTTTGTGCCAATAAGAGAAGCAACAGGGTATTGAAAAAGAAAGAGGGTGTAACACAATGTGATACACCCTCTTTTTATCAGATAAAAATATCTTTTTATAGTTTAGCCTTGATGGCTTCGCTCTCTTTTTCGTATCCGGGTTTGTTCAACAGAGCAAACATGTTCTTTTTGTAAGCCTCAACACCTGGTTGGTCGAAAGGATTTACGCCCAACATGTAGCCGCTGATACCGCAAGCCTTTTCAAAGAAATAGAAAAGCTGACCGATATAATACGCATTTACAGCCGGAAGAGTGATCTTGATATTTGGAACACCACCGTCAACGTGAGCCAGCTGAGTACCCAGTTCGGCCATCTTGTTAACTTCGTCAACACGCTTGCCAGCAAGGAAATTCAACCCGTCAAGATCGGCTTCGTCTGTAGGAACTTCTACCTTGTGGTCTGGAGATTCAACCGAGATAACAGTTTCGAAGATGGTACGTTCGCCTTCCTGTATCCACTGACCCATAGAGTGAAGGTCGGTCGTAAGATCCACTGCAGCAGGGAAGATACCTTTATTTTCCTTACCTTCGCTTTCGCCGTAAAGCTGTTTCCACCATTCGCCGATGTAGTGAAGTTTAGGGTGGAAGTTAGCCAGAATCTCAATAGACTTGCCACTCTTGTATAGTTCATTGCGAACAGAAGCGTAGATAGCCGAAAGATTTTCGTCGAAAGGAACTTCAATGCCAGTTTTCTTTTCCATAGAAACAGCACCTGCAACTAATTCGCGAATGCTGATTCCGGCTACTGCAATAGGAAGTAAACCTACCGGAGTAAGTACTGAGAAACGTCCGCCTACATTATCAGGAATAATAAATGTTTTGTATCCTTCTTTGGTGGCAAGGGTGCGAAGCGCGCCTTTAGCCTTGTCTGTGATAGCCACAATACGGGTTTTGGCTTCTTCTTTACCAACAGCATCTTCAAGTTGTTTTTTCAAGATACGGAATGCAAGAGCTGGTTCTGTAGTAGTTCCCGATTTGGATATATTGATGATACCGAATTGTCTTCCTTTTAGTACTTCGCAAAGTTCGTAAAGATAATCTTCGCCAATATTATGACCTGCATAAAGCATGATCGGATCTTTACGGTCTTTCAAAAGAAAATCGAAGCTATTGTTAAGCGCGTCGATAACAGCTTTGGTTCCAAGGTAGCTACCGCCAATACCTACAGCAATAACCACTTCACACTTTTCGCGAAGTACGTTGGCCGTGTTCTCAATATCGGCAAGTTCTTCTTCAGTAATAGAAGTGGGGAGGTGTAACCAACCAAGGAAATCGCTTCCTTTACCGTTGCCGTTATGCAATGTAGCAATACACTCGTTTGCTTTTGTTTCTTGTGCCAGGATCTGTTGTTTTGAAACAGTACCCAGTACTTTGTCGATGTTTAAACTGATGTTCTTCATATATCAATTTGGAATTATTTAAACGTTTCAGTCAACTGCCGGATAATGGTAGTCGGAGATTTCTTCTCATATAATATATCATACAGGGCATCCAGGATAGGCATCTTCACCTTGTATTTTTTATTAATCTCATAAATACACTTGGTTCCGTAATATCCTTCGGCAATCATCTCCATTTCCAGTTGAGCTGTTTTTACTGAATAACCCTTTCCGATCATTGTTCCGAAAGTGCGGTTACGGCTAAAACGTGAATAAGCGGTAACCAGCAAATCTCCCAGGTAAACGGAATCGGTAATGTCTCTTTCAATTCCATAGATGGCATCCACGAAGTTTCGCATCTCCTCGATGGCATTGGAAATAAATACCGCCTGAAAGTTGTCACCGTATTTCATACCGTGACAGATACCTGCTACGATAGCATACACATTCTTCAACACAGAAGCATATTCGATCCCTATTACATCCTTAGATACCGAATTCATAAGGTATTGATTGCGGAACACAGGCGAAATAGCTTTTACCTTTTCTATATCCGGACAAGCCAGTGTAATGTAAGAAAGCCTTTCGAGGGCGATTTCTTCGGCATGACACGGACCGCCTAATACAGCGATATTTTCGATGGGAACCTTATAGTATTCTGCAAAGTAATCGGTAATCAGCATGTTTTCGTCGGGAACCAATCCTTTGATTGCTGAAATGATAAACTTGTCAGAAAGCGATGTTTTTACTTTCTTAAGGTGTTGTTTCAGGAAAGGAGACGGAGTGGCGAATATCAGCGTGTCAGAGTCCTTGATTACCTGATTTATATTGGTATAAAACGTAATACGGCTTATATCAAACTTGATAGAAGTAAGGTAACGTGGATTATGTTCCAGTTGCTTAAATTCTTCAACACTTTCCGGGCGTCGCATATACCAGTTAATACTGCCTTGTGTAGACAATACAATCTTGGCTAGCGCGGTAGCCCAGCTACCTCCACCCATAATAGCAATTTTTCCGGGCAAATTCATATTCAACTATTTATTTGTCGGCATTTGCAATCCATGCTTCCACTTCTTCGGCAGTAGGATTCGATAACTCCAGTTTATATTTTTTATTCATCTCACAAAGTTCCTGTCTCAGCTTGTTCGGATTTAAATCCTTCAAAGTGTCGATAGTAAGATATCCCGCTTTTTGCATAGCAGGTACCCAGGCTTCGTCAATTCCAAGTGCGGCGTATTTATCGGCACTATCCTTTCTAACAGTTTTTTCAGGGCGCATTTGCGGGAAGAACAAAACTTCCTGAATACTTTCCTGACCAGTCATATACATAACAAGGCGGTCCATTCCAATACCCATACCACTTGTAGGAGGCATGCCGTATTCCAATGCGCGCAGGAAGTCGTTATCAATAAACATCGCTTCATCGTCTCCTTTTTCAGACAGCTTAAGCTGTTCTTCAAAACGGGCACGTTGGTCGATAGGGTCGTTAAGCTCCGAGTAGGCGTTGGCAAGTTCCTTTCCATTTACCATCAGCTCGAAACGTTCTGTAAGCTCCGGATTTGTACGGTGCTTCTTTGTTAGAGGCGACATTTCGATTGGGTAATCTGTAACAAAGGTAGGCTGAATATACAGACCTTCGCATTTGGCACCGAATATTTCGTCGATCAGTTTTCCCTTACCCATTGTTTCATTTTGTTCTACGCCCAGTTGTTTACATACTTCGCGTAGCTGGTCTTCGTTCATTCCATTAATATCGATACCCGTATTTTCCTTGATGGAATCGATCATGGTGATACGTTTGTAGGGAGCCTTGAAATCAATTTCCCTCTCACCGATCTTTACTTTAGTTGTGCCATGCACATCTAAACAGATCTTTTCGAGCATCTGTTCCGTAAACTCCATCATCCAGTTGTAATCTTTGTAAGAAACATAGATTTCCATGGCTGTGAACTCAGGATTGTGCGTACGGTCCATTCCTTCGTTACGGAAGTTACGGCTAAACTCGTAAACACCTTCGAATCCGCCTACGATAAGACGTTTCAGATACAATTCGTTGGCAATACGAAGATATAATGGGATATCCAGTGCATTGTGGTGCGTAATAAACGGACGCGCACTGGCTCCACCGGGAATACTCTGAAGAACAGGGGTGTCAACTTCCAGGTAACCGCGTTCGTTGAAGAACTGGCGCATGGAGTTGAATATCTTTGTGCGTTTGATAAAGATATCTTTAACGCCTTCGTTTACAATTAAATCAACATAGCGTTGGCGGTAACGCATTTCGGGATCAGTAAATCCGTCGTATACAACACCGTCTTTAACCTTTACCACGGGAAGTGGTTTAAGCGATTTTGAAAGAACAGTCAGTTCTTCTGCATGAATGGAAATCTCGCCCATCTGCGTACGGAACACATAGCCTTTAACGCCAACGAAGTCACCAATATCAAGCAACTTCTTAAATACTGTATTATATAACTCTTTGTCTTCTCCCGGACAGATGTCATCGCGGGTGATATATACTTGAATGCGACCTTCAGAATCTTGCAATTCCATAAAAGAAGCCTTGCCCATGATACGACGACTCATTATTCTGCCAGCTAAAGTAACCGGTCTGCGTTCGGCGTCGTCTTTAAACGATGCTTTTATTTCGTTTGAATAAGCATTCGTTATATACTCTGCGGCAGGGTACGGTTCTACCCCAAGATTCCGCAATTGCTCCATGCTATTGCGTCTTATGACTTCCTGTTCACTCAGATCAATTAGATTCATTATGCTATTTTTTTGTAAAATACGGGACAAAAGTACAAAACTTTATGTTGAAAGTAGCTATAGCCAATACTAAATTTACTTATAGGGGATAAATTCGCATTGATTTCCTACAGTTTCAAAGCATATTTCGTATCCCTTCAGGTAGAAAAAAGCGGATGTCTTTTCCTTCACGCAGGGCTTCGCGAATGAATGTAGAGGAGATTTCAAGCATCGGTGCCTGAACCAGACGAACGTTGGGACAGGTTGCAGGAATAACTGCCTCGTATCCTTTACGTGGATATATAAGTATACTGTAATTTGTAAGAAGTTCTTTGTAATTTTTCCACTGGTCAATTACTTGCCAGTTGTCTGCTCCGATGATAAGTTGAAAGTTATTATCAGGAAATGCTACACGAAGAGCATTCAACGTTTGAATCGTGTAGGAGGGTTGAGGCAGCGAAAATTCAAAATCGCTTGCTTTGAACTTTGGATATCCGTCGATGGCTTTACAGGTAAGCTCGTAACGGAACTGGTCGTCCATTAGTTCTTCCTTTTCTTTTAAAGGATTATGGGGGGAGACAAGAAACCAGACTTCGTCCAGCCCTTCAAATTCACACAGGTAATTGGCCAAAGCCAGATGCCCGATGTGGATGGGATTAAAGGAACCGGAGAAGATGCCTGTTTGTTTCATTGTGCTATATTCAGCAGTTTAGAAAAGCCCGGATAACCTGAAGCGTCTCTGCCTTGGCTGTTTCTATTTCGTCGTTCACGATCACTTTGTCGAACTTCGGCGCAAATGTCATCTCGTAGGTAGCCTTGGCAAGTCTGCTTTCAATAACCTCCGGACTGTCTGTGCCGCGTCCTTCCAGACGACTGCGAAGAACCTCAATCCCCGGAGGTTGTATAAACAGAGAAAGCGCTCTGTCTCCGTAGTATTGTTTTATATTGCAACCGCCTACCACGTCCACATCAAATACCACATTGTTGCCGTTCGTGAGCAGACGTTCTACTTCACTTTTTAATGTGCCGTAATATTTGTTGGTATATACTTCCTCGTATTCAAGGAATTCGTTGGCGGCAATCTTTGACTTGAATTCTTCGGGCGACAGAAAGTAATATTCCACGCCATGTTTTTCGCTTCCTCTGGGCTCACGGCTAGTTGCCGAGATTGAGAAATGAAGGTCCAACCCCTGCTTTAAAAGGAAATTGATTATGGTTGATTTGCCGGATCCCGAGGGGGCCGAGAAAATCACAAGTTTACCAGCCATAGATTTATAATACGTTTAATACCTGTTCCTTGATTTGTTCCAGTTCGTCTTTCATCTGAACAACGATCTGCTGCATTTCGGCATGGTTGCTCTTTGATCCCAGCGTATTGATTTCGCGTCCAATCTCCTGAGCAATGAACCCTAGCTTTTTACCTTGTCCATGTCCATTTTTCATGGTGCTTATAAAGTATTTCAGGTGGTTGTCCAACCGATTTTTTTCTTCATTTACATCAAGCTTTTCAATGTAATAAATCATTTCCTGTTCGAAACGGTTATTATCAATTTCAACTCCATTAAGCTTGGCTATACTTTCGCTGATGCGTGCTTTAATCTTTTCGATCCGTTCGCTGTCGAATTCGCCGATTCTTTCAAGAAGTGAAGCTATGTTGGCTATTTTTTGTTCGAAAAGCTTCTGCAGCATGGCACCTTCCTGTATACGGAAATCTTTCAAATGAGAGATGGCATCCTTGATGGTATTCATTACCACTTCCCACTCGCTTTCGTCTACTTCGGATATATCGGATTTGATAGCTTCCGGTAAACGCAATAACGTAGTAAACCAGTCGGCCGGAACCGGAATATTCAATTTGTCGGCTACAACCTTTATCTGGTTGTAGTAACCTTCTATGGCAGCCAGATTAATCTGGGTGGGAGTGTCTTTTCCTATATACTCAATGAAGATTGAAAAATCAACTTTTCCGCGCTCAACCTCCTGCAAAAGCAGGCTGCGAACCATCATTTCCTTATCTTTGTATATTCCTGGAATTCGAGTAGAAAGATCGAGTTGTTTGCTGTTAAGCGCTTTAACTTCTACTGTTACTTTTTTAGATGGTAGTTCGGCTGTAACTTTGCCAAACCCGGTCATAGATTGTATCATGTTCTTAAACTTTGTGCAAAGTTACTTTTTATTTCCAACATTGTTTGTTATGCTGTATAAAAATGTAATTTTGTACTCTAAAACTAGTAATTATGTCGTGTATATTAAATATTGAGACATCCACTCCAGTCTGTTCTGTTGCTTTGTCTCTTGATGGAAAAGTTGTTTTCAGCAAAATGTCTATGGAGGGACCATCTCATGCGGTTTTGCTTGGAACCTTTGTCGCCGATGCCCTTGACTATATTAAAAGCAATTCGCTGAAAATGGATGCGGTTGCCGTAAGTAGCGGACCAGGTTCGTATACCGGATTGCGTATTGGTGTATCCATGGCTAAGGGACTGTGTTTTGGTTATGACATTCCTCTTCTTGCCATCCCAACCCTGAAGATAATGGCAGCAAAAGTAGTTTCTTTAAATAGAGGGGTAGCAGGGCAATTATATTGTTCCATGCTGGATGCCCGCAGAATGGAGGTTTATGCGTCCGTTTACGATGCAAATCTGAATGAGTGCCGTAAAACAGCCGCCGATATTGTAACCGCCGAAACCTATGAGTCATTCCTGAATAAAGGACCGGTTTGCTTCTTTGGTAACGGAGCGGATAAATGTAAAGAAGTAATTGTACATGCCAACGCCACTTTTCTGGAAGCGATTTATCCGCTTGCCGAAGACATGTGTCCATTGGCTGAAGCCTCTTTTGCTGCCGGCGAATTTAAAGATGTTGCTTACTTTGAACCGTTTTACCTGAAAGACTTTGTAGCTACTGTGGCTAAAAATAAAGTATTCTGATTGTAAACGGAATCAGCTATAAATAAAAAGAGGCTGTCTCATTACGAGACAGCCTCTTTTTATTTATGCGGAAAAATAATTATCCGAGGAATCCTAAAAGGATACCGGCAGCAACAGCCGAACCAATTACACCGGCAACGTTCGGACCCATAGCGTGCATCAACAAGTAGTTGGTTGGATCGTATTCCTGACCAACAATGTGTGAAATACGGGCAGAGTCGGGAACAGCCGAAACACCTGCATTACCGATAAGTGGGTTAATCTTATTACCTTGTTTAAGGAAAAGATTAAAGAACTTAACAAATAATACACCAGCGCAAGTTGCAATTACAAACGATAAAGCTCCTAATCCGAAGATTTTTACAGAGTTTACTGTAAGGAATTGGGTAGCTTGCGTAGAAGCACCAACAGTGATACCAAGTAAGATTGTGATTGTGTCAATCAGCGGACCGCGGGCTGTCTCAGCCAAACGACGGGTTACACCACTTTCTTTCAACAAGTTTCCGAAGAATAACATACCTAACAAAGGAAGACCGGATGGTACCAGGAAGCAAGTTAAAAGTAGTCCAACAATTGGGAATACAATTTTCTCGGTAGAAGAAACCACTCTTGGAGGTTTCATCCGGATTAAACGCTCTTTGTTTGTTGTTAACAGTCTCATAAACGGAGGCTGAATAATTGGAACTAACGCCATGTAAGAGTAAGCTGACACAGCAATTGCACCCATGAGGTTTGGAGCAAGTTTGGATGAAAGGAAAATAGCCGTAGGGCCATCTGCTCCACCAATAATACCAATTGCACCAGCTTGGTTAGGTTCAAAACCCATCTGTAAAGCAATTGTATATGCTCCAAATATTCCGAACTGAGCAGCAGCACCAATAAGCATTAGTTTAGGATTCGATATCAATGCTGAGAAGTCAGTCATAGCTCCAATCCCCAGAAATATGAGAGGAGGATACCATCCTTGAGTAACACCTTGATACAAGATGTTTAGTACAGATCCTTCTTCGTAAATACCGATTTGAAGGCCGGAATCCTTGAATGGGATATTACCAATTAATATACCAAATCCAATAGGGATAAGGAGCATGGGCTCGAATTCATATTTGATTGCCAGGAATATGAATAAGAGACCTACTAAGATCATAACGATGTGCCCCGGTGTCGCATTATATACGCCCGTGTAGGTGAGGAATGTCTGAAGATTTTCACCTAAAAAAGATAAGAAACTTTCTTGCATAGCCTTATCCGATTATAACGATGACTGCACCTTCCAGTACAGAATCACCTTTATTTACTTTTATTTCAATAATTTTACCTTCTCTGTCAGCATTGATGTTGTTTTCCATCTTCATAGCTTCAAGAACGGCAACCTTTTGTCCTCTTTTTACAACATCACCTACTTTGCAGTCAATACTTAAGATAACGCCTGGAAGCGGTGTTTTAACCGCTCCTGCAGAACTTTGAACAGTAGGACGTGCAACAACAGGAGCTCCACTTGAAGTTGTAGGTGCCTGAACCGGTCTTTTAAGCGTTACCATTTGCTTTTTAGCCGGTTTGTCCATTTGTACCTTGTATGGAGTTCCGTTTACTTCTACTTCGGCAAAAGTGTCTTCCACGTTATTTACGGTTACATTATATATGTTTCCGTTAATAGTATATTTGAATTGTTTCATTTTTATTAGAATAATACTTTGATAATTACTTTTTAGGAACTTCACGTAAGCCATAAAGTTTTGAACTCCATGGAGAATAGTTGCGTGTTACCTTGCTGATGGTTAAAACTGTGTTCTCAACGTCGTGCACATCTTCTGTAACCTCATAAAGAGCAGTTGCAATCGCGGCAAAAATTTCTCCGGCTTCTTCTCCGCTCATATCTTCTTCCATACCAACAACACCAGCTTTTGCTTTTAATGCATTGCGTTTGGATGCAGCAATAGAAACTTTACCAACTTGCTTGAAAATTATGTAAAGCAGGAATAATCCAAGAAAAGTAACAGCCATAGCAGTGATAGTCATACCAATACCAAAAGAATCATTCGTTTTGAAATTATCAACTTTGGTGTTTTTATCAAGAGTCAGGTTGTTTGTACTTGGAGTAACTTTTGTAAGCTGCTTCCATTCATCACCGCCATCAATAACCCTACCGAAGCTAACGTCAGCAGTTTGCCCAGCAGGAATTGTAACTTCATCAATCAGAGTTTCACCATCGGCATCATATAACGCTACATAGTTTTCTTTGGTTGGATCTAAACTGAAATTGATGTGAAAAGTACCCCTGTCAGCTTTATTATCTGCCCAAAACAGTGCATGTTGACTTGGACGGATTTTTGTTTGAACGTCACCCTTTGGGATCTTATACATTTTAGGATTGTTCTTGTCATTTGTCAAATAACATCCTTTAAAATCGACTGATCCGGCCGAGCTGTTAAATAATTCAATCCATCCGTTTCTTTGACCGTAGTCGTCAACAAAGTTATCTTGGTTAATTACCAGTACCTCGTTTATTCTTATGGATGTGGCTTGTTGTGCATTTGCCCCAAACGAGAGAAGCAATGCGAACAGCGCCAGTAACCCTATTTTCTTTTTTATCATATTCATCTCCTTTTTATAATTATAAAGGTAGATTATCATGTTTCTTTGCAGGATTTGTCAGCTTCTTTGTTTGTAGCTGTTGCAAAGCGCGGATAATCCGGAAACGGGTGTTACGTGGTTCAATAATGTCATCAATATAACCGTATTGAGCAGCGTTGTAAGGATTAGCAAAAGCTTTTTTGTATTCTTCTTCTTTGTCGAATTGTGCTTTAGCAGGATCTTCAGCAGCAGCAACTTCTTTGGCAAAAATAACTTCTACAGCTCCACTTGGTCCCATAACAGCAATTTCGGCTGTTGGCCACGCATAGTTCATATCACCGCGTAAGTGTTTTGAACTCATCACACAGTATGCGCCACCATATGATTTTCTCAATGTTACAGTAACTTTAGGAACAGTAGCTTCTCCGTAAGCATAAAGCAATTTTGCTCCGTGCAGGATAACTCCGTTGTATTCCTGACCTGTGCCCGGAAGGAATCCAGGAACGTCTACAAGGGTAACCAATGGAATATTGAACGCATCGCAAAAACGAACAAAACGAGCGGCTTTACGTGAAGCATTGCTGTCAAGACATCCTGCCATAATTTTAGGTTGGTTGGCAACAACACCTACCGATTGTCCGTTGAAACGGGCAAAACCTACAATAATATTTTGTGCGTAATCTTTATGAACTTCCAAAAACTCACCGTTATCGATAATGCTTCCGATTACTTCGTACATATCATAAGGTCTGTTGGCTTCATCAGGAATGATGTCGTTCAGGGTATCTTCCAAACGATCAATCGGATCATTGCATTCTACCAGCGGAGCTTCTTCCAGATTGTTTTGTGGCATAAAGCTGATAAGCTGACGAATTAACTTTAATCCATCTTCTTCATTGTCTACAGCAAAGTGAGCTACACCCGATTTAGTGGCATGTACGCTGGCACCTCCTAATTCTTCCTGGGTTACATCTTCGCCGGTAACAGCTTTTACAACCTTAGGACCAGTAAGGAACATATAGCTCGTTCCTCTTGTCATAATATTGAAGTCGGTTAATGCAGGAGAATAAACCGCACCACCAGCACAAGGGCCAAAAATTCCTGAAATTTGAGGAACTACTCCTGATGCAAGGATATTACGCTGGAAAATCTCAGCATAACCAGCCAACGCATTAACACCTTCCTGGATACGTGCACCACCTGAGTCGTTAAGACCTATAACCGGAGCGCCCATCTTCATGGCCTGATCCATTACTTTGCATATTTTCATTGCAAGAGATTCAGACAAAGCTCCTCCGAATACAGTAAAGTCTTGCGCATATACATAAACTAAACGACCATCAATTGTTCCGTAGCCAGTAACTACACCATCTCCCAAAAACTTGGTAGCTTCGATACCAAAGTTGGTACAACGGTGCTGAACAAACATATCGAATTCTTCGAAACTACCTTCGTCAAGGAGCATGCCAATACGTTCGCGAGCTGTGTATTTTCCTTTTTTGTGTTGAGATTCAATTCTCTTTTCTCCACCTCCAATACGAGCTTTTTCACGTAGCTGTATTAGTTCTTTTACTTTTTCAAGTTGGTTACTCATTGTTATTATGATTTGTTGTTAGAATGAAGTTCTTCGATTATTTTTCAGGATGCTCACAGAGTTCTGTCAAAACACTACAAGTTGATTTCGGATGAAGGAATGCAATGTTTAATCCTTCTGCACCACCACGGGGAGCTTTGTCTATCAGCTTAACTCCTTTGGCTTCTACTTCTGCCAAGGCGTCTGCTACCGATGGAACTGCAAAAGCAATGTGATGAATGCCTTCGCCTTTTTTCTCAATAAATTTAGCTACGGCACTTTCTTCGCTTGTAGGCTCGAGAAGTTCAATTTTTGTCTGACCAACCATAAAAAAGGCTGTTTTAACCTTTTGATCTGCTACTTCTTCAATGTTGTAGCACTTTAAACCTAATACTTGTTCGTAGTACGGAAGTGCTTCTTCGATGCTTTTTACGGCAATACCCAGATGTTCAATATGTGTAATATCCATTTTTATATATAAATTAAAGATTTGTACAATGGTGCAAATGTACGTTCTTTTTACACAATCAAGAAATAATTCCTTAATTTTATCTTGAGGAGATGGGTAGGATATTAAGTTAAACTAATTAACCTTGTTTTTAGAAATCGGCAATTAACCTCAGACTAAGTTGTCTTCCCGTAAGATAGTTAGGTACAGCGTATTGCTGATTGTAGATGTCGGTTACCCAGTAATAGGAACTTACGTTTTTTATATCGAGTATATTGAATACATCAACACCTATCCAGATGTTTTTAATATTTTTCATAAATCCGCGTTGCATAATATCTTCTGTTTCGCCTGCAATTTGGTAAGATAGACCAATGTCAACTCTTTTGTAGGGCGACATACGGAAGAAACCATCTTCGTACCCTTTTCGGGGAGCTGTAAGAGGTAGTCCTCCGGCTAAAACACCTTTCAGGTTGAGTTTAACTTTTTTGTACCCGGGAAAGTAGTCCTGGAAAAAGAGAGATACATTGTAACCCTGACTGTTGGGCATGGGTACTGTAACTGTATTTCGGATGGTTTGTTCGGCTTTCATTAGGGAAAAGCTCAACCATGAGTCTGTTCCAGGCACAAATTCACCGAAGAATTTAACATCAATCCCCATGGCATGTCCTTTCGCACAGTTTTCACCGTAATATCTTATCTTCACGTTGTCGACCGTGTAGGGAACCAGGTCGTCAAGCTTTTTGTAATAAAGCTCGGTGGTGATCTTAAAGTTTCGGTCGGCTGCCCGAAAAGTATAATCCCCGCCCAGAATGAAATGGATAGAACGTTGGGATTTAAGATCTTCGTTTAATGTCACGATGTCGTTTCCCCGGTCGTCTTGTCCTGTAACCCGTACTTCTTTATAAAATGGAGACTGATAATAGACTCCGGTGGCCAGGCGAAAGGTCAGATCCTGATTGAAATTAGGTATAAAACCAATAGAGGCCCGGGGACTGATAATAAATTCTTTATTAAAGCTCCAATAGCTGCCTCTGATACCGCCAACCAGCGTAAAAAGCCCTTGCTTTGTCCGGAATTTGTAGGAATCCTGCAAGTAACCCGAAATCCTGCTGCTTTCAAGCTTATTGTTTGAATACAGATTGGAGATAAGATTTACCTCAGTCCCGGTATGTGGTAACGAGAACCCGGAGGAATCTCTCTTTTCCCATTCGCCGATGCGGTCTTTGATTTTTTCTAGCTGAAGATTGATTCCCCACTTTACGGTGTTGTTTTTTAATTTGCTTTCACCATAATGTCCGAATGTAATGATATTGGACCGAAGCCTGTTCCGGGCATGCTCGTGATAAGTGCCTACTCCAAGAGCCGAGGTTACATCTTCCGTCGATCCGGTTTCATCTCCTAAATCATTTAACCAGTACTCGCCCGATATGTCGTAGGTTTCTTCTTCTTTGCTGGTAAAAGCAGCCGTTTGTATTCCAAGTTCAGTATGGTCGTTTGGTTTGTTTTTTAGTGTCAGGGCACCGTAGAGCGTTTCAAATTTATCTTGTTCTCTTCCGTCGAAATAAACCTTGAATTTCTTTATCATTGCCGTGGTACCAAACGATGTTTCCCTGGTGAAAGGAGTAAACTTATAGTTGTTTACTGAAACATTCCCCAAAAAGTTCATTTCCCATTTCGGTGAAAACTGGTAGGTGATATAAAACTGTAAATCCATGAACGAAGGATTAAACTCGGCATCCGTATCCATTGTGTTTAACAGGAACTGATTGGTCTTGTAACGTATGCCGGTAACCTGGGTAAGTTTGCCAATACTGCTTCCTACGTAGGCATTGGCTCCCAGGAAACTTAGTGACGCAGATCCTTCAAAGGTTTTCGGCTTTTTATAGCTGATATCCAGGACCGAACTCATTTTATCGCCATAACGAACTTCAAAACCTCCGGCGGCAAAGTTGACAGACTCTGTTAAATCGGGATTGATAAAACTAAGTCCTTCCTGTTGACCGGATCGTATAAGCAGGGGCCTGAATACTTCGATGCCATTTACATACACAATGTTTTCGTCGTAACTTCCTCCCCTGACGGAGTATTGGGAGCTAAGTTCATTGCTGGCAGAAACTCCGGCATAGGTTACAACCAATGATTCGATGCTGCCTCCGGCAGGATCGGGGAGAAACTTAATGCGGTTGGCATCCAGTGTTTCCATCGTTGTGGTTTGTTTGCGGATAGCAGTGATCGTTACATCACCAAGGGAGAGCGAAGTGTTGTTCATCTGCACATTAATCCGCATATCTCTATCGGCTTTAGGTATGATCCGTTCCGCTTTATTATAACCCAGGCAAGAGTAGATAAGAGTCAGGGAATCTCCGGACGATACACTTACGGAATAAAAACCTTTATCGTTGCTCATAGCTCCGTTAAGGGTGTTCTTTATTCTGATATTAACCAATTCAAGAGGGTTACCATCCGCATCACGTATGTAACCTGTTATCTTGATCCGCCCCTGTGCAAGCGCATTTACGGAAGTTAGTATAAATAGCAGTGCTGCAATCGCACGAATTTTCATAATCTGCGTTTTATAGTAATTACTAACGTGAAAAAAAGCGGAAGCGTATGTTCTGAGTGATAAAAATATTATTAATTTTGTCGAAATTCAAACGATTTGTCATTAAAACTACAAGATATGGAGAGCTTTGCCGAACTGATTAAAAGAAGAAGAAGTATTAGAAAGTTTAAAAACCAGCTGCTTAGCCCGGAACAGGTTGAGTCTTTATTAAAAGCTGCATTAATGGCTCCCTCTTCCAAGCGAAGCAATTCCTGGCAATTTGTGCTTGTGGAAGATAAAGAAATGCTGCAAAAGCTGGCCGCCTGTAAAAAGAATGGTGCCTCATTTCTTGAATCTGCCGCTCTTGCCATAGTTGTACTTGCTAATCCAATGGAAAGTGATGTGTGGATAGAAGATGCTTCTGTTGCGTCCATATTTATTCAGTTACAGGCTGAAGACCTTAGATTAGGAAGTTGCTGGTGTCAGGTGCGTAACCGCGAAACTGTAAGTGATGGTGATTCTGCACAATATGTAAGAGATTTGCTTGATATTCCATATCAGCTGGAAGTTCTTTCTATAATTGGAGTGGGATATAAGGACCAGGAAAGAAAAGCTTTTGATGAATCTAATCTTCAGTGGGAAAAGATTCATATTGGAAAATATACGTTGCCAACCGAACCAGATTCTGCGGAGCAATGAGGATCGTATTTATAGGAGCTGGTAACCTGGCGACGCATCTTTCGCTTGCCATGCAAAAAGCAGGTATGGATATTGTTCAGGTGTATAGTCATACGCTCGGGCATGCCAGAGAATTAGCTGCTTTACTGGGCTGCGATTTTACAAATTCAATGGAATCTATTGTTGTGGATGCCGACTTATACCTCTTTTCTGTGAAGGATTCTGTGTTGCCCGGACTTCTTAAACAGCTTCCCCGCAACAAGGCTCTTTGGGTTCATACGGCCGGAAGTCTGCCCATGGATATTTTATCCCCTTTTACGTCACGGTATGGTGTTTTCTATCCCTTGCAGACTTTTAGCAAGAACCGCGAAGTCGATTTTCATATCGTTCCCGTTTTTATTGAAGCTAATTCACTTCAGGATGAATCCTTGTTAAAGAGTATGGCTGAAAAGCTGACTCAAAAGGTCGTTCCTCTTTCTTCTGAGAAGAGAGAGCATCTTCATTTGGCTGCTGTCTGGGCCTGTAATTTTTCGAATCACATGTATCTTATGGCTTCAAAATTGCTGCAGGAACAGGGATTGCCACAGGATTTGCTATTACCTCTGATTGATGAAACGGCAGCAAAAGTTCATTCTCTTTCAGCCAGGGAAGCACAGACAGGTCCTGCGATCCGGTATGATGAAAATATAATTAAAAAACACATTGAGCTGTTGTCCGATCCGGACATGAAAGAGCTCTATAGGCTGATAAGCCAAAATATACATAAGGAGTCTGGCAATGAGTAGTATAAATTATGATTTAAAGAAAATAAAAGGCTTTATCTTTGATGTGGACGGAGTTCTTTCGCGCGACGTAATTCCTTTGCATCCCAACGGAGATCCCATGCGAACTGTGAATATCAAAGACGGATATGCTTTGCAGCTTGCTGTGAAAAAAGGGTATCAGGTAGCTATAATTACCGGAGGGTATACGGAATCGGTGAAGATGCGTTTTGACAGGTTGGGTGTAAAGTATATTTACATGAGAAGCTCTGTTAAGATGAAAGATTATGCTGATTTTATGGAACAAACAGGTTTAAGTCCCGAAGAGGTTTTGTATGCAGGGGATGATATTCCCGATTACGAAGTAATGAAGCTGGTAGGTCTGCCGGTTGCTCCGGCTGATGCAGCTCCTGAAATTAAACAAATAGCCCGCTATATTTCTTCCAGAAACGGAGGAGAAGGTATAGCACGCGATGTTATTGAACAAACAATGAAAATGCAGGGTACCTGGTTCGACGGTGAAGCGTTCGGCTGGTAATTGACATTAAATTATTATAAATAGAAAAACACACAAGATCTATGTTGTCCAATCTTGATAAGTATAAAATTGTTTTAGCTTCCAATTCGCCCAGAAGGAAAGAACTTTTGGCTGGTTTAGATATTGCCTTCGAAGTAAAGGTAAACGGCGACGTTGATGAATCGTATCCCGACGGTCTTTCTCCGGAAGAGATTCCGGTTTATGTAGCCCAAAGAAAGGCTGATGCGTATGCTCCTTTTCTGGAAAAGGATGAATTGCTGATTACGGCAGATACAATTGTATGGACTTTCGAAGAAGTATTAGGAAAACCTAAAGACAGACAGGACGCTATCGACATGCTCTCGAGGCTTTCAAACAGAGTGCACGAGGTAATAACCGGAGTTTGTATTGTGACTAAGAATAAAAAGACTTCTTTCGCTGTCTCGTCGGCTGTTAGCTTTGGCTATCTGGAGCTTTCTGATATAGAATATTACGTCGATAAATACAAACCGTACGATAAAGCAGGTTCTTATGGGATTCAGGAGTGGATTGGCTATATAGGGGCTGAAGCAATAAATGGTTCTTTCTTTAATGTAATGGGGTTACCGGTGCAACGACTCTATCGTGAACTTAAAGCATTTTAAGTCCACGACAGATCATCTTGCATTATTTAAATATATCGTCAATACCCTCGGATTTTTCGGGGGTATTGTTGTTTTCTTCAGATACTGGCTTACCACATGGATTGCTATAGATAGATGGAATTTCAAAGTTTTCGTTCTCCATATATCCCAACGACTTGTCTGCGTATACCTTTTGCATAAAGAGCCCATAAATTGGTAACGCCATACTGGCGCCCTGACCTTCATTCAGTCTGTCGAAGTGAATGGATCTGTCTTCGCCACCTACCCAGCAACCTGCTACCAGACTAGGAGTAAAGCCCATAAACCAACCATCTGAGTTGTTTTGTGTCGTTCCTGTTTTACCACCCATTTGAGCCGTAATATTATAGCGGTACCGCAACCTGCTGGCTGTTCCTCCGTCTACTACACTGCGAAGCATATAAAGCATCTTGTAGGAAGCCTCTTCAGTAAGGACTTCGCTCATCGTCGGAGTGAAGCTGGCAATCGTATTGCCAAATTGATCCTCAATGCGGGTTACATAAACCGGATCAACCCTAATTCCTTTGTTGGCAAAGGTTGTATAACCTGTTACCATTTCTCCTACAGATACGTCGGGTGTGCCCAAACAAACAGAGATTACGGGGTCAATATAGTTTTTTAAACCGAAAGAATGGAGCAGGCGTACAAAAGTGTATGGAGAAAGCTGGCTCATCAGATAGGCTGTTACCCAGTTGGAAGAGTTTTGCAAACCCCATTTAATAGTTACTGTTTCGCCAACGCGTTTTGCTCCAGCGTTTCGTGGGATCCACAAATTACCATTTTCGTCGCGAAGCTGCTGTTGTACGTGAAGCATTTCATCGCAAGGAGTAAAGCCGTCGATCATTGCCAGCGAGTAGAGGAATGGCTTCATGGTCGAACCAATCTGGCGTCTTCCTCCATTAACCATGTCGTATTGAAAATCATTGTAATCGATTCCTCCTACATAAGCTTTCACGTGTCCGTTGTGCGGATCCATGGCCATAAAGGCACTACGAAGGAAGCTTTTATGATATCTGATAGAATCCCATGGCGACATGATCGTATCAATTGGACCATTCCAGCTGAATACGCGCATCTCTTCCGGCTTTTTAAACGCCAGCTTGATTTCATCCAAATCTAACCCTTCGGCTTTTAGCGCGCGATAACGGTCAGTTTGTTGCATCGCTCTGGTTAAAATCGTATCTACCTGACCTAATCTTAAATCTCTGGAAAAAGGAGCATAGGCTCTTTTCTCTTTTTCCTGGAAAAACATAGGTTGCAATGAGCCTCCTACATGTTCTTTTACAGCATCTTCGGCATATTTTTGCATACGAGAATCGATCGTCGTATAAATTCTCAGGCCATCACTGTAAAGATTATAAAACTCACCATCCGGTTTCTTATTCTTACTGCACCAACCGTACAGCGGGTTAGTTTCCCAGGCTAATGAATCTTCGGAATACTTTTGAGATTGCCAGTCTGCATAATTGCTGCGCTTAGGCTTTTTAGCCGTAAGAGTCATGCGGAGGTATTCTCGGAAATAAGGAGCAAGTCCTTCCTTATGATCCATTGGGGTGAATTTTACCTTTAAAGGCAAGGAAGAAAGAGAATCGCGTTCTTGCTTGGTAATATAATCGGCCTTGTACATCTGATCTAAAACAACATTTCTGCGACCTTTGGTCCGATCACTATGTCGTATGGGATTATAGTAAGATGGATTTTTACACATACCAACCAACGTGGCTGCTTCTTCTATCTTTAGTGATTTGGGTGTGCTGCCAAAGTAAACCCGGGAAGCCGATTGAATACCTACGGCATTGTATAAGAAATCGAATTTGTTAAGGTACATGTTGACGATTTCTTCTTTTGTATAGAAGCGTTCAAGTTGTACCGCAATTACCCACTCGATGGGTTTCTGAAACAATCGTTCAACAAAATTATCAGCGCTGGGCGAAAAGAGCTGTTTGGCTAGCTGCTGGGTAATTGTACTACCACCTCCGCCACTTTTCTGCATCAAGATACCTCTCTTCACAACAGCGCGAAATAGTCCCGCAACATCGATTCCGGAATGATCGGTAAATCGTTTGTCCTCGGTTGCAATAAGGGCATTAACCAGTTCCGGAGACAAATCCTTATAATTGACAAATAAACGGTTGTCTTTACTGTGCGCATAGCTCCCCAGTGTTTTTCCATCTGAGGAAATAATTTGCGAAGCATACTTGTCGATTGGATTTTCCAGCTGTTCAACAGGAGGCATATAACCTATCGAACCATTGGCTATGGCTATAAAAAGCAATACTGCGATACCTGCTGCGGCTGCATATAATACCCAAAAACCAATAATGATCTTTTTACGAGTGTTTGATGTCATCTTTTTTACCTTCTTTCATTATGAAACCGCAAAGGTAACTATTTCCTGTTAAAAAAATTGTTAATCTAAAAAACATAATCATTATAATAAAAAACTAAGACAAAAAAGGATATAAACCTGTATCGTCTCTATTTTTTTCTATACTTTTGTCTGCAAAGCAGTGATAAACGATATGAAGAGTAAAAGTTTAGTTTCGATCGATCAATGTTCTAAAGAGGACATTCTTCGGATTCTGGATAATGCCAGGAAGTTTGAGGAGAATCCAAACCGGAATTTATTAGAAGGTAAAGTAGCAGCCACCCTGTTTTTCGAGCCTTCAACCCGTACCAGGTTAAGTTTCGAAACCGCCATTAACCGTTTGGGGGGTAAAGTGATTGGATTTCAGGATGCATCCACCACTAGTTCGTCAAAAGGGGAGACCCTTAAAGACACTATTCTGATGGTAAGTAATTATGCAGATTTAATAGTGATGAGGCATCATCTTGAAGGAGCAGCCAAGTATGCTTCCGAAGTAACGGATATTTCTATTATCAATGCGGGCGACGGGGCTAATCAGCATCCTTCGCAAACTATGCTTGATTTGTATTCCATTCAAAAAACGCAGGGAAAACTTACAGATCTTACCATTACAATGGTGGGCGACTTAAAGTATGGTCGTACGGTGCATTCGCTGATCAGCGGAATGTCTCACTTTAATCCTACTTTTCATTTTGTGGCGCCAGACGAGTTACGTATGCCTGACGAATATAAATTGTTCTGTGATAAACACAACATTAAATATTATGAGCATACAGCATTCTCGGAAGATGTAATTAATGAATCGGATATATTGTATATGACCCGGGTACAGCGTGAACGTTTTACAGACCTGGAAGAATATCAAAAGGTGAAAAACGTTTATATATTAAAAAAGAAGATGCTTGATAACAGTCGTGAGAATCTTCGCGTACTTCATCCGCTGCCCCGTGTAAATGAAATTGCATATGATGTGGATGATAGTCCAAAAGCTTATTTTATTCAGCAAGCCCGAAATGGACTTTTTGCCCGTCAGGCTATTATTTGCGAAGTGTTAGGTATTACTTTATAAAAGTTGAGTTGTTATGTCAGCACAGAAAAAAAAAGAACTTCAGGTTGCCGCTTTGGAAAACGGAACCGCCATCGATCATATTCCTCCCTGTCAGCTATTCAAAGTAGCCGACATGTTAAACCTTAAGGAGCTGAAAAATACAATTACCATTGGTAATAATTTTCACAGTAAGAAAATGGGAACAAAAGGTATTATTAAAATCTCAGATAAGTTTTTCGAGGAAGATGTGATAAACCGTATCGCTTTAATCGCACCCAATGTAGTGCTTAACATTATTCGTGATTATGAGGTTGTAGAAAAGAAAACGGTCACACTTCCGGATGAACTGGTTGGTCTGGTAAAATGCAATAATCCCAAATGCATCACCAATAACGAACCAATGCCAACAAGATTTGATGTAATTGATAATGAATCGGGCACTGTTAAATGTCGTTACTGCGAAAGAAAAATAAATAAAGAAGACATAATAATTCTATGAAGCAAGACTGGAAGCCCGGAACAATGATTTATCCGCTTCCTGCGGTAATGATTAGTTGCGGCAGCGAGCCTTCGGAGTACAATATTTTAACTGTTGGCTGGGTAGGTACAATCTGTACCAATCCAGCCATGTGTTATATTTCAGTAAGACCAGAACGGCATTCGTATCCTATTCTAAAAAAGAATATGGAGTTTGTTATTAATCTTACTACCTGCGGTATGGCCTATGCCACGGATTGGTGTGGAGTTACTTCAGGCAAAGATCATAATAAATTTGCCCAAATGAACCTTACTCCGGGTAAATCTAAAATGGTCAGCGCTCCTATAATCGAAGAATCCCCTTTATGTATAGAATGCCGCGTTAAGGAAGTAATTAGTCTGGGGAGTCATGATATGTTTATTGCTGATGTGGTAAATGTGCAGGCCGACGATGCTTATCTTGATCCTGAAACAGGCGCTTTTGATATGCAAAAAGCCGATTTGCTTGCTTATTCGCACGGTAAATATTATGGTTTGGGAGAGTTTATCGGGAAATTTGGTTGGTCCGTAAAAAAGAAAAAATAAGATAAATGAAGAAAGTCTGCCTTTTATTGCTATTGTCTTTTTTTGTTTTTACGCTTCAGTCGCAAGTTAAAAATGAAAAGCAAAAGAATTTTAATTTCGGATTGAATTTAGGGTTCAATGCGTCGTTTCCTATTGTAAATTCTTTAACTATCGATGGTGTAGAGGCGGAAAATGTTAATTTGCAATATAAAGTAGGCTATCTTGTATCTGCATTTTGCCGGATAAACATGAATCGATTTTTTATTCAGCCGGGAGTATCGCTGCATCATTCTGAAGGAAACATTAACTATTCACTGCCGGATGATCTACTACTCACCGATCTCAAATCGGCAGTTCCATATTCCTCTGAAAGGTTGAATATTTCAACATACTCTATTGAAGCGCCTGTGCTAATTGGATTTAATCTTGTGAAAGAATATCCATATAGCCTCAGCTTTCAGGCAGGACCGAAAATCAAGTACACCTATTCGTCGGAGTACACTCCAGGTGTTAATCCCGAATCATTCGAACTGATAAATGAAAACTCACCCTATGGCGTAAATGCCATGGCGGGAGTCTCCTTTAGCATTTGGCGTATGTTTTTCGATTTTTATTATGAATATGGGATTACTCAAACTACTACTGATTTCAAAAATCAGCTGTCCCCATTGCCTTACCAAAGCACCATGCAACTTGAGAATCGAACAAATAAGATGAGCTTCTCCTTTGGTGTTTTGTTCTGATTCCCCATAAAAGCGGGGAAAATATCCCCGTTCTTTCTCGCTTTTCCACAAAATAAAAATAGATGGATATTTGGTTAAATGACTGTTATTTAGTTGTTTAATGCAAACTGATAACTATAAGTCTGTTTTGGCATGATATTCTCATATAGTTTATTGTGTAAGAAATTACATACTAAAACAGTTTTCCTGAAAAAAAGGAGAATGGGTAAAATAGTCAAAACGCTCAAAGGTTAGAAAGACGAGTCCGTGAGGATTCGTCTTTTTTATGCTTTGCAATTTCCCGCAGTTTTCCGTCCTATGTATTGTCCTAATACAGCCAACCCAATAAACAGGGGAATAAATCTGGTATCCGTATGCAATGTCATTCGAAGAATGATAATAAAGGGTACAGGTACGTGAATAAGTATCCACCAGGGTATAGAAAACTTTTTATACTTACTTCGCCAAAGGCCAAAGGGTATATTAATAAACAAACAGAATGCAGATACAAAAAGAATGTCCATACTTACAAATTCATTTTGGGCATTTTAAGTACAAAGCGGATAAGGGAAACAAACACTTTTCCGTACTTGTCCAGCTTGATTTGTCCAACTCCGGTAATTTCACTGAATTCATCCAGTGTTACAGGTTTTTTATCTACCATATCGGCCAGCGACTGGTCATTAAATATTATATAAGCAGGCATGCTTTCACGTTCTGCCAACTGTTTACGAAGCTGACGGAGCGAATCCAGCAGTGCTTCATCAATCGATTCTGATTCGATAGGACGGATAGGAGTAGCCTTGAATTTTGCTTTTCCTTCTTTAGCGGTACGGCTTCCGGTGGATTTGCTTTTTTGCGTTTCTTCTTCCTCGTGCCAGGTAGCCAGCTGCGCCTTAATTTCCCCGTAAAGGACTTTGCTACCCAAAGATGTAACCTTCAATGTGCGGGCTGAAGCATAATCGACCTCCAGATATCCAAGCTGAAGCATCTGATAAAGATACTCTTTCCATTCCTTATAGGATAGATCCCTTCCTGCGCCGTATGTTTTAAGCTGATTGTATCCGCGTTCTGTAATTTCACTTCTATAAGAGCCACGCAAAATGTCAATAAGCAATTGCATTCCCACATGTTCTCCCGTTCGAACTACAGCGCTCAACGCTTTTTGGACAAGTATTGTCCCGTCGAACCGCTGAGGTGGATTTTTGCACACATCACAGTTTCCGCAATCGTGTCCAACTTCCTCGCTAAAGTAACTCAACAGAATCCGCCGGCGACAAATATCCGCTTCGCAATAACGTTTCATTCGCTGCAATTTCTCGGTCGTGATTTCACTTTGTCCGCTTTCTTCGGCAAAGCGGCTAAGCACCACTAAATCCCCCAGTGAATAGAAAAGCATTGTGTCACTAGGCATTCCGTCTCTGCCTGCGCGACCTATTTCCTGGTAATAGTTTTCTATACTGCCAGGCATATTATAATGAATTACCCAACGTACATTGCTCTTATCGATACCCATACCAAACGCAACTGTTGCGCAAACTACATCCACACGGTCGTTTATGTAATCGTCCTGAGCCTTTTCCCTTCTTGCCGGCGATAAACCAGCATGATAAGCAATTGCCTTAATGCCATATGTACCCAGTGTTTCTGCAAGCTCTTCGGTATCGTTTCGTTTCATGCAATACACAATGCCACTTTGCTCTTTCCTGGCACGGATAAAATGAACAATTGCTGCTATCTTCTCCTTCTTTGCAAAGCCTCGCTTTACTGTAAGAGAAAGATTGGGCCGGTCGAACGACGAAATGAAAGTCTCCGGATCCTTTAGGTTTAGCTGTGAAAGAATATCAGAACGGGTTATCTTATCCGCAGTAGCAGTTAACGCTATAATAGGAACCTTTGGAAACCGATCTTTCAATACCGCCAGCTGAGTATATTCAGGACGGAAATCGTGTCCCCAATGCGAGATACAGTGGGCCTCGTCGATGGCAATCAACGAAATATCCATTCGGGGAAGAAGCCAGTCAACTTCACCCATCAAACCTTCCGGTGATATATAAAGTAATTTAATTTTTCCCTGAATACAAAGTTGTTTGATCCGCTGTCGTTCCGCATCAGGCATACTACTGTTAAGAGCTGCAGCCGGGATACCATTGGAAACCAATCCTTCAACCTGATCTTTCATCAAAGCAATAAGTGGAGAAAGGACAATGGCTGTTCCAGGCAGATAAATAGCCGGTAACTGGAAACAGATGGATTTGCCTCCACCCGTAGGCATCAGCACCAATGAATCTTTCTTTTCCAATATCCGTTTTATGATATCCGCCTGTAACGGGCGAAAGGAAGTATAGCCAAAAAACTTTTTCAGTAACGCCTCAATCTCTTTCATTGTGTCCAGTTTGGTCTCCTTATCATGATTAAACGGCAAAGATAACCATAACTTGCAATATTTGTTGTACCTTTGTGGCCAATATTTACATAACGAGACGCGAGTCTCACCCATTATTACATGACATTTGAAGATTTAAAATTGATAGAGCCTATCAGAAAGGCTTTAATACAAGAAGGATACACCACCCCAACACCCATACAGGCAGAAGCCATTCCTATTGTAACACAAGGATACGATTTATTGGGATGCGCACAAACGGGTACAGGTAAAACTGCCGCATTCTCCATTCCCATCATACAAAAGCTATACAACCAGCAGCAGAAAGAACGCAGCAGAGGTATCAAAGCATTGATACTTACTCCTACGCGCGAGCTTGCTATTCAGATTGATGAGAGCTTTGAGGCGTATGGACGGTATGCAAACCTCCGCCATTCAGTTATTTTTGGAGGAGTAGGACAGAAGCCGCAAACCGATGCATTGCAACGTGGAGTGGATATCCTTATCGCAACCCCAGGTAGATTGCTGGATTTAATTAACCAGGGTTATGTGAGTTTAAAGAGCCTCGAGTTCTTTGTGCTTGATGAAGCCGACCGGATGCTTGACATGGGATTTATACACGATATCAAGCGTATTCTTCCGTTGTTACCTAAGAAACGTCAGTCGTTGTTTTTCTCAGCTACCATGCCTCCCGAAATTGAGAAGCTGGCAGGAACAATTCTTTATAAGCCCGAAAAGGTGGAAGTTACCCCTGCATCATCAACTGTTGATGCCATCGACCAGTTTGTTTACTACGTGGAGAAGAAAGACAAAATCGATCTTCTTACGTCCTTGTTGACAAACAGAGCTTTGGAATCAGTGCTTGTTTTTGCCCGTACAAAACACGGAGCAGACAAGATTGCCAAAGCATTGGTTAAATCGGAAATAATCGCCGAAGCCATTCATGGAAACAAGAGTCAGAATGCCCGTCAGCGTGCCTTAAGTAACTTTAAAGACGGATCAACCCGTGTGCTGATTGCTACCGATATTGCTGCCCGTGGTATAGACGTGGATAACCTATCGCACGTAATTAACTATGAGCTGCCCAATGTTCCGGAAACCTATGTTCACCGTATTGGTCGTACCGGTCGTGCCGGAAAAAGCGGAGTAGCTTTTTCTTTTTGCGATGCAGAGGAAACACCGTTGTTGAAAGATATTCACAAGCTTATTGGAAAGCAAATACCTGTAGCGGGAGGAAATCCTTTTGAAACTTCTCAGGTAAAGCAAGCCGTTGCAGATAAAAACAAAGCCATTAAGGAAGAATCCAAACGACGTAACATGTTTGGCAGCAAACGTGATGGTAGTTTTTTTAGAAATAAGAAGCGCGCCGAAGGCAGCAGCTCTTCAGCTGCACCGAAAAAGAGGTAACTGCGTTTGATAAAATTAGAATACAGAAAGAGGTTGTCAATTGTTTTTGGCAACCTCTTTTTTTGTATTCTAATTTCTTTCTTTTGCTTTCAATTCAGCAAGCAATACGGTTATTGCTAACCACAAAAAACGTCAGGGAGTTTTTTATAATTGAAGCCACAAAGTTGCCGGTTTGAATATTGAATTGAAGTTGAAAATATTTGCTGCTAATTTATTAGATATCTCATCTTATATTTTTACATTTGTCAGAATCTTAAATCAAGAAAGGCCATGAGAATCCCATTCGCAGTTGTGCTTCTAATTCTGATTTCGTTTGTATTTAATGTAAAATCGCAGAACTTATCAGAACGGTTGGGCGTATGTACCTCTCCGGACAAGGCTTTGTTACTTAAGGATGCCGGGTATGCTTATATTGAAATTGGTATCCGTTCTTTTTTGATGCCCGATAAACCCGACTCCCTTTTTGCATTTAATCTGCAGCAGGCTGAAAAGTCCGCTTTACCTTTATATTCCGGAAATGGCTTCTTTCCAGGAGAGATGCGACTTACCGGTCCCGATGTGAATATGAAGGCAATACTTGCTTATACCAAAACAGCTATGCAGCGGGCTCAGAAAACAGGGATAAAGATATTTGTTCTGGGCAGCGGCGGAGCAAGAAGAATCCCCGAAGGATTTAGCCGCGAGGAAGCTAAAGCACAGTTTGTAGGTTTATGCAAAGAGATCGCGCTATTGGGAGAAAAGTATGATGTAGTAGTCGCTATTGAGCCGTTACGTAAAGAAGAAACCAATTTTATCAATACAGTACGTGAAGGAACGGAAATAGCCAAAGAAGTGAATCATCCCAATTTAGGTGTGCTGGCCGACTTTTATCACATGGCATGCGAGAACGAAGAGGTTGCTGCAATCGTTGAGGCTCGGGATTGGCTAAAGCACTGTCACATTGCCGAAAAGGAGATCCGGTCGGCTCCCGGAGTGAAAGGCGACGATTTTATTCCTTATCTCAGCGCATTGAAGCAGATCAATTATAAGGGAGCTATCTCGATGGAATGCCGTTGGGATCGCTTCGACTCAGAAGTAAAAGCAGCCATTGAATCATTAAAATTACAAATCAAACAAGTTTATATTAAATAAAATCGGATACTATGACTACACGCAGAGATTTTCTTAAAAGCAGTGCACTTGGAGCCGCCGGACTAACCATTGGAGGTCTTGGATTCAGTGCGAAGAGTTACGCAAACATTACAGGTGCCAACGAAAAAATAAGAGTGGGGGTGGTTGGCTTTTCTGATCGGGCACGTTATTCCTTAATCCCTTCATTTCAGGCTTGTGCTGCCGAGTTGGGTTTCGAAATTGTTGCTATCTCAGATATATGGAAACGCAGAAGAGAGGAAGGAGTTGCTTTCTTTCAGGAAAAGTATGGACAAAAGGTTCAGGCATTCCGTAATAACGAAGAGTTGTATGATGCAAAGATATGTGATGCGGTGATTGTGGCTACCTCCGATTTTCAGCATGCCTTGCACTGCATTGAAGCTGTAAAGGCTGGATGCGATGCGTATGTAGAAAAACCTTTTGCCGAAACAATGGAAGATGCCCGTGCGGCCATCAAAGCTGTTAAGGAAAGTGGTAAGATCGTACAAATAGGATCTCAACGCCGCTCGGCACCCAACTACCATGCAGCAAACGAATACATCCGTTCGGGTAAGTTTGGAGCTATCACGATGGTGGAGATGAGTTGGAACGTAAATCAACCTGGTCGCTGGCGTCGTCCTAAACTGGTGGCTCAGTGTTTCGAGAAAGATACCGACTGGAAGCGTTTTCTGCTGAACCGGCCTTTCGAAGCATGGGATCCCCGTAAATACCTTGAATATCGTTTGTTCTGGCCCTATTCTTCGGGCATACCCGGACAGTGGATGTCACATCAGATCGACACCGTACACTGGTTTACGGGATTCAATCATCCACGCAGCGTAGTTGCCAACGGTGGTATTTATCAGTGGAAAGACGGTCGGAAAAACAACGATACCATGACTGCCGTATTTGATTATGGCAAAGCCGACGGTAGCGATGGATTTCAGGTCGTTTACTCCTCCCGCATGCATAACGAAGCAGGTGGAACAAAAGAGCTCTACTTCTCAAATGGAGGGACTCTTAACCTGGATACGAATAAGGTAACATCTGATGGCGGATTAACTCAAAAAATGGCCGACGAGATGGATATGAAGGCAAATTTGCTTGAAAAGTACGAACTACCTTCCATTCAGGTTGCAACAGGTTCAAACACGGGATCCGATCCGATGACAAACCTGCACATGCGGAACTGGATGGAGTGTATAAAGAGCCGCAAACAACCCAATGCTCCAGTTGAGGCCGGTTACAACCATTCCATTGCCAATATTATGTGTACAGCATCGCTGCATACGGGACAGAAGGTTACTTTCGATGAAGCTTCGCAAGAAGTAATGGCAGGAGGTAATGTCTTTAAATATTAAATTATTGTGCTATCATTAAACCATTGCGTTTAACGATAGTCAAACCGTTATTATAGAAAAATAGGTACAAGGTTCTAAAAATTTGAAAAGCCGTCCAATTCGCGAGAATAGGGCGGCTTTAATTTATATTTTAAGATTTTTCTTTTTATAATGCCGGAGCTTCTGCATCGATATATTCAGGTTCTTCTTCCTCGATAAACAGACTGTCGCTATTCAACATGTCAATTGAATCGTTCTCTATAGGACGCGGAGACATGCATTCGTACTGTTTGTTAATGGGCTGCGTTGGTTTAGGAAATTTGGCGCGGTACTTGCTCAGGTTGTTATCAGCCAATACTTTTTCCATAAACAAACCGAATATAGGAAGAGCTGTTTTGCTACCTTCACCCAACTTACCTGTCCGGAAGTGGATGCTTCGGTGTTCGCCACCAACCCATGCTCCTCCAACCAAATTAGGACTTACTCCAACAAACCAGGCATCAGAGTGGTTCGAAGAGGTTCCTGTTTTGCCACCAAATTCAGTGTTTTGACGGAATATATCGTATGTCCACAAGTTCTGGGAAGTTGCATTGTATTCAGTAAGACCAGCGCGCAGCAACTGAGTCATCAGAAAAGCAGTTTCATACGTGATAGCCTGCTTTTGAACTGGCTTGTATTCGTACAAAACATTCCCATCATGATCTTCGATTCGGGTAACCAATACCGGATCGTGGGTCTTACCTTCGTTTACAACGGTGCAGTACGAGTTAACCAACTCAAGCAACGAAACATCGGATGAGCCAAGGCTGATTGATGGAATATTATTGAGCGGGGTTTTTATACCCATGGCATGAGCCGTCTTAATAATTGCCTCAGTGCCTGTCTCCTGAGCCAATTTAACCGCGATTGTATTAATGGAACGGGCAAAAGCGGCTTTAAGAGTCAGATTCTGACCTGTATATTCGCCATTGGCATTGCGGGGGACCCATTTTACCAATTCACCCTTTTCCATCACATCCCAGGTAATATAATTGTCCGGACGCGTGTCGCAAGGAGAAAGGCCTTTTTCAATAGCCGTCGAATAAACGAAAAGTTTAAACGTAGAACCAGGCTGACGTTTGGAAATTACCTTGTCGTATTTCCAAGTTTCAAAATTAATATCGCCTACCCAAGCCTTAACGTAACCAGTTTGCGGTTCCATAGCAACAAACCCTGTGTGCATGAAACGTTCCATGTAGCGTATCGAATCCATGCAACTGAAAGTTGTGTCTTTCACACCGTCCTTATAGTCAAATACCTTTAAACGGCGTGGCTCATTCAGGTAATAAGTTACCGAATCGGGTTGACCGGAATATTTTTGTACAAGATATTTGTATAAAGGTGTCTTTTTCGCGATGTCTTCAACGAATCCAACAATTTCCTCGTGATTCTCGTCCCTCCAGGGATTTTCTCTACCCCAGTGATTTTCAAAATTACGTTGAACCACCCGCATTTGCGTGTCTACAGCCTCTTCGGCATATTTTTGCATACGAGTATCCAATGTGGTATATATCTTTAAACCATCGGAATAAAGATCCATTTCATTGTCTTTGCACCATTTTTCCAGGGATTGAGCCACTGCTTCACGGAAGTACAACGCCTGTCCATCGTAATTAGACTCAACACTGTAATTCAGTTTAATGGGAATTCTTTTGATCGAATCGAATTCTGCGGCAGTAATAATATGCTGATTACGCAAATTCTCCAATACCACATTTCGTCTTTTCAGACTGTTTTTCGGATTTACACGCGGATTGTAGGTGGTGGTTGCTTTGAGCAATCCAACCAAGGTGGCCGACTGTTCGATGGTTAAATTTTTTGGCGAGGTTTTGAAATAGGTCTTACAAGCCGTTTTAATACCATATGCGTTGCTACCAAAGTCAACAGTGTTAAGGTACATGGTAAGAATTTCGTTCTTGTCGTAAAACATTTCGATCTTGACTGCCGAAATCCATTCTTTCGATTTGGCTATAAGCAAGCGTAAGCCGGGAATCTGACCAAGTATACCTCTTGAATATTGCGACCTAACCTTAAACATGTTTTTTACAAGCTGCTGTGTAATGGTACTGGCTCCGCGGGCCCTGCCCTGAGTCATATCTTTTACAGCAGCAAATACACCCTTCAAGTCAACGCCAAAATGCTCATAGAAGCGCTCGTCTTCCGTGGCAATAAGAGTTTTTATCAGGATAGGGGAAATTTCATCAAACTCGACAGGAGTTCTGTTTTCACGGAAATACTTTCCAAGGGGTTTGCCATCAGCACTATAAATGACCGATGCTACGCTTTGATTTGGATTACTGATGCTGGAAAGACTGGGAGATTTTCCAAATAACCAAAGGAAATTGATATCCACCATGATAAGGTAGATGAAGAACAATACGAGAAATGTAGCACCCGAAAGTAGTAATTTTTTGTACCAGGGAGATTGTTTGAAAATGGTCTTGCCCTTCGAAACCCATGCTTTGCAGCGGGTTTTAATGAAATTGAAGGCGCTGATACCACGAGAAACCCATTCTTTGTAATTGGAGTTTATCATGCAGTTATGGCACTATGTAAATAAATTCTGACTAATAATTTAATGTCCGTTGTCATCGACACTCTTAAATAGGCTGCAAAATTACTACAATAGTTTGACATAGAATGCCGGAGATCAATAAAAGTTTGACCTCCGGCAAATATTTATTTTTTATTTAGTTAAGTTTCCTATTTTAGGCAACTTAACTAAATATCTTATAACTTCTTAAGTCCCTTCAACGCTTTGGCATCCGGGGCTTCCATGATGCTGATGGCATATCCTCCACCCGGAGCTGCTTTTAGCTGCAGGATGGTTTTGCTGGTTACAATCCCTTTGCGGATAGTATAAGCCTGCGGGTTGGTTTCGTAGTGTGCATCCTTTGCATCGCTGTAGATAGTGGCGATGTATTTTTTGTCCGCATCTAGAAAGTTCATGGCAAGCTTAGAAGCATGACCGTTCTCATCACTTGTGTTACCCACAAACCAGTTGTTCGAACCTTTGGCTTTACGGGCAACAGTAATGTAATCGCCCGGCTCAGCTTCCAGGTATTTGCTTTCGTCCCAATCGATGGCCACATCCTTGATAAACTGGAAAGCATCCAGATACTGATTGTAATGTTCGGGCAGATCGGCAGCCATTTGCAAAGGACTGTACATCGTAACATAGAGAGCAAGCTGACGGGCAAGTGTGGAATGTACAAACGAATTGTTATCCGGATTAATCTTGTTAACCTGGGTTACAAAGATACCCGGCGTATAATCCATCGGACCACCCATCAGGCGGGTAAACGGCAGAATTGTAGTATGATCGGCATTGTTACCGCCAAAAGCTTCGTATTCTGTACCGCGGGCAGATTCATTCCCGATAAGGTTAGGGTAGGTGCGGCATAAACCGGTAGGACGAACAGCTTCGTGGGCATTCACCATAATCTTATAATCCGCTGCCTTCTTCACTGCATACAGGTAATGATTAACCAACCACTGGCCGTAATGGTATTCGCCACGGGGAATCATATCACCCACATAACCACTCTTCACCGAATTGTAACCATTGTCTACCATAAACTGATAGGCTTTATCCATATGACGTTCGTAGTTGCGAACAGAACCCGACGTTTCGTGATGCATCATTATTTTAATGCCTTTGCTTGCGGCATAGCGGTGCAGCTCTTTTACGTCAAAATCGGGATAAGGCGATACAAAATCGAATACATAGTCTTTTGTTTTACCGAACCAATCTTCCCAGCCTTCATTCCAGCCTTCAACCAAAACGGCGTCGAAACCATGTAAAGCAGCAAAATCTATATACTCTTTTACTTTTGTCGTATTTGCAGCGTGCTTTCCGTTAGGCTTTGTTTTCGAATAATCGGTTTCTCCCAGTTTTACTGAAGGAACATCTGTATAAGCCCAGGAGCTTTTACCTGTAATCATTTCCCACCAAACGCCAATGTACTTAACAGGTTTAATCCAGGAAGTATCCTCGAACTTTGTAGGCTCGTTCAGATTCAGAATCATTTTTGATGCAAGAATCTCGCGTGCATCGTCGCTCACGATCACCGTACGCCAGGGCGACTGACAAGGTGTTTGCATATATCCTTTGTCTCCGATCGCATCGGGAGTTAACCAGGATTCAAAGATAAAATTCTTATCGTCCAGATTAAGGTGCATACAAGCGTAATCAATCAAAGCAGCTTCGTGAATATTAATATAAAGTCCTTCCTTACTCTTCATCATCAGGGAAGTCTGCACCCCGGTAGGAGAGAACGGTGTCTGAGATGAGTTAGGCGTGATAGCCTTGTCCATCAATCCCCGAATTTCAGACAGATTTGAAGTCATTGTGCTGTACTCCTGTGTGTCGTAATCGCCCGGAAGCCAGAACGCTTTATGGTCGCCAGTCATGGCAAACTGCGACTTCTCATCTTTGATTACAAAATAATTAAGGTTCTCTTGCTGCGGAAACTCATAGCGAAAACCTAATCCGTCGTCAAACACACGGAAACGAATCAGTATGTGTCTGTTGGTTGAGGGTTGCGTAAGTGTAACCGCCAGTTCGTTGTAATTATTACGAATGGTTTTTACCTCACCCCAAACCGGTGTCCAGCTTTCATCGAAGGATGAGGTTTCCTTCTTTGTAAGTTCGAATCCCTCAGTAAGGTTCTTACCATCCTTAAGTTCCAGTCCCAGTTTGCTTTCCTTGATGACAGGTTGGTTCTTGTAGTTCAATTGATAAACGGGCACTCCGTTTTTGAGCTCCACGTTCAATGCCATTTCCCCGTTGGGAGACTTAATGGTTTCCGCCTTAAGCAAAAAAGCAGAACACAATAAAACTGTAGCTAATAAAATTTGTTTCATGGTGATAGTTTAAAAATCTTTATGAATGCAAAAGAAATACTATTACAAGAAATAAGACTCACTTTTGCCCTGAATGATAGTAAGTTTGTCACGCAATCGATTCCGGCAATTTAATAAAAATATACGGTAAGCAAGTTATAAATAAATAGTTCTGTATATCTTTGTATATAGAATATTATTCGTTTGATATCATAATTACTATATGGAGATAAGAAAGACACAATTGGAAGATATCGATGTTCTAATGAAAATTTATGACAGAGCGAGGCGATTTATGCAAGAGACCGGAAACGGGAATCAGTGGATCGACGGCTATCCTTCGCGTGAAATAGTGATGAGGGATATGACCAACCAAAACAGCTATGTTTGTATTGATGAGGATAATGAAATAGTTGCGACTTTCTTTTTCATGAAGGGCGAAGATCCTACTTACGCCAGGATAGAAGACGGGCAATGGCTTAACAACGAGCCATACGGAGTTGTACATCGTTTGGCAGGATCGGGGAAAATAAAAAACATTGGTTCTTTCTGTCTGCAATGGTGTTTGGATCAGTGTTCTAACATACGAGTGGATACACATCATGACAACCTGGTGATGCAAAATATACTCAAGAAGAACGGGTTCGTCCCTTGCGGCATTATCTATGTTTCAAACGGAACGCCGAGAATTGCGTTTCAGAGATCCAACTAGTTGCTGTAATCCTTCTATATATAAATAGCCGGTTGTGAAAGGTAACTTTCACAACCGGCTATTTTATTAAATTATACTATCCCGATTATAAATACTTGGCAAGATCTGCCGGCAGATAGAACGTGTTATTCTTATCTACATATACTACAACCGAATTAAGTTTGATTGTTTCGGTACCCTTTTTCCCTGTTTGGATAAGGTTGGAGAACGGAGTGATGGTAAGCTGTTTCTTCTTGCTTTTTACCACAAGCGTTGGCATGCTTTTTCCGTCTTTGGCAGGTACAATTTCGCACTTATAATTCTTGAATACCTCTGTGTGTTTGGCAAAAGTCTGGTTAGACATGGCGTCAAGTTCGCCGTTAATGCCAAACAATGCACACAGGTAATGGTTTAGTTCCACATTGCTGTGCATTCCCAAAGGTAAAGTGCCTTGCGGGTGATAAGCTGCAAGGAATACTTCTTCGCCGGTATGACCTCCTGTAGTAAATCCGAAACAAGTTTTGGAAGTAAGGAAGTGAGCCATAAAGGTAGATAATCCTCCGCTGTACATGGATTCAACATCGCCAGTCTTTGTCCGTTGTTCAAGAGGAATAGGACTGTTCTTGTATCCTTTGTTGTTGTAAAGGAGTTGCAGCTCTTCGTTGGTCAGTTCAAATCCGGCATATTTACGGAAGATGTTTTGTACTTCCGATGCCGGTTCGCTGTTTAACTTATTGGCAAAACCTTCGGCTGTAAGCTTAAATTGAGAGAATTGTCCAAACAGCTGATCTTTGGTTAGCTTATCGTATCCTCCACAACGTGAAGCACCCAGACTGATACCGCTGTTGCCATGATCGGGAACAACAATAACGGCAGTTTCACCATTTTGTTTAGCAAATTCAATAGCAGCACCACACGCTCTGTCGAAAGCTAAAAAGTCGGAAGCCATTCCAACCGGATCATTTGCATGAGCAGCCCAGTCAACTTTGCTACCTTCCACCATCAGGAAAAACCCTTTTTCGTTTTTAGCTAGTTTTTCGATTGCCTTGCGAGTCATTTCCTCTAAAGAAGGAATCGCAGTCGTGTCGCGATCCAAATCGTAAGGCATTTCTTTATCACCGAACAAAGCCCACATTTTTTCACCGTTGTACGAACGCATAGCATTCAAGTCATTCTTGAATACTCCGTATCCGTTCGACTCAAGGTAAGACTGACTGGAAGCAGGAAGCAAAGAGGTGCCTCCGCCAATTACCACCGTCAGATCGTTGTGAGCCATCTGCGGAGCAATCCATTCGTACTTACCACGATTGTAACTATGAGCGGAACAATCGGCTGGAGTAGCATGTGGAAATTCGCAGGTAAACACCAATCCGGTAGATTTACCATACTTCATTTTCGCAGCTTCCAAAACGGTTACGAGCGGCTGATAAGCGCGGGTCGAATCAATTGGAAATATATCATTATCACCATCGCTCCAGGGATGTGTAGACACAAATCCTGTAATACTTGGAATACCTGTCATATAACAAGAAGTAGTAGGCGCAGAGTCTCCGATAGGTGCATTGGACGAATGCGTCCGAACCGTACCACACAGATAAGGGTCTATGTTAAGGTTAGGCATACCTGGATTATTGTACCACTGCAACCAGCGGGCGATAGAAACAGTAGCCAGAGATGTGCCGTCGGGAATAAGTAAAATAACATTCTTGACAGGCTTTACGTTTTCGACTTCAGCTGCTTTTACCGGGGCTATCAGTATAGCCAGCAAAAGCAGAAAGGTCATCGTTTTTTTCATATTTGTAAATTTAAAGTGAATTATAGTAAATGAATAATTTCTTCTTCAAAAAGAGTGAGCTTCTCTATACCGGTACTTGTTACCAAAAAACTGTTTTCTATACCAACGGCCCCTGTACCCGGAATAACAAACTTGGGCTCGAGGGCGAAAGTCATATTCTCCTCAAGAAGTTCTTTCGAACGAGGCGTTAACACAGGCAATTCGTTTATCTGGATGCCAATCCCGTGTCCTACAAATTTTGCTTGCTGCTTCGTTCCCATGAAATAGGCGGAAAGGCCTTCTTTCCCGGCGATACCGGCAGCTATATTATATAAGGCAGAGCAGGCTACGCCGGGTTTTGCCGTTATTTCCACTTCATGCTGAATCTCCAGAGAAACCTGATGGGCCTTATATGCCAGTTCAGAAAGTTTGCCGACCGCAAATACTCGGGTCATGTCGGTTAGGTAGGCAGTGTAATTCCCTGCCATATCAACCATAACTGCCATACCCTCTTTAAGCACAGAGCCATTGGCGCCAAGCGGGCAGGAGGGACTCATCCCTTTACCGCCAAGCGCAAAATCGAAGGGAGAGGGAGCTTCCGCATTATCTCCGGCCAAAATACTCCCCATGTGAATATCCATATTCGGACCAAATGCCCTGAATACTCCGATAGAACCATGCTGACGCATCTTGTTTTCTATTTCAAACTGAAACTCAAGGTCGGTCATGCCCGGACGAAAGCAAGAAGGAATCTTTGCATAAGTAGCCGCATGCTGTTTGGCCGAAATGCGAAACTGTTCAATCTCCCAGGGAGTTTTAATCATGCGGACCGTACGCATCAATGCAGTAGCATTCCCTGTTTCTTTCGGATTAAAAAGCTGTTGTAAGCGAATGTAATCACTGTACGTTAGCTCATCAGCTTCTAAAAGTAGCTTTTCAGGCATCTTAATGCCCTTTTCAGCAAATATATCAGGTATCTGTTCGGGTTTACGAATATATGAAACCAGTTCACCTTTAATTCCACTTGGACGCTTTACGAAAAATAAGGGATTACCCTGAACCGGCAGGTAAAAGTATCCGCTAAATATCTGTCCTGTTGTATAATATAAGTTTACATCAACTGTTAGCAGACATCCGTCCGCATTCACCTTCAACATAGCTTCCCTCATCCGCTGCCATTTCAACTCCAGGTCGGCACTAAGTTCTTTTGAAATCATTTTTGTATACTGTTATCAGTTCTTATTTTTAATTCAAGCACCAAAGTTATTAAATTAACTCATTTTGATGATTTCATTTACAATTTTTAGGAAACTAGTAACGCTAATTAGGGTTTCATTCCTAAGGCTTCAATATAACCGGGATTTTTCATGCAATTCGCAAATTTCATATTTTCCAGTAATTCAAGCATGGCCTGTTTAACCAAAGTCTGATCCGGGCGGGCGGCACGTATCTCGTTAAAGTTGTTACGGGGTTGTTGGGTATATTGAATAATAAGATCCCAATTGGCCGGTTTATTAATTCGAACCATACAACTTGTTTTCTCCATTTTTTTATACGGCCAGAAATGCCAGCCCATATTGTTTCGCTCCATCAGACGACGGAAAGCACCTACCCATTCGTCCGTGTTTTCTCCTGTTTCACCCATGTAAAGAGGCAGATTGACTTTGGTGCGGAAATCAACAAAGTCCTGCAGGTTGGTTTGAAGCGTATCGCACCAATAACGGTGGCAGGTATACATCATCTTACTGTCAATTGCTTTTTCGTCAAACATCGTGAAATTACTATTCCACTGAGCTCCTCCAAGTAATATAATGTGGTTCTTATCTACCGAACGGATAGACTCGATTCCTTTCTTATATACAGGAACAAGGTGCTTGTTAATCTCCTCCTTATTGTTAAAGTGAGTGGCGATGGGTTCGTTAAGCAGATCGTACCCTAAGATTGCAGGCTCATCTTTGTATCGATTTGCGATTTTCTCCCATATCTCGCAGAATAACTGTTGACTTTCTTCGCTTTCAAACAGCCATGGATATCCGTAACTGTCGTCAATGTTATCGCCAGTCTGACCGCCGGGAGCGTCGTGCATGTCAAGGATTACGTAAAGGCCTTCCTCCTTACACCATTTGATAACACTATCTATCCTTGCAAATCCATCCTGATTGCTTTTTAAACCCAGGTAATCCTCGTCTGTGAAAGATTTATAGTGAAAGGGGAGGCGTATGGAATTCATTCCTGTTTGTTTAATGTAGGCGATATCCTCGCGGGTGATGTAATTGTCTTTGAACGCTTTCCAGAACTGGTCTGTGAAATCGGGACCAACCATTTCACGGAAGGCCTGGTCTATCAAACGGTATGAGCTCACATCTTTAAACAGAAACATATATCCTTCCGGATTAAGGCAGTTTCCCAGATTGATACCCTGGATAAGAAATGGTTTACCATCCGGAGTAATTACATGTTGATTTTTTATTCCAAGAAAAAGATTTTTATTCGATTGCTCTTTAATGGAAGAAGCCTTGCAAATAAAGAATAATGACAATAAGAATAAGAATAAAACACTTTTTTTCATAACAGTAAGTAAATTAAAGAATTTAACATAAGCAAAGATATACGTTTTATTAAAGAAAACAAACAGAAAATATAGTTCTTAAAATAATAGGAATGGTGTATGATTTAAAACAATTGTGTATAAATCTAAAAAAAAATGTACATTTGCATTTCAGAAAACAATCAATAGGATACAATTAGTTTGTACAATCAGAGAGTTATCCATTATTCAGTATGATATATCAGGAAGATAGACCAAACGTATTAAGTGTAAGGGGGGATTTTGATACCATATATATCAATAATTTCTCCAGGTTGTTCCTATTCGCCAAAGAGTATGTTTTATTTGATGAAGATGCAGAAAATATTGTACAGGATGTATTCCTGATGCTTTGGGAAAAAAAGGAAGTATTGCGGGTGAACATTAGTCTTACAGCCTATCTTTTTACTTTGGTGAAAAACAAATGCATCGATTTTCTCCGCCATAATATGGTAGCTCAGACATACACGGAAACCATTCAAAACGAATACAACGCAGAGCTTAATATAAAGTTGTATGCACTGGAATCGTTTAATCAAAGCCTTGAATCGGATGAGGATATTGAAACACTGCTTCAGCAAGCCATTGATAAACTCCCGGAAAGATGCAGGCTCATATTTATTAAGAGTCGAATTGAAGGAAAAAAGTATAAAGAAATTGCAGAAGAACTCAATCTTTCTGTAAATACGGTGGAAGGCCAGATTTCCATTGCATTAAAAAAGCTGCGGGAAGAACTAAAAGACTACCTTCCCTTGCTGATTTTTTTATTTATTTGTTAAACTATGTTTATTTTAAGCTTTTGATTGGTGGTAAACTTTCCCCCAATCGCTCTTATATCAAATGCCCAAGAAATGCACGATTTATTTATAAGATATTTTAATGGAGAAATGTCTCCACAGGAAAAGAAAGAACTCTTTCAAAAGCTTCAGCAATCGCCTGAAGACAAGAAAGTGTTTGCCGGGATGCAGAATGCCTGGGCATTGTCTTCTTTATCTATACCAGCCAATCATAAACTTGCAGCTTTTAAGCTTGCTCAATTTAAAAAGAACGAAAAGAAACGTTACTTTGTAAAGTATATTAGACCAGTGTTGGGGTATGCAGCAGCAGTTGTTGTGGCTGTTGCTGCTACTTGGGCAGTCTTAACCCAATTCGAAACCTCATTGACTAAGGATGCTATCGCAGGATACGAAGAATTTTCGACGCCTGCAGGACAACGGGCTAAGATGACATTGTACGATGGTACAGTTGTGTGGCTGAATGCCAGCTCCACTCTTAAGTATCCAAATAGATTTTCTGATGATGTTCGCCGGGTTGAATTGGATGGCGAAGCTTACTTCGAGGTTAAACATAATAAAAAAGTTCCTTTTATTGTTTCGACCGAAAAAATGAACATCCGTGTTCTCGGAACCAAGTTTAATGTGTTTGCCTATAAAGGGAAAGCCGACTTTACCACCACGTTGGTTGAAGGATCTGTGAGAATATCGGATAATAATGATGCTTCTCGTACCATGCTTCTTAAACCATCGGAAACTGCCGAACTAAGAGGAAATAAGCTTTTTAAGACAACGTATAAAAATGAAAACCTTCTTTTGTGGCGTACAGGTATATATTCTTTTGATGATGTTACATTTAGTGAGATGGTGAAGAAATTGGAACTGTATTATGATGTAACCATTCATGTTAACAACAACGAACTGTTTAAAAATAAGTTTACCGCAAAATTTCGTCAGAGGGATGGCATCGAAAGTGTTTTACGAACGCTTCAAAAGGCTTATTCATTCAGGTTTGAAAAAGATGAAGAAAAAAATATTATAACAATTAAATAGAACGATTATAAAAAAACTCATATTGTTAAACCTTTAAAAAATGGGCCTATGATTTAATCTCAGTATAATAAAAAATGCCGGCAGATGTTCCCGCATCCACCGACATCAAGCTAACACGAATTATTAAAAATAAGTATTAACAGTAAACAGTACAAAGTTATGGAAAAAGATCCTTTGTCCAATCTTTTATTATTTCAAAATTATCACATTAAGAAATTTTTGAATATTATGAGAATTTCAACCTTTCTTCTTTTCCTATGTGTATTTACCTCATTCGCAACCACGAGCAACTCGCAGAATGCTAAAGTAAATATTTCAGGAAGTAGTTTAACCGTCGGTAATTTTATCGATCAAGTAGAAAAGCAAACAGATTATTTGTTTGTGTACAGTAAGAATGAAGTTAACATAAACGAAGCCGTTGCCGTTAAATCCGGAGATAAATCGGTTTCAGAATGCTTAACTGAGGCTTTTAAAAATTCGGATGTTAAGTATGCATTCGAAAATGATTACATTGTATTAACAAAAAATGCAACCCCATCTCTTCCTCAAACAGGAAAGAAAATCAAAGGTGTGGTAAAAGACTCCAAGGGAGAAGCTGTTATCGGAGCTAATGTTGTAGTAAAAGGTACAACAAACGGAACGATCACGGATATCGACGGAAACTATTCCTTAGATGTTCCTGCCGGAGCCGTACTTCAGGTTTCTTACATTGGTTATCTTACAAAAGAAGTCTCGGTAGGTAACCAATCTACTATTAGCATTGAACTTCTAGAGGATACTCATACTTTGGATGAAGTTGTGGTTGTAGGTTATGGTACGATGCGTAAATCAGACGTTACCGGTTCTATCTCCGTAACTAAAGGTGATGAAATAATCAAATCTCAATCTTTTAGCGCGTTGGAAAACTTACGTGGTAAAGCATCTGGGGTTAACATCTTCTCAAACTCCGCTCAACCAGGAGCTTCTCAGAGTCGTGTTATCATCCGTGGTGTTTCAACAATTAATTCGTCATCTAATCCTCTTTATGTAGTAGACGGAGTGGTAATGGAAGACTTTTATTTAGTTAACCCGAACGATATCGAACGTATAGAAGTGTTGAAAGATGCTTCGGCTGCTGCAATCTACGGAGCTCGTGGTGCCAACGGTGTAATTATGGTTACAACCAAACGAGGTATGTCTGGAGCTGAGGGCACGAGAGTTAGTTATCAGGGTTCGGTTAGCTTAGGTACTGTTGCTCGCTACATGGATACCTTAAATGGCCAGGAATGGACGGATGCTTTTATGAAAGGTCTTGAAAACGAAAATAAATGGCAAGGAAAAAGTTGGTCTTTAAATCGTGCGGATTGGTTTAATGATTCCCGGTATTTTGATTCAAAAGGGAATCCGTTATATGATACGGACTGGCAGAAAGAGGCGACTCGTACGGCTGTTTCTCATAATCATCAGCTGAACATCCAACAAGGTGGTAAAAAATCTTCGATGGGGGCATTCATGAACTATACAGATCAGCAAGGGGTTATGTTGAACACCTATATGAAACGTTTAAATGCTAAGATTGCATACGATGCTTCTCCTAAAGATTGGTTGTCAACATCGGTAAATCTGATGGTTAATCATACTTGGGGTCGCTCTACTCCAGAAACTGGTGGAGGTCAGGATGCTCGTAGAACCATGATTGAGTTTGTGCCTTGGATGCCGGTTTATGATACTAATGGTGATTATACTAATTATGCAAGTTCAACTTTAGGTTCAACTTTAGGTTTTGAATCAATGGCTAATCCTGTTGATATTCTAAACAACCAGAAGCGTATGAACTATAATACTCAGATTTTTGGGAACGCTACTTTTACATTTCATTTGTTGCCAGGTCTGGATTTGAAAACTGTTTTAGGTGTTGATGCTCACAAGAAAAACTATAAATATTACTCATCTGTACATTTGGTTAATTTATCTTCTCCCAATGGTTATGCAGAATTAAGTAATACAAACACAACATTTTGGCAGGAAGAAACATACCTGAATTACAATAAGACTTTTGGAAAACACCGTATTAATACAATGGCTGGTCTTTCTTGGCAGGAACGTATTTACGATTATGCCGGAATGAATAACAATGGTTATTCTGATGACTTTTTTGAATACAATAACATGGGTGCAGCAAAGAATTTGAATAGTATGAGCTCAGACTGGAGCCGTTGGGCTATGAACTCTTATTTTGTTCGTGGAGCTTATACTTATGACGATAAATATTCGGCAACAGTTACCGCACGTATGGATGGTTCTTCTAAATTTGGTAAGGATAATAAATATGCATTCTTTCCATCTGCTGGTTTGGCATGGAATGTTTCTAATGAAGATTTTTTGAAAGACAACGACGTAATAAATGCTTTAAAACTTCATACAAGTTATGGTCTTACTGGTAATTCAGAAATTGATCCATACACTTCATTGAGTTCCGTTAGTTCAGGTACATTGTTGAACGATGGTGCCCGTGAATCTTACACGTATGTTAGTACTTTAGGAAACTCTTCTTTGAAATGGGAAAAAACAGCACAGTGGGATTTAGGTTTTAATCTTAACTTGTTTAAAAACCGACTGAATTTTGATGTATCTTATTACTATAAGAAGACCACCGATTTGTTGCTTTCTCGTCCGGTGCCTTATTCAACGGGTTATACCTCTGTAATGGATAACATTGGTTCTGTTCAGAACAAAGGTTTGGATATAATGGTGAATTCCGTTAATGTAAATAGTAAAGATTTCTCTTGGAGTTCTACGCTAAACATGAACTACAATAGGAATAAAGTATTAAAACTTGGCGAAAACGATGAAGATATTCTGAGTAATGGTTTCCTAAATGGCTATGCTATTCTTCGTGTGGGAGAGTCGTTGAGTTCATTCTACGGATATGAAAGACTGGGTGTTTATACTACGCAGGACTACGATAGTGGTTTGTGCGAAATGAAGCAAATAGGTCGCGCAAAACGTTCAACTGATAAAAAAATATTAGGAAAAGGTTTGCCCGATTGGACAGGAAGTTTTATTAATGAATTTCGTTATAAAAACATAGACTTGACTGTTGATTTGCAATTTGTTATGGGTGTTGAAAGTATGCAGCAATACTATCATTCTACTTACGACCGTTTTGGTATAACTAATGGGTTGTCTAATGTTTTGTATGATGCTTATGATGGAACAAATCCAGAAACAATGCAGCAAGCTATTTATTTGTGTAACTCAGGTCACGCAGGGCAAGATACAAAGAGTGATTCGCAATGGGTTACAGATGGTTCGTATTTGCGCGCTAATTTAATCCAGTTAGGATACACATTTGCTCCTAGTGCTTGTAAGACTTTGGGTGTTAGTAATCTGCGCTTGTATGCCAGCGTAAATAACGCATTCCTTCTTTGTTCAAGTGATTTTACCGGATACGATCCTGAAGGAACTTCACAAGGTACCAGCCAGTGGGGACAGAATATGTACTTCTTCCAGTATCCAAAGCCAAGAACTTGGACGCTTGGTCTTAATGTTACATTTTAATTAATTTAGTAAGACAAATCAATATGAAAAAAATTATATCAGCTTTTCTAGGCGTGAGTATACTGACTAGCCTGGCTGCTTGTAGTAGTTTTTTGGATGAAAATCCAAAAAGTGACTTATCTTCAGAAGGTTATCTTGTTTCTGAAGCTCAAGCAAAATCAAATGTGACATACCTGTATCGTACCGGTGCTCCTACTTTTAATACAGGTAATGGTGCATATTATGGTACTCATGGAATGCTAGGTGGTTATCTGACTGGGTATTTCACTAGTGAATATGCTGGTCAGGAAATTATTGTTGGAGCATCTCAAAAATTGTCACGTACGGTAGATGATTGTAATGATCAAATGAATAGTTTGTGGGAAAATTCTTACAAGGCAATTAATGTTGCCAACTATTCCATTAAATATACTTCATCAGACAATATGAGCGAAACTGTTGCACAAAAATATATTGCTGAAGCAAAATTTTTCCGTGCATATAATTATTTCTATCTAGTAAAAACGTTTGGGGATGTTCCTTTTTACACAGAGCCTTATGAAAGTGCTACTGGCGATTTGTATTTGTCTCGTACAGATTCAAAAACCGTTTATGCTCAAATTATTCAGGATCTGAAAGACGCGGCTGCAGTTTTACCAAATACTGCATTTTATGATAACAGTTGTCGAGTTACAAGCAATGTTGCTAATGCAATGCTTGCCAAGGTTTATCTGCAGATGAGTGGTTATCCTATTAATGAAGATCATTATGCGGATGCTGCTGCTGCAGCAAAGTCTGTGATAAGCTCAGGGAAACATAGCTTAACGCCTAATGGAGACTTGACTGCTAATAGTGCTTATAATAAGCTGAGAACTACTGATGGCTTGCCTGAAGTAATCTACGCTTATGAATATGAAGCAGGTATCAGCTATGCAACTTACAGAGCCGCATGGGCGTTTCCTAATGCATTTTCTACTTACTTTAAGATTACAATTTGTGATAATGTTTATGGTTTAAGTAACGGAATTGAGAATATGTATGATGATTCGGAAGACCTTCGTCATCAGCCAAATCAGTTCTTCCACTGGAGTTATACTTTCCCTGGACAGACTACATCAACAAGTTTGGGACAAACTTGTAACTGGTATTTCTTCAATGAAGAATGTATGTTAAGTACAGCTCAGAGTAGTAAAGATGCAAATATTATTCGTTATCCAGAGATGCTGTTAACCGCAGCAGAGGGTATAGCACGTACTTCTGGAGTTACTTCTGAAGCTGCTGGCTATTTGGCGCAGGTTAAGGCTCGTGCTTCATTGACTGGAAAAACAGCCGCAGAATTTGAAGCTGAGCTTTTGTTATTGTCCAAAGATAATTTCATAAAAGAAGTTTTGGCTGAACGTTTGCGTGAATTCCCTTTAGAATTTTTAATCTGGGATGATTGCGTTCGTACTCAGTTGTATCCTACGTTCAGTGCAACAAATAAGGGTGAAGTAACATTCGTAAATCTAATTGGTGCTAAAAACGGGAATGGTTATACTGTAAAAGAATCTGATATGTTGTGGCCGTTACCATATAGTGAGATTCAACGTAATCCGAATCTAACTCAGAATGCAGGTTATTAATTATAAGCGTGTTCTAAAAGAATGCGTATTAATATATAGTTTAATGATTTAAACTAACTTTATTATATCTGCAAGAGTACGTATTAATACTACGTATGTCTTGCAGATATTTTTGTCAAGCTTTTAACCGAAAGGCTGATAACATTTTCTCGATATTGTGCAGTAATATATACTCGTTGTAATCTTATGTATATATCTCATTATATTTAAATTGCACTATTTTAACAGTGATATTTACTTATGAGTACTGCTGATATTGTTTTAAAGTTAAACAGTTTTTTTATTGCCTCCTGTCATGAAAAATAAATTAAAATAGAAATTTTATTTTCTGTTTATTTTTAAAGATGTTTTAAATAGTTAGGTATTATTAATGTTATTTTATTTTTATAAATCTAAATTAAATATTATGGAATCTTTATCTTTTAATCTTTGTGAAAAAATGTCAAATTGGTGTTATTTATTATTATTAACAACATTGTTATTTAGTTGTGAAGAAAAAGAAGACTTATTTCCTGTTGAAGAAAAACTTGAAAAAGTCTTGACAAAAGGTGCGTATAACGATGGTTCTTTTGAATGGGATAGGATTAATCATATTGTCACTCAAGATCAATACAATGCAACGGTTTCAATACCTCTTCCTTGGGAACCAGGGGGTACTCAGAGTGCTGGCATTCCCTCTGATTGGATCGACGCTAAAGCTGAATCATCAAATACTAGCGAACGTTATTATTCAAGAGAAAATGGGTGGAAAATGGTTTATAGTAATATGAATAGAAATACACCTAATAAATACTTTGCACTTTATAATGAAAACACTGGAATTTTAAGATTCTTTTTTTATTCAATAGCAAATAGTTCAGGCGCTGGTACAACAAGTACTTTTGTTGGGCTTAATATAGATAAAAGCAGTAGTTTGTTTAATTTTACAGATGTCTTTGCAACAGGAATAAATAATAAAAAAAACTATCCTGCCTATATATTTTCACCAGGATGGTCTGTTGGAGTTAATAATATGAGCATTGGCTTTAAAGAGAATAATTGGTATGCTATTGAAATAGAATGTGCGTACGATCCTGATATGCAGGATGGAAGTAATTTTACTGCTGCAGTATGGGCTGCAAATGTGACAACTTCATTTGGAAAAGCAATTACAAATGGTCAAATAACAGGATCTATTACGTCTTCAGCGTCCAATATGCCAGATTTAACTTTAAATTTAGGTTCTATTAATACAATTAATAATTTTTCTCCAGACAAAAATTCTACGAGTATTGCTTTAGGGGATACTATTGAGGCAGGAATTAAGAAAAATGATTCGTTTTTTCTTGGTTTGTGGAATGATCTTAAGGGGAGTATAACAAAATGGATTGGTACAGGAGTAACTAGTGGTGTTAAGGAGGGTATTAAATCTGTAATATCTTCAGGCGGATCGGTGGCGGCTAAAGTATTAGGCAATGTGCTTAATTCTATTATTGGAGGAAATAACAATCAGGTAAATAAAGTTGATCTTACAATGAGTTCTAAAAGTGAGATATCTGTGACTTCATCAATGCAGGTTTTAGGCTGGGGAAGAGTATCGCCTTTTCCAATGCCTGGAAGTAAAAGTACTGATGCTCCTTTATACGATATTCCTTTAGGTATTTGGAATTTAAAAAGTACCCCTGTCGTAAATGTTATTATATTTAGAGATCTATATTATCCTAATTCTACATCTACAGTTCCGACTAAATGTAATTATTCCTACAATTACAATTTGATGGAATCACAGGTAATTATTAATAAAGCATTCCAGTCAAAGTTGGCTATTAGTAATTTTAAAGAAGAGTTGATTATAAATGAATCTTCGAAGGGTGTTATCGATAACCTCTTAAATTCTACCCCTTATGCTTTTTTACAGTCTCAAAAATACTATAGAATTGCAAATTCAGTTAGATCAAAATATTTTACAATGTATAATTTCTTAGAGCCAGATTCATACTTTTGGAATCATGCGATGTCGCCGAAATTTTTAGTTCGCATTTCTTTTGATTTAACAAATACAGACACAGGTAAGATTTACTCATATTCAAAATATTTTGATGTGATAATGAAAAAAGGGAATATGATTAATACTAAATATAATTAGTAATATTTAATTATCTGTTGTAATATAGATTTTGTCTTGAATAAGTTGATAGAATATTGTAAATTAACTTTTCTAATTCTTTAGAAAGTATAAAATCTATTTTCGTTATCAAAAAAAGCTTTAGGGAAACGATTCTTAGGTTTTTTTTATTGTTTTTTGACTAAATACGAATTGCAGGGTCTTTTATAGACTGTATAGTTTTAGTTACTTTGTAAAAAATTGCAACCAATTATTTAATTTGTATATGATGAAGCATAAGAATGTGTGTGCGGTTGTTCTGATGACAGCTTTATGCTGGATTGGGAAACCTGCTTTTGCCTCTGAGAGCGAGGGCGTTTTTGATCCGGTTGAGTATGTGAACCCATTAATCGGAACTCAGTCTACTTTTCAATTGTCTACGGGAAATACTTATCCCGCGATAGCACTTCCCTGGGGAATGAATTTCTGGATGCCCCAGACAGGAAAAATGGGTGATGGATGGGCGTATACCTATACGGAAAAT
>RRZU010772933.1_pt1 | contig 50928 bp, 46 predicted proteins | sample 2165561 | NCBI WGS metagenome assembly RRZU01 (sample SAMN10456909, study PRJNA506462) | wastewater metagenome | isolation source: wastewater sludge | place: USA: Moscow, Idaho | reverse complement strand
TCGATGTCGGCTCATCGCATCCTGGGGCTGTATTCGGTCCCAAGGGTTTGGCTGTTCGCCAATTAAAGCGGTACGCGAGCTGGGTTCAGAACGTCGTGAGACAGTTCGGTCCCTATCTGTCGTGGGCGCAGGATATTTGACAGGATCTGTCCCTAGTACGAGAGGACCGGGATGGACGCACCTCTGGTGCACCAGTTGTTCCGCCAGGAGCATTGCTGGGCAGCTATGTGCGGATCGGATAAACGCTGAAAGCATCTAAGCGTGAAGCCGGCCTGAAGATAAGATATCCCACTGAGTTAATCAGGTAAGACCCCTTGAAGACTACAAGGTTGATAGGCTCAAAGTGTAAGCACGGTGACGTGTTCAGCTAGCGAGTACTAATAGGTCGAGGGCTTAACCACATCTTATGTTAGGTTCTACATTTGCCTCGCATTTCGCAGTCTTGTTCAGTTTTGAGGGTACATTTCTCGGTATACCGAGTAGTGTTCTTCAAAAGAAAAGTGAATATGTAAGGCTCAAGGCTTAAAGCATTTGCTTTTTGCATATATGGCCGGTGCCGATGACGTCGAGGTTCCACCTGTTCCCATTCCGAACACAGTAGTTAAGCTCGATCGTGCCGAAGATACTTGGTTGGAAACGACCTGGGAAAATAGGTAGGCGCCGGCTCTTTTCTTTTTCTTGAATGGTTTTAGGGTTTAGCGATAGCGGTTTTACGCACGCGGATGCTTGCACTGCTATTTGCTTTTCTCTATTGCCTATTCATTTTTTGGCTGTGTTAGCCAATATCCGGCCCCTTGGTCAAGCGGTTAAGACGTCGCCCTCTCACGGCGAAATCGGGAGTTCGATTCTCCCAGGGGTCACCATTTTTTTAGACTTGTTCATAGAAATTCTTGAAACGCGGTTAAGACGTTTGTCGGTTGCAAAGGTCGCAATTCGACGCTTTTGAAAAAAGCTTGAATTACTCCTCTTTGCTGCCCTTCCTTCGCCTCGCTTTATCCGCCACCGGGCAAGCTTGTCGCCGTTCGGCTCCATATCGCGCAAGCGCGATACCGCTTGGTGACTTACAAGTGCCACTGGCACTTGCATTGCTTCGCAAACGTCAGCTTGTCGCCATTCGGCTCCATGTTGAATGTATCCATTCAACACCGCTGGGTGCCTTGTAAGTGCCACCGGCACTTACATTGCTTCGCAAACGTCAGCTCGGCTCCGTCACTCTCACGGCGAAATCGGGAGTTCGATTCTCCCAGGGGTCACCATTTCGTTTATTGGCGAATAGGGAATAGCAAATCGTAAAGCATGGCTCTTACAAGAGTGATAGCTTTACAAATTTCGTTCTACTATTCGCTATTATCTATTTTTTATCCGCACTTCTAGCTCAGTTGGTAGAGCAGCTGACTCTTAATCAGCGGGCCCAGGGTTCGAGTCCCTGGAAGTGCACCAATAAAACAAGCTGTAATGACGAAAGTTGTTGCAGCTTGTTTTGCTAAATCAAGAAACAACACCAATCAGTCGTCGTCTGCGGCTCGACTTCTTGGACAGGGACACACAATGCGCTGCATTGTGTACTAGAATTGCACCAAAGCAAAAAGCCACCCAAACGGGTGGCTTTTTCTTTTGCTGCGCTTCTTTTCCCCTCGCTCATATGCGGCGAGGGGAAAACAGTTTTTTTGCGGGCGGATATAGAATCCGCCCCTACGGGTGGGGGAGTCGAACGGTGCGGGTTTTGTATACACGTGCAGATATAAAATCCCCCCCCTACAATGTGCGAGGTTTGCCTTTGCGGGTAAATGGGGAATGGTGTGCGATGGTGCGCGGTGGTGCGCGGTGGTGCGCGATGGTGCTCGGTGGGATTTACGTGGGGATGCAACATATTTTTCGAGGTCAGAAATGTGATGTTCAAGGTGTAGGGGCGGATTCCATATCCGCCCGAAAAACAGGTCATGTATTGTTATGCCTGCAAACGAACAAAGGGCACCTCTACAATTTTGTTCAAAAGCGCCCGCTCGATGGTGCGGGGGACATTTGCGGGCGGATATAGAATCCGCCCCTACGGGTGGGGGAGTCGAGCGGTGTGGGTTTTGCCTTTGCCAACGGGCTGATATGCAATCCGCCCCGACAAGGCGCAAAAGCGAGCAGGTAAACTGTGTATGCGTTTTTAAAGCACATTGTTTAACTGGTAATAATTAGAATATATTTACGTTTTTTTGACAGAATGAGTAGACTTTTATAATAAAAGCTATTATACTAAGGATATAGAAATCTATCTTGGAACGGCATTTTTTAAAATGGAACGGTAAATTTTGCGCTTGCCGAACAAGTGTGTGGAACAGCGAGTGCACATGGAAGAATCAGTAAAACGTACAAGACGCGACAACGGAAACCCATTGCGGAAAGGAATGTCTATAATGAAAAGTATTAAAACAAAAATGATTCTAGTGGTGTGCCTTTTAATTACAATATCACTGGCTTTGGTTGGCGGCATAGTATCAGCATTAATGTACACAAGCTCCATGTCTATGCTGCAAAAAACAATGGCAGAAACGGCAACCGTTGCTTCTTCTATGGTGTATGAATATCTTGAAACCTTTAAAACGGTGGCGAACGAAACAGGCCTTGTGGCGCGCCTTTCGAACGAAGACATCAGCGCATCCGAAAAAAGAGACATTTTAACAGCCAAAATGCAGCAATACGATTTTTTGGCGGGAAATATTACAAATGAGGAAGGCAAAGGCATCATATCCTCGGCGGATATTTCCGACAAAGAGTATTTTAAAAGCGCGATGGAAGGGCAAACCACAGTATCCAATGTGATGTACAATGAGGGCTTGGGGCAGTATTCGCTTGTTGTTTCGGCACCTCTATGGAAAGACGGTAAGCCCAATACCAAAGTGATGGGCGTGGTTTATTTTGATATGGATGCCAAAGTGCTTTCCGATCTTACCAATGAAATTACCGTTGGCGACACCGGCGGCACATATATGATTGACAAAGACGGTTACACCATAGCACACAAAAATTTGCAGCTTGTGCTGGACCGCGGAAACACCATTGCAGAGCTGAAGGATGATCCAGAGCTTGCGCAGCTTGCGGAAATTGAGAAAAAAATGATTGCCGGAGAAACCGGATTCGGAACCTATGCATACTTAGGCGTAAATAAGCTAATGGCATATGCGCCCGTTAGCACCGGACAGGGCTGGTCGATTGCGGTAAACGCAGAGCTAAACGAGTTTTTGCAAAGCACCTATTTAGCCATTATCATCACGTCAGTGCTTGTGTTGATTACGATTATCGTGGGCATCGTGATTTCTGTTTTGCTGGCAAAATCCATTACAAAACCGCTGGTTAAAATTGAACAGGCGGCGGCAGAGATGGCAAAAGGCAATTTTTCTGTGCAGATTGACCATCATTCTCACGATGAAACCGGCCGTCTGGCAGACAGCATGCGCCAAATGATTAGCACAACGAATGCAGTGCTTTTAGACACCGCACGCGGCCTGCGCGAAATTTCGCAGGGGAACTTTAATATCGCGCCCGAAGCACAATACATTGGCGTGTTTGAAGATATTATGACAGCGATGTTTAAAATCATTACCGATTTGAGCGAAACGATGTCGCAAATCCGTATGGCAACAGACCAAGTGACTAGTGGCTCGGAGCAGGTTTCCAGCGGCGCGCAAGCGCTGGCGCAAGGCGCAACCGAGCAGGCAAGCTCTGTGCAGGAGCTGTCGGCTTCGATTAATGAGGTGACACAGCAGATTCAAAATAACGCTAAAAACGCGGCAACCGCCAACAAATTGGCAGAAACGGCAAGCGCCGGGCTGATGACGAGCAATAGCCAAATGAATGAGATGATTGGCGCGATGTCTGAAATTAGCAGTTCTTCCGAGCAAATTGGCAAAATTATTAAAACAATTGAGGATATTGCATTCCAAACGAATATTCTTGCGCTAAACGCGGCTGTGGAAGCGGCGCGCGCGGGCGCTGCGGGCAAGGGCTTTGCCGTTGTAGCAGACGAAGTGCGCAACCTTGCCACAAAGAGCAGCGAGGCCGCAAAGCAGACAAATGTGCTGATTGCCAGCTCTGTAAAATCGGTGGAGCATGGGGTAAAAATTGCCGACGAAACCGCCAATTCCTTAGTGGAGGTGGTGACAGGTGCACAGGAAATGGCCAAATTGATTACCGAGATATCGCAGGCATCTGCGGAGCAATCCAACTCGATTGCGCAAATTAACGTGGGCGTGGAGCAAATATCCTCGGTGGTGCAGACCAATTCTGCCACTAGCGAACAAAGCGCCGCCGCCAGCGAGGAGCTGAACGGGCAGGCCAATCTGATGAAAGAGCTTGTGGGCCAATTTAAGCTATTGGAAAAGCATGACCATGCAAACAGCCTGTAAGCGAGGGCATATGCTTTTGCATAAAGCGGCACGATGATGCAATAAACGAAACCCGTTTGAAAAAGGCCACGGCCTTGCCAATCGGGTTTCGTTTTTCGGTAATAGTATCGGTAAAAACACGTATGGCAACGCACAAAAATGCAGCTTGCGTACACAGAATGAAAAGGAAGTGCTAATATGAACGAAACGGGCATGAAGCCGGGCAAATATCGACACTTTAAAGGCAATGAATACGAGCTGCTGTATGTGGCAAAGCATTCCGAAACGCTGGAGGATATGGTGGTGTACCGCGCGCTATATGGCGAGGGCGGCATTTGGGTGCGCCCTGCGTCGATGTGGAACGAGCAAATTACGCGTGATGGCAAAACCTACACGCGCTTTACCTTTGTGGGATAAAGCGCCGTGCTTTTGGCAGAAAGGTAAGGCTTATATGCAAATATGGATTGACGCAGACGGGTGCCCCGTAGTGGACAGCACAGTGCAAATGGCAAAGCAGCACGGCCTTGCCTGCACGATACTTTGCGATACTTCGCACGTGTTTGAAAAGGAGGGCGCCGTTACCATTACGGTGTCAAAAGGGGCGGACAGTGTGGATTTTGCACTGGTAAACAAGGTGCAAAAAGGCGATATTGTGGTAACGCAGGATTATGGCCTTGCCGCGATGTGCCTTGCCAAATGCGCAATTCCGATATCGCAGGACGGCATGGTGTATGATAGCAATAATATTGAATCGTTATTAAATGCGCGTTATATCGCCAAAAAAATCCGCATGGCTGGCGGCAGGCTAAAGGGCAGCGCAAAGCGCACCAGCGCGCAGGATGAGCGCTTTGCAAAAGCGCTGCATGCGCTGCTATTGATAAAAGCGTGAAAAGTAGTATAGGCACGCAGAAAAAAAGCGGCCTTTACAAACGAAAATCGATTTAGGAAACAGGAGGGACAAAGCGGCCATGCAGATAGAAACAACGCGCTTATATCTGCGCGAACTATGCCAAGCGGATTATGCGGCACTGTGCGCAATTTTACAGGATAAAGAGGTGATGTATGCGTATGAACATGCATTCAGTGACATTGAGGCACAAGAATGGATGGATAAGCAATGCCGCCGCTATCAAGAAAACGGGTTTGGCCTTTGGGCGGTGCTGCGAAAGGACACAAAAGAGATGATTGGCCAATGCGGCCTGACTTTGCAAGACTGCGGGGGCAAAGAGGTGCTGGAAATAGGCTATTTGTTTCAAAAAGCCGTTTGGCATCAAGGCTATGCCACGGAAGCGGCCATTGCTTGCAAGCACTATGCGTTCGAGCAGGTGGGCGCAGATGAAGTATATTCGATTATTCGCGAAAACAATTTGCCGTCACAAAAAGTGGCAATCAAAAACGGCATGACGATAAAGGGCAAAATTGTGAAGCATTATTACGGCATGGAGATGCCGCATTTGGTGTACTCGGTGAAGGCGCACGCATGATATCGCGCTTTTACTTAGGCGCGCTTTCTATAAAAAAACACACGGGCATAAAAGCACTTTCGTGCAATGGCTGCACGGCAGGCATAGCCTTACACAATGTACGATAATGAAAGGCGGGTGCCATAAACGGAAACGTCCGTTTATGGCACCCGCCTTTTGTAATACTGTGCGAGTGGCTAGATGAATCCCTGCGGATTCACGAAGCTGCCGTTAATCATCACCTCAAAATGGCAATGGTTGCCGGAGGAATTGCCGGTGGAGCCTACATAGCCGATAATCTGCCCGCGCGATACGCTTGAGCCCACACCAACAGCCAGCGCCGAGCAGTGCGCGTAGCGCGTGGTAATGCCGTTGCCATGATTAATCAGCACGTAATTGCCGTAGCTGTAATGGTATCCCGCCTGCACCACTGTGCCGCTGTCTGCCGCAACAATCGGCGAGCCATACGGCGCGCAGATATCAAGGCCACGGTGGCCGCCCTGGCCAAAACGAGTGGTGATATAGGTGACATTTGGCACCGGATACGCAAAGCGCCCTGTGCCGACAACGCCGCCGGAAACATTATTTGTAAAGTTTTTGGTGCCAATTTGTATCACTTCGCTGACAGGCTCTTGCAGCGTGACGCGCTCTAGCACAATCTCTTCCACGGCAACGCCGTCGATGCGCACAATTTCGCTGGTAATTTGCTCGGTGCCCGCCACGCCCTTGCGCACGGTTTTCTTTTGGTTTTTAAACAGCTTGTCTGTTTCTTCGTTTTCCGTTGGATAGGGGATGGGCTGCGTGTAGGTGGTGGGCTCGATGGTTTTTACCTGTAAAAAGTTTTCCTGTCGGCTGACAATCAGCTCGTCGCCAATGGGCATGCGGTAATTTTTTTCGGTCATATGCGGGTTCAGCGCTTGCAAATCCTTTAAAGGAATGCCGTTTTTTTGCGCAATTAATTGCGGGCTGTCGCCCTTTTGCACCACATAAATTTTTTGCCCTTCCACCTCGCCGGTAAGCGTATTCACAATGGCAGCGGAATCGGTGATGGATGTGGTGAAATAAAGCCCGGGCACCAGCTGCACATTTTTTACAAATTCTACGCGGATATCCGGACGCGCCGGGTCAGCATATTTGGCTTTCACGCCCTCCAGCGTGCTGTTTAAAAGCGCGCCGTCGGTGGTAACGCCCAAAAGCGCATCGTTTACATAAATACCCACAGCGTCCTGAATTTGGTCAGACGAGGTGCGGATGAGGCTGTCGGCAATTTGCGTGTCGGTAGTAAGCTGGCTTTTGTCGGCAACAGAAATAGAAAACGTGGGTTTTGCAGTGAAATCCTCTTCGCCAGACACCTTTTGGATGCGGCTGCGCACCAGATTTTGCGCGCTTTCATAGATATTTTCGTTGGCAATATATCCGAGGCTTTCGCCCTTATATTCCACAGAAAGCGCATAGGTGTAGCCCAGCATGGTGTTTGCGGTGTACACAAAAAGCAATGCAGCGCCAATCGGCAAAAGATAGCTGGCAAGATTGGCAATCAGATGGCGGTACATCAAAATGCCGCGCCCAAAATATTGCAAGCCGGCTTTTGCGGCCCGCGCGTTGCCTTGCTGCTTTTCTTCTTCTACGGCGGCGCGTATGCCCCGAAAGCCCGAAAGGATGCGCCCTGTAAACTCCCGCGCGTCATGGGTAAGTGCGCTTAGGGCACGCAAAATCGCCGCGGAAAACAAACGGCCAAAACGCTTGCAAATACGCCAAAAAGCGTGCAAAGCGGCTTTTGCGCCACGGATAAATTCCCGCGTGAGAAATTCGGCTTCAAAGCCAATGCGATATAAAAACTGCCCAAGTGCAATATATAAGCTGTAGAAAGACAGCTCTTCGTATAGCGCGGTGTCGGCATATGCCGCGCGCTGCATGGAAAACGTAAAGCGCGAAAGCGGCTTTTTGCCGCGTGGCGCGTTAGGCTCGGTGTTTTTTTGATAGCTTGGCAAATATCCACTTCCCTTCCGATAAACACAAACTGTATAGCACGCCAGCCAATGGCCGACGTGCAACGCAGGCATTTGCACATAAGGTGCAAAGCCGATGATTGCTGCATAGCGGTATTATACACCAAAAAACGCAAAAAGGCAAAGCAAGCCCCATTTTCTCACACAATTTTAACAAAATAATCGATATTAGGCACTAATCGGCGGTGAAATAAATGCCGCTGGTGCCATCAAAAAGCTGCCAGGGGTTAATGCTTTGATTGCCAATTTTAACTTCATAATGCAGATGCGGGCCTGTGGAAAATCCTGTAGTGCCCACTTCGCCGACGGGCTCGCCCGTGCCGATTAGTTGCCCCTTTTCGCAAAGCAGCTTCGACATATGATAAAAATAGCTTTTGATGCCAGCGCCGTGCTCGATGACAACAGTGTTCCCCGTAAGGGCAATAAATTCAGCAAAAACCACCTTGCCGGCATTGGGCGCAAGAATGATGCTGCCCTCGCCTGCGGCAATGTCAATGCCGCCGTGGCGCTCGGGCGTTTTGGAGCCGTTGATATAGCGGCGCAAGCCGTATTGCGTGGTAATTTCACCAAAAAGCGGCTGCTTAAATAAGCCTTTCCAATAGGTTACGGGGTCGGCCGTTTCATACAGCGGCCAAATTTTATTGCGATATTCTTGGTTTGCCGCCGCGGAATTTGCGGTGGAATTGGCTATACCTTGATCAATCGTCATGTTTTGCACGGTAAATTCGGCAGCGGTTACCTTAACGCGCTGCGCTTGCACCGCATCGCCGCAGCGCACCTCGATGGCGTATTCGCCGGGCTCGCGGTTATAGGCAACGGGCACAAACGCTTTCCATATGCCATTAATATTTGTGAAAGTGGCAAGCCCCAGCTCGGTTTGAATGGTGGGCACGGTGGCATCCATCAGGCCGGTAACGGCCACCGATACAACACCGCCTTGCGCAATACGGTCGGTTGAAAAGACGATAGCGGGCCGCACGGCAAGCGTCAGCTTGGCATCAAAATAAAATTCGCCATAGCCCTCGCGCTCGGCAAGGGGCTTTGTAACGGTGATGGCATACAGGTATTCGCCGTTGGCGGCAAGGCGAAAAGCGGCATACTCCTGCGCGCTGCCCTCAAAAATGACGGCGCTGCCGGCGGTTATGCGCACATTGGCCGACATGCCATCGGGGATAGAAAGCGCGGGCGCCGTTTCGGTTACATCGGATATGCTGTCGGCCGCAAGCGTGTGCGGCATAGAGCCAGGCTTATAAATGCCGCCGCCCAAAACAGGCGCGTTCCACTGATAGCCGTTTAACGTAAGCGCTTCGCCGTTTAGCGATACGGGCACATTGGGTATGGCGGTTTCATCGGTGGAGTAATAGAGATATCCGGCGGTGCCAAATACCACAAGCGCAATCAGCCCGATCACCATCATCAGCCAAAGCAAAACCTTTTTCATATATCCCCATTCCTTTCTTGGGTGCTGCGCCGTGTTCGCTTTGCGGCGCATAAAATTCGCACAAAAAAATCGTTTTCATAGAAACGCTGCTTTTTGCATACACAGTCAAAGAATTATGCGTATATAGTATAGCACAAACTGCGGATTTATGATATACTTAAACAGTCTAATATTCGGCATGGGTGCGGGATTTAGGGATAAACCGCAAGGTGCTTTTTAAACCTTAAAAACAGGAGCGATGCTTTATGGACGAGCTTGCAAACGCGCGAAGCGAAATAGATGCGGTGGATGCCGAGCAAGCGCTGCTTTTTGTTCGGCGCATGGCGGCGGCGCGCAAAGTGGCCTTATATAAAAAGGCAAACGGCCTGCCCGTGCTGGATGCAAAGCGCGAAGAAGCCGTGGTGCAAAAAAACATAGCGCGCATTGAAAATGCCGAGCTGCGCGATTTATACGAGCAATATATACGCAATCAAATGCAGCTTTCGCGCGCTTATCAGCAGCGCGTTTTACACGAGGATACCGTGGCGTATCAAGGCGCAGAGGGCGCGTTTTCGCATATTGCGCTTACGCGCTTATTTCCGCACGCGGTGCAAAAGCGCTGCGCCGCGTTTAGCGATGTGTTTGAAGCGGTGGAAAACGGCGAGGCCGCTTTTGGCGTTGTGCCGATTGAAAACAGCTTTGCGGGCGATGTGGCCGAGGTGCTGGATTTATGCTTTGCACATCGGCTTTGTGTGCGGGCCGTGGCCGATTTGCCCGTGGCGCATTGCCTTTTGGGCGTAAAGGGCGCAAAGCAAAGCGATATTAAAGAGGTGTATTCGCACGCGCAGGCCCTTAGCCAGTGCAGCCGCTTTTTAAAAGGGCTGGGGCTTACCGCGCACGAGCATGCCAACACCGCGCTGGCCGCCGCCTATGTGGCCGAGCTTGGCGAAGCTTCAAAGGGCGCGATTGCCTCGCGGGAAACGGCGGCGCTTTATGGGCTTTCAGTGCTGGCCGAAAACATTAACACCAGCGCCGATAACACCACGCGTTTTATTGTGCTGGGGCGCACACCGCTGCAAACGGGCAACCGTTTTTCGCTTTTATTTACGGTGGAGCACAAGGCGGGCAGCCTTGCACAAGTGGTAGAAACCATTGCGCAAGAGGGCTTTAACTTAGAATGCATTAAAAGCCGCCCTATGCCCAATTTGCCGTGGCAATATTATTTTTATGCCGAGCTTGTGGGCGATATTGGCGCGGATGCTGGGCAAAAGCTGCTGGCGCTGCTGGGCGAAATATGTAAAACCGTGCGCATTTTGGGCGTATACACGCGCGAATAAACGCATTTGGCAATTTTCACAGACAGGGGAAAGATTGCGTGATGAATGGGGAAGAACAGTCCATGAAAATGACAATGCGCCTCGGTGCGCAAAGCTATGATATTATTTTGAAGCGCGGCGCGCTGCGGCATGTGGGCAAGCTTGCCAATTTGCAGCGCAAGGTGCTGATTGTTACCGACGAAAACGTGCCGAAGCCGTATGCCGAAACCATTTTGGCACAGTGCGGCGAGGGCTATGTGCTGCGCCTTGCGCCGGGCGAAGAAACCAAAAGCTTTGCGGGGCTAGAATGTGTTTGCGCTGCGCTTTTGGCGCATGGCTTTACGCGGCACGATGCAGTGCTGGCGCTTGGCGGCGGCGTTATCGGCGATTTGGCGGGCTATGCCGCGGCATCGTATATGCGCGGTATCTCGTTTATCAATGTGCCCACCACCACGCTTTCGCAAATTGATTCCTCTATCGGCGGCAAAACGGCCATTAATTTAGCCGGCACCAAAAACATTGTGGGCGCGTTTTACCAGCCGGAGCTGGTGGTGATTGACCCCGACACGCTTGCAAGCCTTACGCGCCGCCATTTTATCAATGGCCTTGCCGAGGCAGTAAAAGCGAGCATGATTGCAGACCCCGCCTTGTTTGCACTATTTGAAACCGAGGATGTTGACGCGCATTTGGAAGAGATATTGCAGCGCAGCCTGCTTGTAAAAAAGCGCATTGTGGAACAGGACGAGCGCGAAGAAAACGTGCGCGCGCTGTTAAACTTCGGGCACACCATCGGGCACGCCATCGAAAGCGCGGGCGGCCTTTCGGGGCTGTATCATGGCGAATGCGTGGCGCTGGGCATGCTGCCGATGACGATGTCTGCCCCGCTGCGCCGCCGTTTGCGCGCGGTGCTTAAGCGCTTAGGCCTGCCTGCATCCATCCGCTATAATGGCGACGAAATTTATAGCTTTTTGGCGCATGATAAAAAGGCCGTGGGCGCGGACATCAAGTTGGTGCAGGTGCACGAGCTGGGCGCAGCGCGGATCAATCGTGTGCCCATGACGGATTTGCGCGCCATGATTAAAGAGGGCATCGTATAACACGGCCAGCCTTGCGCCGCAAATGCAGTGCGGCACACAATAACGAAAATCAACACAGGGCGCAGGCCGCAAAGCGGCTTTCGCGCTTTACATTTGCGTAAAGGAAAGGACGTTTTTTATGGGTGACAGCATCGGCAGCGCGCTGCGCTTAACACTGTTTGGCGAAAGCCACGGCCCCTGCGTGGGCGCTGTGCTGGACGGCCTTGCCGCGGGGATTGCGCCTGACATGTCGCTGCTTTGCGCCATGATGGATAAACGGCGCGCAAAGGGCGCCATTTCCACAGCGCGCCATGAGGCCGACGCGGTGCGCTTTCTTTCGGGCCTTTATAACGGGCACACAACAGGCACGGCGCTTTGCCTTGCAATTGATAATGCCAACACCAAAAGCGGCGATTATGCCAAAACCGAGCAGCTTTTGCGCCCGGGGCATGCGGATTACACGGCGCTTATCAAATATGGCGGCTTTGCCGACGCGCGCGGCGGCGGGCATTTTAGCGGCCGGCTTACTGCGCCGCTGGTGGCGGCAGGGGCAATTTGCACACAGCTTTTGGCCGCAAAGGGCGTTACGGTGGCAACGCATATTGCCGCTTGTGCAGGCATTGCAGACGCACCGTTTGCCACCGATGGCGCGGCGCTGCAATTGCAGGCAGAGGCGTTAAATCAGGCCGATTTTGCGGTGCTGGATAGCGCAAAGGGCGATGCGATGCAAAAGGCCATCGAGGCCGCCGCAAAAGACGGCGACAGCGTGGGCGGCGTGCTGGAAACCGTGATACTCGGCGCAGAAAAAGGCTTGGGAGAGCCGTTTTTTGTAAGCATTGAAAGCACATTAGCGGCGCTTTTGTTTAGCATACCCGCCGTAAAAGGCGTGGAGTTTGGCGCGGGGTTTGCCTTTGCGGGCATGCGCGGCAGCGAAGCGAACGACGCATTTTGCATGCAAAATGGCGACATCGCCACCGAAACCAATCACAATGGCGGCATCAATGGGGGCATTGCAAACGGCATGCCAATCATTGTGCGCACGGTGGTGAAGCCCACGCCCAGTATCTATAAACCGCAAAGCACCGTAGATTTTGCGCGCAAAGCGGGCGCAAGCCTTGCCATACAAGGCAGGCACGACCCGTGCATTTTACATCGCGCGCGCGTGGTGCAAGACGCAATGTGCGCCTTTGGCCTTGCGGATTTGTATACCGTGCTGCACGGTAAGGCATGGATGGTGTAAACACGCACGCAAAGCAAGCAACGCGAAACCACAGGTAAATCGGCACGGAAGGGGCATGCACAAAGATGGAATACGGTTTAATCGGCGGGGTATTAGGGCACAGCTTTTCAAAAGAGGTGCACGAGATGCTGGCAGATTATCAATATACGCTATGCGCCTTGCCCACCGAGGCGGAGTTTGCCTCCTTTATGGAGCAAAAGGATTTTGCGGCCATTAATGTTACGATTCCGTATAAAGAAAAGGTTATGCCCTATTGCCATAGCATTGACGCGCGCGCCAAAGCCATCGGCGCTGTGAATACCATTGTAAACGAAAACGGCGTTTTGCGCGGATACAATACGGATTTTGCGGGCTTTGCGCAATTGACGCGCGCAATGGGTGTGGACGTGCGGGGCAAGGCCGTGATGATTTTGGGCACGGGCGGCACACAAAAAACGGCCAAAGCCGCGCTTTTGGATATGGGCTGCGGCCCCATTACGTTGGTAAGCCGCCATAAAAGCGCGCACGCCATTTCGTATGAAGAAGCACTTTTGCACACAGAAACAGAAATTTTGGTCAATGCCAGCCCGGTGGGCATGTATCCGCACACCATGCAAAGCCCTATTCGTCTTGACGGCTTTCCGCGGCTTGCAGGTGTAGTGGATGTGGTGTACAATCCGCTGGAAACCGCGCTTGTGGCCGATGCGCGGCGGCGCGGCATACCGGCAGTGAGTGGGCTTTTAATGCTGGTGGCGCAAGCGCGCCTTGCGGCCGAATATTTTACAGCATCGCCAATTGATGCTACAATAGAGCAAAGCATTTTGCAAAAAATGCGATGCGCGCGCGCAAATTTGGTGCTTGTGGGCATGCCGTCTGCGGGCAAAACAGGCCTCGGCAAAGCGGCTGCGCGCATGTTGGGTAAACGCTTTGTGGATATAGATGCCCGAATTGAACAGGCAGAAAACATGCCCATTCCGCAGATTTTTGCCCAAAAGGGCGAACAATATTTTCGCGATATTGAAACGCAGTGCATCCAAAAAGCCGCGCTTTTGAACAACACGGTAATTGCCACAGGCGGCGGCGCAGTGCTGCGGGAGGAAAACGTGCAGATGCTGCGGCAAAACGGCGCGGTGCTGTATCTGCGCCGCCCGCTTGCCAGCCTTGCTACCGGCGGGCATCGCCCGCTGTCCACAGGCCCCGAGGCATTGGCCGAGATGTATGCGCGCCGCGCGCCGCTATATGAGGCAGCCTGCGACGCGATTGTGGAGAACGACGGCGCGTTTGCCGATACCGCCAAAGCGATAGAGGAGGCATTTTATGAAGTTTTACATCATCAACGGCCCTAATTTGAATTTATTGGGCATGCGAGAGCCGGACATTTACGGGCATGATACCTATGAAAGCCTATGTGCCTATGTGCAGGCGCAGGCGGCGGCAATGGAGCATGAAACCGCGTTTTTTCAGTCTAATCACGAGGGCGCTATTGTGGATGCCATTCAAGCGGCAAAAGGCGTGTATGACGCAATTGTGATTAACCCCGCCGCCTACACGCACACCAGCATTGCCATTTTAGACGCACTCAAGGCCGTGGCGCTGCCCGCTGCCGAGGTGCATATATCCGACGTAACGCAGCGCGAAGCGTATCGGCAAATCAGCTATGTAAGCGCCGCGTGCTGCTGCCGCTTTATTGGGCAGGGCATTGAGGGCTATGTGAACGCGATAAAAGCGTTGGCCGAAAGAGAATAAAAGCGCTTTGCGGCGCAATTAGCGCAATTAGCGCAATTAGAGCAATTAGAGCAATTAGAGCAAAGAGAGTAGAGGGAAAGAAATGATTATCAGCACAAAGCGCGGCACACCGCCGCAGGAGATACAAAAAATTATTGCCGAGTTTGAAGCAATGGGCCTTGCGGTTACATTAATTCGCGGCACGGAATACAATGTGTTCGGCCTTGTGGGCGACACCACCATCGTAGACGAAAAGCGCGTGCGCGCAAACCCCTATGTGGAGGATGTAACGCGCGTGGCAGCGCCCTATAAAAAGGCCAACCGCCTGTTTCACGAGGCCGACAGCATTGTGGATGTGGCGGGCATCAAGGTGGGCGGCAAAGAAAAGGTGGCGGTAATCGGCGGGCCATGCAGCGTGGAGGGCACAGAATCGCTTATCAGCATTGCGGCGGATATCAAGGCGGCGGGCGGCGCGATGCTGCGCGGCGGCGCATATAAGCCGCGCACCTCGCCGTATGCCTTTCAGGGTCTTGGCACCGAAGGCATCCTAGACATGGTAAAGGCGCGCGAAGCCACCGGCATGCCGATTGTGAGCGAGCTGATGAGCGAAGATAAAATTGACGAATTTGAGCAATATGTGGATTTGGTGCAAATTGGCGCGCGCAATATGCAAAACTTTACGCTGTTAAAGGCTGTGGGCAAAATGACAAAGCCGATTTTGTTAAAGCGCGGCCTTGCCAATACCATTGAAGAATGGATTATGAGCGCCGAATACATTATGGCGGGCGGCAACGAAAACGTCATTTTTTGCGAGCGCGGCATCCGCACGTTTGAAAAATACACACGCAATACGCTGGATTTATCGGTGATACCCATTTTAAAGCAAAAAAGCCATTTGCCGATTATTATTGACCCCAGCCACGCCACGGGCGATTGGCGTTTGGTGGAAAGCATGTCCCTCGCGGCGGTGGCTGCGGGCGCAGACGGGCTGATTATCGAAGTGCACGCGTGCCCCGAAAAGGCATGGAGCGATGGCGCACAAAGCCTGAAGCCCGACAAATTTAAAAGTGTGATTGATAAATGCCGTAAAATTGCCGCGGTGGTAGGCCGCGACATGTAAGCGGCATGTCTTGCAAAGTGCAAGTGTTTCGCAATGGCCGAAAAGCGGAATCGGAAGGGAAGCGTTTGTTATGCGCGCAATATTGGAGCCGTCGAAGATTAGTGGCGCTGTAAAGGTGCCGCCCAGTAAAAGTATGGCGCATCGCGCCATTTTGGCTGCGGGCCTCGCAAGGGGCTTTACGCGCATTTATAATCTTGCGTATTCAAAGGATATTGCCGTTACAATCGGCGGCATCCGCCATCTTGGCGCGCGCGTAACACCCAGCGACGGCAAAGCCGAAATCGAGGGGCGCGGCGGCTTTGCCACCGTGGTGCATCCCATCCAATGCGGCGAATCGGGCTCTACACTGCGCTTTTTGATTCCCCTTGCTTCGCTTACGGGGCAAGAGGTGCGCTTTATGGGTGCAGAGCGCCTGTTTGAGCGCCCACAGCGCGTGTATGCCGATATGTTTCACCGTCAGGGCTTTTCGTTTCGGCAAACGGCGCACGGCATTACGCTGCAAGGCGCGCTAACTGCGGGGGAATATACCGTGCCGGGCAATGTAAGCAGCCAGTTTATCAGCGGGCTTTTGTTTGCGATGCCGCTGATGCACGGCGACAGCGTGATTCATATAACCCCGCCTTTTGAAAGCCGCAGCTATGTAAACCTTACACTGGCGGCGCTGCGCGATTTTAATATTCAGGCGGATTTTGTAGACGAATACACCATCGCGGTGCCGGGCAATCAGCTGTATTATCCGTGCGAATACCTTGTGGAGGGCGATTTTTCGCAAGCGGCATTTTTTGCGGTGCTGGGCGCCATTGTAGGGGATGTGCGCGTACTGGGCTTGCGGCACGATTCCTTACAGGGCGATAAGGCCATTTTGGATATATTAGCGGCTTGCGGCGCGCAATTTTCAGAAATTGACGGCGGCTATCAGTTTTATAAATCAAAATTAAAGGCCACAAAAATTGACCTTTCCGATTGCCCGGACCTCGGGCCCATTTTAATGGTGCTGGGGCTTTTTTGCAAGGGCGAAACCGTGATTACCAATGCGGAACGCTTGCGCATTAAAGAAAGCGACCGCATTGCCGCGATGGAAGCGGAAATTGCCAAAATGGGCGGCAATATCACCTCTGTGGACGGCACAGTAACGGTGAAAGGCGGCAAGCTATCGGCGGCGGATAACTTATCCTCGCACAATGACCACCGCATTGCGATGGCGCTTTGCGTTGCGCTTTTGGGCGCGGGCGTGCGCGGCGGTATCAACGGGGCCGAGGCTGTGGCCAAAAGCTATCCCGACTTTTACGACGATTTATTGAATTTAGGCGCAAAGGTGGATATTCCCGATGAATGAAACAAACTTTTGCATTGTGGGGCTGGGGCTAATCGGCGGCAGCTACGCGCAGGCACTGTCGAAAGCGGGCAAGCGTGTAACGGCCATTGATATCAATGCCGACAGCATTCGATACGCACAAGAAAACGGCAGTATTGCATGCGGCGCAGATAAAGATTTTGCGCCGCTTTTGCGTGAGGCAGACGCAGTGGTGTTTGCCCTTTATCCGCATACCTTTGTGGAATTTGTGCGCGAATGGCAATCGGCGCTGAAACCCGGCGCGCTGATTACCGATGTGTCGGGCGTGAAAGCGGGCGTTGTGCAGCCCGTGCAGGCGTTTTTGCGCGAGGATGTGGAATTTATCGCGTGCCATCCGATGGCGGGGCGCGAGGTAAGCGGCGTGCAATATGCCAATGCGGCCATATTTGAAAACGCCAATTTTATCATTACCCCCACCGAAAAAAACACGCCGCGCGGCATTGGCTTTGCAAAAGCGCTTGCGGCGGTTTTGGGCTTTGCGCGCGTGAGCGTGCTTTCGTGCGAGGAGCATGACGAAATGATTGGCTATGTAAGCCAATTAACGCACGCCATTGCCGTAAGCCTGATGAACGCAAGCGACAATGCCCATTTGGCGCAATACACCGGCGATTCGTTTCGGGATTTAACGCGCATTGCGCGCATTAATGAAGTGATGTGGAGTGAATTGTTTTTAATGAATCGCGATAATCTTACCGAAGAAATTGACCGTTTTTGCGATGCAATGCAAACGCTGAAAGCCTGCCTTGCGGCGGGGGATGAGGCCGCCTTGCAGCAGCTGTTTATCACCTCCAGCAAGCGCCGCGCAGCGTTTGACGATAAATAAGGCGCTTATCACAATTTTTTAACCGCTTTCACGTTTTTTTCACGCGGGCATGAAAACTTGTTCACAGATGCGGGTTATAATAATACACATAGAAGAAATGCATCTGCGGGCAATTGGATTGGCCGATGCCCCAAAGCGGGTATGCATCTTAACGATAGAAATATTTGGAGGAAAAAACATGAACAGCGATTGGGAATTTGATTATTCAGGCAATTACAATCATCCATACGCGCAGCAAGGCCCCTCGCAGGGCAAAGAGGGCGCAAAGGATAAAAGCAAGCGCAACAAGGTGCTGGGCGGCATCGCCTTAGTGCTGGTATGCGCGATGGTGGGCTTTGGCGGCGGGTATTTAGGCTCGGTGATCGCAAACGAATCGCGCGGGCCGGTAATTTATCAAGCGCCCGTGGCCAACACACCCGAGGGCAGCGGCGGCAACACCGCAGGCGGCATTTCAGCCAATAACACGCTTACCATTGCCGAAATTGCGGCAAAGGCCGGCCCCAGCGTGGTAGAAGTGACCACAGAGGGCATCCAAACAGACAGCTTTTTCGGCCAGCGCATTGTATCGGGCGCGGGCAGCGGCGTGATTCTTTCCGAGGATGGCTACATTATTACAAACGAGCATGTTGTGCAGGGCGCAACCAATGTAAAAGTGACAATGGCGGATAAAACCAGCTATGAAGCAAAGGTGATCGGCGGCGACGCCAATACCGATATTGCGGTGCTGAAAGTAGAAGCAAAGGGCCTGCCCGCAGTAACGGTGGGCAATTCCGACAATTTAATCGTGGGCGAATTTGCGCTGGCCATCGGCAATCCGCTGGGCACACTGGGCGGCACAGTTACCGACGGCATTATCAGCGCGCTGAACCGCGACATCGTTGTGGGCGGGCGCACCATGAATTTAATGCAAACAAATGCGGCGGTAAGCCCCGGAAACTCGGGCGGCGGCCTCTTTAACGCCAAAGGCGAGCTGGTGGGCATTGTGAATGCAAAATCCAGCGGCGATGCAACCGAGGGCATTGGCTTTGCCATTCCTGTTAATACGGCGATTGGCATTGCCACCGATTTGATTGACAAAGGCTATGTATCTGGGCGCCCCGCGATGGGCGTGAAAGTGCTTTCGGTAAGCGATTTGCAAACGGCCATCCAAAACGGCGTGGACAGCTTGGGCGTGTTTGTAACCGAGGTGAATAAAGGCGGCGCTGCCGAAAAGGCCGGCCTGAAACCGTGGGATCGCTTTATCAGCATCAACGACACAGCCGTGAGCACGATGACGGATATCACAGGTGTTTTGTCGAAGTGCAAAGTGGGCGACACAATTAAAATTCAAATGGCACGCGAGGGCCGCGTGGTAAGCATGGATTTGGTGCTGGAAGAAATGACGAAATAACATGGATAAAGAAAGCGCACGCCGATGGTTCGGCGTGCGCTTTCGGCGTTTTGCAAGCATTTGCGCCGTGCTGCGTGGGCAAACTGGCTATAGAAAGGCGCGCGGGTTTTGCAAGGTAAAAGCGTTTGGAGAAAAAGCGTGCTTTAGCGGGGCGGGGTTTCGCTTGGGCAAACGGGCTTTAGAGTGGCGTGCGGGTTTTGCAAGGTAAAAGCGTTTGGACACAAAACGGCTTTAGTGGCGCGCGGGTTTCGCTTGGACAAACGGGTTTCGTTTGCCCCCCACAGGCACTTGCAACAATAAATAAGTATGTCTTACGGTGCTTTTGCCGAAAAACCACAGGGCATATACGGCATATTTGTTATGCTTTTGCATTGTGAAAAAAGCGTTTTTTATGGTATACTTATGCAGTTGGATTTATAAACGGGCGCCGCCTAGCGGCAGAAAAGGGATGGGTAAAAGAATGAAAAAGGTTTACACAGGAAAAACCAAAGACGTTTTTGCACTGGAGAATGGCAACTACCTTTTAAAATTCAAGGACGACATGACCGGCGAAAACGGCGTGTTTGACCCCGGCGCAAACACCGTCGGCGCGCATATCGAGGGCATTGGGCGCGAAAATCTGAAAGTAAGCATGATGTTTTTTGCGCTTTTAAACGAGGCAGGCGTGAAAACCCATTACGTCAGCGCAGATGTGGACGAAAGCACAATGGAAGTGCTGCCCGCAACACCGTTTGGCAAAGGGCTTGAGGTTATCTGCCGCCTGCGCGCAGTGGGCAGCTTTGTGCGCCGCTATGGCGCCTATGTAAACGAGGGCGACAAGCTGGATTATTATGTGGAAATGACCATCAAGGATGACGACCGCGGCGACCCGCTGATCACCGAAGAAGCGCTGTCGATGCTGGGCATTATGTCTAGCGAGCAATATAAAGCCATTGAAAGCGCCACCAAAAAAATTACGGCGATTGTGGCACAGGAAATTGCCAAAAAAGGCGCGGAGCTGTACGATATCAAATTTGAATTTGGCTTTAACGCAAACGAAGTAATTTTAATTGACGAGATTGCCAGCGGCAATATGCGCGCTTATAAAAACGGCGAAAACGTAAGCCCGATGGAGCTAACGGCTATTTTATTGGGCTAAAACAGCCGCGCTTTTGCCCAATACGGGCAATGGGTACGCGCTGCAAAATCGGTTTTTCATGAAAAGCATCGGGGCTTGCTGTCTGCATTTGCAGGCGGCAAGCCTTTTTATTTTCGCCTTTTTTCAGCGGCAAAATGATTGTCAAACGGATAAACATGTGGTAGACTATAAGCAAATAGAATCGCATTTTATGGCAAATTGCCTGAAAGGAAGATTTTCATATGAGACTGATTACACGCTCGGATTTTGATGGCCTTGCCTGCGCCGTTTTTTTAAAAGAAGCGGGCATCATTAATTCGTGCAAATTTGCACACCCCAAAGATTTACAAGATGGCTTAATTGAAGTTTGCGAACAGGACTGCTTGGCAAATGTGCCATATGTTGAGGGCTGCGGCCTTTGGTTTGACCACCATTCCAGCGAGGCCGAGCGCAACGCGTATAGCGGCAAATACAGGGGCGACAGCCGCCCCTCGCCCTCTGCGGCACATATTGTGTATGATTTTTATGGCGGAAAGGCTAAATTTCCGCAGTTTGACGCGCTGTTAGACGCGGTGGATCGCGTGGATTCCGCCAATCTTACGGTGCAGGATGTGCTGCATCCTTCTCCGTGGATTTTGCTGGGCTTTATTATGGACCCGCGCACGGGCCTCGGGCGCTTTCGCAATTTTACCATCAGCAATTATCAATTGATGGAAAAGCTGATTGATTGGTGCCGCACAATGGATATCGAGGAGATTATGGCGCAGCCCGATGTAGAGGAGCGCGCCGCTATATATGCCGAGCAAACAGAGCTGTTTATCGAGATGGTGCACAGCCATTCCCGCGTGGAAAACGCGGTGATTATCACAGATTTGCGCGGCGTGGAGCCCATTTACACGGGCAATCGCTTTATGATTTACAGCCTGTATCCCGAGGCCAATATTTCGGCATGGATTGTCAGCGGGCGCGGCGGCGAGGGCTGCTCGGTTGCAGTGGGGCATAGCATATTAAACCGCACTAGCAAAGTGGATGTGGGCGCGCTGATGCTGCAATATGGCGGCGGCGGGCACAAAGCGGTGGGCACGTGCCAGTTTGCAAACGAGGACATTGCAGAAATGCTGCCAAAGCTTTTAAGCGAGCTTGTAGCGCGCAACGCCGAGTAATAAAACAATATCATGCAAGGGGCACAATTTGCTTTGTCTCTGGGCGCGTTGGCGGAAAGCTTGTGCGCTCGGGATGCGCGCATTGTGCCTTTTTGTTTTGCAAATGCAAAATTTGTTTTCTGTGCAAAGTATTTTCACAGTTTTTACATACCATAGCCGTAAGATAGAAACATAGAAGAAACCATACAACAAGTTCAGTGGAGGTGCCAACATGGTAAAGATTTTAATTGTTGATGATGAGCCGCGCATTCGCGAATTAATCCGCGAGCATTTACAGCACGAGGGCTTTGCCTGCGAGGAAGCCACCGATGGCTCTGCGGCACTGGCCGCGCTGGCAGTGGGCGGCATTGACCTTGTAATTTTAGATATTATGATGCCGTTTGTAGACGGCATGACGGCTTTGCGCGAAATGCGCGTGCGCAAGATGGATACGCCTGTCATTATGCTGACGGCGCGCGGCGAAGAATATGATAAGCTGGCGGGGCTGGAAAGCGGCGCAGACGATTATGTGGTAAAGCCGTTTAGCCCGCGCGAATTGGTGGCGCGTGTAAAGGCGGTTTTGTCGCGCACGCTGCCAAAAGAGCAAGCCGACGGCGAAAGCTTTGTATTTGGCGATTTGGTGATTGACACGGCCTCCCACAGTGTGAAAATTGCGGGCGAAGAAGCCGCGCTTACGCCAAAGGAATTTGATTTACTGGTATTTCTTGCGGCCAACCGCGGCATTGCCTTATCGCGCGAAAAGATTTTGCAAAAGGTGTGGAACTACGATTATTACGGCGAAGACCGCACGGTGGACACCCATGTAAAAATGCTGCGCAGCCATATCGGCGCGTACCGCGATTGCATTGTAACGGTGTGGGGCATCGGCTATAAATTTGACCCAAAGGGATAAAGCGCCCGCTTTAAACAGCAGGATACACACTTTGCAAGGAGGCCGCCGTGAAAGGAAAATGGTTTCGCAGCATTCGGCATAAGCTGATGTTGTTTGTGCTGGCGGTGGGCGCGATGCTCATTGGGCTGGTGTGGCTTTTAAATGTGCAGCTTTTAGAGCCAACCTATGTGGATATGATTGAAACCGAGCTAACCAAAATGGCCGATACCACAGCGGCGCTGATTGAAAAGCACGGCGTGATTTACGACGCAATGGGCGTGAACGCAGATTTTAAGCAAGAGCTGAACGATATGCTGAATAATCAGCTTTCGGGCAAATGCATTGAAATTATCACAAAGGACAATTTGCACCTGATGGGCTACGAGGGCATGCACGAGCATTGCCTTTTGCACCCACCGGGTAAATCGGTGTCTTGGTTTGGCGTGGCAAGCGGCGATTATTGGTCCACGCCCGCGGCCATATCGATGCGCGCGCAGATTTTGGCGTATTCCGATAATCATTTTACCATCAATTCCGACCGCCCGGGCGAAGAACAAATGGTTATTTCGCGCTCGGCGGGGGATTACGTGGTCATTGTATCCACAGGCCTTGAGCGCATCGGGCAGGCCACCGTGGTGTTAAAGCGGCAGATGCTTTGGGTGGTGCTGATTGTGCTGCTTGTCAGCATTCCGGGGACATACTTTTTTAGCCGATGGTTTACCAATCCGCTTTCCAAGCTTTCGCGTGCGGCAGGCGAAATGGCAAAGGGCAATTACGACGTGCGCGTAAACGTGAAAGGCCACGATGAAATCGGCGTGCTGGCGCAAGAGTTTAACACGATGGCCGCCGAGGTGGCACGCACAGCGCAGCTGCAACGCGATTTAATTGCCAATATCAGCCACGATTTGCGCACGCCGCTTACGCTGATTAAAGGATATGCCGAAACCGTGCGCGATTTAACAGGCGATAACCCCGAAAAGCGCGGCGCGCAGCTGGGCGTGATTGTGGACGAGGCGGATCGCCTTTCGGCACTTGTCAACAGCGTGATGGAGCTGTCTAAATATTCGTCCGGCACCGAAAAACCAAATTTGGTTTCGTTCGATTTTGCGCAGCTTGCAGAGGAAATTGCCTATAAATACACCGATATTTGCGAGAAAAACGGATACAGCCTACAAGTGGAAACAGCGCAGGAATGCCCTGTGCTGGCGGATGCAGACATGATGAGCCGCGTGCTGCATAATCTGTTGGCAAACGCGCTGCACCATGTGGGGGCAGACGGCTATATCGGCCTGCGCGTGCTAAAGCAGGGCGCGTGCGTGCGCGTGGAGGTGGCCGATCACGGCGAGGGCATCCCCCCATCAGATTTGCCCTATATCTTTGACAAATATTATCGCACACGTGCAAGCGAGGGCAAAATCGGCACGGGGCTTGGCCTTTCTATCACGAAAGCCATTTTGATTAGCCACGGCTATAATTTTGGCGTGCAAAGCAAGCTGGGCGAAGGCTCGGTGTTTTGGTTTGAAGCAAAAAGCATTTAAACGGCTACAAGGGCAAAATGCAAACAGTTGGGCACATACGCAAGGCCGCTTGGTAACGCCAAGCGGCCTTTTTAGAGTAAGATTTTACTTTTTTGCGTGCATATGCAATAATATACGTAGCAAATTTGTATAAACAGTAAGAGGGCGTTGCTCTTTTGCGAGCACTGGAGGGATTTTTGTGCAGGGTGCACCCACGGGCAATGCCGCGTTATCGGCCCCGACAAGCGCCGAGGAGGCGTTTCTTCGGCATGGGCAAACGGTGTTTCGCGCAGCATGGGCCTTCGCAAAAAGCAAGCAAGATGCAGAGGATATCACGCAAGAGGTGTTTATCAGCTTGCTGCGCACGGCACCAAGCTTTGAAAGCGATGCCCACTGTAAGGCTTGGCTTTTGCATGCCGCTGCAAACCGCTGCAAAAGCCATTTTAAAAGTGCGTGGCAGCGCAAAACCGTGGGCATTGAAGAGGATTTCCCCGATGCCACCTTCACGCCGGACGAGCGTATTGTAACAGACGCAGTGGGCGCGTTGCCACTCAAATACCGCGAAGCGGTGTATCTGTATTATATCGAGGGCTATAGCACAAAAGAGCTGGCGCAGCTGTTAAATCTGCCGCAAAACACCGTGCTTTCGCGCCTTGCACGGGCACGCGCCCTCTTAAAAACCGCATTGAAAGGAGAGTTTGACCTTGACTAAACATGCATACCGCGCCGCAATGCAGCGCGTGGAAATGTCGGATACGTATCAGGCGGCTATGCTTAAAACACTGCAAAATGCCGCAGAAAACGCGGATGCAAACAGCGCTTCTTTAGCGCAAAATGCGCGGCAAGGCCGTGCTTTTCCAATCAAAAAGGCCATTGTGTTTCGGCGCGCGGCGCTTGGCATAGCATGCGGGCTTTTGCTGGTGCTTGCGCCTGTGCTTGTATCGGCTTTGCGGGGAAACGGCATGTTTGCCACATCAAAAGCAGCGCCCCAGCAGATGATGGCCGCCAATATGGCCGAGGGTGCACCGCAGGCCGCATGCGCCCCGATACCCGCCGAAGAACAAACGGCACAAAACGATGCGGGGGCGAAAGGCGATGGCGCATTGTATGGCGTGCGCGCAGCAGCGCCGCAAGTGCAAAGCGCAGCCGACACCACAGGCACGGTATCCGAGGCCGAATTGGCAGATATCGCGGCTGCACGCGCGCTGCTTTTTAGCGGAAAAGCCTATGCGCAAACCCCCGATAAGCCCGGCGGATATCAAACAGAAAATATGGTGATTGTGCAAGAAGCGCTTGTGCCTACGGAAAACGCCGATGCCAAAAACACGGAAAACGCACCCGTAATCGTGTGCTTTACCGTGCAGGAGGAGGGCAAAGCGCAGCCCACTATTTTATACGTTGCTGTGGAAAAACCGTAATTTACAAAGCAAATCGCCGCTGGCATAGAACAAAAAACAAGCGCAAACGTAAAGGCACGCTTTACGTTTGCGCTTTTATAGTTGGATAGAGATGCAGCCGATGCACCATCGGCAAAAAAGGCAATCAATCTTATTTAATGTCGATGCCGCCAAAAATGGCAACACAATTCACAAACACTGTGGGCAACGCATTATCACGCGGGGGCACGGCACAATCTACACCGCCAAAAATTGGCACGCTGCGATATTGCACCTGCACTTTATCGTCCACAAAAACGTCTACGCCGCCAAAAATGGCCGTGGCATTCACCGTGATATTGCCCTTGATTTCTGCGCCGCGTAAATCCAGCCCCACACCGCCAAACACAGCGGTGCACGCCGCGCCCTTGCATTCGCGGCCGCGATAGCTGCCGCTGTTTCCGCAAAACACGGCCACAAGGTCGGGCCCGCAATTGTTGTTCCAGCCGTGGCTCTCGTAGTTTTTGTTGTTTGCGCTACCGGTGCTTGCTGTATCGGCTGCATGATATTGATATTCGCCGCTGGCATCGCCCACTTTTACATTGCCGTCCTCGCTGGTGTAGGCGGCGTGGTGGCGGGGGTTATAGCCATTATAATAGCGGCGGCCAAACACGATGGATAGGCCGATAATCACCAAAATGGCGGGGAAAAACAGCTTTGCAACCATGTACCGCGGGAAAATATCCTGCGCACCAACCAGCAAAAGCGCGCCAACGGCAAGCCCGATGGAATTGCCCGTGTTGAAGCCGTTTTGAATAATGCTGATAAAGCAGGGCACTATAATAAACAGAGTCCACCAGCCATTAAAAAATAAATTAAAATTCCACAGGTCAAACGCGTTGCCCGCAATGCCAACGCCTGCCAGAATAAACGCAAGCCCCCAAAGAATGTTTCCTATTTTATACCGCATACCAAAACCCACTTTCTCATTTTATCAAAATGCGCCGCAATTTGCATACACCGTGCGCTGCGCATTGGCCTTGTGGCCGCGCGTTGTGTATCAATGCCGTGCAGTACAACAGGGGCAACCCTGTCACATTGCTATTATTATATCTCGTATAATATTGTTTTGTCAATGATTTTTCGGCTTTTTGTGGATATTTGTGGGCAAACGATAAAAGTTTACATTTTGCATGGGAATTATAGGCGGGATTGTCTTGAATAATGTTGTATTGCACGGTATAATAAAAACACAGAGAAACGGGGGGCGGCATATGTTTGGTTTGTTTCGCTTAGTGCGCGGTGTGCTGGGCGCCAGCGCAGCAGCTTTGGGCGTCGGCAAAGCCGCGTTTCGTGCCAAAAAGATGAAAAGGTGGCTGCGGGCAATGCCCCTGTCTACAAGAGAGGACGTTATTATTATGAAAAAATCTACGTTAATTGCATGGGTTGCATTTTTTTCGGCTGTTGCGGGCGCGCTTGCCGCAGCATATTTTTACATTCAGCGCCGCGAGGCCGAGCTGGATGAATGCGAGCAGCTTTTGTTCAGCGAGGATTTCTGCGATGAAACCCCTGAGGATGCGTGCTGCTGTGGCGAGGGCTGCGCATGTGACGCTTCAGGCGAAGAGGCGTAATATTTTGGCATCCTTTTTGCTGAAAATCATAAATACTGGTTTATCTATGCGCCGCACACAAAAAATATGTGTGCGGTGCATTCTTTTGCGCAAAAATTTTGTTTGGTAAAAATATTAGAATTATCGCAAAAAGTATTGACTTCGTGTGCGCAAACCCCTATACTTAAGATACAATAATTTACAAATGGAGGCTACATAATGAAAAACAGTAAAAAAGGCTTTACTTTGATTGAACTGATCGTCGTGCTTGCAATTTTAGCGGTAATCGCGGCTATTGCGGTGCCCACGGCGTTTGGCGCCATTACCGATGCGCAAGTAGCGGCGGACACGGCGTCTATCGAGGGGTATAACAGCGCTATTCGTATGCAAGGCACACTTTTGCGTGCAAATGCCACAGTGGATGCAGCAAAAAACAAAGTTTCTGTAGCAATTACGAATGCAGACATCTCCGCAGCAACCACACCGCAAAGCACAATTAGGGTAAAATGGAATGTGCCGACCGCTACATCCATAGGCTCCTTTAGCGTGGTTACTACTGGTGGTACAGCTTTGGTTGAAACCACCCCGTTGCAAACGCAGCTTTTAGCCATCGTTACTGCCGTGGATGCAACACAGGCAATTATACGATAAAGCGCTTTGCTGTATTGAACATAGCTCATAAAAAATGCCCCTCGGCTTTGTGCCGAGGGGCATTTTGTTTTGCCTTATTTGCCAATTTCGGAAAGCAGCAAGCCCTTGTTATGCTCGGTGGCCCAGCTGATGCTCCATGCATTGGTGAACAAAAGCAGCTTGCGGTTTTTTAAATCCTCGATGCGCTTGGTGTCGCTGGTGAGGTTTAGCGTTTTCACATCCGTACCGGGGGAATCAATCCAACGGATATGCTGATACGGCAGCGTAAGCATGCGGATATCGACATTGTATTCGTTTTTCAGCCGATATTCCAGCACCTCCAGTTGCAGCACGCCCACCACGCCCACAATCACTTCTTCCATGCCGCCGTCCAGCTCACGGAAAATTTGGATAGCGCCCTCCTGCGCAATTTGCTCGATGCCTTTCACAAATTGCTTGCGTTTCATGGTGTCCACCTGCGTTATACGCGCAAAATGCTCGGGCGCAAAGGTGGGGATGCCCTCAAACTCAAACGGGGTTTTGGCGCTGCAAAGCGTATCGCCGATTGAAAAAATGCCCGGGTCAAACAGGCCGATAATGTCGCCTGCATAGGCTTCTTCAATAATTTCGCGCTCGCTGGCCATCAATTGTGTGGGCTGCGCCAGCTTCACTTTTTTGCCGCCTTGTACATGATAGGTTTCCATGCCGCGCTCAAACTTGCCGCTGCACACGCGCATAAAGGCAATGCGGTCGCGGTGTGCCTTGTTCATATTGGCTTGTATTTTAAACACAAAGCCAGAAAAATCCTCGCTTTTTGGTTCCACAATGCCCGCGCTTGCATTGCGGGGCAGCGGGGAGGAGGTGAGGCGTAAAAAATCGGCCAAAAACGGCTCTACACCAAAATTGGTCAGCGCCGAGCCGAAAAACACGGGTGTCAGCTTGCCGTTTTGCACTTTTTCTAAATCAAAATCATACGCAGCGCCATCTAAAAGCTCGATATCATCCGATAAAGTTTGGTGCAAAGGCGCTGTTAAAAGCGCGTCTAAATTGGTATCGCCCAAATGTGCGGCCACGGCCTCTACCTGCGTTTGCCCTGTGCGCGCGGCGGCCTTAAAGGTGACAATCTCTTTTTTCTCGCGGTCATACACGCCTTTAAATTCCTTGCCGGAGCCGATGGGCCAGTTCATCGGGTAGGTTTCGATGCCTAAAACGCTTTCAATTTCTTCCAAAAGGTCAAAGGGGTTTCGCGCCTCGCGGTCCATCTTATTTACAAATGTAAAAATGGGGATATTGCGCAGCACACACACCTTAAACAGCTTTTTGGTTTGGTTTTCCACGCCCTTTGCGGCGTCGATCACCATCACGGCGCTGTCGGCCGCCATCAAGGTGCGATAGGTATCCTCGGAAAAGTCCTGATGGCCGGGGGTGTCCAAAATATTGATGCAAAAATCCTTGTAATTAAACTGCATCACAGAGCTTGTTACCGAGATACCGCGCTGCTTTTCAATTTCCATCCAGTCGCTTACGGCGTGACGCGCAGACTTTTTGCCCTTTACCGCGCCGGCCAGCTGTATGGCGCCCCCGTATAAAAGCAGCTTTTCTGTCAGCGTGGTTTTGCCTGCGTCCGGATGGGAGATAATCGCAAAGGTGCGCCGTTTATCAATTTGTTCAAAAAGTTCGTTCAAGAAAAATCCTCCAAAATTATGTTATATTCCTATCGCCCATTTGCGTGCCATGCATGCCAAACGGGCGATTAGCAAGCGGCTTTAGCGATTTTTTGCCATATCTGCGGCATAAAGCAAACTCAAATCGGCCCGCCCGATACGCGGCGGCGCATTTGTTCGGGCAAAACGGCATAGCGAATGGCATTTTCTTTTGTGATAATGCCCTTTTCAAACAAATCGTAAATGCTGCTGTCCATGCCAATCATGCCTTCGGCGCGCCCCATCGCGATGGAATTGTCGATTTGAAACACCTTGCCCTCGCGTATTAAATTGCGGATAGCGGTGTTTGTGTGCAGTATTTCAAACGCGGCAACCAGTTTTCCGTCAACTGTTGGTATAAGCTGCTGCGATATTACGCTTTGTAATATCATGGCAATCTGCGCACGAATTTGGTTTTGCTGCTGCGCGGGGAACACGTCAATCATACGGTCAATTGTAGAGGCTGCGCCCACCGTATGCAAGGTAGAAAACACAAGATGCCCCGTTTCGGCCGCGGTTGTGGCAACCGAGATGGTTTCATAATCGCGCATCTCGCCCACAAGGATCACATCCGGCGCTTGCCGCAGGCATGCGCGCAGCGCAGAAAGATACGTTTCGGTGTCGGTTTCAATTTCGCGCTGGCTGACCACGCTTTTTTTGTGCGGATGCAGATATTCCACAGGGTCCTCTATGGTGATAATGTGCCCCTCGCGCTGCTCGTTAATGGCGTTAATCAGGCAGGCCAGCGTTGTGGATTTGCCGCTGCCCGTTGTGCCTGTAACCAGCACAAGCCCTTTTTGCTTTGCGGCCAAACGCATGATGCCCTCGGGGATGCACAGCTTGCGAAAATCGGGCAAATCCTCGCGGATTAAGCGCAGCGTGGCCGCATAAGTGCCCTGCTGCCGATAGGCCGACACGCGAAAACGGCTAATGCCAGAAACGCAAAGGCCAAAATCGTCGTCGCCTGTATTGGCAAGGCGCGTGATGTCGCGGTTTGCCATGCGATACAGCTGCGCAACAAGGCGCTCGGTGTCTGCGCCTGTGAGCGTGTCGGTTTTTTCGTGCAGATGGCCAAATATCTTTACATTTACGCCGCCGCCCGCCACGATAAATACATCCGAGGCCTCGCTTTCTGCGGCAAAGCGCAGAATTTCTTCTAAATTCATGGCGTCACTGTCCCTTCACTGTTTATCGCAAAGCGCTTTTCTAAAAATTTTGCGGTGCAATAGGCCAAAAATGCCAGCATCGGGGCGCAGGCGGCGGATGCATACATCAGATAAGCCCCCACGCCAAAAATAACCGCCATAAAATACGACATGGCCGCCACGCGCAAAAGCCCTGTAAGGAAAAACCCAAACAGCAGCACCGTGCCCATACAATCGGCGGGCAGGCCGCTTTTGCGCGCTTTAAACGTGCGGCGCACATAGCCAAACACCCAAACGCAGGTAAGCGCCAGCATTGGCCAAAGCAAAATGCGCTGTATCCATGTTAGCGTGTTTAAGCCAAAATACGCCAGCCGATTCAGCGGCGCAAAATAGGGCTTGTCGGTGCCTGCTATGGCGGCTTTGGTGCTTTCGCAGGCCATAAAATCTTCCCAGTCGGCGCTTTGGTCGGGGCGGGCGATGGATAACTGGGCGGTGGGAGCCGTTTGTTCAAACAAAAGCAGCATCTTCAATTGCGCGCCAAAAGCTTTTACAGTGGGTATAAAATATTCCGATTTATACGGAGCGAAAACGCCACTTGCAGGCGGCCCCGCAGGGAATGCGCCCGCATCGCAAGCGCTGTTTACCTCGTTTGCCACATCTTGATAAAACTGCTGTGCTTTTTGGGCGGTTTCGTAATAGCCTGCTTGTCCGGCTGCGTTGCGAATGGCCCAATGGATGCCGCCGGAAAGAATCTCTTGATCCGGCACGCTGCCATAGCCATTGTAAATTTCAACGGTTTCAAGATATGGCGCGATGGTGGCAAGCGTGGGCGATGCTTCATATAAAGCAAGGCGCGTTTCACGCGGGAGCAGCAAATAACGCTCTTGCTTTTCGGGATATGCGCGGGATAAAGCGCCCATCGCGTTTTGAAACTCGCTCGCGGTGAAATCGCTTACGATAAAGCGCCCGTAGTGGGCGTAGTTTGCCGCGCTCCAGCCGCCAATGCACAGTGTAAACAGCGCAGCGGGCACGCAAAGCTGCAAAAGCCTTGCGCCGCGGCGCGTGATGCCTTTGCCCAAAAACAGCGCCAAAAGATATACTAGCGTGGCCACAATGATAAACGGCAACAAAAGCGCATTGTCTTCATGGCAAAGCCACGCGGCACCAAGCGAAAAGCCCGTCAGCACATAATACCAAATGGCGGCGCGCGGCGGCTCTTTGATGCGCACAAATGCGCCCAAAATGCCGCAAAGCGCCAAAAGCACCAGTGCGGGATAGATATTGTCGCGGTATACGCGCAGCGTGTATTCGGCCCAGGACGCGGGCGTAAACAGCACAATGGTAAACACAAAAAGCCGCGCCAAATTGGTTTTAAACAGCGGTTTTATCGCGCATAGCAGCGCAAAGCAGGAAAGCGCAAACAGCACTTGACCGCCAATTAAAAAATTGATGCCGAAGGTGCTTAAAAAAGCCAGCCAAAACGCAAAAAACGCATGCTTGCCAAGCGTAAGCCAATTGTATTCGCCCAGCCAATTGCCCTCGGCAATGCTTTTTGCAAGGTTTACCATCAGCGTGTCGTCGATGGGGGATAAATCGGGCGAAGCGTACATCAGCTGGAAGCTGCACAAAAACAGCTTTACGGCAAAAAGCCCCAGTGCAAGCATCCATAGCACCTGCGGATTGATGTCTTTTTTGATTAAGCGGGGTATTTTCATGGTGGGTATAATTCCTCTCTGTTTGAAAAGCTGCGCTTATTCCTCGCTGCCAAAGGCTTCGATGCTTTTGGTTTGCGTCGGGCGGCTGTCGCCGTGGCGCACAAACAGCATGGTTACAAAGCTGAGTGCCACAAAAAAGGCACCATACGGAAACAGCGTGTGATAGCCAAAAAACTGCAAAAGTGCGCCGGAGCAGATGGGCGTGATGGTTTGCGCCAGCATCGAAAACGTGTAATAATAGCCGGTATATTTGCCCACGTCTGCGCCATTTGACATCTCCACAACCATTGGGTAGCTGTTCACGTTGATAAACGCCCAGCCGATGCCCGCAAGCGCAAAGAAAAAGAAAATCATGGCGGAAAAGCTTTTGAAAAACATAGCGGACGAAAACGAAACGGCCAGCATCACAATGCCCAGCAAAATGGTTTTCTTGCGGCCTATTTTGCTGGCAAGCATGCCAACGGGCAGGTAAGACACGATGGCCGCGGCCTGCGCCACCAAAAGCACCAACGCGTAATTGCCCCCCTGCATGCCCCAAGCGATATTGGCGTATTTGCTAAATGCCGTGGTAACGGCATTATAGCCCATAAACCAAAAAAATACACTGGCAAGGATAAAGCAAAGGCTGATAAACACATCGCGCGGCAGCTTTTGCTTCGGCGCATCGGGGCTTTTTTGCTTTTCGGCAGCGGTGTCGATGCCGGCGGCAAGGCTGTCGGCATGCATTTGCTCTACGCATTTTGGCTCGTTAATTTTCCACACCAGCACCAAAACGCATACTGCCATAATCGCGATGGTAAAAAGATACAGCGGAAAATAATTGGGCTTGCCCGTTTTAGATACCAATAAGGGGATGGCACCCAGCATAATGATGCCGCCGATGGCGCCCATAAGGTTAATCACGGCGTTTGCCTTACTGCGCAAAGGCTTCATGGTAACGTCGGGCATCAGCGCCACGGCGGGGCTGCGATACGTAGACATGGCAAACAGCACAACGCCCAGCCCCACAAAAAACAGCGGCAAGCTGACAATGGCATCGGCAAACGGCAATACCAGCATGGCCGTGCACGCCAAGATGGTGCCGCCCACGATAAACGGCATGCGCCGCCCAAAGCGCGAGCGCGTTTTATCACTCAGCGCACCAAAAAGCGGCAGCATAAACAGCGCAAGCACATTGTCTGCGGCCATCACCCAGCCCGCCCAAAAATCGCCGATTTGAAAGGTGTTTTTCAAAATCAACGGCACAATGCCGTCATACACTTGCCAAAACGAGCAGATAGACATGAACGCAAGGCCAACAAATAAAGTGCGCTTGTAATCCAGTTTCATAACAACGTTCCCTTCTTAAAGCGCGCGGTAAAGCCGCGCGTCTTTTTGCGAAAGATTTCTTTTGTGCGCAGGATTTGCGCATCTGCGCAAGTGCTTGTGTATTATTGTACCATTATTATATGTTTTTTTCCAGTGGCAAAAAACCATGCGCCAAAACAGCAAAACGCAGCTCTTTGCGACAGTGTTTTTGCGCATTGCCGCCCACTTATTGGCAGCAGGTAAAAATTTTAAAAAATAGCGGACTTTTTATGATTTTTGTTGTATAATTATTGGTATATGTATTCTGTGGTAATTGTGCCAAGAAGAAAGAGGGTATCGCATGATCAGCTTGGTGTTTACAAGCACACAAATGATTGCAACACTGCACACTGCGGCTGCGGGCAAGCCGCTGTTTCGCTTACCGCGCGAGCAAAATACTACCAGCTATGCTGCCGCTGCGGCCCAAGTGAAGCAAGCGCTGAAAGCGTGCAATGTGAAAGCAAGGCGCATTAGCATCACGCTAATGGACGATGTGGTATTTAAAGAATTTTCGCACCAACCCGTGGCGGAAAAGGCGGTTGCCGGCTTTGCAAGGCTGGAGGCCCGCACGGTGCTGCGTGAGCAATATGACCATTTTTCGGTGTCGCATCTGCCGTTTGGGGCCTACCAAAATGCCGCAAAGGAGCATGTGTGCCTTTTGCTGGCAACGCCACTGAATATCCTGAAAAGCATTGAGATGGGTTTTGCGGGTGAGGGCTTTAGCGTGGCGTGCATCCATTCGGGCTTTGATGCGTTTGCGGCGGCATGCGCGATGGCACTGCCCACGGTGATGGGCGATAAAACGTATGCGGCTATCGATTTTGGCTATGACTATACATTAATTAATATTTATGCCAATGGCCTTTTGGCAAGCCAGCGGCGTTTGCCGGGGCTTTCGGCATCGCTTTTGCCCACGCTGGTGCAGGCCATGCAAACCGATGAAAAAACCGCGCTGAAAACACTGGAAACAGGCGAATTTGCACCCGAATTTGCCGAGGAAGTACAGGGGCTTGCCACCTCGTTTATTTGGGATATTTTGCGCACGGTGCGCGTGGTGTGTGCGCCGATCCATTTGGAGCTGGAGGCGTTTTTTATTTCGGGAGACGCCTGCGCAAACGAGGGCTTTCGCGCAATGGCAGTAGACAATTTGGGTTTGCCGTGCGTGTTTGTGGACGATGTGCAGCTGCCCGCATCTATTGCGTTTAAAAAGCCGCTTACCGCGGCGTTTATCAATATCGGCGGCGCGGCCTCGAAGCTGGATTTGCTGGGTGCGCTGCGCGAAGCCAAAAAAAGCACGAGGGTAAACACGTTTACGTGTGCTGCCGTTACAGCGCTGGTGGCCATTGGGCTTTTGGCGCAGCCTTTTGCTGTGGCGCTGAAAACGCAGTCTGTTGCGGCCATTGAAACGCGCCTTGCCGCGCTATCCCCTGTGGCCAACGCGCTGGCCGCAGCCGCCGAGGCGCAAACGCGCGTTTTAAGCATCGACAATAAGCTTGCGGCGCTAAAGGATTACACCTCCAATATGGGCGAAACGCTGCCCGATGTGCAAGCACTGTTTACAGACGGGCTTATGCTGGAATCCATTTCCTACGATGGCACTGTGGGGCAGTATGATGTGCAATTTAAAACCAAAGACATCCAGCTGTTTTTACAGCTGAAGGAAAAAATCTATCAAAATAAAGGCTATTACTTAAATTTAACCCTTTCCAGCGATTTGGACGAAACAGGCCTTTACAATTGCCGCTTATCGTTTACACCTTCCTCGTATATCGCGCTGCCCGCGCCCACGCCCGCGCCGGAGCAAACACCTGTGGAAACCACACCGGAAGACCTTTTGCAGGATATAGGAGGGAACAACTGATATGAACAAAAAAAGCATGAAAAGCTTGTTTAGCAAAACAGTGCTGTATTTGCTGCTGCTTTTGGCCGTTGTGCTATTGTATTTGCTGGTGTTTTTTCCAAAGTTTTCGCAAAAAATTAACGAGCTGGACGCGCAATATGCAAACGCAAAAACGCAGGTGGATTTATTGGCCCCGCACGAGTTTAATCTGAATGCGCTACAGGCCGCAAAAGAAACACTGGACGCGCAGTTTGCACAAGACATGCGATTAAAGCAGCAGGTGGTGTTTTCGGATTTGATTTATGCCGCCGCCGATGCAAATGACGTGTCGGTGAAATCGCTTGCCATCAGCGCGGCGGGCGATGCCACATTGGCCGATGCACCCGAAACGCTTTTATACAGCGCAAGCGTTACGCTGGCCGGCATCCACGAGCCGCCCGCGGGCTTTATCCAAAGCCTTGAAGCAAACGAGGGCTGCGGCATTTACGTTACCGACTTTGCATTTCAAAAAACAAATGATGCTCCTGGGGATGCATGCGTTATAACGGTGTCGATGTACACCAAAGAAAAAGTATGATAAAAGCGGCGATTATAAGCGCGGCAGCAGGCGCGTTTGCGGCGCTTTGCGCTGCATGGCTGCCGGATAAATGGCTTTGCGATTACGGCGAGCCACCCGCGGAAAAACACGATAAAGCCGCGCGCAAAACGCGCACGGGGCGCGTGGCGCTTTTTGTGCTGGCCAATACCGTAACAGGCATGGCTTTTGCGCGGCAAGCAAACGGCATCGGCGTAACGGCCTTTGCAATTTTGTCGGGCATATTATTGCTTTTGGCTTGGTGCGATTGGCGCTATTGCATTTTGCCGGATGAATTGATGCTGGCCGCAGCGCTGTTTGGCGCGCCGATTGCACTACAAAACGGCGTTGTATCGGCGCTTTTGGGCGCGGGGATAGGCCTTTTGGGCAGCCTTGCCGTGTTTTGGCTGGCGGGGAAACTGTATCACGCCGAGGCAATGGGCATGGGCGATGTGAAGCTGTTTTGCTTGGCGGGGTTTTTGTGCGGGGCACAGGGGCTTTTGGCCGCAAGCGTGATAGCGGTGTTTACGGCGGCGGCTGCGTTTGCCGTTTTGCTTTTGGCGAAACGCATAACGCGCAAGTCCAGCCAGCCGTTTGGCCCATATCTTGTGCTGGGCATCGCAGCGGCGCTGGCTTTACAACACGAGTGGCAGCATTTGTTTGCTTGGTATTTGGGGCTTTTTCGGCTATAAAAGCCAAAAGCCGAAACGGCACAGTTTCCAAGAAAGGGATGGATTGTAGATGAACGTATTTAATGCAAAGCTTGGAGAAATCTTGATCAATGCGGGCGTTATCACAAAGCAGGATTTGGAAGCGGCGCTCAAAACGCAAAAAGAAACGGGGCATCGTCTGGGCACACAGCTGATTTTAAGCAATTTTATTACCGAGGAGCAGCTTTGCCGTGCTTTGCGCGACCAGCTGCATTTAAAATATGTTGACCTTGCTTCGGTGCGCATTGACCCAGCGTTATCGCTTTTGGTGCCGGAGGCAATGGCGCGCGCGTCTAATATGCTGCCGTTTGACAAGCAGGGCGGCACGCTAAAGCTGGCCGTGTCTGACCCGATGGATTACGCCTCGGTGCATGATATCGAGATCCATACCGGCCTTACCGCCGAAATTTATATTTGCGAAAAAAGCCGCGTGTCCGAGAAAATCCACGAGCTGTACACCACGCAAAAGGTGTTTGACGCGGCAAAAGCGCTGGCCGATTCCAACGAGCTGGCAAGCGCGGCAAGCGCCGCCGCTGCGCAGGCCGCAAACGATGAAGAGCAGCCCATTATCCGCTTTGTGAACAATATGCTGGAGCAGGCGGTCATCATGAAAGCCAGCGACATTCATATCGAGCCGGGGCCGCGCAATATGCGCGTGCGCTTTCGCGTGGATGGCAAGCTTTTGGATTATATCAATACAGGCAACGAGATTTTTCCCTCGGTTTGCAGCCGCTTAAAATTTATCGGGGGCATGTCTATTGCCGAAAAGCGTATCCCGCAGGATGGCCGCGCCACGTATAATTCGGGCACAAACAATATCGATTTGCGTTTATCCACGTTGCCGGGCGTGTTTGGCGAAAAGATTGTAATTCGTATCACAACGTCACTGGGCTTTAACCTGAATGTGGATGCGCTGGGCTTTTCAAGCGGCAACCGCGCGGTGCTGGAAACATTGATTCATAAGCCATATGGCATTGTGCTGGTAACAGGCCCCACGGGCAGCGGCAAATCCACCACGCTGTACGCGGCGCTTAGCGAAATACAGCGCAGCGAAATTAACCTTGTTACGGTGGAAAACCCGGTGGAAATGCTGGTGCCGGGTATCACGCAGGTGAATATCAATCCCGCGCAGGGGCTTACGTTTCCCGCTGTTTTGCGCAGCGTGCTGCGCCAAGACCCCGACGTGGTGATGATTGGCGAAATCCGCGATCGCGAAACCGCCGAAATTGCCACCAGCATGTCTATCACAGGGCATTTGGTGTTTTCTACACTGCACACATATGACGCGCCAAGCGCCGTTGTGCGTTTAATGGATATGGGCATTCAGCCGTTTATGGTGGCCTCAAGCGTTGTGGGCGTTATCAGCCAGCGCCTTGTGCGCAAGCTGTGCCCGCAGTGCAAAAAGGCGTATATCGCGTCTGCCACGCAAAAACAGCTTTTGCATGCCGAGGGCGAAAAGCCACTTACGTTATATCGGCATGTGGGCTGCCCGCATTGCACAGGCACAGGCTTTACAGGCCGCACGGTGCTTGCAGAGGTGATGCCCATCACGCCGCTTTTGCGCGCGTCCATCAACGCGTCGGAATCGTCGGACCGCCTGCGCGAGCTTGCGTGCAGCGAGGGCATGTATTCCATTGCAAACGACGCACGCGCGTTGGTGCTGGCGGGCGAAACCAGCTTTGAAGAAGCGGCGCAGCTGGTGGACTTTGCCGAAGAATAACGCAGGATTGGAGGGAATGCTTTGAAATACACCTATTTTGCCGTGCAGGAAAACGGCAAACGTACAAAAGGCGAAATCAGCGCCGAAAATGAAGCAAGCGCGCTGCAAAAGCTGCGAGAATTAAAGCTCGTGCCCACAGAGCTTTCGCAAGCCAAAATCAATCTTGGGGCGGACGGCAGCGAGGCCAAAAGCATTTTCACGGCCGAGCTGTTTGAAAAGGATATCCACAAGCAAAAGTTTCCGCGCAAAAAGATGATTATGGTGTTTAATCAGCTTTCCATTATGCTCAAAGCGGGCGTTACCTTAAGCATGGCCATCGAAGTGATGATGGAAAACGAAAAAAACGCGCGGCTTCGCCATTTATTTCGCGAATTGCATGTTGATATGATGAACGGTGTGGCGCTGTCGGCATCGATGGAGAAATTTGCTGCGTTTGATTGCGTAGCGGTAAATATCGTGCGCGCAGGTGAGGCCGACGGGCGGCTGGAGCGCAGCTTTGCACAAATTGCGCGCAACATCGAAAAGCAAAATACGCTGATTGGCAAGGTGCAAAGCGCGGCCATTTATCCATGCATCTTGCTGGTGCTGGTGATTATCGTGCTGATTATTATTAATATTGTTGTAATGCCCACCTTTGTGGAGATGTTTGCCAGCATGGGGCAGGATTTGCCTGCGTTTACCACATCGGTGCTAAATATATCAAAGTTTTTCAGCCGTTTTTGGTATTTGATTTTTGTGGCCGTTTTTGGCCTCGTTGCCTTGTATATTGCGCTGCGCCGCACCAGCTTGCGCTTTGCCATTTTGGTGGATCGCGCGGTTTTGCATATTCCTGTAGCGGGGGCGCTGGTGCTGCATTCGCAAACGGCGCGCTTTGCACGCATTTTATCTACATTATTAGAGGCAGGGCAGGACTTTTTGTCCGCGCTGGGCATTGCGCAATCGGTTTTGTCCAATCAATTTATGATTGCGGGCCTTACGCAGATTTCAGAAGAGGTGCGCATGGGCAATCCAATCAGCACCGCGATGGCAAAACACAAATTTTTTGCGCCGGTGTTTATCAGCATGGTGCGCGCGGGCGAGGAAAGCGGCAATTTGTCGGAAACGCTTTCTAAGATGGCCGATATGTATGAAACACAAACGGATGAAAGCGCAAAGCGCGTTACCACAATGATGGAGCCGCTGATGACCGTGGTGATAGCCGTTGTGGTAGGCGCGGTGGTCATTGCGATTGCCATGCCCATGTTTGGCATGTTTAATCTGGTGGGCAACGTATAAAAAAGCGAAAAGCAGCACAAATAAAGGCGGTGAAGCGCATGAATCGAAATACAAAACGCTGCAAAAATAAACGTGGCACCACTTTGGTGGAGGTTATTTGTGCGCTTGCCATTATCGGGCTGGCGCTTGTGTTTGGGCTGCAAATTTTTGCACTTGCGGCCACGGGGTATATGCGTGGCGCGCATATGGCGCGAAACGCAGAAAGCGTGTGCACCTATTTTGAAAGCGGCACGCAAGACGCAAATGTGCAAACGGTGCTGGCACCGCAGCGTGTGGTGCTGCATTTTGGCGGCACGTCGGTGGATTTTGGCGAGCAAAATGTTGTGCAGGCCACGGCGCAAACGCCCGATGACAAGGTGGCAAACGCGCCTGTCAGCATGCGGATTTTGCATGAAAGCATCGGAAAATAGCACACAATCGCCAGCCGAAAAAAGGGGGATGCACGTTGAAGATAAAAAGCAAAAAGGGCATATCCCTTGTGGAATTGATTTGCGTGATTGCCATTATGGGCTTTCTTTTAACGCTGCTTGGCAGCCTTTTTGTAAGCCTTAGCGCGCAATATGTGCGCGTGATGGATAAAAACCATGCCAAAACCGCCACGGTGCTGCTTTTAGAAACGATGGAGCCGCGTGTGCGCTTGGCAAAAGAGGCTACGGTGGCCGACGCGCGTTCACAAAGCGCAGGCGCAATCAGCTGGTATGCTACGCCGCAAGGCGTGGTGGAATATACAAACAATGTTGAAACGCCTTTGCTGCCCGATGCGGAATATAAGGGCTTGCAGTGCAATGTGCGTTTTGCGCCGCAGGGCACACGCGCTGTTACGATTACCGTGGAATTTACAAAAAAAGGCGAGCCGGTTTATACTGAAAGCCGCACGGTGCTGCTGCTGAACACGCTGCCCACAAAAGCGCCAGGTGCCGGCACCGTGACGGGGCAGGCCAGTGGCGCGTATTTCGTATTTGTAAAATAGGCGCAGTTTACCGCATAGGAAAGGAGGAAAGCCGATGCAACCCAACGTGCAAACAACGGGCAAAACCCGTGCGGCAAACGCAAAATGCGCTTTTTCGCTGCGCCGTCGCGGCGGCAGCATTTTAGTGCCCGCGCTGTTTTTGCTGATTTTGTTTATCGCGCTTGGCGGCGCGATGCTGGGCATCAGCCAGATGGGGCTGGGCATTGGCAAAACCTCTATTGCCGCGCGGCAAGCGTATTACACGGCAAAATCGGGCCTAGATATGGTGGTAAACGCGCTTACGGGCGATTTTACCATTAACGCCTCTGTGCCAGAGCCGTTTAAAAGCCTAAACAACCTGATTGAGCCGCTGGCAAAGGGCGCTTCGGTTAGTGGCACGGGCAATGTGGCGGGGGATGTAAAGCTGACCATTGCTTGCACCGATAAAACCCAAGACGCAAAAGGCACAGTGCTGCAAACAATTTTCATTTCTTCCACAGCGGAAAACGGCCCCGCCAGCCGCACGGTAAGCCGCACCATGACGCTGGAGCGCAAAAAAGCCGGCAAGCTGGAAAACGGCATTATCGGCGCGGGGCAAGGCAATGGCTTTGAAGCCAATTATAATATCCGCGGCCTTGATACAGGCAATAATCGGCATAATGCCGTTATCAACGGGGGCTTGCGCATCGAAAACGCACAAAATTTTGCGATGCACAATGTAACCGTAGAGGGCGATTTGTACATTATGGCCACAGGCCAAATTGATTTAAATGACGTGGTGGTAACAGGCACTGTGTTTTTAGAAAGCAAAAGCGGGCGCATTGTGCTGGAAAACTGCAAAGCCGAGGGCGATTGCGTTTTTTCGGCGCCCAGCGCGTGGGGCAGGCTGGTGTTTAACCGATACTTCATTACAGATGGGGATGTGTATATCAAAACACCGGCCAACAGCATCTGGATTCCGAATGGTAACCGCGACGCGGTGGTGGCACAGAACTTTTATTTAGCGCCGCCCAGCGGGTTTTCGGGCGGCAACGCAAATTCGGTTAGCGGCAGCATCATCACGGGCACCTTGGGCGCGGCGGCTTATGATGCAAAATATCAGCAGGTCAATAAAGACAATACCGAAATCCGCATTACAATGCCAGACACATTTACCCAGGAGGAAGAGATTACCCCCTATAACCTTGCAAAATTTTACCGCGATTACCCCGTGCTGGATACGGGCGATGGCGGCACATTGGATTTTAAACTCAGCGATGTTACCTTGCCGCTTATGACAGAAATACGTGTGGCGGGCACCGGCACGGTCAATTTTTATTCCGATATCGGTGGCATTTTTAATCCTGCATTTCGTGTAATCCGCGAGGACGGCGCGCCCACGGTTGTAAATTTTGTATCGCCCGACACAAATAATTATTATCTGCTGGCCGAAATGCTACATCCACTGGAGGCGAATATCTTTGTGCCGCATGGCGGCGTTTTTGCTACCAACGCGCCCATTACGGGGATAACCGTGGCGGCAGATTATCAACTGTTTGTGGATAAAAACGAAGATATTATCATTTGGTCGTCTGCGCCGTGGGCCAATAGCGGCAGCCTGTCGATAGGCAATGTGGAAACGGTGAAGGGCGTAGCGGGCGCGTATCAATAAATTAAATGGAATATACTCTTTGGATTAAACATAAAGTTTATTCCAAAGGGTATATTTAAAATCGTATTACGCGAGGTTAAGATGCTTTGTAAGCATATGGCGTGAGATGAAAAACAGCACAATGCCATACAGCAGGAAAACCATGCTTGCACCACCGAATAAAAGCAAAATCAGCGAGGTTTCCGGCAGGGCCAGTAAGGCGGGCATCAGGCCCGTCAGCGCGGCAATCGCCCCCGTGCCGAGCATGAGGATAAACAGGAGCACCGATGAAATAGTGGAGATGGCCACAAAGGCAATCACCGAGCCGGCAAGCCGATTTTGCACGATGGACGGGCCGATGCAAACGGCCGTGTAAAAGACAAGGCATTTCATAAAGGCACCCGCTAAAAGGCATATGCCAAACATGGGCAGCACCAGCCAAACAGCCGCAGGCAGCGGGGGAAAGCTGAACGCGCCCCACGCAAGGAAGACGAAGCATCCAAACAGCAGCACAGCGCTTGCCAGCACGGCGCCCACACCTATAAGTAACTTTGACAGCAAAAGCTGCGTTGGCGTGACGGGCAGCGTGAACAGTAAATACCCTTCATCGCCCAAAAGATTTTTATAAAAACGCAGCACCACAATCAGCACCGTGGTGAACATCAGCGCAACAAGGCCCAGAATGGTACCCGCAAACAAAAGCCCTGACGGAATGGCCACCCATAAATTACTGCTGCCAAACCAGCCAAACAGCAAAGTAAGCTTGCATAGCCCCGTTAGCACCAGCGCCGCGCCGTAAAGCGGCAGTAAAAGGCGAAAAACGGATTTTGCCTCATGTTTAAAAAGCTTTATAAGCATTTGAACACCTCCCGAAATACTTCATCCACAGATTTGCCGTGTTCCTCGCGAATGGCATCGACGCTGCTTTGCAAAGTTACGCGGCCTTGATGAATAAATACCGCATCATCCAGCACCTTTTCGATGTCTGCAATTAAATGTGTGGAAAATAGCACCGTGGCATTTTCGCTGTAATTGCGCAGGATGGTGTCTAAAATATAATCCCGCGCGGCAGGGTCCACCCCGCCGATGGGCTCATCCAGCAAATACAGCTGTGCAGCGCGGCTCATCACCAGCACCAGCTGCATTTTTTCGCGCGTGCCCTTGCTCATTTGCGAAAGGCGTGTGTGTTCGCTGATATGCAGGCTGCGCAGCATGTCGAGTGCTTTGGCTTTGTCAAAATCTTCGTAAAAATCTGCAAAAAAGGCCAGTGCATCCGCTGTGCGAATCTCGGTAGGCAGATAGCTGCGCTCGGGCAGATAGGACACAAGCTTTTTGCTTTCCACCCCGGGTGCCATGCCGTTGATTAGCACACTGCCCGCGCTTGGCGTTAAAAGCCCCGCCGCCAGCTTAATCAGCGTGGTTTTGCCCGAGCCATTCGGGCCTAATAGCCCCACAATGCGCCCCTTTTCAAGCGTTAAATCCACGCTATCAAGCGCCGCAAGGCCGCCGTAGCGCTTGGTAAGGGCTTTACATTCTAAAATATGCATGTTGTTTCTTCCTCCTCGTTACAGGCTTTTTCCAATAAAGCGCCGATATCCGCCTTTGTATAGCCCAGGCGGCGCATTTGTAATAAAAATGTGCGCAGCTCGCTTTGTGCCAGGCTCTCCCGTACATTCTGTATCATGGACGCATCCTCCGTAATGCTTCTGCCTGCGGTGCGCTGGGTGGTGATAAGGCCTTTTGCCTCCAGCTCCGCAAGCGCTTTTTGCATGGTGTTGGGGTTTACTGCCGCATCCTGCGCCAGTTCCCGCACGCTGGGGATACGCTCGCCCGCGCGATACTCTCCCGATACAATGCGCAAGGCTAGCTGCTCCATCAATTGCAGGTAAATCGGCCTGTCTGCCGATAAATTCCATGCCATGTGCGCCCCTCCTCTCTTAGTGTATTATTGTATTAAGCGCTTAATACAATAATACACCTGTTTGGTAAAATGTCAAGCGCTTTACAAATATTTTTTACAAAAACTTTAAACGTGTCGTGGCTTGTAGTTTTATGGAATCCGTGTTACTATTTTACTGTAACGTTTTACTGTTTTTATAAAGGGGCATGTGGCTTTGCCGCTGCCACAGAGTAAAATGCGCCTGCAAACGGCGAAAGGTAATTCAAAATGTTGAGGAGGCTACAGAATGCTCAAGGGTTTTACAAAAGAAGAAAAAAGCTGGATGATGTATGACTGGGCAAACAGTGCACATTCGGTGATTATCGTGACCCTACTGCCAATTTTTTACTCCTCGGTGGCAAGCGTCACCGCCAATGCCACTTCTGCCATGCAGATTTGGGGCTACACCACCAGCACAGCAATGCTGATTATAGCGGTGCTTTCGCCTTTATTGGGGGCGCTGGGCGATTTTGCGGGTTTTCGCAAAAAGCTGTTTATCGCGTTTATGATTATGGGGGTTTTGGCCTGTGTGGGCCTTGCGTTTACCCCGCTAACGGGCTTTGACACAGCTGCCGCCATTGCCGAAAAGGTGGGCCCCGCCATTTTAATTTTGTATGTAATCAGCCAGCTTGGTTATTCGTATGCAAATTTGTATTATGACAGCTTTTTGCCCGACGTTACCACCGAGGAACGCATGGACAGGGTGTCTACATTAGGCTATGGGCTTGGCTATATCGGCGGCTCCACGGTGCCGCTATTGCTGTTTTTATTATTAAATCTTGCGGGCGTACCCATGCTGTATTGCCTAAGCTTTGCGTTTGGGTTTACGGCCATTTGGTGGTTTGTATTTAGCTGGCCGCTGATTCGCAATGTGCATCAAAAAAGCAGCGTGCCTGTGCAAAAGGGCGCGCTGTGGGCCGCTATCAAAGGGCTTTCAGGCACGGTGCGGGATATCTTTGCGCACAAATCCATTTTTGTGTTTTTGATTGCGTATTTCTTTTACATAGACGGCGTGGGCACCATTATCCACATGAGCACCATTTATGGCGACACGCTGGGCCTAAACCAAACGTCCATGATGCTTGCCATGCTTTTGGTGCAGCTTTTGGGGCTGCCGTTCTGCCTTGTATACATTAAGCTTGCGGCAAAATTTGGCGCGCGCGCGATGGTGGGCGTGGGCATTTGTGTGTATATGTTCACCTGCGTGTTCGGCTTTTTTGTGCGCTCGGAATGGCAGTTTTGGCTTTTGGCAGTGATGGTGTCTACCAGCCAGGGCGGCATTCAGGCGCTTTCGCGCAGCATGTTTGGCAAGATGATTCCCGATAAAAACCGCGCGGGCGAATATTTTGGCTTTTATGATATTTTTGGCAAGTTTTCCACCATTATGGGGCCGCTGGTATGCGCGTGGGCAATGGGTATTGCCACGGATAAAATTATCAAGGCCGAAAACATTGCCGCAAACGCCTCGGCCGAGGTGTTTGCAGAAATTGCCGCACGCAGCGCGCCCTGGGGCGTTTTAAGCATTTTGCTCATTTTCTTTGTGGGCGCAGGGCTGTACTTTTTTGTGCTGCCGCACTATTTGAAAAAAGAACATATCCACAAGCTATAAACCTCGCAAAACAATTTGCGCTTTGCGCGGGTGAAGCCTTTGCAATATTGCGGGGGTTTGCACGGTAAAGCGCGCACAAGGAGAGAACCGAAACATGCCCGAAGCCTACACCCATATCCGCACAGCGCGCGCAGCCGCCGCAGCCACAGGTGTGCTTGTGCCGTCAAAAGCGGCATTTGAAATGGGCGCAAACGGCCCTGACCCGCTGTTTGCCTATCGCCCACTAACCAAAATTACCGAGCAGCCCATAAAGGAGCTTGGCTCGCGCATGCACAAAGAGCATTGCGGCGCGTTTTTAACGGCTTTGGTTATGCACGCAAAAACAGATGCACAAAAAAGCTATGCGATGGGGTTTTTATCGCATAATGCGCTGGACGCGCTGATGCATCCGTATATTGCGTTTTTAACGCAGAAAGGCCAGTGCTATCAACGCGCCCACGGACACGGCTTTTTTGAAACCGCGCTAGATTCCCAATTGTATAAAAAAGACTATAATACACGCTCTGTAGAAATGAAAGACAGTGCGCCGATTTTTATTACCGCGGAGCTTGCAGAAGTGTGCGAGCTAATGCAGCGCTGCATCCGCGAGGTGTTTGCGCAGGAGGTCAGCGTGGAAGCGCTGGCAGATTCGTATCATTCGTTTCACGCGCTGCACCGCTTTTTTGCAGGGCGCACACGGCTAAGGCGGGCCGTAGGCGCGCTGGCCGAGGTGCTGGTGTTTTCGCCGGGGCTTGTGCGCTCGCACATGACGCCCGCCATTATGGAAAAGCATTTGCCGCGCGCATGGACGAATCCCTATACAGGCGAAACCTTTGAAAACGAGGTTACGGATTTATTGCAGCCTGCCACAGAAATTAGCGGCGCGTTTTTAAAAAGCGCCGAGGCCTATTGGCAAGGGCGCATCAGCGCCGTAAAGCTGGCGCGCATTATTGGCGACCACAGCTACGACACAGGCCTTGCCAGCGAAGAGGCCGAAGCCTACGAGGTGGACGAGGCACAATAAGCAAAGCCGCGCAATTAATCCGCGCCCACAATTAATAATGTATATAATAAAGCCCTCTGGCAATTGCCAGAGGGCTTTATGTTTGTAAACAGTTTTAAAAGAAACGGCGTGGCGGCAGATGCTTAATAAGCACACGAAAGCGCAATGCAAAACAGCCCCACGTAATACGTGGCAAGGTTTAAAAACCGCAAAATCTTGCGCGGACGCAAGTAAAAATACAGCAATAAAATTACACCGTCTGATAAAAGAAACAGCGCACTGCCAATCATTAAAAGCAAGCTTTTTTGCGGCGAGGCAATGGCAAAAGCCGCAGAAAAGCCGCGCGCACACATTAGCCCCACAAAAAGCGAGTAAGCCATCACAGGCAGCTTCATGCGGTGCAGCTTAAAATGCTGCGAGCGCGCGCAAAACCCAGTAACCACCAGCAAAATGGCAGGCAAAACAAGGTCGTACCAATGAAACGGCGAAAGCGCGGAAAACACCACGCAAAAGCCGATATGCGCCAGCATAAACGCGATAACCCCGCGCAAAAAATAGCGGCTAAACAGCTTGCCCTTGTTGTTGGCAAGGCCCAAAAGCACATCGCCTGCAAGGCATAAAACAAGGCAGGGCAAAAGCCCGTAAAAATAGGCCGAATGCTGCTTGCCGCCCTCCCAATAGGCGGCAAAGGCAAGCGCGATAAAGGCAAGGCTGGTCACAGATTTTGCCGCAGTGTAGTACTGAAAACAGCGTTTTGAATAAGCCGTAAAAATCAGCACTGCAAAGGCAATGGCGTAAAAAGCGCTGATGGCAATGCGCATAGCGTCCTCCGATAGAATTACATACTTTGTGGCACAGTAATTTTCAGCATGCCCAGCACATTGGCAATGACATTTTTGGTGGCGGTGCAAAGGGCAAGGCGCGCTGTGCAAAGCGCGGGCTCGGCGTCTTTTACGCGGCAGGCGTTATAAAATTTGTGGTATTGCGTAGCAAGGTCAATGGCATAGCGCGTAACGCGCGCGGGGTCGTAATTTTTGGCCGCTGCAATAATTTCATCGGGGAAATTGGCGATAAAGCGAATCAGCTCGCGCTCGCTGGGCTGCGTTAGCAGCGCGTAATCACAGGGCTTGTCGGCACTGAAGGTGATGCCCTCGGCCGCTAAGTTTTTAATGATGCTGCAAATGCGCGCGTGCGCATACTGCACATAATACACGGGGTTGGCGCTGTCCTCGGCAACGGCGAGGCCAAGATCAAATTCCATTTGGCTGCCCGGCTCGCGCAGATTGAAGAAAAAGCGCGCCGAATCAATGGGCACTTCCTCTAAAAGGTCGGTTAAAGTGATGGCTTTGCCTGTGCGTTTGCTCATGCGCACGGGCTCGCCGTCGCGCACAAGGCGCACCAATTGCATCAGCACCACGTCCAGCTTCGAGCCGTCAAGGCCAATCGCGTCCATCGCGCCTTTCATGCGTGCTACATGGCCGTGATGGTCTGCGCCCCAAACGTCGATGGCCTTGTCAAATCCGCGCTCGGCAAATTTGTTGTAATGATAGGCGATATCGGCGGCAAAATAGGTGGGGATGCCGTTGGCACGCACCAATACTTCGTCTTTGTCTGCGCCATATTCGCTGGCTTTGTACCAAATGGCACCCTCGTTTTCATAGGTTGCGCCGCGCGCGGCCAGCTTGTCTAAAATCTTTTGCACAGCGCCGCTTTCGTGCAGCGTGGTTTCGCTGAACCATACGTCGTAGGCAATGCGATATTTGGCAAGGTCGTCTTTCAGCCCTTGCACATTTTTGGGCAAAGCAAAGGCAACCAGCGCATCGCAAAGCGCTTCGTGCGTTTCGCTTAGATAGGCATCGCCGTGCACATCGGCAAAAGCCGCGGCCAGCGTTTTAATGTCCTCGCCCTGATAGCCGTCCTCTGGGAAGGGCACGGCATCTTCGCCTTTAAAGTGCTGCAAATAGCGCGCGGCAAGGCTTTTGCCAAACTTTACAATTTGGTTGCCCGCATCGTTAATTAAAAATTCGCGCGTGACGGAATAGCCGGCCCAGTCCATCGCTGCGGCAAGGCAATCGCCCAAAGCGCCGCCGCGTGCGTTGCCCAAATGCATGGGGCCCGTGGGGTTGGCCGAAACAAACTCCACATTCACTTTTGTGCCCGCGCCAAAATCGGTGCGGCCGTAATCGTCGCCGGCAGCCAGCACGCCGCATACCACATCGGCAAACCACGTGTCGGCCAAAAAGAAATTGATAAAGCCCGGCCCTGCAATTTCGCAGCGCGCAAAGCTTGTCCCCGCAAGGTTCATCGCGGCAGTAACGCTGGTGGCAATGGCGCGCGGGGCAGCACCAAAGGATTTTGCCGCGGCCATTGCAAAATTGCTGGCAATGTCGCCGTTTTTATTGTCGGCGGGAATTTCCACCACAAAGCTTGGCAATGTTTTGTCGGGGAAAGCCGCTATGGCAGCAGCGGTTAAAAGCGCTTCGGCCTCTTGCATAACAGCGGCCTTTGGGTTGAAATGTACAATTTTGTTCATGGTGATCTCATTCCTCACATATAATGTATCGCAAATGGCACGCGCGTGCCATTTGCTTTGGGACAAAACCTGAAAGGTTTTTTCCCAATCCTTTTTCCCGTTAAGGAATTTGAATCATTTGTGTGTTCACAGCAAACGATTCAAATAAATCGGCAATTTTCTAGCTGCCTGCGGCAGCAAACTGTTAATTTGTAGGCTTCACGGTGATATTTACTTCATTGCGGCTGATCGACGTAGTGTCGGAATCCAGCATATAGCTAAATCGCAACGCGCCGCCCTCGGCAGATAGGTGGCTGTCGATTTCGTCTGCCGACACGCCCAGCGATAAAGCGCCGTGCCCAGTTTCGTAATGGCACACGTGGCGCTTGCCTTTTTCGATAATCAGCTGGCTGGGCGCAGAGCCAAAGCGCAGCATGCTTACGCGCGCGCCGCCGTCGTCCACGCGCACGGTGGTTAGGCAATCTTTATAGCCGGTGGCCTCGGTTTCTTTATAGCTGATAAAAAACGCATTGTTTTTCATAATAAAGCTGCCGCGCGTCATCAATTCAATCGAATCGCGTTCGCCATGCTGCTCCATAGTGCCATTAATGGTAATTAGGCAATTGTCGTCCATGCAAATTTGTTCCTTTCTGGGAAATTGTGCCCATCGCTCTGCCGTGTGCGTGCTGCACAGCAACGCGCAAAAGCGTCAGGTGGCGGGCGCCTCAAAGGCATCAATGTGGATTTGGCGGCATTCGCCGCCCGCATATTCGCCCAAAAAAGCCTCGGCCAATGCCATAAAGCTTTCGGTGGAATCCGATACATAATATTCTGCCTTGCCGTTTTCTGCGCTGGTTAATAAAGCGCGCGCGGCAAGGTCAGCGGCGGCGGCCTTTGCGGCCTCGGCGCCTGCGTCAATCAGCGTAACGCCCTCGCCCATCACCTGCGCGATAACGCCGCGAATCAAGGGATAATGCGTGCAGCCTAAAATCACGGTGTCTACGGCGGCAGCCTTGCAAGCGGCCAAATAATCCTCGGCAATCATGCGCGTAACGGCGCAATCGTCGCTTACATAGCCGTTTTCAACCAGCGGCACAAAAAGCGGGCAAGCCGTAGCCGTAATGGCGGCGCCTTCGCATTGCGCTTGAATAGCCTTTTGATAGCTGCCCGAACGAATGGTGGCAGCGGTGCCCAAAACGCCGATGCGGCCCGTTTTGCTTGCGCACACAGCGGCGCTTGACGCCGCGTCCACCACGCCCAAAAACGGCACGGGCAAAGCCATTTGGTCGGCCTTTGGCAATGTGCTCGACACGGTGCCGCAGGCGGCCATCACATATTTTACATCATGCGAAAGCAAAAAAGCAATGTCCTGCTTTGCGTATTTTATAATGGTGTCGGCCCCGCGCGTGCCGTAGGGCACGCGGCCTGTATCGCCAAAATACACAATATGCTCGTGCGGCAACAGCCGCCGAAGCGCCCGCACCGAAGTAAGCCCGCCGAGGCCCGAATCAAATACGCCGATGGGCCGCTTATCCATGCTGCACCCCATCTTGTTTTGCATCCATGCACGGCGCTGCCTGTGCGCTTGCGGCGCTTTTTTCCAAAGCCAGCACAATCAGTTTATCCAAAATTTCGCCGTAGGAAAGCCCCTCTTCCATCATCAGCTTTGGATACATGCTAATTGAGGTAAAGCCGGGCAAGGTGTT
>RRZU011183382.1_pt1 | contig 51068 bp, 48 predicted proteins | sample 2165561 | NCBI WGS metagenome assembly RRZU01 (sample SAMN10456909, study PRJNA506462) | wastewater metagenome | isolation source: wastewater sludge | place: USA: Moscow, Idaho | reverse complement strand
ATGTGCACCCTTATTCGCTCTCCCCGACTCCTTCTTCTTGATGAACCCACCGTTGGCGTAGACCCTGTCTCCCGGCGTGAGCTCTGGCAGATTGTCTACCAGCTCGTAGAAGAGCAAAAGATAAGCGTGCTTCTCAGCACTGCATACCTTGATGAGGCCGAACGGTGTACAGAGGTTGCCCTGATCCACCAGGGCAAGGTCCTTGCCCACGAACCCCCGGTCTGGTTTAGCAACAAAATGAACGGCCGCGCCTGGCGAGCCCATTCAACCTCTCTCTCCAACAGAAAACTGCAACAACTACTAAGTGTCATGCCAGGAGTCTTGGATGCCCTTGTCCTGGGCTCAAGCGTACGGGTCGTCACCAGGCAGGGCTCTCCCTTAAACACCAGCGATATCCCAGGCAGCGGGGAAAGAACAGTTGCCCAGGTGCCTGCCAGATTTGAAGACTATTTTATAGCCACCCTAAAAGAACAAGATGGTGGTGTCGCTGCAGCCAAAGCCATAGAGCTGGGCAAAAACCAAAGGGGGCTGGCCAACAGACCAGACGAGGTGATCCTCGCTGATTCGCTGGTGCGGCGCTTTGGTTCTTTTGTGGCCGTTGATCGGGTGAGTTTTAGGGTGAATAGCGGGGAAATATTTGGCCTTCTTGGCGCAAATGGCGCGGGCAAGACCACCACCTTTCGCATGCTCTGTGGCCTTTTGCCCATTTCCAGTGGCAGCTGCACCGTGGCTGGCGTCAATCTGCGCAGTGCTGCCTCGGCTGCACGCAAAAAAATTGGCTACATGGCGCAACGATTTTCCCTCTATGGCACACTGACCGTTCTGCATAACCTGCGTTTTTTTAGCAGCGCCTACGGCCTAAAAGGACAAAAACGGCGTCAGCAGATACAGTGGGCACTTGACACCTTTGAACTGACGCCCTTTGCCCGCATTGAAAGCAGGACAATTCCCCTTGGCTTTAAACAGCGCCTGGCCCTGGCTGTGGCCCTGATGCACTCGCCTGATGTCCTTTTCCTTGATGAACCGACCTCCGGCGTTGACCCTCTGGCACGCCGTGAATTCTGGACACAGATCAACCGCCTGGCCGAACAGGGTGTGACGGTCCTTGTGACCACGCACTTCATGGAGGAAGCCGAGTATTGCGACCGCATTGCCATTATGGCCGAAGGAAAAATCCTGGCTGAGGGCAGCCCAGAGGAAATAAAACAAGAACAGGGAGACGGTAAAGAGATTACCATGGAAGAGGCCTTTATCCATTTACTGCAGGGCCATGATAAAAAAGAGGAACAGGCTTAATGAACTCCATACGCCTCATGCGCCTTGGCGGCCTTATCCGCAAAGAATGGCTGCAGGTTATTCGCGACCCCTCTAGCCTGGCCATTGCCTTTGTCCTGCCCCTGGTGCTGCTGCTTATCTTTGGAGCAGGCGTTTCTCTTGATGCAAAAAACATTAACATTGCCCTAGTGCAGGAACAACCCGGTGTCAAGAGCGAGGCCTTTGTCTCCACCTTTTTCCACACGCCCTACTTCAAAGCCAAGAAAATGCGCAACATACAGGAAGCGGAAGAGGCCTTGCAGCGGGCGGAAGTCAGTGCCATAGTCTGGCTGCGCAGTTCTTTTAACAGAGAGTATCTCACCGGCGACAGCCCGCCCATAGGGGTTATTGTTAATGGGGTTGATGCCAATACCGCCCGGCTTGTTGAGGGCTATCTACAAGGTATCTGGTTCACCTGGCTCACTCATGAAGCGGAGTTAAGCGGCACCAAGATAGAGCCCCCCGTTGATCTGCAACAGCGCATCTGGTTTAACGCGGAAGTTCGCTCCACCGATTACCTGGTTCCCGGTGTAGTAGCCGTAGTTATGACACTTATTGGTTCGCTCTTAACCGCCCTGGTTATTGCCCGGGAGTGGGAGAGGGGCACCATGGAAACCCTGCTTGTTACCCGTATTTCCGTTTTTGAGCTGCTGGCGGGGAAACTGGTGCCATATTTCATTTTGGGCATGGGCGGTTTTTTTATCTCGCTGACCATGGCCCGCTTCCTCTTCCAGGTGCCAGTGCGCGGCTCTCTCTTTATTCTGATCGCCAGCTCTGCCCTCTTTCTCTTGGTGGCCCTGGGCATGGGCCTAACTATTTCCACGCTCTGCCGCAGCCAGTTCGTGGCGGCGCTCGTTGCCCTCATCACCACCTTTTTACCCGCCTTTCTCTTATCTGGATTTATCTTTGATATCAGAAGCATGCCTGCTGTTATCCACTTTATCACTGGAATTGTCGCTGCCCGTTACTATGTTGCCATGCTGCAGACACTTTTTCTGGCAGGAAATATCTGGTTTATTTTACTTACCAATGCCCTGTATCTTGTTGCCATGGCTTGTTTTTTCCTTGGCATCACCTATTATAAAACCAGAAAAAACCTCGACTAGCCATGTTCAGGCGCATCAAAGCCCTCATATTGAAGGAGTTTCTCGCCATCTTCCTTGATAAATCAAGCCGCATGTCCATTATTGTACCGCCCATCATGCAGCTGCTTATCTTTGGCTATGCCGCCACTTTTGACTTAACCGGGGCTCGTGTTGTCCTTTTTAATGAGGATAATGGCGCAGTCTCCAGGGACCTGATCAGCCATTTCACCAATACCTCGGCCTTTGAAATTGTCGGCTCCATTCATTCAGAAGATGAAATTGCTCCCCTTATAAACAATCAAAAAACGCTTCTGGTGCTGCGCATTGGCAGCAATTGTTCACAGAAACTGGCCAATAAGGAAAGCTGCCCTGTGCAGGTACTGATAGACGGGCGTAACTCCAACACAGCCATGCTTGCCCTTAATTATGTCAATGCCATCATTACCGAATTTAATGAAACGTATATGCACAGCAAAGGAACCGCTCTGCCAGCGCACCTCGATATCCGAGCCTGGTTCAACCCGAACCTTGAAAGCCGTTGGTTCATTGTTCCGGGAATTATTGCCCTCTTGGGGATGATTGTTACCTTGGTTGTCACCTCGCTTTCCGTTGCCAGGGAAAGAGAAGAAGGCACCTTTGACCAACTCCTGGTGACGCCCCTTCAGCCCTGGGAAATAATGGTGGGTAAATCGTTACCGGGGCTTATTGTTGGCGTCTTTGAAGTAAGTATTATTATCGCCATTGCCATTTTCTGGTTTAAAATACCTTTCATGGGCAGCCTGCTTACACTCTACCCGATCCTTATTATCTACCTTCTCTCCATTATTGGCGTTGGTCTGATGATTTCCTCTTTTTCCACCACCCTGCAGCAAGCCCTACTCGGCTCTTTTCTTTTTATTGTACCAGCGGTCACCCTCTCTGGTTTTGTTTCTCCCATTGCCAACATGCCGATTTTTTTACAGTACCTCACCTTAATTGACCCAATGCGCTACTTCCTTGTAGTAGTCCGCCGGGTTTTTTTAGAGGGAACCGAGCTTCTATATTTTACCCAGGAAATTTGGCCCATGGCCCTTATTGCCGTCTGTACACTCAGCCTGGCCACCTGGCTCTTCAGGCATCGGTTGTACTAATCTTTTTATTTGACCCAGCATGCGCCATCCCCTATAAAAGAAAGAGAATATTTCTTTCTGCCTGACTAGGGCAAATCCCTGATAACAGGATAACAAAATAAAAAATGCCGACAGATTCAGAGGTTGGAAAAAATGCTGGTCATTTGTGAAGATTGCTCGAAAAAATATGCTGTGGATGAATCCAAAATAAAGGGGTCGAAAGCCCGCTTTTTTTGCCAGAAGTGTGGCCACAATATTATTGTTGTTAAGCCGACTGCCCAGGCAGGCAATGCTCAACATGATGAGAGAGCGCAGGTTACGGTTCAGGCAGATAAGATAAGGCAGAAATAGGTTGCGCAGGAACTGGCTCTGCCCTGTCGGCCAGCATAATTGACCATGCCCTCTTTGCTGGAGCTTTTACGTAGAGCTTTCAATTCTGCATTTTTCACTGTGCAAAGGCAGAAACGCGCACTTTAGGTCATCCTGTGCTGCCTCCACTTATTTTCTCACTCCACCAGCTAAGCACAATTACAGAAAGGCTGAGATGCTTTTCTCCCTGCACAACAAAGAGATAAAACGATGACAACACTCACCTCACTCGGATTTATTGGCGGCGGACAAATGGCGGAGGCTTTAATCCGCGGCATCTCAGAGGCACATCTTTTACCGGCTGACAAAATACTGCTTGTCGAGCCCACCCAAAAACGAAGGGACTTCTTGCTTGCCCAGTACCAGGTGCAATCGGTACCCACTCCACAAGAGCTCTGCGCCCAATGCGAGGTGTTGATCGCAGCTGTCAAACCTCAGATGGCAGAACCTATACTGAAGGAGTATGCCTCCTTTTTAGATGACCATCACCTGCTCATCTCTATCATGGCTGGCGTCACCTTGGAAACTCTCGGCGACTTTGTGGGTAATTCCGCACGTCTTATTCGCGCCATGCCCAACACCCCGGCTCTGGTCTTAACCGGTGCCACTGCCTTCAGCCCGGATGCTTCAGCAACTCTGAGCGACTGCCAGATTGCCATGACTCTTTTCCAGGCAGTGGGCAGCGCCCTGCAGGTGCCCGAACAGATGCTTGATGCCGTCACCGGTTTAAGCGGCAGCGGTCCTGGCTATGTCTTTACCTTCCTTGAAGCCCTGATTGATGGTGGAGTCCTGGCCGGCCTGCCACGTCCTGGGGCAGAACAACTAGCCATTCAAACCCTACTGGGTTCAGCAATCATGGCATTGGAAACCAAGGAGCATCCGGCTGTCTTAAAAGCCAGGGTAACTTCTCCCGGTGGCACAACCATTGCTGGCATACATGCCCTGGAACAGGGTGGCTTTCGCGGCCTCGTTATGGATGCCGTACAAAAGGCGAGCAAACGTTCAAAGGAACTTGGCTCATGAAGGTGCGCTACGCTGGCATTGTGCTGCGCCCCAACAGCCCCGAGGTGGAAGAAAAAGGCAGGGAACTTTCCCATTGGCTGAATCAACGCGGCATTGGCACTGCTGAGCTCAATCAGATTGACCATGGTATGGATCTACTCATTGTCCTTGGTGGCGATGGCACCCTCTTACATGTGGCTGACACAGCAAGCAACTATGGTATCCCCGTTGTCGGTGTGAATATGGGCAGTCTGGGTTTTCTCTCTGAAATCCCATCGGAGGAAATATATCAGGCGCTGGCCATGGTCTTTGATGGGGAATCCCGCATTGAAAAACGCATTATGCTCAAGGCCTATACCATAAATGGAGACACGGGTGAAATCAGTGAACCGGTGCGGGCCCTAAACGAGGTAGTTATAGTCAAAGACAGTACCGCCGCCATGATCCGCCTGCGCTGCTGGGGCAATAAAGAATACATCACAACGTACCGCGCCGATGGTCTCATTATAGCCACGCCAACCGGCTCAACGGCCTACAACCTCTCCGCAGGAGGACCTGTTGTACATGCAGAGCTCGATTCAATTGTGCTCACGCCCATATGCCCCTTTATGTTGGATTCAAGGCCAGTCCTTCTCAGTGCCGACACCCAAATCACTGCCCATCTCCTGGCCCCTGCAGGAGAGGTCAAGGTGCTGGTTGATGGCGAAGTAAGCTGGAAAATAAGCGAAAGCGAGTATCTCTTTGTGCACAAGGCCGAACGTCCTTTTCTGGTTGTTAGTTCGCCATGGAAGAGCTATTTCAACATACTACGAACCAAGCTCAACTGGGGGGGCGACTCCGTTGATTTGCCCTTGCCGGAAAAGGTTTGCAAACACTGTTGAGGCAGGCTCCTTGCTCCTCGCTGCTCACCCTGCACTTACTTTTCCTGTGCTTATCCTCTGCAAACTCCATTGACCGCAGTGCCTACCATGAAAAAGCGTCTTTACATCGGCATCGGTTCATTTCTATTTTTTTGTCTGCTTATTATACTTCCCAGCCTCCTGACTCTGTCCTGGCCGCAAAGCCATATCTTTTCCTGGCTAACACCAGAACTCAGTGGCACGTTGAAGGCAAAATCCTGCTCTTTGGGTTGGTTTTCTGGACTAAAATGTAAAGAAATTGCGTATTTTTTGCCTGTACAGGCTGAAAAGAAGCAAGATAACAGCAAGGTAATCTTTACGGCAAATGGCTTGCAGAGCGACAAAGGGCTCTTACTTATGCTGCTGGCCCCTCATTATCTGGGTCAATGGGTACTGGATACGCCAACTGTTCATGTTTATTCCCCGGCAATGGATTTGCCTCAAAAAAAAGAAAAAAAACATCTTTTTTCTCCCATGGCCTTTTGGGGTAAACACGGTGCCCTGCGCCTCCAGGCAAAGGACGGCAGTATCCTTTTGCATGAAAACAACAAGACACTCACTGTCTTAAACGAACTCTCGCTGCAGGCGGAATCAGACAATGGCTCTCTGCAGTATAGCCTTGAAGGCCAAACGGAAAAATCAAACGTCAACAACTTTCACAGCAAAGGGACAATTACCCTGCCACCACAAAGCGACACACCCTTTGCTCACTTCCTGCTCAACAGCTCACTGAATTTGGACGAGACCAGAATAAACGATGTACCTGCCTTCATATCTTTAAATAACTTGAGGATAATGCAGGGGGAAGGCTCGGTCTCTGGCTCCTCCCAGCTAATTCGGGCAGTTGACGGTGTACTGCAACTCGATGGACAGCTGCTGGTAAAAGAGGTTCCTCTTTCTGGGCAGGCAAATGCGCAAGATCAGTCAAAACTCAGCGGCGGCACTCTACAATTTCAACTAAATCGCCTGGGGAAACAACACTGGCAGGTTGGCTCCTTACGCTTTTCTTCAGATCTCTTGCAAGGTGAAGCAAACGGGCTCATCCACCATGAAAAAACTGATCTGCGCCTGCACGCCGAGGTTTCACTGCCTGAGCTCACGCGCCAATTCCGACACTCACTCTATTTGCACCCCGATGCCGACCTACTCAGTGGCTCCTTATCCTGTTCCCTGCTGGCTCAGGGGGCCTTAGCTGAGCTGCCTGCGCAGCTAGATTGCAGTATCTCAGAGATAAAAGGAGCACGAAGAGGCGCCGCCTTTCTCTGGTCAAACCCGCTGACGCTCTCAGCTAAGGGACAGCTGTTCAGCCAAGGGGTAAAAATTGATGCCATCAAGGCTCAGGGCACCTTGGCTTCTTTGCAGGTGAGACGCAATGGAGATCGTTTGAACACCCAGGCGCACATTCGCTTAACAGCACTCAGTGATGAAATTTCCCACCTTGCTGATCCCCCCTTTCGTCTTGGTGGCACCCTGCAGCTTATGACTGATGCGAGTTGGCCCAAGCTGAGCGGGCAAAATGCAAAAAAGCTCGAGTTCAAGCTAGATATTACTGATTTTTCTCTGCAGAAAGGACAAATCGACCTTCTCTCTCCACACCAGTTCACGCTACAAGGAAAGGGTAAGGCCGTGCAAGACAGCTTGTTTTCCGCCAAGATACAAGGGCAAAGCTGGTACGGGCCATTTGATTTCCAAGTTAATGGCACGCACAAAGAAGGTGAGCAGGCCCGGGGCGATTATGCCTTTTCAGGTAAGTTACTCCTAGACCACTTAAAAAATACGCTTCAGGCCATCGCCCCAAGACTCCCTCTACAGGAGCTTGACGGCCAGGCTGATCTTAATTTGCAGGCAACCTTTCTGGGTACAGAACAGAGCATTTCTGATTTTCGCCTTGCCTTCACTGACCTGCACCTCCTGGCTGACCCCTTTGCAATGGATAGTAAAATGGGGCTTATTGCGGCTGGACAAAGCACGCAAGAGGACCCTTCTCCGGGGCTTCGTCCCCTTCATATTATCCCTGCACAAATTAGCCAAGAAAAAGATAAGAGCAACACCTGGGCCTTTGACCTGAAAAAAGAAAGCCTGCAGCTCGACCCCATTCGCCTGTACCTCGACAACACGTTTATGACAGGGAGCCTACATATGGGCCTTTTCAATGATGGTACGAGAAACTATGCCTCGTCTGCCCACGGCAACATAGAGAGCCCGCTCTTTTTAAGCCTCTGCAGGGTGGCCGGATTCCTACCCCAGGGAGTGGAGATAAGCGGACCGGTAGGTCTGTCTTTTTCTCTTGAACACTTAGCAAATAATACTCCACCACGGGCAGAAGTTGCTGCAAAGCTTGAGTCCATTAAGCGTCAAGACGGCAATCAACCCCTCTTTCAGGATAGCAAAATTAACCTCTATGCCGAGTTGGAAAATGCCAGTACGCAGGGTAACAATGCCTGGGATATTCCAGTTTTCAGCTATCACAGTCCAAAACTCTGGGCCAAAGGCAAGGGGTTTCTCTGGGAAGACAAGGGTAGAGGCATGCTCGCCTTGCAGGGACAGCAACAACAAAACCCCCAGCTTAAACCCAAACAAAAAGGCGTGGAGTTGGAGACAGAAGCGCCTGATTCCACCTTTCAACTCTTTTGCCCACTGCAATGAATTGAATTCCTTATAAAACCTGATGAAGAAAAGTAATAAACGGTGTACAGCAAAGTAAATGATCCTCACTAGCCCCGTAAAGGAGGAGCGGATGAGCAGAACAGTGGTAATCATCGGAGCAGTTGCGGCAGGGCCTAAAGCAGCGAGCCGCCTGAAGCGTCTGCAACCCAACTGGAACATTCTCATGATAGATGAGGACAGCCTCATCTCCTACGGCGGTTGTGGCATCCCCTACTATGTCAGCGGTGATGTCTCCGATGAAAGCGAGTTGCGCTCGACCAGCTTTCATGTCATACGCGATGCAGCCTTTTTTCAACACGCCAAAGGTGTGGAAGTACGCACCCGGACCAGGGCGCTTGCCATTGACAGATCACAAAAAAAAGTGCGGGTGCAGTATCTTGAAACCGGGCAGGAAGAAGACCTATCCTATGACTCCCTGATCCTGGCTACAGGTGCTCGTCCCTTTGAATTGCCCATCCCGGGAGCCGGTTTAGATGGAGTCTTCACCGTTTCCAACCTGCATAAGGCTATTGAAATTCGCAAACGCATTGCCTCAGGCAAGGTGAGTAAAGCTGTTGTCATTGGTGGTGGGGCCATAGGTATAGAGATGGCCGAGGCACTCACCGATCTCTGGGGCGTGGAAACATCGCTTATTGAACTGGAAGATCGACTTCTGCCAGGTATTATGGACTGGCCCTTTGCCGCCATGCTCAAGCAGTATCTGGAAGAACAGAATGTGCATATCTATACGGCTGAATCAGCGCTCTCCATCATTGATGATGGCAATGGCAGGGTAGCGGGCATTAAGACCAATATGCGCACCTTGGATGCCGATCTGGTTATCATGGCTGTAGGGGTGCGGCCCAGAAGTGAACTGGCCAGGGCAGCGGGCCTTGATGTCACCGGCTGGGGCGCCATTAAAGTGAACCAGCGTCTGCAGACATCAGATCCAAACATCTATGCAGCCGGAGACTGCATTGCCTGCACGAGCCTCATTACCCGTAAGGAAACCTACGCCCCGCTGGGCTCTTTGGCAAACCGGCAAGGGCGCATTGCAGCCGATAACATAGCCGGGCAGCCAGCGGTTTTTAAGGGCGTTTGCTCCTCTTTTATTATGAAGGCCTTTGATCGTTGCATTGCAGCCACCGGTATCAGCTACGAGGCGGCTCTTTTTGAAGGCTTTGATGCAGATTATGCCCTTACTTCTCCATCAGATAGGGCCCATTTTTTTCCCAACCAGGCAGTAGTCATTTTGCAGCTGGTTTTTGATCGAAAATCACGGCGTATTTTGGGGCTGCAGGCCTTTGGCATGATGAATGACTCTATCTCTGCCCGAGTTGATGCGGCCGCCGGGCTCATCGCCAAAGGTGGCACAATTGAAGATTTCGCCACCCTGGAAATGGCCTATGCCCCCCCCTTTTCCGCAGCAATTGACTCCATCAACGCTGCCGCCTATGTTGCTGAAAATATGTGCGACAATCGTCTTCGCCGTGTGGATCTGAACCGTTTTCTCCGTTGGGCTGAAAATGTGGAAAGTGAGCCGAATTGGCTGGCCGTTGATCTCAGGCATCCGCAAGAAGCGAGTCCCATGGTTGAGCGCTTTGGAGCTGCCCGCTGGACATCTTGTCCTTACGAGCGCGTCCGCGAACTGCACACAGAACTGTCAGAAGACAAAACCTGCATCCTGATCTGCAATGCAGGCACGCGCTCCTACGAGATACAGGTCTTTTTGGACTCCATTGGCAAAAAAAATACCCTTGTTCTCTGCGGTGGACTCAACGTTATAAGCCGACTAGGGCTAAGTTGGTTTCAGATGAAATAACAGGAATCGGAACTATTGGGCAGACAAGGCCTGCAGATAGGCTGGTAGCTCACTAAAATACCGCCCCACATCTTCGGGGCGGTGGGCGTCGGATCCGGGAGCAAGACGAATGCCCATTTCAACAGCCTTAAGTATAATCCAATCAGCCGGGAAGGGATGGCCACGATAGTGATAGCCTGAGGTGTTTATTTCAAGGGCCATGCCTTTCTTATGCACAGCCTGAAGAAGTGCCATCACCTTTTCTGCGTGTTTCTCTTGATAATCAACACCTGGCAGGTGACGAAGCGCTGCATCCAGATGACACAACACTGTGCAGTTAAGCCTCTCAACCCCTTCTTTCAGCGCATCTAGATACCAGGAAAGCACCTTTTCACTCCCAATACCAGCAAGTTTCTCAATACTCTCACCCTTTTGGCTGAGCATATTATAATGCCGTCCTTCATGGGGATAAAAGTGGCAGGAAAGTCCGATGATATCCCAGGGAAAAGAAATAAGAGCTTCTTCTAAGGCAGAACTGGCAGTGGGATTATAACCTAATTCCACTCCAAGTTTGACTGCTATCTTGTTATGATATGCCTTCTGTAGGCGTCTGCCCTCCTCCCAGTACAGAGCAAAATCTGCCTTCTTAAGCCAAGTGCAAAAAGGATACTGTATACCAGCTTCCATGTGTTCAAGGAAGGTTATGGTCTGAAGCCCCTTCAGCGCTGCCGCCCGCACATACTCCTCCATAGTGCCAACGGCATGCCGGCACAGGTAGGTGTGTACATGCCCATCACAGGTGACTGGCTCAGTAATTCCATTAGGAAGGGAAAAAGCAGATAACTGCATAAAAAAAACAAAGAGATGAGAGAGCTCAGATGGGAGGACTTAGGCATTGCCCTTTGGGAAAAAATGCAAAACGCCATCAATATCCGTGGTGTCGCAGATTTCTCCTAGTTCCATATCAAGGTCAAAAAAGTACTCCTCACCGTTCATCTCCACAGATAAAGCAGGGCCATCTGGCAAGTGGTAGATAAGCGTACTGACCTTGCTTAAATCTATGGGCTGGACAAATAATTTTGGTGTCATTTTTTTACTCATTTTCTCTACTTGCAGGGTTGTGAGCCACGCCTGCGTGGGTAATTCTTCCTCAACGAGAAGGCTCACTGGTATGTCTATACTATACAATAAGCGTTCCCTTTGGATTTGACAGCTAAAAAACACATGGTAAGATGGTAGATTCGTTTTTTTAGCTTAATTACATGTACTGCATGACAAGTGAGGAAAAATATGTCTCAAACGGGGCGCTTTGACAGCAAAACAATTTTCACAAAATCAGTGGAGGCAAACCCTTCCAATATCCTTCCGGAAAAACTGACGCTCAACTCGCCGCTACAGTTCGAATGCCACCCAGGGGTCAGCTGCTTTACTGCGTGTTGCCACGGCATTAAGATCATTCTTACCCCCTATGACATACTCAGCTTGCACAAGCGGCTGGGTATTCCCGCCCATGTTTTTATAACCGAATACACCGAGCCTACTTACCTGGAAAAAACAGACATGCCGGGCGTGCTCCTGAAGTTAGTGGGAGATAAACAGGCCTGTCCTTTTGTAACCCCAGAGGGATGTACCATCTATAGTGACAGGCCAACTGCTTGCCGTTATTACCCAATTGGGATGGCCGATTTCCATGAAGGCGGCAAAGAAGATGGCGTTGAAGAGGAAAAATTCTTTTTTTTGGTCAAGGAACCCCACTGTAAGGGGCATGAAGAGTCTAAAAAATGGACGATTGGAGCCTGGCGTGCAGACCAGGGCGTTGACCTGCGCGACGAGATGAATAAAGAGTGGTTACGCATCGTCATGCGTCGTAAATCGTTTGGTCAACAGGCTACTTTGAGTGAATCCGCCAAACGCATGTTTTTTATGGCCTCGACTGATCTCGAATCTTTTCGCACCTTTATATTTGAGAGTTCTTTCCTCGACACCTATGAGCTTAATGATGAACTCATTGAAAAAATCCGCACAGATGATGTTGAACTCATGCTTTTTTCCTTCATATATCTGGCAAATACTCTCTTCGGGGCCCCGGGCCTCACTATCCGTCAGGACAAACTGAAGCAAAAGGTGGCTGAAATAAAAAAACGCCAGGATGAGTCATTACAGAGAGCGGAGCAGGAATACGAAGAGCTAAAAAATGAACGGGATCGCATGCTTGCTGTCCGGAAAAAATAAGCCTCTCTTTTCACTTTGCATAGAAAAAACCCATATATCTGAACTTCGTCTGTACAACTGATAAAACAAAAGAAGTTTGAGCATTACTTGGCAAGAGAGTCGCCATAGTGTAGAATGCCCAGCTCGATTAGGGAAAAGTATAGGTTATTTCACTTCTTCCTGGCATCGGCAATAACTCAAAGTAAGGCATTTTTTTGCCTTAATAATCACCACAATCTCTAAAAGAAGAGGACGTACTCATGAAAAAAACAAACATACTGCTCATATTATTTGTTGGCCTCGCCTTTATGGCCACGACCGTTTCTGCCTCGGATCTGCCAAAACGCAAGGCAGGTCTGTGGGAAATTGAAGTGCAAATGGCTCAGGTGCCCAGCATGGGCCCGATGCAACAGTGCATTGATGCCAACACCGACGATCTGATGCAACAGGAAGCCCAGAAACAAACCGGGCTGGAATGTGATACCCCGAAAGTTGACCACTCTGGTGACACCTGGCGGATCAAATCTGTTTGCAAGACAAAAGAAATGACTGCCCACTCAGACGCAACCTTTAAAGGCGATTTTGATTCAGCCTACACGGGTGAGGTGAAAGGAAGTTATGACCCACCACTGCCCAACGGCATGAAGGAAACCAATATCACCATGAAGGCCCGTTGGATTGGCCCGTGCAAAGAAGGGCAAAAGCCAGGTGAAGTGATTATGCCGGAGATGGATCGTGAAAAGATGATGAAAGACCTGAAAAAGCATAAGATGATGCAGGGTAAATAGTTAGAAAACAACAATACTGAGAATAAACGGCATCCTTTTTGATCAAAGGGTGCCGTTTTCGCGTGAGCCATTCCACTTTTCATCCAAACAGCTGTATTTTAGGCAGCAAAGCCGTCTGATGACTTCCCCCTTACCGTCTTTCTCCAAAGCTGAGCAGAATAGACCTGAGCTCCCTCACTTAATCAACTTATCGTAAGCCTTACCCAGCATAACAGAGTTTTCACGCGCTTCTTTACCTCTGTCTGCAAAGGAGCAGGTTGGGCAGTTGCTCTCTGGGCAGTCAAGGCTCTGAATAATGCCGCAGCCAGCCCCATTACTCTTCCCATTGCACTGGCCGTACAGTTCGGCAAGATGTTTTTTGAGATGTTCAAGGGATCTGATTTGCTCTTCCACGTTTTGTATATGTAGGTGAATAAGCTCTTTGACCCAAGTGCAGTCACGCTGCGGCTGGTCTCTGAAAAGGAGCAATTTTTTGACGTCGTCAAGTCCCATGCCATGCCTGCGACAATGGAGAATAAACTTTAGACGATCCAAATCTTCCGTGGCATAAACCCTATAATTGCCCTCTGTCCTCCTGGAGGCAGGGAGCAAACCCTTCTTTTCATAATACCGAATGGTCACTACCTTGCAGCCGGTAGCCTCTGCCAACTCGCCAATTTGCATTGCCTTACCTCCCTTGTTTTGCCCTCTTGACTCTATAGTAACTATAGGCATTATATTCAGTAAAGAAAAATGGCGGACATGTAAAGCTTTCACCCTCTTTTGTGAGGTATATCCATGACAAAACAGATAAACACGGTCTCATTGCACTGCCTTACTGACACTGCCGTACCACTTTCTCCATATGATGGAACTGAGATGTCTGAAAAAAGCACCTGCCATGGAAAAGATGACTGCAAAACATCTCATGAGGTTCACACAGAGTCACATGACCTTTCAGATAGCAGACAAGCCGAACAGGTAGCAAAATACCATATCCCTGCCATGTGCTGTCCCATGGAAGAGACTCTTATCCGTAATAAACTTGCGGAAATCCCCGGCATTACTGGACTTGAACTGCAGTTGATGGGGCGCACAGCCACAATCCGCCATCAACTCTATAAAACAGCGCCAATAGAAGAGGCGCTCAGCTCCATTGGCATGACAGCAACAAGGCTTGAAGTTAACGACAGGCATGTCCAAAAAGATAACCCAATCCCTTGGCTACGGCTGGCGGGAGCAGGTGTTCTTGCCGCACTGGCTGAGATTTTTGAACTGGTGCACAAATGGCAACTGAGCCCCTTTGGGCTGGACCTGAACTCAACGACCTATAAGGGCCTAGCCCTGGCTGAATATCTGGCTATGACAATGGCACTTATTGCCATTTTCTTAGGAGGTTTCACTACGTTTCGGATGGGGTGGCTTGCCATCAAGAATCGTGACTTAAATATAAACGCCCTCATGGTTCTGGCAGTCACCGGGGCCTTTTGCATAGGGCAATTCCCTGAGGCCGCCATGGTCATGGTGCTCTTTAATGTTGCCGAGGCCATGGAAAGCAAGGCCCTAGACCGGGTGAGGCGTGCCATAGACAATTTACTGGCCCTGTCTCCAGCTACTGCCACAGTTCTGCAAGAGAACAACACCTGGCAAGAGAGAGAGATTAAACACATATCCATAGGTGCCAGGGTGCGGGTACGACCCGGGGAGAGGATCGCCCTTGATGGTACTGTTCAGCTTGGTTCATCTACTGTCAATCAGGCTCCCATAACCGGGGAGAGCATCCCGGTCACAAAAAAAATTGGTGACCCTGTTTACGCCGGAACCATCAACGAAGCTGGCTCCTTTGAATTTAATGTTACGGCTACAGCAGATAACTCTACCCTGGCGCGTATCATAGATGCGGTGGAAAAGGCACAGGAAAAAAAGGCCCCTGTCCAGCGCTTAGTGGATAGACTTGCTAGATACTATACGCCTGCTGTCTTAGTGATGGCAATTCTCGTTGCTGTCATTCCACCACTGTTTATGCAGGCATCATGGACTGCTTCACTGTACACTGCCCTCGTCCTGCTGGTTATTTCTTGCCCCTGCGCTCTCGTCATCTCCACACCAGTGGTTATAGTGAGTGCCATGGCGGCGGCTGCGCAAAAAGGTATTTTAATTAAGGGAGGGATATTTCTCGAACAGGGCCGTCTCCTCAAACGTCTCGCCTTTGACAAGACCGGGACATTGACCATGGGCAAGCCACAGCAAACGGATTATGTACATTTCAGTAAATTAGATGCCACCTTTGTTGCTACTGTTGCAGCCAGCCTGGCTGCCCGTTCGGACCATCCGGTTTCAAATGCCATTGCCACTGAAGCGGCAAAAAAAGGCCTCATCTTATTTCATGTGGATGCGTTTCTCGCCCTTCCGGGCCAGGGCATTTGTGGTACCATTAAAGGAAAACAGTGGTTTCTCGGCAATGGCAATCTGCTCAATGAACGGCAACAGGGTTCACCAGATATTGAAAAATTGCTTTCCTCATATGAAAAACAGGGGAAAAGTGTGGTGGTCTTACTTGACGAGACTGGTCCACAGGCCATTTTTGCCGTGACAGACACCATCAAAAAAAGCAGCATTGCAGCAATCCAGGAGTTAAAGGAGCTTGGGATAGACTCTGTTATGCTGACAGGCGACAATATATTTACGGCACAGGCCGTTGCTGAGCAGGCGCAGATTAAGACCTTTCACGCAGGCCTTCTGCCGGCTGAAAAACTCCGTTTTGTGGAAGAGATGGCTAAAGAGGGAAAAGTGGGCATGGTGGGTGATGGGGCCAATGATGCACCTGCCTTGGCTAAGGCAGATATTAGTTTTGCCATGGGCGCTGCCGGGACAGACACGGCCATTGAAACAGCCGATGTTGCCTTAATGGATGATGACTTACGAAAAATTCCCCGATTTATTCGGCTTTGCCAAAGGACGCACACGCTCTTATTGCAAAACATCAGCCTTGCCTTAAGTATAAAAGCACTCTTTTTTGCCCTGGCCCTAACCGGACATGCGACCATGTGGATGGCTGTTTTTGCCGATGTGGGCACGAGCTTGCTGGTGGTGGCAAACGGCTTGCGCATTATGCGGGGCATCTAAAAGACAATTAATTGGCAAAAGAAGGCCGCTGTATAGACTGCAGCGGCCTTCTTCTTTGTTTCAATCAACAAAAAAAATTATAAATCGCCTCGATCAAAAAGATCACGCCTATCTTCCACAAACCAGCTGATAAACTTTCTTAAACCATCTTCAAGAAACCGATCAAAATCCCAGGCTTCGTTTGAAAGGACATCCCGGCAATCTCGGCGGATAGAATAGACTTCTGCTGTGCCCTTGCTGCCATCTTCAAAGAAAATTTCAACGGGAACGCGCTCGTATTTTTCCCCTTCAAATAGATCGAGTTTGCGCAAGGTCTCCTCGTCAATCTCCGAAAAGACGATACCAGGAACACTGGCGTTTTGCTGAGGGACAATCCCTGGATATTCCGTCTGGCGAACACGGTACCGCACCCAATTTTCCAAGGTTGCCTTTTTTCCAGGAAACACATGACCAGTCACACTTTTCATGACCAAAGGTGATTGCAGGGTACCGTAGCAGAATAAATGAATCGTTTTCATGATCGTGTCTTGGGGCAAAAGGTGACTAAGTAAAGTAACAACAGTTCCCTGTGTATGGTCCGCCATCACAGCTAAAAAAGGCTTTTATTTAAAGCGTTTCTTTCAAAAAAGCACAAAAACGCTCCCAGGAAAGTTTATCCGCCTCTTCCCGGTAGGCAGGCGAGCCAAACACGGTGAAGGCATGAGGTGCACCACTGTAGGTTGTCATCTCATGGGTAATGTGTTCCTCCTCAAGCAGCTCTGCCAGGTTGGCAAAATCCTGAAGAGTTACGTTGGTATCGGCGCTGCCATGGAAGACAAGAATTTTTCCTTTTACCGCCTTATAATCCTGCCCTTCGGGTAAATTCAGTCCGCCATGGAAGGTTACAAACCCTTTTAGGGGTGCCCCGGACCGGGCCAACTCCAGGATAGCTGACCCACCAAAACAGTAACCCATGCCAACGCTGTTATCTACGTTTGCACCCTGTTTGCGGGCAGCCTCAAGTGCCCCGTACAATAATTTGCGCATAAGCGGACGGTTGTCATAAAGCGTGACGGTAAGCCTTTTTTTCTCTTCCAATTCCGTCGGACGAATGCCTGTGCCAAAAAAATCCGCTGCAAATACGGCATAGCCTTTCTCTGCAAGCATCTCTGCCCGTTTCATCTCATAGTCGGTAAGACCATCCCAGTCATGCACCAGGAAAACAAGCGGGGCGCTGTTAGCCGGACTTATATAAAGGCCTGTATAGGGTTTGCCATCGACAAAGTAATTAACCTGTTTTTTTATATTATCCGCGACGGCAAAAGAGCATGAAAAAAATAGAAAGACAGTTAGATAGACAATCGCCTGCATATATCCTCCCATTTCATAAACTCGACGGAGCTGCCCGCAAAAAAACGACACAAGCATCAGGTATGAGTGCATAATTTAATCGACAAAACTAGGTTTCGTCAATCGCCGAAAGCCCTCTTGCCTTTTTCTTTGAATATTGACTGTGCAAGTTGTCAGAGATTGAGTAAACTGCTTTTTTTATTTGACTGACTGGATGAAAATTGCCCTGATAGAGATATTTGCGGGTGATGAACACGACACTCAGGTGCACCATTGCTCTCCTGCACAGCTGTTTTTAAACTATAATGAAAGCCCTCACCTTTTTTTGCCGTACTGCAGCCAGCGTGGTCCTAATGAGTTTTCTTTTCTGTTACCTCCTGGTAGCTCAGTCTGGCAAGCAAGCAAAAGATTCCCTTGAAGGGCTGCCTACTGTCCGCTGTGCTCTTGTGCTGGGCACCGCGAAAAACTTGGGCAACGGACGGCTTAATCAGTACTATACAAATAGAATCGAGGCTGCAGTCAGGCTGTATAATGCCCGCAAATGCCAAAAAATAATTGTCTCTGGCAGTACGCATCGAGGAGGCTATAATGAACCACTGCTGATGCGGCAAGACTTAGAAAAAAAAGGTATTCCGGCAAAAGATATAATTTGCGATTATGCCGGAGACAGAACCATCGGCTCAGTCGTTCGCTTCAAAGAGATATTCGGGCAGACACGGGGAATTATTGTCTCGCAAAAATTTCATAATGCAAGAGCCATTTATATTGCCCAGCACTATAATATTGAGCTTACGGGTTATAATGCGCAAGATGTGAGCCGTTTTTATGGCATCAAAACAAAACTCCGTGAGTTTCTGGCTCGCCTTGTCTGCGTCTGGGAGATGAATGTATACAAAGTAAAGCCTAAATACCCCGATGAAAAAGTAAACATAGATTTCCTCTTTCAAACAGCCAGCGGCTAAAACAATAAAGTAAAGAAAGATAAAATCTGTAGCAATAAACGGTTCAGCGAGAACAAGCTGAACCTTTAAAGAAAGATCCCTGTGAAACCAAATTTTTTTCTACCATAAGGAGCATCTATGCAGCACCTCAAGAAACAAGACCCTGAAATATATGCCTGCATTCAGCATGAAGAACTGAGACAGCACGAAAAAATTCGTCTTATCGCCTCGGAAAACTATGTCAGCACTGCAGTTATGGAGGCAACCGGCTCTGTCTTAACCAACAAGTACTCAGAAGGCTATGCTGGTAAACGCTATTATGAGGGGCAACAGTTCATTGACCAGGTTGAAACTCTGGCGATTGAGCGGGCTATGAGCCTTTTCGGAGTTGACCATGTGAACGTGCAGCCCTACTCCGGTTCCCCTGCCAATCTTTCCGTGTACCTTGCTTTCTTAAGCCCAGGCGACACCATCCTTGGCATGGCCCTGCCGCATGGAGGACACCTGACACATGGCGCAAAAGTTTCTATCTCCGGTAAATTCTTTACGGCGGAATCCTATTCCCTTGATCGCGCCACCGGGAAGCTTGACTACGATGCACTTCAGAAACAAGCCTTGGCCTGCCAGCCCAAGATTCTTATAGCCGGCTATTCGGCCTATCCCCGCATCCTCGACTTTAAACGATTTAGGGAAATTGCCGATGCCTGCGGAGCGCTCCTACTTGTAGATATGGCCCATTTTGCAGGGCTTGTCGCCGGAGGTGCGCATCCATCACCTGCCCCTTATGCCGATATTATCACCACAACCACGCACAAGACTCTCCGCGGCCCGAGAGGGGCAATGATTATGTGCAAAAAAGAGCATGCCCAGGCCATAGACAAGGCCGTTTTTCCGGGAACCCAGGGAGGACCACACAACCATACCACAGCAGCCATTGCTGTAGCTTTGAAAGAAGCCGCCAGCGACTCTTTTAAACAGTATGCAGCTCAGGTGATTAAAAATACCCAGGCCCTGGCCACTACACTTCTCGGCCACAGTTTTGACCTGGTGACAGGAGGCACGGATAATCACCTGATGCTTATTGATTTGACTGGAAAAAACATCACCGGAAAAATTGCAGCAAAGGCACTTGATGCCGCTGGTATTGTGCTCAACTACAATGCCGTTCCCTTTGATACACGCAAGCCCTTTGACCCAAGCGGCATCCGTCTCGGCTCTGCCGCCGTCACCTCTAGGGGATTCAAGGAAACGGAAATGCAACAGATTGGTACGTGGATCAATGCAGTAGTTGCTGACCCCAATAATACAGCTTTGCAGCAGAAAATTTCGGCAGAAATCAAGGCGCTCTGTAGCAATTTTCCAGCTCCAGGATTGGAACACCTGGTGTAAACTCACCCTTACCCTCAAGTTTGGTGCCAACGTACTTCTTCTTTAAACAGTCATCGCTTGGCACCAAACCCCAACTCTTTTTCTGTACTCTTCCTCTCCGCCAACGCTTAATAGTGGCATCTCTTTTCTGAACCTTGTTGGTGCTCTCTGCGTCCAGCCAATTTTCCCACGACAGCATTCTTTTATTTCTTACTTCTTTATATTTTTGTAAAATATTCAGCGCGCAACTGAGACTAATATCTCACTAGCAGTTTAATTATTTTTTATTTAATAATTTCGGTATATTAAAAAACATTCCCCCGTTGCATTTCAAGAGAAATCCTTTACACTCTGCAAAGAATGCTTTAGGCTGCGCATCGTTTTTGAATATAAATCAAATTTTATGCGACCTTTTAGACTTCTTTTCTCAATTTAAAACATGGAAAAAATACGCATTAAACATCTCTATAAAATTTTTGGGGACAATCCAGCCAAGGGCATGCAGCTCGTCAGACAGGGGTTTAGTAAACAGGAGATCTACGAAAAAACGGGGATGACGGTTGGCGTACAAGATGTCAGCTTCGATATTATGCCCGGAGAAATTTTCGTGATCATGGGGCTTTCCGGCTCTGGCAAATCAACGATGGTTCGCATGATTAACCGACTTATTGAACCCACCTCTGGTGAATTGCAGATTGATGGCGAAGATGTACTGGACATGGATGCCAATAATTTAGTGCAGTTGCGACGCGGTAAGACCTGTATGGTGTTTCAATCCTTTGCCCTTATGCCACATTTAACGGTTCTTAACAATGCAGCCTTTGGCCTGAAACTCTCGGGCGTTCCTAAAGATAAACGTCACGAACGAGCCAAACAAACCTTAGCTCAAGTTGGTCTTGAAGGATGGGACAATGCCTATCCCAAAGAATTGTCGGGAGGCATGCAACAACGAGTTGGGCTGGCACGTGCCTTGGCTGTTGACCCAGATATTATGCTCATGGATGAGGCTTTTTCAGCACTTGACCCACTTATCCGTACCGAAATGCAGGACGAACTGCTCAAACTCCAGGAAAGCCAGGAACGAACTATAGTATTTATTTCTCATGACTTAGACGAGGCTTTGCGCATTGGCGACCGCATCGCAATAATGGAGGCTGGACGTGTTGTGCAGGTAGGAACGCCCGAGGAAATACTGCAATCCCCTGCCGATGACTATGTTCGTGCCTTTTTTCGCGGCGTAGATCCAACCGGTGTCATCTCGGCTGGAGATATCGCCGTTAAGAACTCTACAACCGTTATTTGGCATACCGATAAAGGCAACCCCAGGGCAGTATTGGAAAGACTTAACCAGCACGATCGTGAATTTGCCTATGTGCTGGATGCCAAAAAACGTTTTCACGGTATCGTTTCAACCGATTCCTTACGGAACTTACTTGACTCTGGGCTAAGAGACATAAAAGAGGCCTTTCTCCCTGGAGTAACGGCTGTACATGAAAATGAAAAACTCCAGGACATTTTGCCGGCAGTGGCACAGCAACCCTGGCCCATTCCTGTTGTTGATGAAGACATTGTCTATAAAGGGGTTGTTTCAAAAAACAGATTTCTCCGGACACTGCATAAACCTGAACAAAACAACAAGGCACTTGTCGAAGAGCAGGCTTAATTAATTAAAACTTTTTACCTCAGATGCAAACCGGGAGTACCGATGATTGGTTTTGAAGGAAAAATAATTCCCCTCGACCGTTGGATTACGCAATTTGTTGATTGGCTGGTGGAAGGATATCGCCCTTTTTTCCAGCTCGTCAAAATGCCAGTGGAATTTGTTTTACAGCACTTAACGCACGGATTTCAGGCCACCCCTCCTCTTCTAGTGGTCCTCGTCCTTACCTTACTTGCCTGGCGGGCCTCCGGTATAAAACTGGCAATTTTTGTTGTCCTATCGCTTGTCTTTCTTGGCTTACTTGGTCTGTGGCCTCATACCATGATTACCTTAGCCATGGTCTTTGCTTCAGTCATATTTTGCACCGTAGTCGGTATTCCACTTGGCATCTGGGCTGGCCGCAGTGATCGGGTCAACGCCTTTCTGCGGCCACTACTTGATGCCATGCAAACAACCCCGGCCTTTGTCTACCTTGTTCCCATTGTTATGCTTTTTTCCGTGGGTAATGTGGCCGGTGTCCTTGCGACTATCATCTTCGCCTTACCTCCTATCATCCGATTAACAAACCTTGGCATTCGCCAGGTACACCCAGAACTCGTTGAAGCAGCACAGGCCTTCGGCGCAACAAGATGGCAGGTTCTGCGCCAGGTTCAGATACCACAGGCCCTGCCCACCATTATGGCAGGATTAAACCAGACCATGATGATGGCCCTGTCCATGGTTGTCATTGCTGCACTTATTGGTGCTGGAGGCTTAGGGGCTCCGGTGGTTCTCGGTTTAAATACCTTGGATATCGGCCGGGCCACAGTCGGCGGGCTGGGCATCGTACTATTGGCCATTATTCTTGACCGCATCACGCAATCCATGGGCAAACAATCATAGCCTGAAGGAGACTTATTATGAAAAACTGGTCTTTATTATTTGCTGGCCTCGCCTTATTGACGAGTAGCCTTGTTCTATCATCTGGTTTTGTTCTTGCAGCTGATATGCCTTCCAAACCGGGAAAAGGAGTAAAGGTCAGACCGGCTAGGGCCACATGGAATACTGGTTACTTCCAAGCTGCCCTAGTGGAAAAAGGCTTAAAAGAGCTTGGATATGAACTTGAGCCAACAAAGGATTTGCAAAGCCCCATTTTCTACAAGAGTGTCACACTAGGTGATATGGACTACTGGCCCAATGGCTGGTTTCCACTGCATGATGAGCAGTTGCCCAAAAACTTTACTGAAAAAGCTACCATGTACGGTTATGTGGTGAAGGCGGGTGGTCTCCAGGGATACCTTGTCTCCAGGCGTGACGTGGAAAAATATAACATCAAATCGCTTGCAGATTTCAAACGTGCTGAGGTCAAAAAGGCCTTTGATAAAAATGGAGACGGTAAGGCAGACCTGACAGCCTGTCCTCCTGGTTGGGGATGTGAAAAAGTCATCTCGCACCATATGAAAGTATACAAGCTAGAAGACTCCATTAACCCTGTCACTGCCTCATATGAAGCAGGCATGGCCTCTGCCATTGCTGCTTACAAAAGTGGTGATCCTATTTTTTTCTACACCTGGGCACCAAACTGGACCATCTTTAAGTTAAAACCAGGAACAGATGTGGCGTGGATCAACGTACCGGAAATTATTCCCACAGAAGGTCAAGAAAAAGCAAAGGATCGCATGGTAATGAGCGGAGTGACCGGAGCAGTCACAGACCCTATAAAACTTGGTTTTGTCGTAGCCGATATACGCATTGTTGCTAACAAAAAATTTACTGCTGGCAATCCTGCTGCCCGCAAATTTTTTGAAGTGTTTACTCTCCCCTTAGAGGACATTAACGAACAGAATACTCGTATGAATGATGGAAAAAAAGTGACGAAGATATTACCAGGCATGTGAATGAATGGATTGAAAAAAATAAAACCACCTGGGATGGGTGGCTAGGTGCGGCGAGGGCAGCGGCCGTACAATAAGTTTAGTTAAACATAGGACAAATAGAGAACGTTTTCATTTCCCTTTGCGTGAACAAGTTGGCAAAAAAAGGTGGCAGAAAAATATTCTGCCACCTTTATATTTGTGGCCAATGACCTGTATCAGGCCAGCAATTCTTTCTGTTCCTTGTACACACAGTAAAAAGCCATAGTTAGTACCCGCATCTAGAGACTTCGCACCACTGCTGTTGCCAAATCAATCAGTTTGGAGGGCAGCAGACCTGCCAGGATAATGGCCAGCACCAGCACCACCGCGGTTGCCGTCAGTAAAATAGAAGGTCCTTCACTCGTCTCGGCTGCACTTTTTTTCTCAACAGTGTAGGCCGCACGCACAAGGGAAAGGTAGTAATAAATGGCAATGGCCGTATTGATGGCTGCCAAGACAACAATAAGACGGTGTCCCGCCTGCATGGCATCGGTCAGAATGAGAAATTTACCCATAAAACCAGCAAAAGGGGGTATTCCAGCGAGGCCGAAAAGCCCAGTAGCCAGCACAAAGGCAAGGATCGGCTGCTCTTTAGAAAGACCATGCAGGTCGTCTATATGCAGATTCTCCCCTCTTTTTGATACTGCACAGATTACCACAAAGCAGGCCAGGTTCATCAGGACATAGGCACTGATGTAGTAGACGGCAAGCCCGTAGCCCTCTTCTTTCAAGGTAAGCAGGGCAAGGGCCACAAAACCAGCATGGGCAATACCGGAAAAGCCGAGCAGACGTTTGACATCCGTTTGTACCAGGGCACACAGGTTCCCATAGAACATAGAGGCCAGCGCAATGACGGCAAAAAGAGTAACGAAGAAATTACCCTGTCCCGCCGGAACCATTTGCATAAAACGCACGAGAATGGCAACTGCCGCAATTTTTGGCAGGGTGGCAATGAAGCTGGTCGTTTCATTGGAAGCACCCTCATATACATCGGGTACCCAGAAGTGGAAGGGGAAAAGTGCCAGTTTAAAGAAAAATCCGCAGAGCACTAGCAGATAAGCGACCACAGCTACAGGTGGAATACCACCCTGTTGAAAATACTTAATTATCTGAGCAATATCAGTAGTCCCAGTTAGTCCAAAAAGATAACTCATGCCAAATAACATGAGACCTGTAGCAATAACCCCAAAGAGCAGATATTTGATACCCGCCTCCATTTGGCTGCGCACTCCCTCATAATCACTACGCATGGGCACCAGTATGTACAGGGCAAAAGATGACAATTCGAGGGCAACAAAAAGGAGTATAAATTCTGTGGCGCTGACCAAAAGCATTAAACCGCAAACACTGAGAAAGAGAAAAAGATAGTATTCCGGCTGGACGGAGGGTCGGATGCCTTTCAGTCGTTCACCAGCTACCACTACAAAGAAAAAGGCACCGGATAAAAGCAGTTTAAATCCCTGTGAATACAAACTAACCTCATAACTGCCATGAAAGAGGCTTGCCTTGGCTTGCAAGGTAAACCATACGCCAGCAAAGGAGGCAGCACAGAAAGCCATTGCCAGAAAACGCAGTACATTGGGGTGCACCTTGTTTGCCAGGCTCAGAACAAAAAAGATCAGAGCCCCGGTCAGGAGAATCAGTTCAGGGAGAATGAGCATACAAACCGCCTTACATCCTTTCTGTCTGGGATTGCAGAATCATGAAAACTAAACTGGTCATTTGTTATTGGCCTTATCATGTTTTAACCATGCCATAAAAGTGACACACTGGCAGGATGTGCCTGCTGCCACTGCTGGAGTTGCTCTAGGAGCTGACCAAGTGAGGCCTGCATAAAGTTTAGAAATGGTTGCGGCCCCAGACCTATCCAGAAAACAAACACTAAAAGTGGGAGTAGAACGATAATTTCCCGTACACTCAAATCGACCAGAGCGCTTTGATCAGGATTATTTACCCCTCCCCAGATAATTTTTTGTAGCATACGCAACATATAGGCTGCGGCTAACACAGCACCAGGAATGGCAGCAAGCGCCACCACAGGATTACGCAGAAACCCTCCCGCAAGCACAAGAAACTCCCCAATAAACGAATTGGTGCCGGGAAAGGCAAAGGAAGAAAGGGCAAAAAACGTAAAAAAAGTTGCAAACCAGGGCATGTGTGGTCCAAGTCCGGTGGCCAGTGACAGCTCACGGCTATGGGTACGTTCATAAATCATGCCAATTAAGAGAAAGAGAGCCCCGGTTGTGATGCCGTGGTTAATCATCTGCAGCATCGCCCCTTGCAGGCCCGAAAGATTCAAGGCAAAGATGCCAAGGGTGACAAAACCCATGTGCCCGACTGAGGAGTAAGCAATGAGTTTTTTCATATCCTGCTGCGCCAGCGCCGTAAAACCACCATAGATAATACCGGCAATGGAGAGCCATAAAAGTGGCGTGGCCAAGAGCAAGGTGGCATCCGGCGTGATGGGCAAACAAAAGCGGAGAAAACCGTATGTGCCCATTTTGAGGAGCACTGAGGCCAGAATAACAGAACCTGCCGTGGGAGCTTCCACGTGTGCGGCTGGCAACCAGGTGTGGAAGGGGAACATGGGAACCTTGATGGCAAAGGCAAGAAAAAATGCCAGAAAGACCAAGGTTTGGAATGGCAAGCCATAATCCTGCCACATCATTGCTGGGATGTAGAAGGTGCCATTATGCAAGTAGAGAGCAATAATGGCCACTAAGAGCAACACAGAGCCTGTCAGTGTATAGAGGAAAAACTTAATTGAGGCGTAGTCTTTCCGCGGGCCGCCCCAGATGGCGATGAGCAGATACATGGGAATGAGCATAAATTCCCAGAAAATATAAAAAAGGACAAAATCAAGGGCTATGAAAACGCCAATCATGGAGCTTTCCATCACCAGCAGGCAAACCATAAAGGCGGCAACTCGCTTTTGAATATACTTCCACGAAGCGAGCACGCAAAGCGGCATGATGAGCGTGGTGAGGGCAACAAGCAGAATAGAAATACCATCCACACCAACGGCATAGTTAATGTGTAACTGTGGTATCCAGGTGTAAAGATGGGCAAATTGGTATTCGGCACTGTGCAGGTCAAATTTGACCAGGATGGGGATGGTGCACAGGGCGTTGGCAATTGTGACTAATAGGGCCCACCAGCGAGAAAAAGTGGCAAACCCAGAAAAACACAGCAATACAAGTGCCCCTGCCAGGGGCAGGGCGACAAGCAAATTGAGCCAGGGGAAGCTATTATTTATAATAAGATGATCCATGAAGCTTCCCTTTTATTGAATCCAGAAAATGGACAGGGTGGCCAATAGGAGCGCGACTAGGGAAAGTGCGTAGAAAAAAGTAAATTGCATCTGTCCACTTTGTAAGAGCCGCACTCTATTACCTAGCCCACGTACGGACCTGGCCAGCCCATCGACTAAACCGTCTATGATATGCCAATCAAACCATCCGGCTAAACGGGCTAAAAGCATAGTCAAGGGGAGTGCGCAGTAGCGATATGCCTCACCCCAGGCTGTGTCAGTTGCCTGTATAGGATGCTTGGCAGTCCAAAAAAATGCCCTTCCCCCTTGCCGATAAAACCAATCTATATCAAGCGAGGGCTTATCGACAGGCTCAATCAGCTTTTTCATAAGCATAAAGACCAAAGCGGTAAAACCAAGCAACTGCAACGTTTCCACCAGATGATAGGTGGTAAACGGCGTATATTCAGTGAGGTATGGCAATCTTTCATACAAAAATCCAGGAACCACGCCCACTAACACACAAAGGGTTGCTCCCAACGTCATGGCAACGAGCATATTGACCGGAGGGTCTGACGCCTTGTTCCAGGTGGCTTCGTCACAGTTATTTTTGCCAAAAAAGAGAAAATATGGCAGCTTGAGCCCATTGTAGAGAATCGTACCAACCGCAGCAAACATGAGTAGCCAGGCAGCCCAGTTTCGATGGTCTTCAAAGCCTGCACTGACAATCATTGACTTACTGACATAGGCTGCGAAATATGGGGCACCAACAATGGAAAGGCAACCTATCAGTGTAAGAGCGCAGGTTGCCGGCATTTTTTTATAGAGACCACCCAAATCGGTAAATTTGCTTTTGCCAGTGGTATACAATACGGCTCCGGTTCCCATAAAAAGCAGACTTTTATAGAGAATATGCACCACGGCATGGGCAACGGCACCGTTAATGGCAAGCTCAGTACCCAAACCAACTGCCGCAACCATATAGCCCACCTGTGAAACGATTGACCAGGCAAGTAAGCGGCGGATATCATTTTCCATGAGCGCATAGAACATGCCGTACAGGGCCATGACAACACCAAGAAGGACAAGGAGATCCATGCCAGCACAAGCCCTGGCCAGGGTGTACACCGCAGTTTTAGTAGTAATGGCGCACATGAAGACAGCCCCATTAAACGAGGCCTCGCCATAGGCATCCGGTAGCCAGGAGTGCAGAGGCACTACCGCTGCATTTAAGGCGAAACCAGCCATGATAAGCCAGGTGTAGAGCTGGGGGTGGGCGACATCCATCAGTGAAAAATCGATATTGCCTGTTGCCTGATAGCGCAAAAGGATACCGGCCAGAAGGATTACGCCGCCGGCAGCGTGAACAAGCAGGTATCTATAGCCTGTTGCCAGAGAATTAGGGCCTCGACGAAACCAAACGAGAAACACCGAGGAAAATGCCATCATTTCCCAAAATAGAAAGAGGCTGAGGTAATCACCGCAATATATTACTCCTAAGGCACCCGCTGCATACCACCAGGCGGCAATGCTTTCGGTTGCCCGCTTGACATGCAGACCATAGAGCGTACCGAGGAAGGTGACCAATGCCATGATCAGGGCAAAAACAGCAGACAGTTTATCGACCCGGCCTAAAACAAGATGCCACTCCATAAAAGAAAAATTGGCAAATTGCCCTTCAAGCCCGCTGTTTCTCAATGTGATCGCAAAAACGAACACAGGAATGATGAGTAAATATATTTTCCGTAGGGGGCCCCGTATAAAGGGGATTAGCAGACTCCCCGCCACAAGCAACAACGAAGGGTGGATAAAGGTAGTATTCATGGTTTTTCCTCGTCCACTTTGCCAAGAGGAAAATCATACGTCCCCTCATTTTCCTTCAGCCCAGCCATGGTGAGCCATTTACTCATTAAGAGAATGGCACTGCCCGCCAGGAAGGCAAAAAATGACCAAAAAAAAGGAATATGTTGCTCGACCCAGCTATGGGCATGATGGCGATCCACCAGCAGGCTCCACAGGGCAATCAGGGCGAGCGCACAGAGGAAAAAAGTCTTTGCCGTTTGAGGTGATTTCTGCTGTTGCCCGGTATCATGCTTCATCCTGTCACCATCACCATCTTAACAAACTGCATCATAAAGTTTGGGTAAATACCGATAAGTACTGAAATTGTTACTGCAATAAGCAAAGGGATAAGCATGCTTAAGGGGGCCTCTTTGATGCCGCTAACCGCCGCTCCCGCTGGTGCTTTACCAAAAAAACCCTTGTACACAACCGGCGCAAAGTAGGCCACATTTAGCACTGTTGACGTAATAAGAATGAGCAGAATCCCTATCTGGTGTGCCTCCATTGATCCCACCAGCAAATACCACTTGGTGACAAAGCCAGCCACTGGAGGTGCCCCAATCATGGAAAGGGAGGCTATGGCAAAAGCACCAAAGGTAAAGGGCATGACGCGCCCCAATCCATGCATTTCGGAAATACATTTTTTATGGGCAGCAATGTAGATTGCTCCAGCACAAAAAAAGAGCGTAATTTTTGCAAAGGCGTGGTTCACAATGTGAATGAGACCACCCTCGATGGCATGTGGCGTGAGAAGCGCCACACCCAGTACAATATAAGAGAGTTGACTAACCGTAGAATAGGCTAGCCTCGCTTTCAGGTTATCTTTAGAAAGCGCAATAATTGAAGCCATAATAATGGTGAAGCCGACAAAATAGGCCGTGGGTATACCCAAATTCAAGCGAGCCATGGTTTCCACACCAAAAACATAGAGCATAACCCTGGTCGTACAAAAAACACCAACCTTGACCACGGCAACGGCATGAAGCAAAGCCGAGACAGGTGTTGGAGCAACCATGGCTCCGGGAAGCCAGTTGTGAAAAGGCATGATGCCGTTTTTGGCAAAACCAAAAAGACAGAAGATATACAGCATAATAATCATCCAGTGCGGTGTGCCGGAGGCAAAGACACCGTGGGTGATATTATGCGGAAAATCAAGGGTGCCAGTGAGTACGTAGATAAGAACTAATGCCGGGAGAAGGAGAAACTTTGCAGTGCCAGTGAGATAGACGATGTACTTGCGGGCCCCCTCATAGGATTCAGCATCCTGGTGATGTGCCACCAAGGGGTAGGTGCAGATGGAGACAATCTCATAGAACAGATACAGAGTCAAAAGATTATCAGAAAAAGCAACGCCGATGGCACCAAAAATGGCCAAAGCAAAGCAGGCATTAAATCTGGTTTGTTTGGGCTCATGGTGAGATCGCATGTAGCCAAGAGAGTAGAACACTGCAATCATCCACAGGGATGAGGCCACCATGGCAAAGATCATGGAAAAACCATCTGCCCTGAGCGTAATGGAAAGCCCTGGAAGAAGTTTGAAAAGAGGGTATACAAGCGTTTGGCCGCTTTTGAGTGCCGGAATAAAAGAACAGACAACGGCAAAAAGTAACACCGAAGCAACCGATGAGACCATTTCCCGCAGATTCGGGTGTTTGCTCAGGGTCATAACAACAAGGCTACCAACGAGCGGGATCATAACCGCCAGGAGCAGATTACTTTCAACGAGAGGTGCTGCTACAGCATTCATATGAGCTTTTATCCCCGCAGGTCGATGAGGTCTTCGCTTTCAATACTTTTATAATTCCTATACACAGCAATCATGATGCTGACGGCTATGGCTGCCTCGGCAGCGGCAATGGCCATAATAAAGAGTGTAAAGATCTGCCCAGTAACTGGATTTGGGGCCAGAAAACGGCTGAAGGCCATAAAATTCAAAGAGGCTGCCGACAAGATAAGCTCAGCGGAGATGAGCATGCCTATGACTGTGCGACGCGAGACAAGGCCGTAGACACCGCAGGCAAATAGAAGTGCGGCAACCACAAGATACGTTGTAAGGCAGTTATATAAACCAAGTATTTGCATATTACCCCCTTCCCCGCTGCGCCAACACCAAGGCACCTATAATGGACAGCAAGAGGACAACTGAAATCACCTCGAAGGCGAGGACATATTCTGAGAGTAGCGCTAAACCGAGCTCCCGCGTTCCTCCCTGGTTGCTGCGAGAAAACTGATACCAATCTGTTTTCAAGGCAAAAAGGGTAAAAGCGGCAAAAAGTAGCATGCCAACACTAAAACCAAAGGGGCCGGCAAGTGTAGCGCGACGGCGACGCACTGGTGTATCCTTGCCTGTCTGAGTCACCATCATAATGCCAAAGACGATAAGGATTGACACTGCTCCCACATAGATGAGCATCTGCATCATGGCCAAAAAAGGGCTGAGTAAAAAATAGTAGAGCCCGGCAACTCCAGTAAAGCAGACGGCCAAACCAGCTACGGAACGGACCAGTGCCCTTGACAGGATTGCCGCCATAGCTCCTGCGATAACAAGCATGAGGGTGAGGATGAAAACAATGCCCACAGCCCCTTCGATGCTTAGAAGCGCAGGTGCGGGAATAGAGATCAGGGATTGCATTTGTTCTGCTCCTTGAGTCGTGCAATCAGATCGAGTTGAAAATCAGCCTTATCAAAAGAAACACGGTTGTATACCCGCGAAAATTGCAGCGCATTGAAATTACAGCTTTCCACGCAGGAGCCGCAGAGACTGCATTTGGTAAAATCTAGCTGGTAAGTGGTTAACACCTTACCTTTGCCCGTTTCCGATTTAACCCCTGACAATTCAATACATCCTGAGGGACAGGCACGCTGGCACATACCACAGACTACGCAGTTGGGCTCTCCTGTTTCCTCGTTACCGATGAGTTCAATATGGCCTCGAAATCGAGCCGGTAAAACCGGTACTTCATAGGGATATTGCTCGGTCACCACCGGGCGAAAAAACTCCCGCCCTGTAATGCACAGGCCTGTTACTAAACTTTTCGCACCGCCAATTATGTCGCGCCAATATGCACTCATAGGACCCATTTTTTACAAAAATTTGACCAATCCGGCAGTTAAGAGCAAGTTAAAGAGCGAAAAGGGGATCATCATTTTCCAGCTCAAGTTGAGGAGTTTATAAATTTGGGTCCGGGGATAAGTCCACCTGATCCAGATAATGGTGAAAATTAAAAAGTAGATCTTGAGGATAAACCACCACCAGCCAGAGCCAACACCGAAAGGACTGTCCCAGCCGCCGAGAAAAAGTGTGACTGTTAGACAGGCACCAACAACAATGTTGATGTACTCTGCCATCATAAAGAGGCCATATCCCATGGAGCTGTATTCAGTCATATAGCCAGCAACCAACTCGCTCTCCGCCTCAGCCAGGTCAAAGGGAGCACGGTTTGTTTCCGCTACAGAGCAGATGAAAAAAATGATAAAGGAAATCCACATGGTAAGGAAATGCCAGCCATCTAAACGAAGAATATTCCAGTGGAAAAGGCCTCCCTGTTGGGAAAGGGCAATATCTCGTAAGTTGAGGGAACCGGAAATAAAGGCAACGGTAATGACCGTAAGCAGCATGGGAATTTCATAGGCCAGGTTCTGGGAAATGGCCCGGGCCGATGAGATAATGGCAAATTTATTGCCCGAGGCCCAGCCGCCGAGTAGCACGGCAAGCATGCTCAAGGAGGCTAAAGCAAAAATAAGCAGGACGGAGAGCTCCATTTCCCGCGCCTGAATGCCGGAAGAAAATGGAATGACAGCCAGCGAGGTGATTCCCGGGATCATAGACAAGACAGGAGCGACCCTAAAAAGAATGTCATCCACACCTTTAGGGACTAAAAGCTGCTTGCTCATCAACTTCAGCCCATCGGCAAGCGGCTGCAAAAGCCCGGCAAAACCTGCTTCACAGGGGCCAATACGGCGCTGAATCCGGGCGGCACCCTTGCGCTCACACCAAACTAGATAAGCTGCATTTAAGGCAGCAAAGGCCATGAGACCAATGAGATACAAAAGGGCCCGTACGATTGGATTGTCCAGTATCATTTAGCCTGACCTCATCGATCTATTTCTGGAATAACCAAGTCTAAACTACCCAACGTTGCCAGCGCATCGGCAATCATCATCCCCTCAGCCACCTCACCAAAAAGACTTAAATTACAAAAGGTTGGAGAACGCAGTTTTAGACGATAAGGATTCTTACCACCATCGGTCACGAGACGATGACCTAAAGAGCCCCGGGCCGTTTCAACGGCTGCATAACTTGTTCCGGCATCGGCTTTGAGTATTTTGGGCACCTTTGCCATCACCGGGCCATCAGGTAGCTTGTCAAGGGCCTGTTCAATAATGCGCAGTGATTGTTCAATTTCATCCATGCGTACCATATACCTGGCCATGGAATCGCCTTCTGTGTAAACCGGCACATCAAAATCAAGTTCGGGGTACACGGAATAAGGCTCGTTTTTACGAACATCATAATCAATGGCAGACCCGCGTGCCACCGGGCCGGTTGCGCCATAGAGCCGACACTGTTCCGGGCTGATGAAGCCAATATCTTTAATACGTTTAATTAAGATGATATTGCCGGTGACCAGATCGTGATAGAGCCTTGGCAGACGTGAACGAAGACGGACAATAAATTCGCGGGTACCTGTAATGAATTCATCGTCAATATCGTTATAGACTCCGCCAAAGCGAAAATAACAGTAAGTAAGCCTGGACCCGGTTACCCGCTCAAGCAGATCAAGTACCTGTTCGCGGTCATCAAAGGCATACAAGAGGGGGGTAAAACCACCCAGATCAAGGAGAAAGGCCGCCCACCACAAGAGGTGGCTGGCAATACGGTTGAGCTCAACAGTGATAACTCGAATATACTCGGCACGCTCAGGCACCTCAATACCTGCGGCACGCTCTACCACCAGGCAATAACCATGATTAAAGGCCAGGGCATGCAGATAATCCATGCGGGCCGTGTAGGGCATGAACTGGGCAAAACTCCCATTTTCAGCCACTTTTTCGTGCATGCGGTGAATGTAGCCAAGGACAGGCTCTGCCTTAAGCACATACTCGCCATCCATGGTTACCTTGACGCGCAAAACGCCATGGGTTGCCGGATGTTGCGGGCCCAGATTCAGGACAAAGGTTTCATCATAACGCGGCTGCCGCGGTAGATTCATGGCGTATAGTCCTTGCGCAAAGGGTAAAAATCAGCATCTTCAGGCAAGAGAATGCGAATTAAATTCGGGTGCTCCGAGAAATGAACGCCAAAAAAGTCAAAGGTCTCCCTTTCATGCCAATCCGCTGCCGGGAAAATATGCGATATCGTAGGCACAAGTGCTTCCCTTCGTGCTGTTTCACAACGCACCAAGACCCTGTAAGCAGGATGGTCATAGCGACTGAAGTCATAGAGTAGCTCTATCTTTTCTCTCTCTGGCCAATCGACTCCGCTGATTGATTCCAGAAAAAAATGCTGTTCATTCATTATTTCTGCTGCAGAGCAGAGTTGCTCAGTCCCGCAACGTACCTCTAGGTTTGCTCCTGTCTTTGCATAGTCAAGCTCGCTTAACAAAAAGGCATCTTCTGAAGCAGCTTGCCCTTCTTGGTTATTACCGACAAGAGAGTAAAAATATGTCCGGAGCGTTTTGCTCAAAAATTCCGTGGTATCCATAATTCTTTATCAGCTTGCTTCCACTCTTGGCCAGCGGCGTTTGCCAGTTATTTTCTCTTCCAAAGTCATAATTCCCTCAAGGAGCGCCTCAGGCCTTGGCGGGCAGCCGGGAATATAGACATCAACCGGAAAAAGTTTATCTGCACCATTTATCACATTGTAATTGCAGGGCACATTAAAAGGGCCGCCATTTATGGCACAGTTGCCCATGGCAATAACCCATTTGGGCTCCGGCATCTGGTCGTAGAGGGTTTTCACAGCCATTTCCAGTTTTTTATTGATGGTCCCAGCCACAATCATTACATCACTTTGCCTTGGCGACGGCCTGAATACCTCGGCACCAAAACGGGAAATGTCAAAGCGTGAACCACCGGTACACATCATCTCAATGGCGCAGCAGGCAAGGCCAAAGGTCATGGGCCAAAGTGAATTGGCCCGACAGAGATTGAGAAGCGCATCAAGCTTAGCAAACTGCACTACTGATGACGGTACGTTCTTTTCGTCCATGTAAAAACTCCTTTACGCCAGGCATACACGACCGCCAAAGCAAGAATGCCGACAAACAAAACAATCTCAACAAAATCTTCTATACCAAATCTGGGGTCATTATAGGCAAGGGCAACCGGGAACAAAAACAACACGTCAACATCAAAGGCAAGAAAGATGAGGGCGTAGAGATAATAGACAATACCAAAACGGATCCAGGCATCACCAATTGGTTCCATGCCACATTCTATGAGTTGAGAGCTTTTATTAGCGGTTTGACGGGTGTGTGAGGTGGGGCTCAGCAGCTTGACAATAATTATCGGACCAATGCCAAACGCGAGTGCCCCAATCATAAAAAGAGCTATATACAGTATGTTAACAAGAGTATTGGCATCCATGGGTTCTGGCTTTTCAGAAAAAAAAGTAATGGTTGTTTGTTTTTTTCTAAAATATCAGTTTTAATTATATTAAACACAAGACAAATAGAAAATAGTCTAGGATTACAAACACTGTCAAGACAAAAGCCTTACCTTCGCAGCTATAATCAGCGGTTTATACAACTGTAAAATAAATGAAACCTTTCATATATCTGTTCTTTTATAATTAGTTGGAAGAACAAATTTTGAGCTAGTCACACGTTGTGACGTTCATTTTTTTCCACTCTCACTCTATATAGAGATGGATAAAACGAAATACTTCTCCAGATCACAAAATGGCTATTACACTAAGACAACTCGAAATATTCCAGGCAGTGGCGGAAACTAGCCAGGTTACAAGGGCGAGTAAAAAACTCGTTCTCACGCAATCAGCTGTCAGCATGGCTCTGGCAGAACTAGAAAATCAGCTCGGTGGCCCTCTTTTTGACCGTCATGGTCGCAGCCTTTTGCTAAACGATCGCGGCAGATACCTACTGCCCCTGGCCAAAGAAATGCTGCACCGCATGACCACGATAGAGACTGTGTTAACCGGTCAGCAAGACGTTATTGCCGGCATGCTGCAGATCGTTGCAAGCACCACTCTCGGCAACTACGTACTGCCCTATCTCATTGGTGCCTTCATGTGCAAATACCCCCAGGCGCACATCAATATGCTTGTGGTGAATACCTTGCAGGCGGAAAAACTTGTGGCAAACGGGCAGGCTGATCTTGGTTTTGTCGAGGGCGACATCAATGTTGATTCGCTGGTGGCAACATCCTGGTTTACTGACGAACTTGGCATTATTGTAAGTCCGCGCCATGAACTGGCCAATCAGGCAAGCTTCAGGATTCCCGAAGACCTGAAAAGATCCAGCTGGGTCATGCGGGAAGAAGGTTCTGGCACAGCTGAAATCTTCACCAAAAAACTAGGGCGGCATGCCTCGCTTTTAAAAATTGTTACTAAAACCGGTCACACAGAGGCCATTAAAAAAGCCGTGGAAGCCGGGGTCGGAGCTGCCTGTTTATCCAAGCTCGCTGTTTCCAGAGAGGCAGAAGAAGGTTGGCTTACCTTGCTGCCCATTGAAGGAATAGATACGCACAGGCAACTTTCTATTGTCCAGCACAAGGACAAGGTTATTACCCGGCTTATGGCAGAATTTCTTCGCTTTTGTGAGGATGTTGTGCAGAGCGATTTGGGCCGCCACTGCATGAATTCTCCGTGGAAACTGCAGGTTTTGTTGACCCAGGGAAATCAACTCCCAAAGGCATGACGGTGAGTATTATTTGTGATAACAATGCCAATTTTCCAATGTCAATTCTCCTGGCAGCGATTATTTCCCCGCGCTTGTTCGCAGGGCATCTCTGCCTCGCAAGTAGGCCACAGCAATACCCACAGAAACCACCACCGCACCAAAGAGCATTGTCTTCTGAAAGGCTGCCATGAAGGCAGTCTCCAGCACCGGTAAATAAATTTTTAGATCCTGCCCGCCATTAGCTGCCCTAAAAGTGCTGTTGAAAAGCAGTCCTGCTGCTGCAATCCCCATGACCATGCCCAGGTTCCGGGCAGTAGCAACGCTGCCTGAGGCAACTCCGCGGTATTGCACAGGGACAGCGCTCATTGCCGCAGCGCTGTTTGGCGAAATAAAAATTGCCACTCCCACACCGGCCAAGGCAAGGCGCCAGCCGATATCCATTACGGTAGCATTTGGTCTCAGTTGAGACAGAGCAAAAAGGGCACAAGCCAGGATGGCCATGCCAATTGTGCACAAAACGCGCGATTCCATTCTATCGGAAAGAAAACCCGCAACTGGAGCAATAAAAAACTGAAAAACAAAGGGAGTCATCATGATGCCGCCTACCTTAGCCATGGGAAATGCCATGGGGTTAACCATGAAAAACGGCATGAGGAAGGTGATAAAAAAAAGACCCATAAAGAGAATTATCGCGGCTAAAATTGACATATTGAAAAGTCGAATTTTCAGCAGCGAGGCATGAATTATTGGGTGCGAACTTTTTTTTTCCACCCAAACTAGAGTGCCCATGCTGACGGCAAAGAGCAGGCAAACCAAACGAAAAAGTGATGAATGAACACCCCAATCGTGAATATGGGTTAAGCCTGCGATAAAAGAGCCAAAGGTAAGCGCCAGAAAAATGCTTCCTGGCCAATCGAGTGGTTCATTAACTAAGGTCTGCGGCACTCGTTTTAGGACAAACCAAGCCACCATGGTAATGAAAAGGCCAATGGGGATATTGATATAAAAAATTGACTGCCAGGGAAAGTACTGCAAGAGAAGCCCGCCGAGTGCTGGGCCCGAGACAAGTCCAGCAGCAACGGCCATCCCCACCATACCCAAGGCACCACCCCGCTCCTTTTCCGGAAATGCATCAACAATTAAGGCTGGAGAGCAGGCCATGAGCATGGCAGCCCCCACTCCTTGAATTGCCCTGAAGATGATAAGTGGCACAGGCCCAGAAGACAGGGCACACAGGAAAGAGCCAAGGCAAAAGACAATAAATCCTCCACAATACACCAGACGCCGCCCATAAATATCACTCAGGCGGCCACAAAGAAGCAGCAATGAGGATACCGTGAGCAGGTACATCATGGAGACCCATTCAACCAGAACAAGCGGGATCTGAAAATCGCGCATAATGGAGGGTAAGGCAATGTTGACTATGCTCGAATCAAGGGTTGACATGAAAACGGCAACGGCAACGATGCCAAAAACAAACCATTTATTCGGCTTACCATTAGAGGTGTCACGGGCTGCACCAACCTGCATACATCTCCGTTTATCATCCGCATGAATCTGAGTTAACGATTCACTCCTTTTTTCCATATCTGACCTCTTCAAAAATACGGACCCTCCAGCCCATACAACATTAATAAATATTGATATTACAGCATCATGAAACAAACACTACTATCTACAAATAGCTCGCTTTAACATCAAACAAACTAACCATATTGAAAAAAAACAGCACAAAAAAAACCACATCAAAGATGTGGTTTCGAGTTTCAAATAGACTTGCTAACGATGGCATTTATCTGCTTCCAGCAAATAAAAAACAAGGCCTTGCGGATTTAACCACAAGGCCTTGTTATCATAAAAAAAACTGCCGGATTCTTTATTGGCTCCTCGGGAGGGACTCGAACCCCCGACAGGGTGGTTAACAGCCACCTGCTCTACCAGCTGAGCTACCGAGGAATAGAGCGCAAATTTACAAGATGCAGAGAGTTCAGTCAACAAGATTTTTCACGCCAGCCTGGTAAAAAAAGAAATGAGAGAAAATGACCTTTTCAAGGTTTCTCATCTTCTAATAGCTCCAAGCGCAATAAGATGTCTTCTGCATGTCACATAAATACACTTTGCGAACCGATAAGATTTTATGAACGGCCTGCCTTTTTGCGGTCAGATATACTTGACAGAAATAAAATATCCTTCGTGATCTTGACGCAAAGCAGTATACTGTGGCCAATTTGCTAAAATACAAGCTCTTATCCTGCCGGAAGAGGTGACACCATGGCATCATATGATTCTCCCCTATCGAGCCGTTCTGATAAATTAAAAAAGGCCATCACCTGGGTATCGGAAACCTTGCAACAGTACCCTGAGAAAAGTCGAGAAACTCTATTACAAGAAGCGCTTGTACGCCATGACCTTTCCCCTGCCGACTGTGAATTTCTCATTAAATATTTCGGTTAAAGCCAAATGTAAAAAATAATACAACAAATATGAAAAAAAACCTCACCCTTATAGGTATGCCCGGCGCTGGTAAAAGCACTATCGGGATACTTCTGGCCAAAGATCTTTCCCTCAATTTTCTCGACACTGATGTCCTTATCCAAGTAAGAGAAGGACGATCGTTGCAAAAAATCATGGAAGCTGGAGGGCACCTGTATTTACGCCAGATTGAGGAAGAAGTCATTTGTGGCCTTGAACCGCAGAAACACGTTATAGCCACCGGAGGAAGCGTCGTCTACAGCGAGCCCGCCATGCGTCATTTGCATGAACTTTCCACCGTCATTTTTCTGCGTGTATCCTATCTGGAGATTCTTCGTCGCATACACAACTTTGCAACTCGAGGGATTGCCAAGGCACCTGGCCAAAGTTTTGAAGAGCTCTTTGTGGAGCGGCAGGCGCTTTACGAAAGGCATGGCGATGTGACTATTGCCTGTGATGGCCGTTCTCAAGAAAACATTGTCGAGGACATAGCAGCAGCCGTTTGCCCAACCAATAAATTTCTTTGCCTGAAATCCAGTGCCTTAGGCCGTGTTAGCTCATAAATCTAAAACACACACTCCACGCGCCTGACGACCATGGCATCATTGAAATGAAATCTTGTTTAGCTGGGATTCGATTGACAGTATTTTGCCAGCTGTGTATTTCTTTGATCTGTTTTATTCCTCTTTTTAATTAAACCGTTTGGCCATCCAGCATACACAGCTAAGAAACACATACAATCATAGAGATATATCTGCCACACCTGAAAGACCGGAGCCTATCATGAGATTTTTTTCACTCCTTTGCGCGTTTATCATTTTAATACACAGCAGCGTCTTCGCGGCCCCAAAGAACAAAGCGACTGCCAAAAAAGAAACCACTCCAAGAGAAACCATTGCACAAAACCCTTACATCTCAGCCTTAGTGATCGATGCAGAGAGTGGTAAAGTACTTTTTGCGGATCATCCGGAGAAAACGGTATATCCAGCCAGCGTTCTCAAACTTATGGATCTCTATATTGTTTTAACTCGCCTTCAAAATGGGCAACTTTCGCTAAAGGATATGGTACAGGTTACACCAGAGGCTGCACGCATAGGCGGCTCTCAGGTTTACCTAGATCCAACTGAACAATTTAGCGTTGAAGATCTGCTATATGCCCTCATGGTGCAATCGGCCAACGATGCGGCAGCAGCCTTGGCTATTCATATTGCCGGTTCAAAACAGGCCTTTGTTGACCTCATGAACACCACGGCTCAAGAACTCGGCATGCACAAAACCCGATTTTACTCAGAGCATGGACTGCCACCGGCTAAAGGACAAAAACCAGATGAAACTACGGCCGAGGATCTGGCCATACTTTGTCAGAAACTAGTCAAGATGCCAGAGGCCCTGAAATATACCAGCACGGTGACGAGACCGTTCAGGAACGGCACCTTTACCTTGCAAAGTCACAATAAATTGCTTGGTGGCAGTTTAGGAATTGATGGCCTAAAAACTGGGTACTTCTATTTAGCAGGATTTTCCATAGCATTGACGGCAAATCATGATGGACACCGGGTTATTGCCTTGGTCATGGGCAGTACTGACAGAAAAACACGAGACGCTAAAGCCCTTGAACTTTTAGCAAATGGCTTTGCCCAGTTACCCAAAGATGGAACGGCAGCACATGTAGCTACCCCAGCACTTATTAAAGAACCTGCTCCGTCCCAGGCTCCTGGTGCGCAGACTAAACCTGCAAAGTCCTCTCTGAACAGCAATGAAAAAACACCCTCTGCCCATGCTGAAATGGGTTCGCAGCGAAAAGATGCATCAAGAGGTTGGGGTAATTTTTTATTAGGGCTCGGAACTGGCCTATTTATATTGGTTATCTTTTTACTTGTGGCAGGAAAACTGCTCAAAAAGAAGAGGCATTCTAATCGCTACCTGTAGTCTTCACACATGAGATAGCGAGACATTCGATTACCGCTGGTAGACACTCGGGTGGATCCGTTTCCATTTCCAAGGGGGAACAGGCCTGTCGTCGCTCCAAAGACCAACCCTTCCCTCTTTTGCATGAATCTGCAGTTCCTCCATTTGATGACACGGCCAGTCTGTCGTGCAGAACTGCGGATACACCCAGGCCAACCCTAGCCGGACAAGTTCGACATTTAGCAGTATTTCTCTCTGCCAGACCAAGGCAACCGTTCGGCCATAAGGGTCAATATCAATAGGGTTAATGTCAACAGTTTGCCCCAGCACAATTTGCCTTGTCACCCTGCTTGCCTCCTGCCAATGAGGCTGCTGATATTCAGGACAATCTATCCCGTAAAGGCGCACCTTTTTTTGTTTTCCCTCTGTTAACACTGTAATGGTATCGCCATCCGTCACCTTGACAACCTTGCCACTCCAGGCAAAGACAGAAGATGGAGATACAATAATTCTGAAAACAATAAAAAAGAGTAAAAGCAGCAACATACATCTAGCAAATCGCATTGTGCCTCCTGAATGCACAGCCAATCTTTTCAGCATGAATAAATTTGATCAGATACTTTTTTAAAAAAAGTAAAGGAAATAAACAAAAAGCACTTCATATCTCATATTTTCTCGCGTATAGTTAAAAAGTATACGATTTAATAGGCTAGTCGGTGCGTCTTTATAAATCACCAACTTTATGTATTAGTTATTAATTTCTGCGGAAAATAAATATTTTTTTTAATGGTAGAATTCGCTCTTCTTTACTTTTTCTCTGATGCCTACGAGGTGAGCTTATGAATTATGGTGTTGTCAGCCAGGAACAACTAGAAAAAATTGACCAGATCCTGACTGAAAATTTGGTCAAAATAGGGGTTGACTGTGTCATTGTCATCGATATGGCTGGCAATATTATAACTGCCAAAGAGAAAGGGAAAAACAAGTATGATGTCTATTCTTTCGCAGCCCTAGCTGCTGGTAACTTTGCAACTGTTGACGCAATGGCCAAACTCGTTGGGGAGCAAGAGTTTTCTTTGCTTTTTCATAAAGGAACAGAAAGCAATATTCATTTTTCTAAAATAGATGACGAGCTCCTTCTTATTACAATGTTTGGAAAAAACATTTCATTAGGTTTCTTGCGACTCAATGTGGTTGAGGCTATTGACCGCATCAAGAAACTTTGGCAAAATAATTGAATGCTCTCCTGCCTTCTTCAACTTTTTTTGGCTCTCCAATAGACAGGAGGACGGTATGAGCTTTATCAATCTTAGAGAAAGGATTGTTCAGGTAAAGATAGTTTACTATGGCCCAGGACGTGGCGGAAAAACTACAAACCTAGAATATATCAATAGAAAGTTTTCAAAACAGATTCAATCTGAAATGGTAAGCCTTAAAACCCATGGAGATCGAACTTTGTTCTTTGATTTTCTACCTTTTGATATGGGAAAAATTAAAGGGTATGACATCAAAATACAACTTTATACTGTTCCGGGTCAGGTCAAATATAACGCGACAAGAAAGTTGGTTCTCAAAGGAGTAGATGGGATTGTTTTTGTTGCTGATGCCCAAGAGCAAATGAGAGAAAAAAATATAAGATCTCTTAATCAACTCCATGAGAATCTAACTAATTATAATGAATCTATCTTCAGGATTCCCCTAGTTCTTCAATACAACAAAGTGGACTTGCGAAGTCAAGGGATTCCTATTCTGCCAACTAATGTGCTTGAAAAAGACCTTAATAGCAAACTAAAGGTACCTTCTTTTGAAGCAAGTGCGTTAACTGGGCATAATGTTCCAGAAACATTGAAAAAAATTATATCTCTTACTGTGCTTTCTATTCAGAAAAAATTGACATAAGTGTATTTTAGTTCTCTTTGACAGCAACCCTTGGGTACGATGAGACAAAAAACTGATATAAAATATAATGTCGATGATTTTGATGACTTGACGAGATTTGCTGCGGAGTCGTTTGAGACAGATGAAATCGATCTTTTCCAATATACAAGTGAGACAGATTCGCCGCTTGCTCCACTAAAGGCGATAGTTCTCACCCTGGATTGGGAAATCAGCGACTCAATTCTACAAGATCTTGCAGATGAGTTAACGCACCTTGGCCCCAGATGGCGAGACGACAAAGTTGCCTCTCTGTACCTGCAAGGCTTAACAAAGATAGGTAAGTATCTCCGCTTAAGGGGTGCATATGCTCATCCCAATGCGATAAAGCTTCTTTTTACCTTTTTCCACAATTTTGAAACTATAATTTCTGAACCCGACATCACCGGCGAACAGATAAACACTATATTGCAAAATGACGTTCGGAAGTTCAGGGTGTTGCAATATCAAATCAATCTGTCGGAACAACAAAGTAAAGAGGGTGGTGATGCATTGCCTGCAGGAATTGGCAATGCTGGCCAAGAGGAAGTTGGGGGGGGGGCCGCAAGTGATACATTACGAAACTTTAAGGCTGCTATTTTAGAGCTCGACTGGGAAATCAGTAAAGGCAGCCTGGAAAATTTTGAAAACACTCTAAAAACTCTTGCACAGGAAAAAGCTGCAAGCAAGCCAGCGACGGTGCTCATTCTGGGGTTACAGGCACTGGGTAAGTACATAGAAGAGGAGCGAGCTCGTGCTCATCCCGATGCATTTAATCTTTTACATGCTTTTCACGATGGCCTTGACCTCATATTAAAGAGAACAGCTGATCCATCTAATCGAAAGGTTGTTCAGGATATTTTAATTGATCGCGTAAACAGGCTAAATCATTTAAAAAAATTAATCGCTCCGCAAGAATCTGAGGTGCCCAAAGAAATCCCCATAACAGATCTTTCTCCAGAATCTGCACCCAGAGATTTCTTTATTTTGGACCCAGAAAGAGATTCTTTACAGCGAGGCAATACTCTTGAAGGCAATGATGATGAGTCACTCATAAAAGTGGAACTCAAAGAAGAGCTTTTCAATGAAAATAGTACCCCGAACACACCAGAGCCTGAAATTGAAGTGATAACTGAAACAATTGAAGAGCCGTCCCTCATGGAGAGCCTTGATGAAGAGCTTCCTACATCAGGTTCCCTTTTTGATGCGATTGAAGAAACCTCGCCTATCAATGAGGATTTTCCCATAGAGCTAGAAATGGATAATAACGCCGAAAAACATGAGGACACTATTGCATCTGAACTGAAAGAACTTTTTGCTGTTGAAAAAAACACCCTTCTCAATCCTCTTGCCGATGGAGACGAAGAGATTGAAGAGCTCTCTCTTGATGCCTATCAGTCCCTCGACAACAGCATTACCGATGAACTTATCGATATAAATGTCGGAGAACACCGAGATTTACCGCCAGCATTAACTGGTGCCGAAGAACAGTCTGGCTACAACGAAAGTGATGAAATCTTGGATCTGGATGCAAAGGCAGATCTTGATGAACAACTTAACTTCTTTTTTGGTGAATCGGAGAGTGAGAACAATTCGCCCGACTCTCTTTTTTCTCAACCACCAGATGAGATCATTCCTGATTTAGCTGAAGTTACTATAGCAGGTGACACAAAACCTCTGTTCCCAACTTCCGAAGTTGCACAGATATCCTCAGACGCTACTGAACCACCGTATGTAGAGACCATAGCTGCCTTAGCAGACATTGATGTGCCAAATAAAGATGCTGATAACGCTCTAGAGGTACTCCAGGAGGATGAAGAGCTCTCAAACAGGCTTGACAATTTTTTTGGCAGCGATACTAGGGATGAAAAGGAGGAAGCAAACACAGAAGAGGCAGTAATTAGCTTAGAGCTAAATGAGCAAGACTCAATTGTGGCTGCCCTTTCAGACGTTGATGCGCCAGAAAAAGGTGTTACTGATTCTCCAGATGGACCCCAAGAAAATGAAGAGCTTTCAAACAAGCTCGACAACTTTTTTGGTAGTGAAGGCGATGAGAAGGAGGAAGAAAACACAGAAGAGGCAGTAATTAGCTTAGAGCTAAATGAGCAAGACTCAGTTATGGCTGCCCTTTCAGGTTTTGATGCACCAGAAAAAGAGGTTGCTGATTCTCTAGATGGACCCCAGGAAGATGAAGAGCTTTCAAACAAGCTCGACAACTTCTTTGGCAGTGATGGTGATGAGAAAGAAGGAGCTAGTTTTCCTGAGGCTGAAATAAATTTAGAATTAAGCGAGCAAGATTCGGTAGTGGCAGCCTTAGCTGACGTTGATGCACCGCAGGATCCGCTTGGAAAGGAAGAGCCAGACAAAGATCTGGAGCAGCATCTAGATAATTTTTTTACTCTGCCTGGGGAGCAGCACCCGTCAGGGAACGAGCAAGATGATGTTACCGATCAGGCGCTAGATATCTTAAACAGCTCTGAGAATGGCTTGCTGTCTGACGAACAGTCAGATTTTTTATCAGAAGAAATCGCTTTAGGTGAAGTAGAGATTCCCGAGGAAATGAACACAGCATTTGATCATGCCTCGGATTCAGACATACAACAACTTGTTGACAGCTTCCTCGATGACAAAAAAGATACATCAATAGATCCGGGACACCAACTTGCCCCTGTATTGTCCGTAATAGAAGAAACTTCCAGCGCTGTCAGTCAAGCCAAAGACACCGTTTTTTCCGTTTTGGATGAAGGCAGCACCAGTATTATCACTGTCACTAAAGAAGAAACTGAGCCTGCAGTTATATTGGCAGCAGAGACCGGCACTGCTTTCGTCGTGCAGGGTGCCGACAGTGGAAGCGTCGATCTCAAGGGAGATGTGCCAATTACCTTAGCAAGTGAGCAGTCGGAAGAAGTTTTATTTACTCCCATGCAGGATCTTGAGTCAGTTCAAGATGACGAGAGTAACCTATGGCTCAATGAGCCTACTTTCGAAGATGAGTTGAGTAAACTAGATGTGCAGGAATATATCCTTGGCGGTAAAGACATAGAGGATATACAAGAGGAAGGGCTTACGGAAACTGCAGATCCGAACTTAGAAGAAGAAATCCCAAGCGCGCCTGTGTTTTCTGCAGAAACCATCATTTCTGAGCTTGGTCCGGTATTACCTCAGCTGTTGCATAACCGAGGGGAAGCATGGCTCGCATCGTGTAAGGAACAAATCAGCACGCTGCTTGCTCACAAAGCCGAACTAAACCAAACTCAGCAAATTGCAGCACAGATGTTGGAGACCATCACAACTAGTCTGTATGCATCATCCTGTAGTCCGCATGCGCTCACTGAAAAACTGCTTGCTGAGCTCTACCAAATGCTTATGAAACCCTTAAACGAGTTTCCGGTCTCTCTAGTTGCTCTCTATGCCGAATGGACGCAAGCGACCATGGCACAACTTGTACAATTGCAGAAGAACGAGAGATAACTGTACAAAACACTGCCCATCTAAAAAAGGGGACTGGATGATATACTTCCAGTCCCCTTCTCTTTTTTTGTACGAACAAGCTAGGCTCAATATTTTCAGGCTCGCGGGTCAAAGGCCTGTCGTAGTGCATCGCCAATAAAAATTAAGACCACCAAGGTGCCTACCAAAACAACAAAGGTGGAAAGAGATAACCACCAAGCATCTATATTTGCTTTGCCCTGCGCCAAGAGCTCACCCAGACTTGGAGTAGATGGGGGAACGCCCAAGCCAAGAAAATCAAGGCTCGTCAATGCCAGGATGGCTCCGGACATTCTAAAGGGAAGAAAAGTAATGACTGGCGTCATACTGTTGGGCAAAAGATGACGATACATAATAGTCACGTTTCCTACACCAAGTGCTTTCGCCGCCTTTACATAATCCTGGTTACGACCCCTCAAAAACTCTGCCCGCACATAATCTGATAGCCCCATCCAACCAAAAAGAGAGAGAAGAATCAGCAAGAGGAGCATGCTGGGTTTAAAGATAGAGGCAAAGATAATAAGCAGATACAATTCCGGCATAGCGCCCCATATCTCGATAAAACGCTGGAAGATAAGATCGGTTCTCCCTCCAAAATACCCTTGCACTGCCCCAGCTAAGATGCCAAGAATAGTGCCAATAAAGGTGAGTGACAAACCAAACAGGATGCTGAGGCGAAATCCATATATTAAGCGGGCAAGCACATCCCTGCCACGATCGTCCGTACCCAGATAGTTTTCCCTTGTGGGAGGCGAAGGAACAGGTTGGTTGAGGTGGTAATTAATTGAGTTGTAACTATGTGGATTAAGAGGAAAAAGAACAAAATTCCCATTAGTTTTTAGCCGATTTAAAATCAGTGGGTCTCGATAATCAGCCTCGGTTTCAAAATCTCCGCCAAATACCGTTTCGTTATAAGTATGCATGAGTGGAAAATACCATGCTCCCTGGTAACGAATGAACAGTGGCTTATCATTGCTAATCACCTCAGCAAAGAGGCTTAACAAGAAAAAGATGAGAAAGATGATAAGCGAATAATAGCCCCGCTTATTGGCGGTAAAACTTATCCAGCGCCGGCGCGAGAGAGAAGGGCTGCCTTGAGAAGAATTCTTCATCTCATTTATTCTCATCAAAACTGATGCGCGGATCGACCAGTACATAAGAAAGATCTGAAAGAAGGCGCGAGACGAGACCAAGCAGGGTGAAAAAGTAGAGAGTACCTAACACGACCGGATAGTCCCGGTTTAGGACAGAATTGTAGGCAAGAAGCCCCATGCCATCCAAAGAAAAGATCGTTTCTATGAGCAGGCTGCCCGTGAAAAATGCGGTAATAAAGCTACCGGGGAACCCGGTAATAATAGGTATTATCGCATTGCGAAAAACATGTTTATACAAGACTTGGTTTTCACTGAGGCCTTTAGCGCGGGCCGTGAGGACATACTGCTTACGAATTTCTTCTAAGAAAGAATTTTTTGTCAGCAAGGTCATAACTGCCAAGCTGCCTACTGTTGAGGAAATGACCGGTAAAATCATATGCCAGAGGTAATCGAGTGCCTTCTGGACTAAACCCATTTCCTGCCAGTTATCGGAAACAATACCCCGCAGGGGAAAGACACTCCAAAAACTGCCGCCACCGAAAAGAACAATAAGGGCAATTCCTAAAACAAAGCCGGGAATGGCATAGCCAATAAGCAAGATAGAGCTTGTCATCACATCAAAGCTTGATCCGTCCCGGACTGCCTTGGCAATCCCCAGAGGGATGCAAACAGAGTACACAATGAAAAAGCTCCATAAACCAAGCGACATGGAAACCGGCATTTTAGAGATAACTAGCTCAACTACCCCCATATGGTGGTAATATGACTCACCAAAATCAAAGGTCAAATATTGACGCATCATGGTAAAAAAGCGTTTTACAGGTGGCTGTTCAAATCCGTAAAGTGTCCTTAGTTGGGCTACCCGTTCCTCATCAAGCCCCTGTTTTCCCTGATAAAGCCCTCCGCCACCTGCCTCACCCTTTGCACCATAACCACTGATCTGGGCCATCATTTGCTCTACCGGGCCTCCTGGCACAAACTGAGTGACGGTAAAGGTGATGAGCATGATGCCAAATATAGTTGGAATCATGAAAAAGAGGCGTTTTATTATATATAAAAACATGGGCTAATTAAGTGCCACAAGCGCTCTGTTTATCTAATGCGGATACCGCCAATGCGGTCATTATTCGTATGCCCCTGCCGCTGCTGTGATGCCGGACCTTCCTGACCTTTCTCCTCCTGCAGTCTTTCTGCCGCAAGAAAACGTGGAGAACGGACTGGCCGGGGCGGCGGCTGTATGATGGGCGGCGCATTATTCTCTGGCTGAAAACGTTGAGAAGGTGTCTGGGTTCTATTCTCTTCCAGATTTACCTGGTGCCGGGGAGAAACCTCTGAGAGAATCGATGAATTCTCAGCAACCGGCCTTTTTAAAAAGGCAAAGAGGCCATCTTGCAATAAAGAGACATTCACAAGTTCCCAGCCCTGTCGTCCAAGTTGATTCAGGTTTTCTTCCATTTCTTCATCATCCACATAACGATCCCTTAATAGCCCATCCTTCGTGAACTCAAAGAGCATTGTTTTATATTCCCACAGCATTTTCTTTATTCTCCTCTCAAAATAACAACAAAATTTCGTATAATTCGTTAGTTAGCGCACCAGTTGACCGCCCTTAAAATCCCCGGTCACATGACGACCATCTGGATAGACGATTTCGCCTTCTCCTTCTTTTTTCCCACGATTAAAACTGCCCTTATAAAGCGTGCCGTCCGTCTCAGTCAAAACGCCGGTTCCTTGTGGCTGGTCATGGGCAAATTCACCTTTGTACACGCTGCCGTCTGCATAACGCAACAACCCTTCGCCTGAAAACACACCTTTTTCAAACTCCCCATCATAGCGGCTACCATCCTGGAACATGTACACGCCATGGCCTTCAAAAAGGCCCTCTTCAAAATGGCCTTGATAAAAAGATGAATTCGGATAAGTCATCTTTCCCTGCCCTTCCTGCTTATTATTGGCAAATTCACCTTTATATATTCTTCCATCCGCGTAGATATACTCCCCATGGCCTTGCTTACGTCCCTTGCGAAACTCACCCTTATACTGATCGCCATTGGGAGCGGTCCAATCACCCTTACCATCCATAAGTCCGTCTTTAAAATTACCGCGGTAGGAACTGCCATCGCCGAAGGTGTTAAAGGCCTCTCCACTGAAAGATTTTTTCGCCTGTTTATCCTTATATAATATGCCATGCAGAGTATAGAGTCGCCCTTTGCCGGCATTGTTCAGATGGCCTGTCCTCTCATCTTCTTGCGCACGGACGGGCAAAGTCGAAGGAGATTGTTCTTTCGCAGCTTTATCAAGATTATCATTAGTATTATTCTGGGGCTGTAATTTTGTATTAGAGCCTACCAGGTTATTATCTTCTTCTAGGCCCCTAGCATCTTGCTGTTTTTTTTCTTTTTTGGATGAATCATCGGCATCTTTACTGAATAAACGAGTGAAAAGCCCTCTTCCCTTTTTATTTTCATTTTTCTTTTCACCTGCTTCGCTACCGACTTTTTCACTTTGAGTTGATTTGATGTCTGAAGGTTTAAGCTCTCCTTCGCCCTGCTGTTTCCCTTGGAGCCACTCTCCATCATAGCGGCTGCCATCGGCGTAATGTATAGTACCCTTGCCGCTGGGCAGGCCCGCGACAAAGCCGCCCTCATATTTTCTGCCATCGGGCCAGACCTCGTTCCCTTTCCCCTCTAAAAGGCCGTTTTGAAAAGTCCCTGTCTGCACAGAACCATCAAAACTCTGCAACACGCCTTGCCCTTGTGGCTTTCCATTCACAAATGCACCCTCATAACTGGAACCATCTAGAAAACGACGGAGCCCTCGTCCTTCCATTCGGCCATTCACAAAATCCCCTTCATAGCTCGATCCATCGGTAAAGTGCATCTTTCCCTTTCCGTCAATCACATTGGCACGAAATTCGCCAACATATTCGCGACCATCTTTGTAAAAAAGAGCTCCCTTTCCATGTAACTCCCCAGCAAGAAAATCACCGCGGTACTCGGTGCCATCGGGAAAAAGCAAGACACCTTTGCCGCGCGGCACCCCCTGCACAAAGCTGCCACTGTAGGATTTGCCATCTGCATGAACAAAGACCCCATATCCATTGGGTTTGCCATCCGAAAACTGGCCGTCATATGAACTGCCATCTGTCTCTTTCAGGTTTCCCTTGCCCGAAAACTTCCCTGCACGAAAGCTACCGGTGTACACGCTGCCGTCTTTGCTGACAAAAACACCAGTACCATTTGTGCAATCACCCTCACGGCAGGCCGCCAGTCCTCTTCCTTGCACGGCAAGGAGCAAGAAAACTGTACATAAAAGAAAATGTAGTCTCACCAGAATTATCCTTTCAGTTTGAAGTTGATAGACACCGAATTTCATCAGCAATAAGGGCAAGCCCTTTATCAACCTCATTATCATCTTGCGAATAGGTTAAACGAAGACATTTACGTGTGTGTTGCCAAGGCGATGACAACCGCAGAAAAAAATGCTCGCCAGGCACTACGACCACGCCTCTTTCTTTTAAACGCATATACAACTCTCGGCTGGCAATGGGAAGGTCAGGCAGCCAAAGCCAGAAAAATATTGCCCTTCGGGGACATGAACCTTATAACGCAAACCTCGAAAATGGGTGCGAAGTGCGGCTAAGGCCTTCTCCATTTTCCTTTTATAAAAAAGCTGAATGATCTCTTGACTAAGACGTATGACTTCTCCGGAAGAAATT
>RRZU010367314.1_pt1 | contig 51127 bp, 48 predicted proteins | sample 2165561 | NCBI WGS metagenome assembly RRZU01 (sample SAMN10456909, study PRJNA506462) | wastewater metagenome | isolation source: wastewater sludge | place: USA: Moscow, Idaho | reverse complement strand
GCGCCCGCGCTGGCCGACGGCACCCCGGTGCGGATCACCGGCACCGTCTCGAACGTGGACCGCACCGTCGGCACCATGCTCGGCAACGCGGTCACCAAGGCCACCGTCGGCGAGGGGCTTCCCGAGGACACGATCGACGTGACCCTGGTGGGCACCGGTGGCCAGAGCTTCGGCGCGTTCCTGCCCCGTGGGGTCACCCTGCGGCTCATCGGCGACACCAACGACTACTTCGGCAAGGGGCTGTCGGGCGGACGCCTGATCGTGCGTCCCGACGAGGCGTCCCGGTTCGTTCCGGCCGAACAGATCATCGCCGGCAACGTGATCGGCTACGGGGCCACCTCCGGGGAGCTGTTCATCCGCGGACAGGTCGGGGAGCGGTTCTGTGTGCGCAACTCCGGGGCGTCGGCGGTCGTCGAGGGGGTGGGCGACCACGCGCTGGAGTACATGACGGGCGGGGAGGCCCTCATTCTGGGGCCGACCGGACGCAACGTCGCCGCTGGCATGTCGGGTGGGTTGGCGTGGATCCTCGACGTGGACCGCAATCGCCTCAACACCGAGCTGGTCGATGCGGCCGAACTCACCGATTCCGACATCGACCGGATCGCGACGCTGCTGCGTAAGCACGTCGAGTCGACCGGATCGACCATCGCGCAGGGACTGCTGGACGCTGGTCAGCAGGCCTGGCAGGAGCGGTTCACCAAGGTGCTGCCGCGTGACTACGCGCGCGTCATCGCCGCCCGCGATCAGGCTGCGATCGACGGGCTCGACGAACACGACACGACTCAGAAGATGATGGAGGCCGCTCATGGCTGATCCGAAGGGCTTCATCAAGGTCCCCCGTGAGGTCGCCGGTCGGCGACCCGTCGCCGACCGGGCCGCCGACTGGGACGAGGTGTACCCCGGTTCCCCGGGGCGTGCGGTATTGCCGATCATCCGGCAACAGGCCTCCCGCTGCATGGACTGCGGCATCCCGTTCTGTCATCAGGGCTGCCCGCTGGGGAACCTGATCCCCGAGTGGAACGACCTCATCTACCGCGATCTGTGGCGTTCGGCCACCGACCGCCTGCACGCCACCAACAACTTCCCCGAGTTCACGGGCCGGCTCTGCCCGGCCCCGTGTGAGACGGCGTGCGTGGTGGGCATCAACCGCGAGCCGGTCACGATCAAGAACGTCGAGGTGGCGATCGCCGACAAGGCCTGGGACGACCGCCGGGTCGTTCCGGTCGTGCCGGAATGGCACACCAACAAGACGGTTGCCGTCGTCGGGTCGGGTCCCTCCGGGCTGGCGGCTGCCCAGCAGCTCACCCGCGCCGGGCACACGGTCGTGGTGTACGAGCGGGCGGACGACATCGGCGGGCTGCTGCGGTTCGGCATCCCCGAGTTCAAGATGGAGAAGAAGGTCCTGAACCGGCGCCTCAAGCAGATGCGCCAGGAAGGAACCGTGTTCAAGCCGCGCACCACCATCGGCGTCGACATCACCGGCGCCGAACTGCGCGACCGGTTCGATGCGGTCGTGCTGGCCATCGGCTCGACCGTGCCCCGCGACCTCCCGGTTCCCGGGCGCGAACTGGCCGGCATCCATCAGGCGATGGAGTTCCTGCCACAGGCCAACCGCGTCGCCGTCGGACAGTCCGTCGAGGATCAGATCCTCGCCACCGGCAAGCACGTCGTCGTCATCGGCGGCGGCGACACGGGTTCGGACTGCATCGGCACCTCGTTGCGTCAGGGAGCCGCGTCGATCACCCAGTTGGAGATCATGCCGGCCCCGCCGCAGGATCGACCCGCCGGGCAGCCCTGGCCGACGTATCCGATGCTATTCCGGGTCAGCACCAGCCACGAAGAGGGCGAGGTCGATCGCGAGTTCGCCGTCTCGACGACGGAGTTCGTCGGCGTCGACGGTCAGGTGAAGGAACTGCACCTGACCGAGGTCACGTTCGTCGAGGGCAAGCTCACGCCGGTGCCGGGCACCGAACGGGTGATCCCCGCCGACCTGGTCCTGCTCGCCATGGGCTTCGTGGGACCGCAGCCCGACGGCGTGGTCGCCGAACTCGGGGTGGACCTCGATGCCCGCGGGAACATCGCCCGTGACGCGGACTTCCAGACCTCGGTTCCGGGGGTGTTCGTCGCCGGCGATGCGGGGCGGGGCCAGTCCCTGATCGTCTGGGCCATCGCCGAGGGCCGCAGCGCCGCCAACGGCGTGGACGCCTACCTGCAGGGCACCTCCAGCCTGCCCCGGCCGATCGCGCCCACCGACCGGCCGCTGGTGGTGTAGCACCGCCTCGGCGGATCTCCTGGCGAGCGGTCCTCGTCAGGAGATCCGCTGTGCGCCGCCCGGTGGCGGCGTCCCGGTCAACCCGCGGCGGCTGGGGCTATCGTGGCGGCCGTCGCACGTTCAGGAGGCCACCCATGACCAGATATGCCGTGCTGCTGCGCGGGATCAATGTCGGCGGGCACAAGAAGGTGCCGATGGCGCGGCTGCGTGACGTCGTCGCCGCTTCGGGACTCGCCCACCCCACCACGCTGCTGGCCTCCGGCAACCTGCTGGTCAGCAGCGACCTGGACGGCGCGGCCGTTCGGGCTGTCGCCGAGAAGGCGATCCACGAGGCGTTCGGCTTCCCCGTCGACACGGTCGTCCTCACCCAGGAGGCCTTGGCCGAGGTCGTCTCCGGGCATCCGTTCCCCGATCCGGCGCAGACGGCGATCGCCTTCTGTGCCGCACCGATCGGCCCGGAGGCGCGAGCGCGGCTGATCGCCTTGGCCACCCCCGCGGAAGAGGTGGTGTTCTCCGGGCAGGTCGCCTATCTGCGCTTCGGCGAGGGGCAGGGGACCTCGAAGCTGGCCGCCGGGATCCCGCGCGCCCTGGCCCCGCTGGTGACCACGGTGCGCAACCTGGCCACCTCCGCGAAGCTCGCGCGCGCCTGAGCCGCCGAGGTCAGGACGACCGCGTCATCCTGAGCAGCGTCGACTTCCCGAACAGGCTCTCCACCAGGTCCACCGCCAGGGTGGAGGTGGCATTGCGGACATCGAGGGCCGGGTTGATCTCCACCACGTCCAGGGAGCCGAGGCGCCCCGTGTCGGCGACCATCTCCATGCACAGTTGCGCTTCACGGTAGGTCGGCCCTCCGACCACCGGGGTGCCGACCCCGGGGGCCACCTCGGGATCGACGAAATCGACGTCCAGCGACAGGTGCAGGTGGGTGTCGTCGTCCAGATCGGCCAGGGCTCGCCGCAGCGCCTCGCGCATGCCGACCTCGTCGATGAAGCGCATGTCGTAGACGGCGACCCCCTGCTCGACGAGGAAGCTCTTCTCCCCGGCGTCCACGCTGCGCAGCCCCACCTGGTGGATCTGTGCCGCGGTGAGGGCGGGGGTCTGACCGGACAAGGCCGTGAGCTCTGCGGGCCCCTGTCCGAGCAGGCAGGCCACGGGCATGCCGTGGAGGTTGCCCGAGGGGGTCATCTGGGCGGTGTTGATGTCGGCGTGGGCGTCCACCCAGATCACCAGCAGCTTCGTGCCGCGGGCGCGGCAATGGGCGGCCACCGCCGAGATCGACCCCACCGCGAGGCTGTGGTCGCCGCCGAGCAGGATCGGCAGCCGCTCTCGGGCCAGGGCGTCGGCCACGGCGTCGCGCACCGTCGTGTTCCAGGCGGTGACCTCGGGCAGGTGACGGTACCCCTTCACCGGGGCCTGGCGGGGATTGGGCGGGCCGACCAGGTCGCCGGCATCCTCGACGTCGTGGCCCAGCGCGGTCAGTGCGGTGCCGAGGCCTGCGATCCGCAGGCCACCGGGCCCGAGTCGGCAGCCGGGGACGCTGGCCCCGACGTCGGTGGGGGCGCCGATGAGAGACAGCTTCATGGGGGTGCTCCAAGTGGTCGAGGACGATGGTCGCTAGGCAGTCTTCGCCGCCGGCGACGGGAAGGCAACCAGGCGCCCCGACGCATGGGGCGGACGGTCCGGGAATGTCGTGTTCACCGGCTAGGGTGGGGCCCCTGGGAGGTTGAACCACACTTATGGGCGACGAATTCGTTCACCTGCACTGCCACTCGGAGTTCTCGATGTTGGACGGTGCCGCACGTCTCAAAGACCTGGTCAAGAGCTGTGAGCAGATGGGCATGCGTGCCCTGGCGATCACCGACCACGGCAACCTGTTCGGCGCGCACGAGTGGTACGCGACCGCGAAGGGGAGCTCGGTCAAGCCGATCATCGGGCTGGAGTCGTACCTGACGCCGAAGACGCACCGCAGCGAACGCAAGCGCGTGCAGTTCGGTGACGGCACCGGCGATGACGTCGCCTCCAAGGGCGCCTACACGCACATGACGATGTGGGCGTCCAACAAGGAGGGGATGCACAACCTGTTCCGGTTGAGTTCCCTGTCGTCGCTGGAAGGCTTCTTCTACAAGCCGCGCGCCGACCGCGAACTGCTCAACCGGTACGCTCCCGGGCTGATCGCCACGACCGGCTGCCCCTCGGGCGAGGTACAGACCTACCTGCGGCTGGGGCAGTACGACCAGGCCGTGGAGTCGGCAGCCGAGTTCCGTGACATCTTCGGCAAGGGCAACTTCTACGTCGAGTTGATGGACCACGGCCTCGACATCGAGACCCGCGTCCGCGCGGATCTGCTGCGGCTGGCCAAACAGCTCGATCTGCCCCTGGTCGCCACGAACGACCTGCATTACGTCCATGCCGAGGACGCCGACGACCACGACACGTTGCTGTGCGTGAGCGCGGGCTCCAACAAAGACACTCCCGGCCGCTTCAAGTTCGACGGTTCCGGCTACTACCTCAAGAGTCCCGCGGAGATGCGGCTGCTGTTCAGTAACCTGCCCGAGGCCTGCGACAACACGTTGGCGATCGCCGAGCGCTGCAGCACCGACTTCGACGAGGGCACCGGCATCTACATGCCCGCCTTCCCCGTTCCCGAGGGAGAGACCGAGGAGTCCTGGTTCGTCAAGGAGGTCGACCGCGGCCTGCACGAGCGCTTCCCCGACGGCGTGCCGGAGTACGCGCTCAGCCAGGCCAAGTACGAAGAGGGCATCATCATCGGCAAGGGGTACCCCGGGTACTTCCTGGTCGTGGCCGACTACATCCGCTGGGCCAAAGAGAACGGCATCCGGGTGGGGCCCGGACGCGGCTCCGGCGCCGGTTCGATGTGCGCCTTCGCCATGCGGATCACCGACCTGGACCCGCATCCGCACGGGCTGATCTTCGAGCGCTTCCTCAACCCCGAACGCCCCTCGATGCCCGACTTCGACGTCGACTTCGACGAGCGTCGTCGCGGCGAGGTGATCAAGTACGTCACCGAGAAGTACGGCGACGACAAGGTCTGCCAGATCGTCACCTACGGCACCATCAAGGCCAAGCAGGCGATCAAGGACTCGGGCCGCGTCCTGGGGAAGCCGTACGCGCTGGGGGAGCAGATCACCAAGGTCTACACACCACCGGTGCAGGGCAAGGACGTCGCTATCGCCGACGTGTTCAACCCCGAGCACGACCGCTACGGCGAGGGCACCGAGTTCCGCGAACTGTACGAGTCCGAGCCGGAGGTCCGCGAGGTCGTCGACACCGCACGCGGCATCGAGGGGCTCAAGCGGCAGTGGGGCGTCCACGCGGCGGGCGTCATCATGTCCAGCCGCAACCTGATGGACGTCATTCCCGTCATGAAGCGGGAGCAAGACGGCCAGATCATCACCCAGTTCGACTACCCGACCTGCGAGACGCTGGGCCTGGTCAAGATGGACTTCCTGGGCCTGCGGAACCTGACGATCCTCGACGACGCGGTGCGCAACGTGAAGATCAACGCCGACGTCGACCTCGACCTGGACGCACTGGCCCGGACCCCGGACGATCCGGACACCTACGATCTGCTGACCCGCGGCGACACCCTGGGCGTGTTCCAGTTCGATGGTTCCGGCTACCGGGCGCTGTGCCGCCTGATGCGCCCGGACAAGTTCGCCGACATCACCGCGCTGGGCGCGCTCTACCGGCCGGGTCCGATGGGGACCAACACCCACGTGAACTACGCGATGCGCAAGAACGGGCAGCAGCCCGTCACGCACATCCACCCCGAGTTGAGCGGCCCCCTGGACAAGCTGCTGGGGGAGACCTACGGCCTGCTGGTGTACCAGGAGCAGGTCATGCAGATCGCTCAGGAACTGGCGGGCTACAGCCTGGGTGCCGCCGACCTGCTGCGGCGTGCCATGGGCAAGAAGAAGAAGTCGGTCCTGGACGCCGAGTTCGCCAACTTCGAGCCGGGCATGAAGGCCAACGGCTACTCCTCCGAGGCGATCGCGGCCCTGTGGGAGACGATGGTCCCCTTCTCGGCCTACGGTTTCAACAAGTCACACGCGGCCGCCTACGGGGTGGTGTCGTATTGGACGGCCTATCTCAAGGCGCACTACCCGGCCGAGTACATGGCCGCCCTGCTGGAGTCCGTGCGTGACGACAAGGACAAGTCGGCGATCTACCTGGCCGAGTGCCGCCGCATGGGGATCCACGTGCTGCCGCCGGACGTCAACGAGTCTCAGGGGCGGTTCACGCCTGTCGGCTCCGACATCCGCTTTGGCCTGGGCGCCATCCGCAACGTCGGCAACAACGTCGTCGCGGGCATCGTCGAGGCCCGCCAGGAGCACGGCCGCGCCAAGGACTTCAACGGTTTCCTGGATCAGGTGCCCGCGGTGGTGTGCAACAAGCGCGTCATCGAGTCGCTGATCAAGGCGGGCGCGTTCGACTCGATGGGGCACACCCGTCGCGGCCTGATGGAGGTCTTCGAGCAGAAGGTGGACGAGGTCGTCGACCTCAAACGCAATCAGGCCAACGGCCAAGACGACCTGTTCGGCGAGTTCTTCGGTGACGACGACTCGGGGGCGGGCGCGCTCGCGGCGTCCCCGGTTCCCGAACTGCCGGAGTGGGAGAAGATGACCCGCCTGGCCTTCGAACGAGAGATGCTGGGGCTCTACGTCAGCGATCATCCCCTCCAGGGGCTCGAGCACGTCCTCGCAGCGAACCGCGACGTCAGCATCGCCCATCTGGGTGCCGAGGACGGCCCCAAGGAGGGCACGGTCACGATCTGCGGCATGATCACCGGCATCCAGCGCAAGCAGACCAAGGACGGCAAGATCTGGGCCATCCTCACGGTCGAGGATCTGGAGGCAGCCATCGAGGTGATGGTGTTCAACAAGGCCTACTCGCCGGTGGCGATGTCGCTGGGCACCGACGTGGTCGTCCGGATTCGTGGCCGCCTGCGTGAGCGGGATGAATCCGTCGAGCTGACTGCGTCCGACGTGTCCTTCCCCGACGTCACCACCGCGCAGGCCGGTCCCGTCACCATCTCGTTGCCCACGACACGGTGCACTCCCGAGGTCGTCGAGCAGCTCAAGTTCACGTTGCGGCAGCATCCCGGCTCCCAGGAGGTGCGGCTCCGGCTGGTCAGTCCGCAGCGCGCCACCGTGTGGCGGCTCGATGACCGGCTGCGGGTGCAGCATTCCGGATCGTTGGTCGCCGACCTGAAGGCGTTATTGGGCCCCTCCAGTGTCAGCGCCTAGCATGCAGTCCATGCGCTTCACCACCGCTGCTCTGCGGACCGGCACCATGGCGATCCTCGCCGCGCTGGTCGGGGTGGTGTGCGCCTTGGTGTGGGCGAACCTGGCCGTGCTGCCGAGCTATGTGGTGCAGGCCGATGGTCACGCCCTGATCGGCGACGACAGCCTGGCTGAGGCGTTCTCGGCCAACTTCTGGTTCTCCGTGCTGGCCGTGCTGGGTGGCGTGGCGATCGGGATCGCATGCTGGATCATGCTGCGGCAACTCGGCTGGCCGGTCGCGCTCATCACCGCCGGATTGAGTCTGCTCGCGGGCGGTACCTGCTGGGTGGTCGGCGAGTTGATCGGGCCCGGCCAGTTCGAGCAGCGCATGGCCGCGGCTCAGCCGGGGGAGTCGGTCAGGATGGCGCTGGAACTCACGACGCCCTCGGCCCTGGCGCTGTGGGTGTTCGCGGCCATCGCCGTTCCCCTGTTCGCGGCCTCGCTCGGCCCGGACCTCTCCCCGGGTGAGGAGCCGCAGCAGCGCCGTCGGCCCCGGGATGAGCCGGACGCCCTGAGCGACGATGCCTTCGCTCCGACCTCCTCGCTCGAGGGCTGAGGCTGCCGCCTGCGTTCAGGCGTGCGCGATGTCGGCGAACTGCGCGCCCGTGGCGCGTGCGAGGTCCTGAGGGGCGATCCCGAGTTGCAGGCCGCGCTTGCCGCCGGAGACGTACATGGTGGACCAGGTCTGTGCCGAAGCGTCGATCACCGTCGGCAGCGGGGTCCGCTGACCGAGCGGGGACACCCCACCCAGGACGTAGCCGGAACTACGCTCGGCCAGCTTCGGGTCGGCCATCTCGGCCTTCTTGGCACCCAGGGCCGCCGCGGTCTTCTTCAGGTCGAGCCGGCCCGAGACCGGGACGACGCCGACGGCGAGCTGGTGGGGGCCGATGGACACGATGAGCGTCTTGTAGAGCCGTGCGGGGTCGATGCCGGTCTCGCGGGCCGCCTCGGCACCGAAGTCGTGACTGTCGCCGTGGTGGGTGTACTCGACCGGCTCGAAAGCGATCCCGGCGGCGAGGAGCGCCTGCAGCGCCGGGGTCCCCGCGGGGTGCTTCTTCTTGGCCATGCGATTCCTTCCGTCGGGGGTGGTCACCGGAACGCGGCGACCACCTGGATGAGGATCGGCGCCACTACCAAGGCGGGCAGCAGGTCACCGACCGGGATGTCCTTGATCTTGAGCAGCCGGATGCCCAGGGCGATCAGGATGACGCCGCCGGTGGCGCTCAAGACGTCGATCTGAGCCAGGCTGAACAGGTCACCCAGCCAGAACGCGGCGAGCGTCAGCCCGCCCTGGACGATGCCGACGGCCAGCGCCGAGAACAGCACTCCCCAGCCGAGCGAGCTGGCGAAGGCGATCGCAGCGAACCCGTCCAGGACCGCCTTGACCAGTAGCTGATCGGCGCCGTGTCCCATCCCGTCCGACAGCGAGCCGAGGATGGTGAGCGGACCGATGCAGAACAGCAGGGTCGGCGTCACCACTGCCGAGACGAACGTTCCGGCCTCCCCGGCGCCGGCGAACCGGGTACGCAGCCGCTCCGCGCCGGACTCGAGCCGCTCTTCCAGGCGCAGCCCAGACCCGATCAGGGCGCCGATCAGGAGCGAGCCGAGCACGATGAGCGTCGGGGCACCGCTGCCGACGGCATCGCTCATCGCGGTGGAGGAGAGCGTCAAGGCGGAGCTGATCCCCAGTACGACCGTGATGAGCCCCAAGGCGTCGGTGACGGTGTCGCGGGTACGTGGGGGGATCCGGTCACCGAGGAGCAATCCTAGGCCGGCTCCTGCGGCGACGGTGACCACGTTCGCGACCGTGCCGAGTCCGATGAACATGACGCCCATACAATCACCCTTGTGAAGCTGCGCGTGATCGACGTCCGAGGAACAAACCCCGACTACCGCACCGTGGTGCCGCGGGGAGCGTTCGACGTGGAGCATGCCCTGGCTACCGTGAAGCCCATCTGCGACGCGGTCGCGCAGCGGGGCGCCGATGCGCTGGCCGAGTTCGCGGAGCGGTTCGACGGCGTCGTCCCTGACCAGTTCAGGGTTCCGGTCGAGCACCTGGCGCGGTGTGCGGCCGAACTCGACCCGCAGGTGCGGGCCGCGTTCGAGGAGTCGATCCGTCGCCGTCGCGCCGTCGCGAACAGCGAGGGGACCCCCGGTGTGGTGAGCGTGGACGTGGCCGAGGGGGCGGTCATCGAGACGAAGACGTCCCCGGTGCGGCGCGTCGGGCTGTACGTGCCGGGCGGGTTGGCGCCGCTGTCGTCCAGCGTGCTGATGAACGTGGTGCCCGCTCAGGTGGCCGGGGTGGAGAGCCTGGCGGTGGCGACCCCGCCGAACGCCGCTTTCGGTGGCTGGCCGCACCCCTCGATCCTCGGGTTGTGTCACCTGCTGGGGGTCACGGAGGTGTACGCGGTGGGCGGCGCTCAGGCCATCGCGATGTTCGCCTACGGGGTGCCCGGGCTGTGCGAGGCCGTCGACCTGGTCACCGGGCCGGGCAACATCTACGTCGTGGCCGCCAAGCGGCTGCTGCGCGGCGTCGTCGGCATCGACGCCGAGGCCGGTCCCACGGAGATCGCCGTCTTGGCAGATGAGCAGGCCGACCCGGCCTTCGTGGCCGCCGATCTGATCAGCCAGGCCGAGCACGATCCCATGGCAGGGTCGGTGCTCGTGACCGATTCGCCCGCACTCGCCGCACGGGTCAACGACCTGCTGGCCGGACAGGTCGCCGTGCTCGATCACACCGACCGCATCGAGACGGCGCTGACCGGGCCGCAGTCGGCGATCGTGCTGGTCGACGACATCGAGCAGGGACTCAAGGTCGTGGACGCCTACGGGGCCGAGCACCTGGAGGTGCAGACCCGCGAGGCCCGCGCCGTCGCGCACCGCGTCAAGAATGCAGGGGCGATCTTCATCGGACCGTGGGCTCCCGTGCCGCTGGGGGACTACTCGGCCGGTTCGACGCACGTCCTGCCCACGGCCGGGGCGGCCCGCTACAGCTCCGGGCTGACCGTGCGGAGTTTTTGCCGCACCGTGCACCTGATCGACTACGACGAAGCGGCCCTGCGTGAGGTCGGGCCGACCGTGGTGACCTTCGCGGGCGAAGAGGGCCTGCCCGGCCACGCCGCCGCCATCACGATCCGTACCGCGCGCGAACAGGGGGACCGCTGGTGAAGCCCCAACCCACCCTGGCGGACCTGCCGCTGCGGCCCGAACTCGTGGGCGAGGAGCCCTACGGGGCGCCGCAGCTCGACGTGCCCGTGTGCCTCAACGTCAACGAGAATCCCTACCCGCCTTCGGGTGCGATGCTCGCTGACATGGCCCAGGCGATCTCCTCGGGGGTCTACCACCGCTACCCGGATCGGGAGTTCACCCGGTTGCGCAGCCAGCTCGCCGACTACCTCGGCCACGGCCTGGGGGTGGCGAACATCTGGGCCGCCAACGGCTCGAACGAGGTGATGACGCACGTGCTGGGCGCCTTCGGTGGCCCGGGTCGCCGCGTCCTGACGTTCACGCCCACCTACTCGATGTACCCCGAGTACGCCCGCAACACCCACACGGAGTACGTCACCGCGCCCCGACGCGAGGACTACAGCTTGGACGCGGCGACGATCCTGCTCGCCATCGAGCGGTTCTCCCCGACGGTCGTGCTCATCACGACGCCGAACAACCCCACCGGTACCTCGACGCCGCTGGCCGTCATCGAGGAGGTGCTGGCAGGAACCGACGCGATCGTGGTGGTCGATGAGGCCTACCAGGAGTTCGCCCGGCACCCGGAACAGACTGCGCTCAGCCTGCTGGCCGAGCACGGCAACCTCGTCGTGAGCCGCACCATGAGCAAGGCGTTCGCGTTCGCCGGGGGACGCCTGGGCTACCTGGCCGCCGCGCCCGCGATCGTCGACGCCTGCCGGATCGTCCGGCTGCCCTACCACCTTTCGGCGCAAACCCAGGCGGTCGCGTCGGTGGCCCTGCGCCACGCCGACGAGATGCTGGCCCGCGTCGACGAGTTGCGCGCCACCCGCGACGAACTGCTGCGCCGGGGTCCCGAGATGGGTTTCGACGTGGTTGACTCGGACGCCAACTTCGTCCTGATCGGACGCTGGGCCGATCGGCACGCCGCCTGGCAGCAGCTGCTCGACCAGGGCGTCCTGGTCCGGGAGACCGGACCCGACGGCTTCCTGCGCGTCAGCGCGGGGACACCACAGGAAATGGCGGCGTTCTACGACGCGCTCGCGCGCGTGGACGCCGCGAGGAAGGGGGAGTGATGGCACGCACCGCGCGCATCGAACGCAGCACCAGCGAGTCCACGATCACCGTCGAGGTGAACCTCGACGGCACGGGCGTCTCCGATATCGCCACCGGCGTCGGCTTCTACGACCACATGCTGACCGCGCTCAGCAGGCACTCCCTGATCGACCTCACCGTCCAGGCCAGCGGCGACGTCCACATCGACGGGCACCACGTCGTGGAGGACACCGCCATCGTGATCGGCCAGGCAGTGCGCGAGGCGCTGGGGGACAAGCGCGGCATCCGCCGGTTCGGCGACGCCCTGGTGCCGCTGGACGAGGCGCTGGCCCGTTGCGTCGTCGACGTCGCCGGGCGTCCGTACGCCGTCTGCCACGGCGAGCCCGAGGCTCAGGTGTACGCCCTGATCGGCGGCTCGGGGGTGCCGTATGCCGGGTCGATGACGTATCACGTGGTCGAGTCCCTCGCGCTGAATGCCGGGTTGTGCGTCCACCTGGATCTGGTGCGCGGCCGCGACCCCCACCACATCGTCGAGGCCCAGTTCAAGGCCCTGGCGCGGGCGCTGCGCATCGCCGTCGAACCCGACCCGCGGATCGCCGACCAGATCCCCTCCACCAAGGGCGCCTTGTGAGCGCGAGCGTCGCGGTGCTCGACTACGGGTCGGGCAACCTGCACTCCGCGACCCGCGCGCTGGCCGCGACGGGCGCGCAGGTCACCTTGACCGCCGACGCCGAGCAGGCCTGGGAAGCCGATGGCCTCGTGGTGCCCGGGGTGGGCGCCTTCGCCGCCTGCATGGCGGGCCTGGAAGCCGTCGGCGGCCCCGCGATCATCCGGCGCCGACTCGACGCTGGGCGTCCCGTGTTGGGCATCTGCGTCGGAGAACAGGTCATGTTCGAGGCGGGCGACGAGCACGGTGTGGTCACCGCGGGTGTGGGCGTCCTGCCCGGACGCGTCGAGCGGCTCCGCGCTGAGCGCCTGCCCCACATGGGCTGGAACACCGTCGCGGCACCACAGGAGTCCCTGTTGTTCGCCGGGGTCGCGGGGGAGCGGTTCTACTTCGTGCACAGCTACGGCGTCCACGAGGCCCACTGGCCAACCGGAGCGCTGCTCACCTGGGCCGAGCACGGCGGGGACCGCTTCGTGGCCGCCGTCGAGGCCGGGCCGCTGAGCGTCACTCAATTCCACCCGGAGAAGTCCGGTCGGGCGGGCGCCCGATTGTTGCGCAACTGGGTGGCTTCCCTGGCCTGAGGGCGGGTCCGCCCGTTTCGCCGACGCCCCGGGCCGCAAGGCGGGGCTCGGGCAGCGCTAGGGTTGCTGCCCGTGACCGAATCCCTGTATCTGCTGCCCGCCGTCGACGTGCAGGGCGGCCAGGCCGTCCAACTCACCCAGGGCGTCGCCGGCTCCGAGAAGACCTTCGGCGATCCGCTCGCCGCCGCCCAGCGGTGGCAGGACGGGGGCGCGCAGTGGCTCCACCTCGTGGACCTAGACGCCGCCTTCGGCCGAGGCTCGAACGCCGACGTCATCGCCGAGATCGTCGGCCAGATGCACCTCAACGTGGAACTCTCCGGCGGGATTCGCGACGACGCTTCCCTGGAGCGGGCGCTGGCCACCGGCTGCCGGCGGGTCAACATCGGCACGGCGGCGCTGGAGAACCCGGCCTGGTGCGAGAAAGTCATCGCCGAGCACGGCGAGAAGATCGGTATCGCCATCGACGTCCGCGGGTCGCGGCTGGCGGCACGCGGCTGGGTTCGTGAAGGCGGCGACTGGGCCGAAGCCATCGACCGGCTCTCCGCCGCAGGCTGCCGCACGTTCGTGGTCACCGACGTCAACTCCGACGGCATGCTGACCGGACCGAACCTGACCCTGCTGCGCGACGTGGCGGCACGGACCGATGCCGAGGTGATCGCCTCGGGCGGCATCTCCTCCCTGGATGATCTGCGGGCGCTGCGCGAACTGGTGCCCCTCGGCGTTACGGGCGCGATCATCGGCACGGCGCTGTACGTGGGGAACTTCACGTTGGCCGATGCACTCGACGTGGCGCAGGGCTGATCGCCTCGAGACACCGCGTGCACCGGTGCGCGATAAGCTGACCGGCGGAGCTATTCGAGATCGAGCGAAGGGAGACCCATGAGCGGACACTCCAAATGGGCCACCACCAAGCACAAGAAGGCCGCGATCGACGCCAAGCGCGGCAAGCTGTTCGCCAACCTGATCAAGAAGATCGAGGTCGCGGCGCGCGTGGGTGGCGGTGACCCCGGCGGGAACCCGACGCTGTACGACGCCATCCAGAAGGCGAAGAAGAACTCGGTTCCGAACGACAACATCGACCGCGCCGTCAAGCGTGGCTCCGGTATCGGCGGCGAGGTCGTCGACTACACGGAGATCATGTACGAGGCCTACGGCGCCGCAGGCGTCGCCCTCTTGATCGAGGTGCTGACCGACAACCGCAACCGGTCGGCCTCCGACGTTAAGGTCGCGATCACCCGCAACGGCGGGACCGTCGCCGACGTCGGCTCGGTCAGCCGGATCTACGACCGCAAGGGCGTGGTCGTGGTGGCCAAGAAGCAGGACGGCAAGCAGGTCAGCGAAGACGACCTGCTGGAGGCGACCCTGGAGGCCGAGCCGGAGGACATCAACGACACCGGCGACACGTTCGAGATCGTCAGCGATCCGGCCCAACTGGTCGAGGTGCGCAAGGCTGTCCAGGCGGCCGGGTTCGACTACGAGTCCGCCGATGTGGAGTTCCGCCCGCAGTACGAGCAGGGCGTGGATTCGCAGGAGGCCGCGGAGAAGCTGTTCAAGCTGATCGACGCGATCGAGGACGTCGAAGACGTGCAGAACTTATACAGCAACGAGGACGTGCCGGACGAAATCCTCGAGGCGCTGGAGGGTGACGCCTAGAATCCGAACAAACGTTCGGAAAGGTGGCTGCATGCGCGTGCTCGGGATCGACCCCGGCCTGACCCGGTGCGGGGTCGGCGTGATCGAAGGCGACCCTGGGCGCGCGCCCACGCTGCTGCTGGCCGACGTGGTGCGGACCCCAGCCGATGCGGAGACGGGCCAGCGGCTCGCCACGTTGGAACGAAGCCTGGTGCAATACCTGGCCGAATACCGGCCCGACGCGATCGCCGTGGAGCGCGTCTTCGCCCGGCGTGACGTCAGCACGATCATCGGGACGGCGCAGGCCTCCGGGGTGGTGCTCCTCGTCGGGACGCGGGCCGGCCTGCAGGTGGCGCAGCACACTCCCAGCGAGGTGAAGGCGGCCATCACCGGCAGCGGCCGAGCCGACAAGGCCCAGGTCGGGCAGATGGTGATGCGCATCCTCAAGCTCGACGCGCCGCCCAAGCCCGCGGACGCCGCCGACGCGGTCGCCTTGGCCGTGTGCCATCTGTGGCGTGCCCCCGCGATCGCGCGCCTTCAGCAGGCGCAGGTGCGCCGCGACCTCGTCCACGCCCAAGCAACGGCGCGCGCCCGCGCCGCGAACAGGAGGAAGCTCGCGTGATCGCCCACCTCACCGGCACCGTCAGCCAGGTCGGCGGCACCTGGGTCGACATCGACCTGGGCGGCTTCGGCGTCCGGGCGCTGGCCACGCCCGCCACCGTCGCCTCCGTCACCGTCGGGAAGGTCGCCACGTTGGCCACCTCGCTGGTGGTGCGCCAGGACTCGCTCACCTTGTTCGGATTCAGCGACCCCGAGGAGCGCGACGCCTTCGAGATGGTGCAGACCGCCTCGGGCATCGGCCCCAAGCTCGCCCAGGCGGTTGTATCGGTGCTTCCCCCGGCCGAACTGCGCAACGCCATTCTCAGCGAGAACCTCGTCGCATTGACCAAGGTTCCCGGTATCGGGCGCAAGGGAGCCCAGAAGATGGTCATCGAACTCAAGGAGAAGGTCAACGCGCTGGGGCCGGTACCCGACCTCGGCGGTGCGGCCAGCGCGCTGCCTGGCCCGGCCGCTTGGCGCGACCAGGTGGCTTCCGGACTGGAATCGCTGGGCTGGTCGGCCAGGGACGCCGCCGCGGCGGTGGAGGGGATCGCACCGCTGCAGGAGCAGAACCCCGCGCTGGGGATCGGTGAGCTCATGCGGGCCGCGCTGCAAAGCCTCGCGCGATGACGCCACGTCACGACGAGGACCCGCTCGACCCGCACGGACACCTGGATGAGCAGGCCGTCGACGGTGCGCTGCGCCCGCCCAGCCTGGCTGAGTTCGGGGGACAGCCGCGCGTCAGCGAGCAACTGGGGCTCGTCTTGGCGGCGGCCCAGCATCGTGGAGCGGTACCCGACCATGTGCTGCTGTCCGGCCCGCCCGGACTGGGCAAGACGACGTTGGCGATGATCATCGCCCACGAACTGGGCGCCCCGTTGCGGATCAGTTCGGGGCCCGCCATTCAGCACGCCGGGGATCTGGCCGCGATCTTGTCGGGGCTCACCGAGGGCGAGGTGTTCTTCCTCGATGAGATCCACCGGATGAGCCGGCCCGCCGAGGAGATGCTCTATCTGGCGATGGAGGACTTCCGCGTCGACGTCATCGTCGGCAAGGGTCCCGGAGCGACCGAGATCCCGCTCGAGATCCCTCGGTTCACCCTGGTGGGGGCCACCACGCGGGCGGGTCTGCTGCCTGGCCCCCTGCGTGACCGGTTCGGGTTCACCGGGCAACTCGACTACTACGACGCCGCCGACCTGGTCGCGATCGTGCAGCGGTCCGCGGACCTGCTGGGCGTCGGCCTCGACGACGCCTCGGCGCGCGTCATCGCGGGCCGCAGCCGCGGCACCCCCCGTATCGTGAACCGGCTGCTGCGTCGCGTCCGCGACTACGCCCTGATCAAGGCGTCCGGGCGGATCACCCCCCAGGTGGCGGCGGCGGCACTCGAACTGTATGAAGTGGACACCCTGGGGCTGGATCGTCTCGACCGTGGCGTGCTGGAGTCGCTGTGCGTCCGGTTCGGTGGTGGTCCGGTGGGGCTGGGCACCCTGGCGATGAGCGTGGGCGAGGAGGCCGAGACGGTGGAGGAGGTCGCCGAGCCCTTCCTGATCCGACAGGGCTTCCTGATGCGCACACCCCGGGGCCGCGTCGCCACGCACCGCGCCTGGCAGCATCTTGGGCTGGCCGTTCCCGCCTCACGGGCTGACCTGTTCACGGACCCCGACGCGTAGCCGGTAGGCTTGCCCCTTGGCAGGGGGCCATCCCGTGTTCCCGTTCCCCAGTTGAGAGTGTGTGTGAGACATGGACAGCAACCTGATGTCGACCCTGGTGATGGTGGTCTTGATGGTGGCCGCCTTCTGGCTGCTGCTGATCCGCCCGGCCCAGAAGAAGCAGAAGCAACAGCAGGAGCTGGTCAACAAGCTCGGCGAGGGTTCACGCGTGATGCTGAGCAGCGGCGTCTTCGGCACGATCATCCACAACGGTGAGAAGCAGGCCATCGTGGAGGTCTCGCCCGGCGTCGAGATGACGGTGCTGAAGCAGGCGATCATCCGTGCGGTCGAGCCGTCGGAGGAAGAGTTCGAGTACGACGACGAGGCTGACCTCGAGGTCGACACGCTCCCCGAGGTTCCCGCCGATGCCGCAGCCGTCGTCGACGCTGATGCCCTCCCCGAGGTTCCCGCCGATGCCGCAGGCGTCGTCGATGCCGATACTCCCACCGAGAGCGCCCCCGACTTCCGGGCACCCGAATCCAAGAACTGAGCCGTTCGGAGCTAGCTGCACGTGGCCACCACTAGTCAACACAGGTCGCACCCGCTGCGCACCTTGATCCTTCTGTTCGCCGTGATCGCCGCTCTGTTCGGCATCATGGCCCTGTCGGGAAGCTGGACACCCAAGCTCGGCTTGGATCTGCGCGGCGGCACGACCATCACCTTGACGGCACGCACCACGACCGGGCAGGGCGGGGTGAGCGCCGAGAGCCTCGAGCAGGCGCGCACGATCATTCAGCAGCGCGTCGACTCCATCGGCGTCGGCGAATCCGAGGTCGCCACGGTGGGCAACAACCAGATCACCGTCTCGGTCCCGAACGTCGCCCCGGCACAGTTGCAGGAGATGGTGGGCACCACGGCCCAGCTCTACTTCCGGCCGGTGTACGCCACGGCTGCCGTCACGACCACCCCGACCGCGACGCCCACGCCGACGACGGATCCGTCCGCCAGCGCCGAACCCGCCGCGTCCGCCTCGGCCGAGCCCACCTCCGGCACGACCGCCCCGGCGGCGGCCACGCCGACCGAGAGCGTCAACCGGCGCCCCGCCGCGGGGCTTCCCACGGCCGCCCCGACGCCGCGTCCGACCACCGCGGGCACCCCGCTGACGACCGACGAGGCGCTGGCGTGGACGCCGACCGCCCGCGATCAGGCCGACTTCGAGGCCTTCCAGTGCGGCGACGAGTTCCCCGACGTGCCGGATCAGCCGCTGATCACCTGCAATCGGGAGGGCACGACCAAGTTCCTGCTCTACCCGGCCGTCATTAACGGCGACATGCTCACCGGCGCCAACGCCGGCGTCCCGCAGAACCAGCTGAGCTGGATCGTCCAGCTCCAGTTGAACGACGAGGGCGGCAAGATCTTCGAGCAGGTCACCGGGGCGCTCGCCCAGAAGAGTGACCCGCAGAACACGTTCGCCATCGTCTTGGACAGCAAGGTCGTCACCTACCCGCGCCTCACCACCGCCATCAGCGGCGGCCGCGCGGAGATCTCAGGCTCCTTCACCCAGCAGAGCGCGACGGATCTGGCCAACGTGCTGAAGTACGGCTCGTTGCCGCTGGCCTTCGACCTGTCGGAGGTGTCCAACGTCTCCGCGACGCTGGGCGGGGAACAGCTGCAGGCGGGCATCATCGCCGGCCTGATCGGCCTGGTACTGGTCGTGATCTACTCGGTGATCTACTACCGGGCCCTCTCCATCGTCGTCGTCGCGTCGCTGGTGCTGGCGGCCACCATCACGTACCAGTTGATGGTGCTGCTAGGGCAGTCGATGGGATTCGCGTTGAACCTGCCTGGCATAGCCGGGGCCATCGTGGCCATCGGCATGACGGCCGACTCGTTCATCATCTACTTCGAACGGATCAGAGACGAGGTACGTGACGGCCGCTCGCTACGTACCGCGATCGAGACCGGATGGATCGGTTCCCGCAAGACGATCCTGATCGCCGACGCGGTCTCCCTGCTGTCGGCGGCCGTGCTGTTCTTCTTGGCGATCGGTTCGGTCAAGGGTTTCGCGTTCACGCTCGGGCTAACGACCCTGATCGACATCGCGATCGTGTTCTGGTTCACCAAGCCGATGGTGACGCTGCTGGGCCGCACGAAGTACTTCGGTGAAGGACGCCGGTTCTCCGGCTTCGACGCCGCCCATCTGGGCGCCGCACCGCGCCGATCCCCGATCCGCCGCCTGCGGGCGAGCGCACCGAAGGAGGCCTGATGAGCAAGCATCACGGGCTCGCCCACCGGCTGTACACCGGTGAGATCAGCTACGACTTCATCAAGAACGCGAAGCGCTGGTACATCGTCTCGGCTGTCATCGTGCTCATCTGCCTCCTCGGCGTGGCGGTGCGGGGACTGAACCTCTCCATCGACTTCACCGGAGGTTCGGAGTTCGTCGTCCCGGCGCAGGTCACCGCGACCAGCGCCGACGACTACCGCGAGACCGTCCAGCAGATCGGGCTTCCCGATCTGGGCGAGATCAAGGCCAACACCGTCGGCGACAGCCAGGTCCGCATCCAGGTGCGCGCCCTGACGGCCGAGGAGATCAATCAGGTCACCGAGGTGCTGGCGACCAAGGCGGGCGTCCCCAGCCAGCAGGTCACCAACAACCTGATCGGCGCCTCGTGGGGTCAGCAGATCACTCAGCAGGGGCTCATCGCGCTGGTGGTGTTCCTGGCGCTGGTCTCGCTGATGATCTGGGCCTATTTCCGCAACTGGAAGATGTCGGCCGCCGCGATCATCGCCCTGCTGCACGACCTGCTGTTGACGATCGGCGTCTACGCGCTGCTGCAGTTCGCCTTCACGCCGGCGACCCTCATCGGCATGCTGACGATCCTCGGCTACTCCCTCTACGACACCGTGGTGGTCTTCGACAAGGTCCGAGAGAACACGCGGGACATCACCAAGCAGAAGCGCACCTTCGCGGAGGCGTCCAACCTGGCGATCAACCAGGTGCTGGTGCGGTCCATCAACACGACCATCATCGGCGTGCTGCCCGTCGCGGCGCTGCTCATGGCAGGCGTGTTCGTGCTGGGTACCGGCCCGTTGAAGGATCTGGGTCTGGCCCTGTTCGTCGGCATGATCGCTGGTGCGTACAGCTCGCTGTTCCTGGCGGCGCCGATGTATGTGCAGATGCGTGAACGTGAACCTGAACTGGCGGCGCACCGGCGCCGGCTCTCCCGCACAGAAGGCTCCACCGCGAACCCCCAGCCGAGTGAGGAGGCTGCCATCGAGGCGGCCGAGCCCGAGGACGACTCGGAGGAGTCCTTGCTGTCGGCGTCGGGAACCACGGTCGATCCGATCCGATTCGGGTCGGTGCCGGGCAGCGACCTGCCCCGTCAGCAACCCCAGCGCAGCACCCGCGCCGAACGCAAGAAGGATGGGCGATGAACGCCAAGCAGAATCGCATCGTCGAACTGATCCGGGACGTCCCGGACTGGCCCAAGCCCGGCGTGGTGTTCAAGGACATCACCCCCCTGCTGGCGGACGCCGAGGGGTTCTCCGCAGCGATCGACGAACTGGTCGAGCTGGCGCCAGGGCCCATCGACGTGGTCGTGGGCATGGAGGCGCGGGGATTCATCTTCGCGGCCCCCGTCGCGCTCAAGCTGGGGGCGGGATTCGTGCCGGTCCGCAAGCCCGGCAAGCTCCCCGGCAAGGTGGATGAGCAGAGCTTCGCCTTGGAGTACGGGAACGAGACGTTGACGATCCACAGCGACGCCCTGTGGCGTGGGGCGCGCGTCATGGTCATCGATGATGTGCTCGCCACCGGCGGCACGATCGGAGCGACCGCCGAGCTCATCAAGCGTCAGGGCGCCGAACTCGTGCACGTCGCCGTCTTGATGGAGCTGGGCTTCCTCGGTGGCCGCGAGCGCCTCGCCCAGGCGGGCGTCGATACGCTGTCCGCCGTGGTGACCGTCTGACCATGAGTGAGGGCTCCTCCACCTCGGGGTGGGGCTACCAGGCGCTGGTTCGACTCCCACGCGTCGCCGAGAACCCCGTCCGCGAACTGGCGCGGCGCGCACTGCTCGCGCTGGCCATCATCGGCGTCAACTCGTTCATCGTCTGGCTCGACCGGGCCAGCTACTCCGACAACGTCAACCACGACGGCGTCAGCCTCATCGACGCCATCTACTACGCGACCGTGACGGTCACCACGACCGGCTATGGCGACATCACCCCCGTCTCGCAGCACGCGCGCCTACTGAACGCGATGCTGGTGACCCCGCTGCGTATCGCGTTCCTGATCCTGTTGGTCGGCACGACGCTGGAGGTCCTCGCCAACGAGGGGCGCCGGGCCCTGATCGACGCCCGTTGGAGGAAGAAGATGCGAAACCACATCGTGCTGCTCGGCTACGGGACGATGGGCCGCAGTGCGGTCACGACCCTGCTCCGAAACGGCGCGGAAGCCGACCGGATCGTCGTGGTCGACTCCAGTCCCGCCGCCGTCGACGCGGCGAACCGTCACGGCCTGGCAGCGTTCCTGGGGGACTGCACCTCCCGCGATCTGCTGCGACGAGCGGAGGTCCCGAAGGCGAAACACATCGTGGTCACGGTCAACCGCGATGACACCGCGATCCTGGCCACCTTGACCGCGCGCCAACTCAACCCGCACGCGCACCTGGTGGTGTCGGTGCGCGAGGCGGACAACGTATCGCTGGTTCGCCAGTCGGGTGCCGACGGGGTCGTGACCAGCTCCGACGCGGTGGGCCGACTCATCGGCCTGTCGGCGGTCAGCCCGGAGTTGGGCGCCACGATGGAAGATCTGCTCAACTACGGCGAGGGCATCGACATCGCCCAGCGGCTCGTCACCCCCGCCGAGGTCGGCAAGGGCTCCCAGGAGATCGCCGGGGAGCGGGTCCTCGGCGTCGTCCGCGGTGGCTTGCTGCGCCACTTCTTCGATCCGAGCGTCGCCCTCCTCAAGACCGGCGACGAACTGGTCGTCGCCCGCCCCAGCGAGAAGAAGCGGGAACGTACACCCCCGAAAGGGTGAGCGTGAGCGGCGCTACACTCGACCCCACGCGAGGGGAGGTGTCTGATGAGTGAGACGACAAGCCGTCCAGCGGGAGTCGATCCCGCTCCGGGGCAGCCGGCCGCGATCGTGCCGGAGCAGCCAAGGCGCAGCATGCGTCGCATGCTGGCCATGCTGGGCAGCCAGAAGAGTTCCGGTGCCGCCGCCCTGGATCCCCTGTTCGCGGCGATGCGCCGTCACCACCAGAAGGTGGACTCGGCGCTCATCGAGCGCGCCTACCGGACCTCCGAGCAGTACCACGACGGCCAACTGCGCAAGAGCGGGGACGCCTACATCACCCATCCGCTCGCCGTGGCGACCATCCTCGCGAGCCTGGGCCTGAACGAGCCCACCATCTGCGCGGCGCTGCTCCACGACACCGTGGAGGACACCGGCTACACGCTGGCCCAGCTCACCCATGACTTCGGCGAGGAGATCGCCACCATGGTCGACGGGGTGACGAAACTCGACAAGGTCGTGTACGGGGAGTCGGCGAAAGCCGAGACCATCCGCAAGATGGTCATCGCGATGAGCCGCGACATCCGCGTCCTGATCATCAAGCTGGCCGACCGGTTGCACAACATGCGCACCATCAGCTCGCTACGCCAGGACAAGCAGATTCGCATCGCGCGCGACACCCTGGAGATCTATGCCCCGCTGGCCCACCGGCTGGGCATGAACGCGATCAAGTGGGAACTGGAGGATCTGTCGTTCTCGGTGATCGAGCCCAAGATCTACTCCGAGATCGTCAAGCTCGTCGCCGACCGGGCGCCCCTGCGCGATCAGTACCTCACCACGGTCATCGAGCAGGTCAAGCAAGACCTTGCCGACAACAAGATCAAGGCGACGGTGTACGGCCGACCCAAGCACTACTACTCCATCTACCAGAAGATGATGGTGCGAGGACGCGACTTCTACGACATCTACGATCTGGTGGGGCTCCGCGTCCTGGTCGACACGAAACGCGAATGCTACGACGTCCTCGGCGTGCTCCACGCGCGCTGGAAGCCGCTGCCCGGGCGGTTCAAGGACTACATCGCGATGCCCAAGTTCAACCTGTACCAGTCGCTGCACACCACCGTCCTGGGGCCGGGCGGCAAGCCCGTCGAACTGCAGATCCGCACGCACGAGATGCACAAGCAGGCCGAGTACGGAGTGGCGGCCCACTGGCGCTACAAGGAGGGCAAGAGCGCCGGAGACGAGATCAACTGGGTGCACTCCATCTCGGAGTGGCAGAAGGAGACCGAGGATTCGGGGGAGTTCCTCGACACCTTCACCGAAGAGATCGCCAAGAACGAGGTCTTCGTCTTCAGTCCGAAGGGCGACGTCATCGCGCTGCCGTCCGGTTCGACCCCCGTCGATTTCGCCTACGCGATCCATACCGAGGTGGGGCACCGGTGTATCGGGGCCCGGGTCAACGGCAGGCTGGTCCCGCTGGATTCGACCCTGGAGATGGGGATGTCGATCGACATCATCACCTCCAAGGCGCAGAACGCGGGACCGAGCCGGGATTGGCTGAACTTCGTCAAGACGCCGCGGGCGCGGGCCAAGATCCGGCAGTACTTCAGCCGCGAACGGCGCGATGAGGCGATCGAGCAGGGCAAGGAACTGCTCGCCAAGCAGATGCGCCGCAGCCACCTGGCCGCGCGCCTGCTGACGCCCGAGGTGATGGCGCACCTGACCGAACACTTCCACGTCTCCGACGTCCCGAGCCTGTGGGCGTCTCTGGGCGAGGGCAGCATCGGCACCCAGGCCGTGATCACGCAGTTGATCAGCGTCGTCGGCGGCGACGAAGCCGCAGCGGAGGCGTCCCTCATCGACGAGGCGCTGCTGGTGCGGGGCTCCCACCACAAACTGCCGCGCAACCACTCGGGCGTCGTCGTGGACGGCGACCCTGACCTCTACACCAAACTGGCCAAGTGCTGCATGCCCGTCCCGGGCGACCCGATCATCGGCTTCGTCACGCGCGGGGAGGGCATCTCGGTGCACCGCACCGATTGCACCAACGTCGCCTCCCTGCGGCAGATGCCCGAGCGGATCGTCCCGGTCTCGTGGGCGCCCACCGCTGACGCAGCCTTCCTGGTCGCCGTCCAGGTCGAGGGCATCGACCGGGCGGGCATGCTGAACGACCTCACGCGGGTGCTGTCCGAGATGCACATGAGCATCGTCTCGGTGTCGGCGAACGCGTCCAAGGATCACGTGTTCACCATGCGGCTCACCTTCCAGACACCCGACCCGCGGCACCTGGAGACGGTCCTACGCGGCCTGCAGCGGGTCTCAGGCGTGTACGAGGTCAGCCGGGTCAAGCCGGGCTAAGCCCGGGGAGGGCGTCACCCAGCAACGTGCACGGGCCGGGGACACAGCTGCGTCCCCGGCCCGTGCACGTTGCTCAGCGGGTGAAGTCAGCCAGCGTGGCCTTCGCCTGATCGAGCCACACCGTGTAGGTGGCGATCGAGTCCTCGGCCTTCTTGGCGGCCTTGGCGTCCCCACGGGCCTCGGCCTTGGAGATCTTCTCCTGCAGCTTCTCGATCTCGGTGCTCAGCATCGCGACGGTCTCCTCGGCGCGATGCCGGGCTTCGGGGTCGGTGCGCTTCCACTCGTCGGCCTCGGCCTGCTTGACAGCGTTCTCGATGGTGCGCAGCCGGTTGTCCAACCCCCGCATGGCGTCCCGGGGGACCTTGCCCAGCGCGTTGTACTGCTCCAAGAAGGTGCGGAAGGCGGCGCGCCCGGCGTTCAGGTCGGTGACGGGCAGGATCTCGGCCTCCGCCTGGGCCAGCAGTTCCTGCTTGGCCGCCAGGTTCCCGCCGAACTCCTCGTCCTGGGCGGCCTGCGCCGTGGTGCGGGCGTTGAAGAACTGGTCCTGAATGGCGCGGAACTCGGCCCACAGCTTGTCATCGGCGTCGCGCTGGGCAGACCCGGCGGCCTTCCATTGGGCCATCAGCTCTCGGAAGGCGCCCGAGGTCGGGCCCCATTCGGTGGAGTCGGCCAGCCCCCGGGCCTCCTCGATGATCTGCTCCTTGATCGCCTTGGCGTCGTTCCACTTGGCCGACTGCTGGGCGAACTGCGCCTTGCGGCGTCGCGTGTACGTGGTGCGGGCGGAGCTGAAGCGATGCCACAGGGCGTCATCGGTGGCGCGGTCGATCCGCGGCAGCGCCTTCCACGCGTCCAGCAGCTGGCGGAACCGGTTGACACCGCCGCGCCAGTCGTTGCCGGCGGCCAACTTCTCCGCCTCGGCGACCATCTCCTCCTTGGCCTCCCGGGTGGCTTCGTGCTGCTTGGCGCGCTCCGCCTTGCGAGCCTCCGAGGCCTCGGCCAGCTTCGGGGCCATCGCCTCCAGGCGTGCCGCCAGCGACGCCAAATCGCCGACAGCGTTGGCGTCGGTCACCGAGGAACGCAACGTCTTGATCGAGTGCCGCGCATCGTCGGGTGCCAGTGCGCCGGAGGCGAGCCGCTGCTCCAGCAAAGTGATCTCCAGGTCCAAGGCTTCGAAGCGCCGCACGAAGAAGGCCAACGCCTCCTCCGCGCTCACGTCGGGCACCTGCCCGACGACGCGCTCGCCGTCGTTGGTGGTCACATAGACGGTGCCGTCTTCCTCGACGCGACCGAAGCTCGCCGGTCCTGCGGAGTCACTCATGCGGTCCATCTTGCCCGAAAACGGCCGAACTTCGTGCGCTGCCCACCCCGATAGGGTGGAGGACATGTTCCTCGCGTCCTTCCCTGCAGGCCCGTGGCAGGCTAACTGCTACGTGTTCGGCTTCGCCGAGGGCCGCGTGGTGGTCGTCGATCCCGGCGTGGACGCGCTGGCTCCCGTGCAGCGTCTGGTCGCCGAGCACGAGCTCAGCGTCGAAGCGGTGCTCCTCACTCACGGGCACATCGACCACGTGGCCCAGGCGGCCGACGTCGCCGACCATTTCGGTGTCCCCGCCCACCTGCATGTGCTCGATCGGCCGCTGCTCTCCGACCCGACCTCAGGGCGACCCCAGATGCGGCAGATGGTCGCCCAACTCGGGGTGGAGGTGCGCGAACCCGCCGACCTGCGGCTGCTCGAGGGCGGCGAGACCCTCACCGCCGCGGGGGCCACGTTTACGGTCGTCCACGCCCCCGGGCACCGGCCCGGCTGCGTCCTGTTCCGGGTGCCGCTGGCCGAACCTGTCGAGGAGGCGCCGGAACTGACCGAGCTCATCTTCACCGGTGACGTCGTGTTCGCCGGGTCGATCGGCCGTACCGACCTGCCAGGCGGCGACGACGCCGCCATGCGGGCCACGCTCCGCGACGTGGTCGTGCCGCTGCCCGACACCGCAGCCCTGCTGCCCGGCCACGGGCCCACCACGACGATGGGCCACGAACGCATCACGAATCGCTATCTCGACGAGGGCTATCTGTCATGAGCATCCGCATCAAGCCGCTGTCCGGCTTCCCCGAGTTTCTGCCCGCGGGACGCATCGCCGAACAGGCCGTCCTCGACACGCTGCGCGAGGTGTTCGAGTTGCACGGGTTCGCGCCGGTCGAGACGCGGGCCGTCGAGACGATGGACTCCCTCACCCGCAAGGGCGAGATCACCAAAGAGGTCTACGTCGTGCGGCGTCTGCATGCCGACGAGGGCGCCGGTGATCAACTGGGTCTGCACTTCGACCTGACCGTCCCGTTCGCGCGCTACGTCACCGAGAACGCCGGTCACCTCGCCTTCCCGTTCCGGCGCTACCAGATCCAGAAGGTGTGGCGGGGAGAACGTCCCCAGGAGGGTCGCTACCGCGAGTTCACCCAGGCTGACATCGACATCGTCGGGGAGAACGCGCTGGCCGCCCACCATGACGTCGAGGTGGCGCTGGTCATGCTCGAGGCCTTCGAACGGCTCCACACCACGTTCGGGTTGCCGCCGGTCGTCATGCACGTCAACAACCGGCTCCTCGCCGAGGGGTTCTACCGCGGGCTGGGCGTCGAGGACCACCTCGGCGTCCTGCAGCGGGTCGACAAGCTGGACAAGATCGGCCCCCAGGCTGTCTCCGCGCTGCTTGTCGAAGAGCTGGGCCTGAGCGCGGAACAGGCGCAGGCCTGCCTCGACCTGGCCACGATCCAGACCGCCGACACCTCCTTCGTCGAGCGGGTCCGCGCCTTGGGCGTCAGCCACCCGCTGCTGGACGAGGGACTGGACGCCCTGGCCGCCGTCGTCGAGGCGGCCGCCAGCGCCGTGCCGGGCCGGCTCGTCGCCGACCTGAAGATCGCCCGCGGTCTGGACTACTACACCGGCACGGTGTACGAGACGGAACTGCAGGGCTTCGAGGCGCTCGGCTCGATCTGCTCCGGTGGGCGCTACGACTCGCTGGCCACCGATGGCAAGCGCACCTGGCCGGGGGTGGGGATCTCCATCGGCATCTCACGCATCCTGGCCCCGCTGATCGGCAAGGGCGAGTTCAGCGCCTCCCGCGCGGTGCCGACCTGCGTCCTCGTGGCCGTGGACGCGGAGGAGACCCGGTCCGCTTCCCTGGACATCGCGGCGCGGCTGCGCGCGCGCGGGATCCCCACCGAGGTGGCGCCGAAGGCCGACAAATACGGCCGGCAGATCCGCTACGCGGACCGGCGAGGCATTCCCTACGTGTGGTTCGGCGACTCGGTGAAGGACATCCGCTCCGGCGACCAGGCCAGCGCGGACCCCGACACCTGGATGCCGCCGGCCGAGGACCTGCATCCGGTGGTGGGCATCGCGCGCGCCTGACGCTGCCTTATCCCCCGACCGGGGTGATGTCGACGTCGATGCGGCGCCTCTAGCCTGAAGGCCGACGCGGCGAAACAGCCGCCGACCGCCAGGAGATGTGAAGCTGACCGTGTCCGAAACCATGGTAGGAGCCCCCGTCGCAGTTCGCGTGATGCGGTCTCAGGAGAACATCGCCTCGTCGACGCAGCGAACGCGACGGCGACCGGGGCCGGGCTGGGGCGCCCGTGCCCGCGGCGTCGGTGCCGCGGCCCTTCTCGTGATGGTGATGATGCTCACCGTCGGATTCGGGCCCGCGATCGCCCTGGCCGCGGATCCCACGCCTGCTGCGACCAGCACCGGCACCACGGCAGCGCCGGGCACCCCGTCGGTGCCGAGCGCGACGGCATCCAGCGCGCCGACGCCCTCCGCGTCCGCGGGAGGTTCGCGTCCGACGGCGTCCGCGTCGCCGGCTCCGTCTGTCCCGGCGGAGAGTTCTGCCGCGCAGCCGCCGTCGGAGGACGGCGTGCTGGAGCCGCATCCGCCCGCCTGGCGGACAGAGCGAGACCCCCTGCCCTGGATGATCGCATTGGTCGTGCTGATCAGCGTCACGATCCTGGTGGTCCTGCTGTCACGTCGTCCCGATCAGCCGCATCAGCCCTGGCCCATACCGGTGCCCGATACTGGGTCACTCCCGCTCGACGGGGAGCCCGTGGCCGGGCTGGTCGACCTGGAGGCCGTCGGTGAGGCGATGATCGACGCGGGCTACTCGGTCACGGGGGTGCGCACCGCACTGACCGACATCGCCCGGGTCAACGGGCAGCCGTCGACCGAGATCGTCGTGCTCCCGACCGCCCTGTTCGTGTCGACTCGACGCTCAGGGGACATGCGCACCGGGACGGTGTCCGCCGGGCACGATTCGTTGTTGCTCCATCAGATCGACGACCTGGACGACGTCGTGCGTGCCGCCCGGGCCCTCCCGTCCGAACCGGGGGCGATCAGGGCGGCTGTCGCTCACGTCCGGGCACTGCCCCCGCCCTACTCCCCGGTGCAACGCGTGCTCGCTCACATGCTGCTCTCGGCGGGCCTGGCGGTGATGCTCGACGGGTCCTGGGCGGGTGTCGCCGTGGCCGCCGTGCTCGGGGTCGTGGTCGGCTCCGTTTTGCTCCTCACCGAGAACACCGAACGGCAATACCGGGCCCTGATCACCGTCGGGATGGCCTTCGGGGTGTCCGTCTGCGTCTTCACCCTCACCCAGATCGGCGTCGACCCCGGTGTGCTCGCCGCTCTGATCGCACCCCTGGTGACCTTGCTTCCCGGGGGACTGCTCACCACCGGGGTGATCGAGTTGGCCACTGGTCAGATGATGGCGGGGGCGGGCCGGCTCGCGGCGGGCGGGATGCAACTGGTGCTCCTCGCCGCAGGCCTGGTCGCCGGGGCGTCCCTGGTGGGTGTCCCGCGCCTGGAACTGGTGGAGGCGCAAACCCGATCGGACCGCTCGGGCCCTGGCTGGCGGTGGCGATGTTCGGCATCGGGATCGTCATCCAGCGCTGCGGACGTCCCGGCTCGATCGCCTGGATCCTCCTCGTTCTCTACGTGGCCTATGGCGCCCAAGTGCTGGCTGACGTGTTTCTGGGCGGGGTGTTCTCCGGCATGGTCGGCGCGTTCGCGATGACGCCGGTGGCCTACGTTGCCTCCCGGCAGCCGAACGGTCCAGCCGCCTTCGCCAGCTTCCTCCCCGGGTTCTGGCTGCTGGTCCCGGGAACCTTGGGCCTGGTGGGGGTCACTAGCCTGCTCGACGGCGACTCCACGGGACTCACCACCTTGATCACCACCATCGCGTCGATGGTCGCCATCGTTCTTGGCATCCTGGCGGGAGCCGCGGTCGGGAGCCGGCTGAGCGGCCGAGAGAGCGTCACGGTGATCTGAGAGCGTCCCCCGGGACCCAGGCCAGAGTCGGAGAGGAGGTGCCTGTGACGGCGTCGGATGCAGTGCGATGGAACGCGATCGATCGACCGCTGGGCTGGCTGATCGCGCTGGGCGGCTGCATCCTGGTGCTCGACCAGACGGTGTTCCACCTCGATCAGGTAGTGGCGATGGCGTGGTGGTGGAACGTTGGCGCTCTTCTGGTGACGGGTGCATTCGTGGGGATGGCCATCGCCGGGATGGTGCTTCCGCTGCCCGTGCTGGCCGTGCTGTGGCGCGTGATCCCGCCGGTGTACGTCCTCCTTCAGGCGACCTGGATCCTCGGATTCCGCGGTGCCGACCTGGGTGCGGCTGCTCCCTGGCTGTGGACCCTCGAGCCAGCGGTGATCACCTTGCTGCTGCTGACGGTTCGACCCGGTATCGCGGTCGTCACCTGCCTGGCGATCTCTCTCGTCCCGGCGGCATCCGGGCTGATCCTGCTGGGCCACGTGCCCGAGGGAGTCGCCACGTACACCCCCTACGAGCTGGGCAATGTGGTCTACCTGGCGATCTTCGTGGGGGTGCGGATCCAGTTGGAGCACCTTCACGCGAGTGAACGTGAGGAGCACGCGCAGCGCGTGCGCCAGATGCGGGTCAGCGCGCAGCTGGAGCAACATGCCGCGATGTCGCGGCTGGTGCACGACGAGGTGCTGGCGTCCTTGTTCGCCGCGATGCACACCGATGGGGCGCCGTCGTCCTTGCAAAGCCGTGACGCCCGCCGGGTCATCGCCGAACTCGACGCCGCGACCGAGCCCGGATCCGTCCCGGGCCGGTTCTGCAGCAGCGATGAGGCGGCGGAGGCCATCCGGGTCGACCTTCGCAGGATCGATGCGACCTTCGACTTCCACGCCACCACAAGCGCGGGACGCATCGACGGGCGCGTGGTGCGCGGGGTCACCCTCGCCGCGGCGGAGGCCCTACGTAACAGCGTGCGCCACGCGGGGGACGCCGCCTCGCGGTGGGTGCGAGTCTCCGTGACGGGCACGGCGATCCTGGTGTCCGTCCGCGACGACGGGACCGGATTCGACCCCGCTCAAGCCAGTTCCCGCCTCGGCATCCGGCACAGCATCGTCGAGCGGATGGCAGCCCTGGGCGGGGCCGCGCGGATCGAGTCCGAGCGTGGCTGTGGGACGGAAGTGATCCTGACATGGCCGATCTGACGTCTGCGGGCACGGGAGCGGGCGGGCTGGGCACTCGGTTGGCCCGGGGCTCCTTCCTCTTCGTGTGGGCGTGCTGGTCGTTTCAGATCGTGAGGCTGGGGCTCTTCCAGACGGCCCCGCTGGTGTGGACGCTGGCATTGCTGGGGGCCGGGGCGGGGACCTGCCTGCTGACGACCCCCGGGGTGCGGCCGCTGTCGCCTGCCCGGGCAGTGTGGGTGCCGGTGAGCGCCCTCGGCCTGACGGCGGCCGCCTTCCTGTCGGCCGACACGGTGACGCACTTGTCGGCGCTGTCGTTCGCCGCCTACCTGGTCGCGTTCCTCATCCCGCGCGGCAACCTTGTCGCAGGCGCCATCGGGAGCACCTTGCTGATCGGTGCGGCGCTCGCGTGGGCGTGGCCCCAAGGACCCACACCCGGGGCGCTGCTCCGGCTCGTGGCGGTGCCACTGGGGTGCGTCGCCGCCGGGGTGCTGTGGAGGTTCGTGCTGCATCGGATCGTCGGCCGGGAACGCGCCCACCGCAGCTCCGCGGCGCGATCGGCCGAGAGTTCGGCGGCCTCGGCGGAGGCGCTCGAGGCGTCCCGCACGGAACTGGCCGCGATCAAGGGGCTGGTGGTCCCGGTGCTGGAGCGCATCGCCGAGGGCGACGTGATCGACGCCCGGATGAGAAGCGAGGTCGCGGTCGTCGAGGCCGCGATCCGCGATCGGATCCGGCTACCGCACCTTCAAGATCCCGGGCTCGTGGCCGAGGTGGAGCGGCTGCGACGCCTCGGGGTCGAGGTGGTCCTGCTGGGGGAGTCGTCCTCGGCGGACACGCCCATCCTCCCTCGGCTCGCGCGCGCCTGCCGGAGCGCGATCGCCCCGGTGACCCAGGGACGAGTGACCATCCGCGCGTTCCCCGCCCACCGGGCGGCCGCTCTAGGCGTCGTGATGCAGACCGAGGATGAGGTTGTCCGGGTGCAGTGGTCGGCGAACGGCGACGTGATCGCCGCCTCCTGAACGCACACACGCCTCCCCACCCGCGAGGGAGGGAAGGCGTGTGTCGAACCGTGTGGGATCAGGCCAGCGGCCGACGAAGCGCCGCCAACAGTTGGCCGTTCCAGATGCCCGCGTCGATCTCGTCCGGCCGCACCGCGTGCACCTCACCGCCATTGGCCAACACCAGCAGGGCGATCGCCGCGAGCAGATCTTCGCCCTCGGGATCGAACCGGATGGCGCCGGTCTCGGTATCGAGATGACCTCGCACCGACCCGGACAGGTCGTAGTAGAGGGTTCCCACGGCAGCCACGGCGGCAGCGCGTGCGACCTGCGCGACGTCCATGGCGGCCAGACCGTCGGCGAAGCCGTCGCCGATCCGGTCGGCGTCCTGGCTGAGCCGTCGACGGGTGATGTCCTGGATGCGATCCCGGATGGCGGTGTCGATCTGATCGGGACGCAACTCGTCGGCGGCGCCCCGCACCACCACGACCTCGCCGGGAAGACCGTGCGCGACGATCATGGAGGCGAGAGGTTCATTCGCGAAGACGAAGAGCGGGACCTCGCCGGCCGGGTCCGCCAGCGCGAGCTCGTCTCGCACCGCCCCGGCAACGACCTGCGCATAGCGGTCCAGCAAGACCTTCTGGCCCTCGTCGCCGCCCAGTCGGCGGAGCAGCTTGCGGCCACGAATGCTCATCCGGTTCGTGGCGTCCGCCGCGTCCTCGGCATGCTCGCCGACGAGCTCGAACTCCTCCGCGCGGGAGGACTCGGTCGCCTGCCACAGGTTCCAGCCGCTGCTGGACAGGGTGAGCGCGTAGGCGCGCTGCGGGGTGGTCACGGCCCTCACCAGCGGGCCGAGGTCGAAGCGGTCCCCGAAGTGGTTCCGCGGTTCGAAGTTGTTCGGCAGCACGTACTCGTCGGCGAACCCCGGGGCCAGGAAGATCACCAGGGAGGAGCCGAGGTTGCCCCAGAGCTCCGAGTCGTCGGCGATCACGTTCCACTGATCCCGCAGCGCTTCCTGCTCGGCATGGGTGCGGGAGGACGTGCGCAGCGTCCTGATCGCCTGGTCCACGGCGCTCTTGGCGGTCGTGAAGGCGACGTCGCGCCCGGCCGGGGTCGGCTCGGTCGGCAGGTAGATCGAGAGTGCGTCCGCGCGCGGGGTTCCCAGTGCGAGCAGGTCAGCGCTGGTCGGGAGTTGGTAATGAATCACGGTATGCCTTCCGGGCAGGAGATGGTCAGGCGAGGATCTTCGACTTCAGGGACTCGAACTCGGCGGTCGAGATGGCCCCGGAGTCGAGCAGGGCCTTGGCCTGGGTCAACTCCCCGGCGGGGGAGCGGCCCACGACGGAGCGGATGTAGTCGTCGGTGACGGTCTGCTGGTTCTTGACCTGGGAGGCGGCACGTTCGGCCATGCCGCCGCCGCGGGCGATCAGGTACACCACCGCGGTGAGGAAGGGAACAAAGATGAGGGCGATCAGCCAGATCGCCTTGGCCCAGCCCGACAGCGCGCGATCGCGGAACAGGTCGCCGATGATGGAGAACAGGGCCATCAGCCACGCGAAGAACACGAAGATCGTGAAGAACATCCAGATGAAATCCCACACGTTCGACAGAAAACCGATCATTGGTTGCTTGCCTCTCAGATCTGGTGAAATGCCGGGTTGTTCACCCGGGTGAGGGCATGCTTACGCCCACGGTCACGACGCTAGCCAACGGAGGCGCGCGGCAGTATCCCCCATTGTGGGGAACCTTCCCCGCCCCCGTGGGCGACGGATCCTTGCCCCGGGCTGTTCTGTGGCAGGGTATGCGCCATGATCGTGAACCCATCTGACGCTGCGGCCGTGGCCGTTCCTGAACGGACGTGGCGGTGAGGCTGGCACTCCCGGCGGCCGCCGACCTCTTCCGGGCCCCCGAGCAGGACCCGCTGGCCGGGCAGTTCTCGACGCGATCGGGGATGGATCTTCTGACCGAACAGGTCGATCCGCGTCCCAGCGAGCGGCTCCGCATCGAGCTGGACCTGGGGGTGCCCTACCCGGAGGACTCCCTCCGCACCGCGGTGGCTGGCTACTGCGAGGAGCGCATCGGTCGGATCGACGTCCAGCGTGAGGCGATCCAGCGCCGCGGACGCAAGGAGCTCGTGGTCGGGTTGACCTTCCTGGCAGGCTGCCTGGCGGCCGGGGTGCTGCTGTCGGCCGCCCAGGCCGGTCCGTACTGGTTGCGGACCTTCCTCAGCGAGGGTTTGGTCATCGTCGGCTGGATCGCCTTGTGGCATCCCGTCGACATGTTGTTCTTCGAACGACTGCCGCTGGTACGCGAGACTCGGGTGCTGCGCCGCATCGCCGAGGCCGACATCGTCGTGACTGCAGCTACTCGGGACTGATCCCGGCACCGGCGTGTGGCGTCTGAGACCCGGGCGGGCCATACTGGAACTGCCCCATTCCCCACGATCGGACGCGTGATGACAGATCTCGACACCAGCCGCTAACCCGCGCTGACCGTCGAGCTGTGCTCGCTGTTCAGCGCACCCTCATTGCTGAACGTCGGGAGTTTCCTTTGTCACACCCTGCCATCGTCCTGTCCGACCTGTCCTTCGCCCACCCTGGCGGAGCCATGGTCCTCGATTCACTCTCCGCCACGTTCTCGGGTGGACGCACGGGCCTGATCGGCGCCAACGGCGTCGGCAAGACCACGTTGCTGCGCCTCATCGCCGGCGAACTGGCCCCCAGCCGGGGCAGCGTCGTCGTCCACGGGGGCGGGCCCGTCGGCTACCTCCCGCAGAACCTCGTCCTGGACACCGATGCGGAGGTGGCCGACCTACTGGGCGTCGGCCCCCTCGTCAGAGCTCTGGACGCGATCGAGGCGGGCGACGCCGATCCTCGCCACTTCGATGTCGTCGGGGACGCATGGGACGCCCCGGAGCGAGCCGCCGCGCGACTGGCTGCGGTCGTCCACACGCTGGGGCCTGCGCCGGACCTGCGCCGGCGCGTCGGCAGTCTCTCGGGTGGGGAGATCATCCTGGCCGCGCTGGTGGGGTTGGAGTTGGCCCGCACCCCGGTGGTCCTGCTCGACGAGCCGACCAACAACCTCGATGCCGGCGCTCGCACGCGGCTGGCTGATGTGCTGAGGTCCTGGTCCGGGACGCTGCTGGTGTCCAGCCACGACACAGCCCTGCTCGACACGCTCGACGCGACCGCCGAACTGCGTTCGGGAGGGCTCACGGTGTTCGGAGGGGGATATGCGGCCTTCGTGGAGGCGCGTGCGCATGAGCAGGAGGCGGCCCGGCAGGCGGTCCGGACCGCTGAGCAACGGGTTCGGGCGGAGCGCGGCCAGCGCATCGAGGCCCAGACCCGGCAGGCCCGTTCCGTCCGTCGCGGGAAGGGACAGCGGGAGAAGGGGACCCTTCCTGTCGTGATGGACTATCGGCAGAACCGGGCAGAGAAGGCGCAGGCCTCCGACCGCTCCATGCTGGCTGCCCGCGAAGCAGCGGCTCGGACCGCGCTCAGCGAGGCTCAGTCCCGCGTCCACGTCGTAGACGAGGTGCGGCTGATGCTGCCGGACCCGGACGTCGGCTCCGGCCGTCACCTGGCGGAACTGCGCGGGGTGAACCAGGTGGTCAGCATCGTGGGGCCGCAGCGGGTCGCCCTCCTCGGCGCGAACGGCGTGGGCAAGACGACGCTGCTGGCGTCCCTGGTGACGGGGGAGCCGTCGCGGCTGCTCGCCTCCGCCGAGGCGAAGACGGACCGGATCGGCTACCTTCCCCAGCGCCTGGATCCGCTGGGCGAGGAGGAGACGGTGCTCCAGGCGCTGGCGGCGCGCGCGCCGCAGGTGGAGGACCGCGAACTGCGTAATCGCCTTGCGACGTTCGGACTGCGCGGCCGGTTGGTGGAGCAACGCGTGGGGTCGTTGTCGGGGGGAGAGCGTTTCCGTGCCGTATTGGCCACGCTTCTGCTGGCCGATCCGGCCCCGCAGCTCCTCGTCGTGGACGAGCCGACCAACAATCTCGATCTCGCCAGCGTGGACGCGCTGGTGTCGGCGTTGACGGCCTACCGTGGCGGGATCCTGGTGGTCAGCCACGACGCTGGGTTCCTGCGCCGGATCGCTCCGGACATGGTGCTGAGGCTGGACTCTCACGGGGAGTTGCAGGTCGCAGAACTCGGCTGAGGGCGGCGCAGGGTGCCCGCGGGCTCCCGGGTCGGACGTGGGCATGGTCAGGGCCGGGGTGCGCCGCCTCGCTGCCGCAGGCCCGCAATGAGGACGTCTACCCCGAAGCGGAAGTCGCCCTCGGCGACCTCGGGGTGGAGGTCGGCGGCGGGGCCGGGGAGGACGCCGAGGTTGTCGTACTGTCGGCGCTGTTGCTCCAAGGAGACGTGCCCGACCACGAAGTGCAGCAGGGTGGCGGCGGCACGGCGGCTGGTATCGGGGTCGAAGCCACTCGTGTCGAGGGCGTCGCGCAGCCGGGTGAGGGCTGGGTTGTCGCCCAGCCCGAGGGCCAGGGAACTGGAGACGATCTCGGCGCTGTCTCGGTAGGCCAGCAATGCGTCGCGAATGCCGAAGGCTTCGGCGCTGAGCCGTTCGTCCCAGTCGCCGCTCGTGGTGGCTGGTGCGCGCCGGCGCACGATCCGGTCTGCCAGGTCTGCCAGCAGGGTCTGCTTGTTGGGGAAGTGCCAGTACAGGGCGCTGGCCTGCACGTCCAGGGCAGCGGCGAGGCGACGCATCGTCAGATCCGGGAGGCCCAGCCGGTCGAGGATGTCCAGGGCCGCCTCGGCGACGTCGTCTTTCGACAGTCTCGGGCTCTGCACCGGGATGACTCTACCTTTGCCTGCGGGCGCGGGCTGGCCCTGCTATCTTGAACGGCGTTCAATGAACACCGTTCAGGAGGTTCTCGTGTCCACACCCGCCATCGCGCAGCCGCGCACCTATCTCGCCTCTCACCGGGAGGCCAGCCTCGCCGCAGACGCCGTCCTCGTGCTCGGGGGGACGGCCGTGATCACCGCATCGGCCTTCGTGACCATCCCGCTGCCCTTCACTCCGGTTCCCCTCGCTCTGTCCACGTTTGCCGTCATGGCCACCGGAGCGGCGCTCGGCCCGCTGCGCGGGTCCCTCAGCGCTGCTCTCTACGTGGTGCTGGGTGTGCTCGGAGCGCCCGTGTTCTCCAGCGGGCAGTCAGGGTTCCTGTTCCCGACCTTCGGCTACGTGGTGGGGTACGTGCTGGCCGCCGCCATCGTGGGACAACTGGCCAAGCACCAGGCCGATCGCCGGGTCGGTTCGACGCTCGCCCTCGGCGCGCTCGGCACCCTCGCCCTCTACGCCTGCGGCGTTCCCTGGTTGATGGTGTCGCTGGGGATCGACCTGGGGCGCGCCCTCCAGTTCGGCGTCCTCCCGTTCCTCATCGGGGACACGCTCAAGGTGCTGGCCCTGGCCGGGCTGCTCCCCTCCCTGTGGCGGCTGGTCGCCCGCGTTCGCCCCGACGACCGAGAGGATGCACGGTGAGGGACTACACCCGATTGGCCCAGGAGATCGCGGCGGGGACGGCGCTGGATCCTGCGTCGGCGCTGGACCTCCTCGAGGCGCCCGACACGGAGATCCTGGACCTGGTCCGGGCCGCGAGCGTGCTACGCCGGCAGCACTTCGGCCTGCACGTTCGGCTGAACTACCTCGTCAACCTGAAGTCGGGGCTGTGCCAGGAGAACTGCAGCTACTGCTCGCAGGCGCTGGGATCACAGGCTCCCATCCTCAAGTACAGCTGGCTCGACCCTCGCGAGGCGGTGCGCCAAGCTGAGGCAGGCATCGAGGGCGGTGCCGCACGGGTGTGTTTGGTCGCGAGCGGGCGGGGCCCGATGGACCGCGACATCGAACGAGTCGCCGACATCGCGACCGCGCTGAAGCACGAGCATCCCGCGGTGGAACTGTGCGCCTGCCTGGGGCTGCTGCGCGAGGGCCAGGCGGAGCGCCTGGCCGAGGCCGGGATCGACGCCTACAACCACAACATCAACACCGCCGAGTCCTACCACGACGAGATCGTGACGACGCATCGCTACGTCGACCGCGTCGACACGATCGAGAAGGTCAAGCAGGCCGGTGTCTCGGCCTGCAGTGGGCTGATCGTCGGGCTGGGCGAGTCGAATGCCCAGGTCGTGGAGGCGCTGTATGCCCTGCGGGACCTGGGGGCCGACTCCATCCCGATCAACTTCCTGGTCCCGTTCGACGGGACCCCGCGGGCCGGCCAATGGGATCTCACCCCCCTGCGCTGCCTGAAGATCGTCGCGGTTGCGCGGCTGGCCTGCCCCGCGACCGAGATCCGCCTGGCAGGCGGGCGGGAGATCCACCTGCGCGGGCTGCAAGGGCTGGCGCTTCATGCCGCCAACTCGATCTTCCTCGGCGACTATCTGACCGCCGAGGGACAGGCCGCAGCCGCCGATCTTCAGCTCATCGCCGACAACGGTTTCGACGTCGATGATCGTGGCTCGTTCCCGCTGCCGGCCCACGCAGGAGCGACGGCTCGCGCGCGCGGCGCAGGCACCACGCTGGTTCCCAACGCCTGAGGCCACCGTCCCGCCCCGCCGTCACGGGGTGCCGTGGCGGTAGGGTGGTTCGGACGCGCCCGCACCGTCTATGCGGGGCCAAGAAAGGAACACAGCATGCTGCGAACGCGCAACGCAGGCACCCTCGGGCGAGCCGACGTCGGAGCGACGGTCACCCTCGCGGGGTGGGTCGCCAAGCGCCGCGACCACGGCGGGGTCGCCTTCATCGATCTGCGGGACGCCTCCGGAATCTGCCAGGTCGTCGTCCGCGACGAGTACCTCGCGTCTGCGGGCATCCACGACCTGCGCAACGAGTTCTGCATCCAGGTCACCGGCGTCGTCGACGCGCGGACGCCGGAGAACGTGAACCCGACCATCCCCACCGGCGAGGTCGAGGTCGCGATCCGTGAACTGGAAGTGCTGAACCCCTCGGCACCGCTGCCGTTCCAGATCGACGAGCGCACGACCGTCGGTGAGGACGCCCGGCTGAAGTACCGCTACCTCGACCTGCGGCGTCCCCGCCAGCACGACGCGCTGGTGCTGCGCTCGAAGGTCACCCACGTCATCCGTGACGTGCTGGACGATCTCGACTTCTACGACGTGGAGACGCCGACCCTGACGCACTCCACCCCCGAAGGGGCCCGCGACTTCCTGGTGCCCGCCCGGCTGCACCCCGGAACGTGGTCCGCGCTGCCGCAGAGCCCGCAGCTGTTCAAGCAGTTGCCGATGGTCGCGGGCATGGAGCGCTACTACCAGATCGCCCGCTGCTACCGCGACGAGGACTTCCGCGCCGACCGCCAGCCCGAGTTCACCCAGCTCGATGTCGAGATGAGCTTCGTCGACCAAGACGACGTGATCGCCGTCGCCGAGCGCATCATCGCGGCCTGCTGGAAGCTCATCGGCGTCGACGTCGCCCTGCCCCTGCCGCGGATGACCTGGCACGATGCCATGGACGACTACGGCTCCGACAAGCCCGACCTCCGGTTCGGCAACAAGATCCGCGAGCTCACGTCCTTCTTCGCCGACACCCCCTTCCGCGTGTTCCAGGCCGCCTACGTGGGCGGCGTGGTCATGCCCGGGGGAGCGTCCCTGCCGCGCCGTCAGTTCGACGCCTGGCAGGAGTGGGCCAAGCAGCGCGGCGCCCGCGGGCTGGCCTACATCACGGTCGGCGAGGACGGCACCCTCGGCGGGCCTGTCGCCAAGAACATCTCCGACGCCGAACGCGACGGCATCGCCGCCGCGATGGACGCCAACCCCGGCGACGCCATCTTCTTCGCCGCGGGAGCCCGGGAGATCTCCCAGGAACTGCTGGGGGCCGCCCGGTTGGAGATCGGCCGCCGCTGCAACCTGTTCGACCCGAAGGACTGGGCGCTGCTGTGGGTCGTCGACGCCCCCATGTTCAAGTCGACCGCCGAGGCCGTCGCCTCCGGCGATGTGGCGCTCGGCGAGGGGAAGTGGACGGCCGTCCACCACGCCTTCACCTCGCCCAAGCCCGAGTCGGAGGCCACCTTCGACACCGATCCGGGGTCCGCGCTCTCGTATGGCTACGACTTCGTCGCCAACGGCAATGAGGTGGGCGGCGGCTCGATCCGTATCCACCGGCGCGACGTCCAAGAGCGCGTGTTCGCGGTGATGGGCATCGACGGCGAGGAGGCCCAGGAGAAGTTCGGCTTCCTGCTGGACGCCTTCGCCTTCGGCGCACCGCCCCACGGTGGCATCGCCTTCGGACTGGACCGGCTCGTGATGCTGCTGGGCGGGTTCGACACGATCCGCGATGTCATCGCGTTCCCGAAGTCCGGCGGCGGTGTCGACCCGCTCACCGGCGCCCCGGCCCCGGTCACCGCGCAGCAGCGCAAGGAGACGGGCGTGGATGCCAAGCCGGAACCGGAGAAGAGTTCGGTCGAGGCGAAGCCTGACGCCTCAGCCTGATCGCCCTGACAACGCGACGGCGCGCCGCCCTGACCCGGGCGGCGCGCCGTTGTCGTGGTGGAGGGCCCCTTCGCCTGCCGGACCTGAGCGCCCTACTCGCGCAGGTCGCCGGTGGCGGCATCGATGGACAAAGTGACGGGGTTGCCGTCGAAGCTCAACGTGACATTCCAGCGCAAGCCGGAGGAGGACACGTCGTCGTCGGTCAGTTCCGCCTTGACGAGTTCGCCCGGGATCTGGTCCACGACGGTGTCGACGGCTTGGCGCATCGAGACCGAGGCCAGGGCCAGGTGTGCCTGCGCGTCCGCGTCGACATGGTCCGGCGTGGGGTCGTCGGTCACCACCTGGGCCCCATCACCGCTGATGGCCAGTTCGCGTTCGGCGTCCCCGGCGACCACGTCGATCCGCCAGCCGTCGTCGGTCCACGTCAGGTCGATCGCGCGGCCCGCGCCGGCGTTCTCCGCAGCCTCGATGGCCGCCCGGGCGGCATCGTTGCGGGCGTCGACCGTGTCCTCAGTGATGGTGGTGGCTGTGGTGGCGGTGGGCTGGCCGGACACCGTGGCCGCGGGGGAAGGCGACGCGCCGGGCGGGGTCGTGGCGCAACCGGCGAGGAGTGCGGCCACCGCGCCCGCCAGCGCCAGGGAACGGATCGTCATGCCTGCCAACCTATCAACGGGGTCGTCGCCTGTGGCCTCGTTGGCGCCTGCCCCTGTGCCCGCGATCCCGCGGTCGGATCGCCCCGCTACCCTCGACTCGTGACCGACCTGTTTGGCAATCCCGATCCCGCGCAAGCCGCCGCGGTGGCGCGGACAGGCGGCTCCCTGTCAGGTGCTGGGCAGGGGGCGGGGCCGCTCGCGGTGCGGATGCGCCCGACCAGCCTGGACGAGATCGTCGGGCAGCAGCACCTGCTGGGCCCCGGCTCGCCGTTGCGCCGCCTGGCGTCGGGGCAGGCCATGTCGGTCTTCCTCTGGGGGCCGCCCGGGGTGGGCAAGACGACGATCGCCGCGGTGGTCTCGCACGCCACGAGTCGTCGTTTCGTGGAGCTGTCCGGCGTCACCGCCGGGGTGAAGGAGGTGCGGGCAGAGTTGGAGACGGCCCGCCAGCAGTTAGCTCGCGGGGTGGGCACGGTGCTGTTCGTCGACGAGGTGCACCGCTTCAACAAGGCCCAGCAAGACGTCCTACTGCCCGCCGTGGAGAACCGGTTGGTCACGCTGATCGCCGCAACCACGGAGAATCCGTCGTTCTCGGTCATCTCCCCCTTGCTGTCGCGGTCGCTGCTGCTGACACTGAAGCCGCTGACCGACGCGGACATCAACGCGCTGCTCGACCGTGCCCTGATCGACGACCGCGGGCTGCGCACGCCGGAGGGCGGCCACTACACCCTGGACGCCGACGCGCGGGCGACGCTGGTGCGCCTGGCTGGCGGCGACGCACGGCGCAGCCTCACCTACCTCGAGGAGGCGGCCGCGTCCGCGTCCGCCCTGGGGAGCGTGGTGATCGGACCGGAGGCGGTGGAACTCGCCGTGGACCGCGCCGCGCTGCGCTATGACCGCGACGGGGACCAGCACTACGACGTGATCAGCGCGTTCATCAAGTCGGTGCGCGGTTCCGACGTGGACGCCGCCCTGCACTACCTGGCGCGCATGCTGGCCGGCGGCGAGGACCCCCGATTCATCGCGCGCAGGCTGATCATCTCGGCCAGTGAGGACATCGGCATGGCGGCGCCGTCGGTGCTGCAGACGTGTATCGCTGCCGCGCAGGCGGTGCAGCTGATCGGGCTGCCCGAGGCCGAGTTGACACTCGCCCACGCGACCGTGGCCTGTGCCACCGCCCCGAAGTCGAATGCCGTGTACCGGGCCATTGCCGCGGCCAAGGCGGACGTGGCCGCCGGGAAGTCGGGGACCGTCCCGGCGCACCTGCGCGACGCGCACTACGCGGGGGCCGAAAAGCTGGGGCACGGGCAGGGGTACCTCTATTCCCACGACTATCCCCACGGAGTGTCGGCCCAGCAGTACCTGCCCGACGAACTCGCCGCGGCCCGCTACTACGAGCCCACCCAGCACGGCAACGAGGCGCAGCTCACCGAACGGCTGACGGCGATCAGGTCGCTGCTGGGCCGCGAGGAGTCCTCCGGCCAGGAGTGAGCGGTACGCGGTGGCTACCGCAGCACGGTCAGAGCCTCCTCGAGGGTGAGGAGCGCGGCCATCGTCACGGCACCGAAGTCCGGGGCCTCGCCCGCCCGCATCGCAGCCGCTGCCGTGAGCCGCCCGGTCGCCTCCGACTGACCCGAGCCGCTCGCCTCCCGCCGTTCGCCCGAACGACGGTTGCGCGCTACGAGATGCCACTCCTGCGAGCCGAGGTGCGGCGCGTGCGTCAGGACGCCCCTCAGGGCGGGGAGGCGTCCGATCAGGCCGAGCGCCGCGGTCATGGGCGCGGAACTGAGCGTGAGATATGACCGGATGACGGCCCCACCTCGGCCCGAGAGGAGGAGATGGTCGGGGAAATCGGCTCGCAGGTAGCGGCGGGTGCGCCCGTCGGGACCGACCTCGCGGCGGCTCTCGGCGAGGTTCCGGACCGGCACATCCTCGGGGGGATCGTGAAGGTCGGTGCCGATGAGGGACGCGGTCCAGGCGACCGCGGACGGGCCGTGCTGCTCCCCACTGCCCAACATGACGAACACGTCCACGTCGTCCCCGGGCTGAGCCTTCAGTGAGGTGACCAGCACCGTACTGAGCCCCGGCGCCAGCCCCGCTCCGAGCACGACGGGGCCGCGGGCTCGCGCGCGCAGGTGAGCCAGATACGCGCCGGTGGCCGAGATTTCGACCAGCGGTGTCGGGCCGGTGTGCGCGGCCAAGTCGGCCCGTTCGACGCCTGAGGCGTTGACGACAACATGGTGTTCGGCGGCGAGGCCCGCCAGCGGGGCGAGATCTCCCGTGAGGTCTACGCCAGCGGCGCCCGGCGCTGTGCGGCTCGCCGCCGTGACTTCGTGGCCGGCGCGGTGGAGTTCGCGACGGATCACGGTGCCGACCGCTCCCCGCGCGCCCAGCAGGAGCGCCCTCATCGCGTGCCCTCGGCCGTCGTCAGGCAGCACCGGTGACGCCCGGGTGATCGCTTCGGCACGCTGGTGAGGGTTGGATAGGGCCGGTGCATGGTTCTCCTGTCGCCGCGGGGATTGCTGCTGACCATCGTTAAGGAGCGGGACCGTCGGCCCCAGGAGATTTGCGGATTCTGCAAACATGAGGGTGTGGACACCGAACTCACCCAGTTGCTGGCGGCGATCGGGCCGCGGTTGCGCGCGGCCAGGGTGACGCGCGGGCTCACCCTGGAGGTGGTGGCCGGGCAGACGGGGCTGTCGGCGAGCGCGATCTCGCGGCTGGAGACCGGCCACCGCCGCCCCACCCTCGATGCGTTGATTCCGCTCGCGCGCGCCTACCAGGTGCCCCTGGACCGCCTCGTCGCCGCCCCGGCGATCGGTGACCCTCGCATCAACCTGGTGCCGCACGCCGTGGCCTCCGGCGGCGTGGTGGTGCCGCTGACCCAGTACCCGGGCCGGGTCCAGGTGTTCAAACACGTGCTCGGGCCCCGGGAACCGAAGCTCATCACCCATGCAGGGCACGCCTGGCTGTACGTGCTCGCCGGCACGTTGCGGCTCCTGCTCGGGGAGGAGGAGCACCTCCTCTCCCCGGGCGAGACCGCCCAGTTCGCCTCGACGACCCCGCACTGGTTCGGCCCGGCGGGCCAGGGCACCGTCGAGTTGCTCCACCTCTTCGGACCGCGTGGGGACCGCCCGGTCGCCCGGTTGGACCATCCCGCCCCGGGATAGCGGCACGATCACCCCGCCACCACGACGCTGCACTAGGCTCGCGGCATGACTGTCGGAGAGATCGCCGGGCTGATCGCCGCGTTCGCGTTCGTCCTCCTGGTCGGCATGTGTGTGGTTCCGCTGCTCAAGCTCAGCAAACTGCTGGACGAACTGATCGGTGCGGTCAAGGACGTCAACTCCGCCACCGCCCCGATCCTGAGCGAACTGCACGAGACCGTGGAAGCCGCCAACGCCGGACTGGATCGCTTGGGCGGCGTCACCTCGGAGGTCGAGAAGGTGACCGCCGACGTGGCCAAGGTGAGCGGGCACGCATCGATGGTGGTGGAGAACACCGCCACGCTGTCCTCGATCTGGCTGGCCGCCTTCGGACGCCCGCTCATCGCGCTGGCGTCCGCGCTGCACGGCTTCCGGGTCGCGCTGGCCGGCAAGCTGAGCGGGTCGCGATGAGCCGCACCTTCTGGTTCCTCGCAGGGGTCGCTGCCTCTGCGTTCGTCGCCCTGAAGGGGCGGCAGTATTATCGACGACTGACACCGGCAGGGATGGCGGAGGAGTTGGAGCGCAAGGCCGAGGGCGCGGCCGAACAGGCCAAGGTCTGGGTCGACGACTTCGCCGCCTCCTATTCGGCGGCCCGGGCTGCGAAACAGTCCGAGCTGACCGCCCTGCTGACCAAGGACGAAAGAAGACAACTGCCATGAAGACCGCTGAGATCCGGCGCCGGTTCCTCGACCACTTCGTACGCGCCGGGCACACCCTGGTGCCCTCAGCGTCCCTGGTCTACAACGATCCCACCCTGCTGTTCGTCAACGCCGGCATGGTGCCCTTCAAGCCCTACTTCACCGGCGCGGAAACCCCGCCCTTCCCCACGGCCACGAGCTGCCAAAAGTGCGTCCGCACCCTCGACATCGAGGAGGTCGGCAAGACCACGCGGCACGGCACGTTCTTCCAGATGAACGGCAACTTCAGCTTCGGCGAGTACTTCAAGGAAGGTGCCATCCGGCATGCCTGGGGACTCATCACCGGGTCGCAGGAGTCCGGCGGCCTCGGCTTCGACGGGGACAAGGTCTGGGTCACCGTCCTGGGCCCGGGTTACCACCCGGACTTCCCCGACGGTGACGTGGAAGCCATCGAGTTGTGGAAGCAGATGGGGCTGCCGGCCGACCGCATCCAGTTGAGGGACCTCAAGGACAACTACTGGAACATGGGCGTCCCCGGTCCGGGGGGACCCTGCTCGGAGATCTACATCGACCGCGGTCCCGCCTTCGGGCCCGAGGGTGGTCCCGCCGTCGACGAAGATCGCTTCCTGGAGATCTGGAACCTGGTCTTCATGCAGCAGGAGCTCTCCGCGGTGCGCGCCAAGGACGACTTCGACGTGTTGCGCCCGCTGCCGAAGCCGAACATCGACACCGGCATGGGGCTCGAGCGCGTCGCCTACCTGATGCAGGGCAAGGACAACCTCTACGAGATCGACCAGATCTTCCCCGTGATCGAGAAGGCCGCTGAGCTGTCCGGGAAGCGCTATGGCGCCGATCACGACGACGACGTCCGGATGCGGGTGGTCGCCGACCACGTCCGCTCCGGCCTCATGCTGATGACCGACGGCGTCACCCCCGGGAACGAGGCGCGCGGGTATGTGCTGCGTCGCCTGCTGCGCCGCAGCGTCCGTGCCATGCGGCTGCTCGGCGTCCACGACCCGGTCCTGCCCGAGTTGCTTCCGGTCAGCAAGGCGCTGATGGAGGAGTCCTACCCGGAGATCGCGACCGAGTGGGCGCGCACCTCGTCGTCGGCGTACGCCGAAGAGGAGTCCTTCCGCCGGACGCTGGCCGCGGGGACGCAGATCTTCGACGTCGCGGTGACCCAGGCCAAGGAGGCGGGGGCGAGTGAACTGGGGGGCGACCAGGCCTTCCAACTGCACGACACCTACGGCTTCCCGATCGACCTGACCCTCGAGATGGCGGCAGAGGCCGGTTTGGCAGTCGATCGCGCCGAGTTCACCCGGCTGATGGGGGAGCAGAAGGCCCGGGCCAAGGCCGACGCCCGAGCGAAGAAGGGCGGCACCGTCAACACGGCCGCCTACCGCACCCTGCGCGATGCCGGGGAGACGCCGTTCCTCGGCTACACCGACCTGGACGTCACCAGCCGGGTGCGCGGGATCGTGGCCAACGGGCAGCTCGTGACGAACGCGCTTCCCGGCGATGTCGTGGAGGTCATCCTCGACGAGACCCCGTTCTATGCCGAGGCCGGCGGACAGGACGCCGACGCGGGCGTCCTCACCGCGCCGGGCCTCCAGCTCGAGGTGCTGGACGTGCAGCGTCCGGTCCAGGGTCTGGTGGTGCACAAGGCGGTGGTGAACGAAGGTGAGCTGGTCACCGGCGCCGAGATCCGCGCGGAGGTCGATCCCGGCGCCCGCTTCGGGGCCGCGCAGGCGCACACCGCGACCCACGTGGTCAATGCCGCGCTGCGGCAACTGCTCGGTGCTGCGACCCACCAGGCGGGCTCCTACAACAAGCCCGGGTACCTGCGGTTCGACTTCAACGCGCACGAGGCGCTCAGCCCCACGATGCGCTCCGAGCTGGAGGGCATCGTGAACGAGGCGGTGCGCGACGACTTCGGCGTGACCGCCACCGAGATGCCGTTGGCGCAGGCCAAGGCGCTCGGCGCCCAGGCCATGTTCGGCGAGAAGTACGGCGACGTGGTCCGGATGGTGGAGCTCAACGGGGCGTGGTCGCGGGAACTGTGCGGCGGGACGCACGTGCGCAGCACTGCCCAGATCGGTCTGGTCGACCTCATCGGCGAAGGCTCGGTCGGATCGGGGATCCGCCGGGTGGAGGCGCTGGTCAGCACCGACGCCTTCACGCAGTTCGCCAGCGAGCGCGCACTGGTGAGCACACTGGCCGACACGCTGAAGACACAACCAGATCAGTTGGTCGACCGGGTCGAGAGGCTGCTGGGGCAGCTGAAGGCCGCCGAGAAGCAGATCGCCGACCTGCGCCAACGGGAACTCCTCGGCAATCTCGATGCCCTGGTGGCCCATGCGGTTCAGGTGGGCGGGGTGACCTTCGTCGCAGCCACGTTGCCCGGCGTCTCTGCCGGGGACGTGCGTACCGTCGCCATCGGCCTGCGGGACAAGCTCGCAGCGCAGGCCGCCGTCATCGCACTGGTCGGGGGGCAGGCCAAGCCGGTCCTCCTCGTCGCGACGACCGCGCCGGCGCGGGAACGCGGGGTGGCGGCCGGGCGTCTGGTCGGCGTCGGTGCGGCTCAGCTGGGCGGCAAGGGCGGCGGCAAGGACGACCTGGCCCAGGGCGGCGGCACGGATGCCTCGCGTGCCGAGGAGGCCCTGGCCGCGATCCGGGCGGCGCTGCCGCAGTCATGACCGACGGCACCTACGGCGTTCGGCTCGGGTTGGACTGGGGCAAGGCCCGCATTGGCGTGGCCGCGTGCGACGCTGCCGGGGTGCTCGCCTACCCGGTCGAGACCATCACACCGGCCTCCGACCGGCGGATCGTGACCGAACGTCTGCGTGCTGTGGTCGCCGAATATGACCCGGTGGCCGCCTACGTGGGGCTGCCCCGGCACCTGCGCGGGGCAGAAGGCGAAGCGGCGGCCATGGCCCGCGACGGCGCCGAACTGGTCGCGCGGCTCTTCCCAGAACTGGAGGTACGGCTGATCGACGAGCGGCTCACGACGGTGACGGCCACCCGGCAACTGCATGATGCCGGCCGCTCCAGCCGGACCCAGCGGGCCGTGATCGACCAGGCTGCCGCCGTGGCAATCTTGAATCAGGCGCTTGACGGCGAACGGGTGGCGAACGCCCGCGTCGGCGAGCGGATCGATGGAAGGAATCACCGATGAAACCTCGACGCGCGCGCGAGCCCCGGCTTCGGGATCCCGAGACCGGCGAATGGGATGTCGCCGAGGTCAAGCATCGCACCAAGGGCTGGGTCGCCGTCGTGCTGGCCCTGGTCATCGTGTTCGGCGGGATCTGGTTCGTTGGCGGCAAGGCGTGGGACGCCTGGATGTCGTTTCGTACCAAGGACGACTACATCGGAGCGGGCGTCGATCCGATCCAGGTGGAGATCCCGCGCGGCGCGACGATGACGGCGGTCGGCAAGCTGCTGGAGGAGAAGGACGTCGTGAAGTCGGCCGACTCGTTCCGCCGCTACGCGCAGTCGCGTCCCGATGAGTCCTCGCGTGTGCAGGCGGGCCGGTACAACATGAAGACGCAGATGTCGGTCATCGCCGCCTTCGATGCCTTGCTGGATTCCAACAATCTCGTACGCAACACCATGCAATTGCGGGAGGGGCAGCGCACCAGCGAGCAGTTGGCGGCGATGGCCGCCGCGACGAAGCTGCCCGTGGAGGAGTTCCAGGCGATCGCGAAGTCGCCGGGCAACCTCGGGTTGCCGACCTGGGCGAACGGGAACGTGGACGGCTTCCTGTTCCCCGACACCTACGAGTTGGGCAGCACCCCCACGGCCGAGGGCACCATGAAGATGACCGTGGGCAACTTCAACAATGTGCTGGAACGCAACGACTGGGTGACGCAGGCCACCAACTCTCCGGCGAAGGATCCCCACAGCGCGCTGGTGATGGCCAGTCTGGTCGAGCGGGAGGCCACCACCACCGAGGATCGGCAGAAGGTGGCGCGGGTGTTCTACAACCGACTCGCCAAGGGCCAGGCCCTGCAGTCGGATGCGACTGTCGCGTACGCCAACAACATCACCGGCCGCGTGACCACCACGCCCGAGGAGCGCAAGCTCGATTCCCCGTACAACACGTACCTGGACAAGAACGCGGGCAAGCTTCCCCCGACGCCGATCAGTTCACCGTCGGAGGACGCCATGCAGGCTGCGGTGGCCCCGGCGGACGGCAACTGGCTGTTCTTCGTGGTGGTGAACCTCGACACCGGCGAGACGGTGTTCAGTGACACCTACGACCAGCACCTGAAGGCGGTTGCGCAGTTCCAGGAGTTCTGCAAGACCTCAGACAAGTGCTGAGCCGACGCTGAGGGGCGTCCGTACCTCGCCCCCGGTGCGGTGGTCGCAGAGCCCTGTGGCAAAGTTGCGGACATGCTGCGTTACCTGACGGCGGGGGAGTCTCATGGGCGGGCGCTGGTCGCCACCCTCGAGGGGATCCCGTCCCACGTGTCCGTCACCACCGCCGACATCGCCGACGCGCTGCGCCGTCGTCGCTTGGGGGTGGGCCGGGGCGCCCGGATGAAGTTCGAGGTCGACGAGGTGACGTTGCTGACGGGGGTCCGCCATGGCGAGACCCTCGGCTCCCCCCTCGCGATCATGATTGCGAACACCGAGTGGCCCAAGTGGGAAACTGTGATGGCCCCCGACCCGGTAGACGCGCAGGTGCTCGCGGCCCAGGCGCGCAACGCCGCTCTCACGCGGCCGCGTCCCGGGCACGCGGACCTGGCCGGCATGCAGAAGTACGACTGGGACGAGGCCCGTCCGATCCTGGAACGTGCGTCGGCTCGCGAGACCGCGGCGCGGGTGGCGCTGGGCCGGGTCGCCACCAATTTCTTGGAGCAGGCCTACGGAATCGGCGTCGTCAGCCACGTCGTCGAGATCGGCCCCGTGGCCAGCCGGGGCGCGACGGTCCCGACGGCCGCCGACCGCGATGCGATCGATGCCGATCCGGTGCGCTGCTTCGACGCCGAGGCGTCGGCTCGGATGCTGGCCGAGATCGATGACGCGAAGGCGTCCGGGGACACCCTCGGTGGTGTCGTGGAGGTCGTGGTCACCGGCATGCCCCCCGGGATCGGGTCCCACTCCCAAGGCGACACCCGCCTGGACGCGCGGCTCGCGGGCGCCCTGATGGGCATTCAGGCCATCAAGGGTGTCGAGGTCGGTGACGGGTTCGCGCTCGCCCGCACGCGCGGGTCCGCGGCCCACGACGAGATGGTCCTCGAGGGCGAGCACATCGCCCGGGTGTCGAACCGGTCGGGCGGAACCGAGGGCGGCATGAGCACCGGCGAGGTGCTGCGGGTTCGCGCCGCGATGAAGCCGATCGCCACCGTGCCGCGTGCGCTGCGCACCGTCGACACCACCACCTTGGAGCCGGCCGCAGCCCACCATCAGCGCTCGGACGTCTGTGCGGTCCCTGCTGCCGGCGTCGTCGCCGAGGCGATGGTGGCGTTGGTCGTCGCGGAGTTGATGCTGGAGAAGTTCGGCGGTGACTCGGTGGGGGAGACCTCCCGCAACCACCGTTCCTACCTCGACCGGCTGGCGGCCCGGCGGCTCGCGTGAGAACAATCGCCCTCATCGGCGCCCCCGGCAGCGGCAAATCGACGCTGGGGCCACTGTTGGCCGAGAGGCTCGGCGGGCCGTTCGTCGACGTCGACACCGTGATCGAGCAGCGTCAGGGGCGCGCCATCCGCGACATCTTCGCCGACGACGGCGAGGACGCCTTCCGTGCGATCGAGGCCGCCGTCACCGTCGAGTTGCTGGCGCAGCCCGGCGTGGTCAGCCTCGGCGGCGGTGCCCCGCTCACCCCGCGCATCGCCACCGCGCTCGGTGACGTCGCCACGGTCTGGCTGCAGGTGGACGCGCACCACGCGGTCGCCCGGATCGGGCTCGACCAGGGGCGTCCCCTGCTGGCCGGCCAGGGGGTACGTGCCACGCTGATCGCGCTGCTCAACGCCCGTACCCCCGTGTATCGCTCGCTGGCCACCGTGGCGATCGACACGAACGGACGCGAACCCGACGCGCTCGTCGACGCCATCGCCGCCGCACTGGAGGAAGCATGAGTTCCCCTCTCGACACCGTCCGGGTCGCCGCCGAACGTGCCTACGACGTCACCGTCGGCCACGGCGCTACCGCGCTGCTTCCCGCGTTGGTGGACGACTGCGCCCGCGTCGCGCTCCTGCACCCGGTCGAACTCACCGACCGGGCGGAGGCGCCGGCCCAGGCCATCGACGCCGAGGTCCTCTTGCTGTGCGCGCCGCCTGGGGAACGCGCGAAGACGGCCGGTTTCCTCGCTGACTGCTGGGACGCACTGGCGGGCGCCGGGTTCACCCGCAGCGATGCGGTGGTGGGGTTCGGTGGGGGCGCGACGACCGACCTGGC
>RRZU010781502.1_pt1 | contig 51355 bp, 42 predicted proteins | sample 2165561 | NCBI WGS metagenome assembly RRZU01 (sample SAMN10456909, study PRJNA506462) | wastewater metagenome | isolation source: wastewater sludge | place: USA: Moscow, Idaho | reverse complement strand
CCGGACCGGGCTGGAGATCATCCGCACCCTGCAGCAGAAGATCGTCTCGCTGCAGCAGGAAGACAAGCGCGAACTGGGCGACTACGAAGCCCGGATCAAGGTCTTCCATGAGTGTTCGATCACCGACCTGATCATGGACGGAGACGCGATCGCGGGCGCCTTCGGCTACTGGCGCGAGACCGGCAAGTTCATTCTGTTCGAGGCGCCTGCAGTGGTGCTGGCCACCGGCGGAATCGGCAAGTCGTTCAAGGTGTCCTCGAACTCCTGGGAGTACACCGGCGATGGGCATGCCCTCGCCCTGCGCGCGGGTTCCGGACTGATCAACATGGAATTCATCCAGTTCCACCCGACCGGCATGGTCTGGCCGCTATCGGTGAAGGGAATCCTGGTCACCGAGGGTGTCCGCGGCGACGGCGGAGTGCTGAAGAACTCCGAGGGCAAGCGCTTCATGTTCGACTACATCCCCGACGTGTTCAAGGGGCAGTACGCCGAATCCGAAGAAGAGGCCGACCAGTGGCTCAAGGACAACGACTCGGCCCGGCGCACCCCTGACCTGCTCCCGCGCGACGAGGTGGCCCGCGCCATCAACGACGAGGTGAAGGCCGGCCGCGGCACCCCGCATGGCGGCGTCTACCTCGACATCGCATCCCGCATGCCCGCCGAGGAGATCAAGCGCCGGCTGCCGTCGATGTACCACCAGTTCATCGAGCTGGCCGAGGTCGACATCACCAAGGACATGATGGAAGTCGGTCCAACCTGTCACTACGTGATGGGCGGCATCGAGGTCGATCCCGATACCGGTGCCGGCTCGACACCCGGCCTGTTCGCTGCGGGCGAGTGCTCGGGCGGCATGCACGGATCCAACCGCCTCGGCGGCAACTCATTGTCCGACCTGCTGGTGTTCGGCCGGCGTGCCGGTCTGGGCGCATCGGACTACGTGCACGCACTCGCACAGCGTCCGGCCGTATCGGAGGCGGCGATCGAAGAGGCCACCAAACTGGCTCTCTCACCGTTCGAGCCGAAGGCCAACGCCGAGAACCCCTACACCCTGCACTCCGAGCTGCAGCAGTCGATGAATGACCTCGCGGGCATCATCCGTAAAGAGGGCGAACTCGAAGAAGTGCTCGGCAAGATCGACGAGCTCAAGGCGCGCTACGCCAACGTCGTCGTCGAGGGCGGCCGGATCTTCAACCCCGGCTGGCACCTGGCGATCGACCTGCGCAACATGCTGCTGGTGAGCGAATGCGTGGCCAAGGCCGCCCTGCAGCGCACCGAAAGCCGTGGCGGACATACCCGCGACGACTTCCCGAAGATGGACGCCGAGTGGCGCAACAAGCTGCTGGTCTGCCGGGTTAGCGCGGCGGATGCCGCGGGAAGCACAGCGGTCGTGCCCGACGTCACGGTGACCCCGGAGCAGCAGCCGGTGATGCGGCCCGATCTGCTGGCCACGTTCGAACTGTCCGAACTCGAGAAGTACTACACGCCGGATCAACTGGCCGAGCACCCTGAGCGGAAGGGCTGAGAATGGCTGCTTACGACGCGAAGTTGCGGGTTTGGCGCGGCGACGAGGACGGCGGTGACCTGCAGGACTACACCGTCGAGGTCAACGACGGCGAAGTCGTGCTCGACATCATCCACCGACTGCAGGCCACGCAGGCCGGCGACCTCGCGGTGCGGTGGAACTGCAAGGCCGGCAAATGCGGTTCGTGCTCTGCCGAGATCAACGGCCGGCCGCGGCTCATGTGCATGACCCGCATGTCGACGTTCGGCGAGGACGAAGTCGTGACGATCACCCCGCTGCGAACCTTCCCGGTGATGCGCGACCTGGTCACCGACGTCTCGTTCAACTACGAGAAGGCGCGGGAGATCCCGTCGTTCACTCCGCCGAAGGATCTGCAGCCCGGTGACTACCGCATGCAGCAGGAAGATGTGAACCGCAGCCAGGAATTCCGCAAGTGCATCGAGTGCTTCCTGTGTCAGAACGTGTGCCACGTCAACCGCGACCACGAGGAGAACAAGAAGTCCTTCGCCGGACCGCGGTACCTGATGCGCCAGGCCGAGCTGTCGATGCATCCACTGGACACCATCGACCGTCGGAACATGGCCCAGGAGGAGAACGGCCTGGGCTTCTGCAACATCACCAAGTGCTGCACCGAGGTGTGCCCCGAGCACATCAAGATCACCGACAACGCCCTGATCCCGATGAAGGAACGCGTCGCCGACCGCAAGTACGACCCCATCGTCTGGCTGGGTAACAAACTCTTCAGGCGTTAGCCCCGGCACTGATCTTCGCCGAGTGTGAAACCTCGGCGAAGATCGCCGTCGAAATTCGCTGACGATTCACACTCGACGGGTAACGCCACGCTGGGCGAGGCGTACCCTCGCACATAGCGGCCAATCAACGACGAAAGGCACCGCTATGACCAAGACGTCCAAGCGAGAAACCCTCAGCGTCAACGACATTCGCACCGCGATCCGTGAGCTGAGTACCCGCGCCGAGCTCGCCCGCAAGGAGGGCAGACCGGCCGACGCAGACGAACTGGAGCAGCGGATCAAGGGTTATCGGGAACAACTGGGCGAACGCCCATAACGGCCATCTGTACAGCGTTGGCTGCGAGAACTATTCGCAGTTTGGCGCCACCAGCGCTGAACAGATCGAGGTGAGTCAGTTGCCGAGGCGGCGGAATGTGCTGCGGTGGAAGACGATCGGCAGGATCTCGTCGCGCATGGTCACCCGGCTGACTCGCAGGATCACGATGCTGTGATCGCCCGCCGGCACCTCCTGCTCGATGGTGCTGTGCAGCCAGACCGCGGTGCCGTCGATGAACAGCGCACCGCTCTCATGGGACACCGTGCTCAACCCCTCGAACCGGTCCCCGGTCTTGGCGGCCAGCGTGCGCGCGGCGGTGTCGTGCGACTCGCCGAGCAGGCTGATGCCCAGCGAGGGCAGGCCCTGGAGCTTCGGCCAGGTGGTCGAGGAGTTCTGCACGCAGAACGCGACCAGGGGCGGGTCCAGCGACACCGGCACGAAGGTGCTGGCCGCCAGGCCCACCCGAACACCGTCGACCTCCGCCGCAATGGCGATGACTCCGGAGGGGAAATGTCCGAACGCCTCCCGCAGGGACGTCGGGCTCAGGTCGGTCTCGGCTGCGCTCATCGTGGCCATCATCCCACGCGCCGCCAAAGGTGACCACGCGCGCGGTAACCTGACGCTCGCGATGTGGATCACGCTGCTGGTCATGGCCGTTGCGGTCAGCCTCGAACCGTTCCGGATCGGGATGACCCTCCTGCTGCTCAACCGGCCGCGGCCCGTGCTGCAACTCCTCGCATTCCTGGCCGGCGGCTTCACCATGGATCGAACCGGGCGCGACAGCACCAGATCACCGGCGCTCAGCCCGTACGCATTGGAGATCGCAGCGGTGACCTGTCGCGGACGCCGGTGGGCCAGCCGGGATCCGCGCGGTCCTTGAGCGCGATGACGGCGACCAGCTGCTCGGTGCTGCCCTCGGCGACCGAGATGGCGGCCACCCGGCCACCGGTGATGTGCTGGACGGTGGCTTCGATGTCCTCGGGATAGTGGTTGCGGCCCCGGATGATCCGCAGATCCTTGATGCGCCCGACGATGAAAAGCTGGCCGCACGAGACGAAGCCCAGATCACCGGTCCGCAACCACGGACCGTCCGGGGTGCCCGACGACGGCTGGCTCAGGGTGGACTGCTATTCAGGTGCAGCACTTCCTGCGGCTGGCCCAACCGCCCGCCGCAACCAGCCGGTTCCTGGACCTCGGGACCGATTCGCTGATGGCGATCGAACTGCGGAACCGGTTGCACAGTCAGTTCGGTGGCGCGTTCACGATCAATGCGACGGCGGTGTTCGACTATCCGACGATCGGTGGCCTCGCTGAATATCTGGTGGCTCAACTGCCGGACGCGGCCGGGGAGGCCGAGGCGGAAACCCCGCCCGAACCCGACGGCTGCGTTGATGCTGAAGACGGTCAAGAACCCCCGGCCGAACCCGGGGACCAGGTCGCCGAATCCTCGGACTGATCCCGTGTTGACCCGTTCCACTCCGGCGTGTCGGATGTGATCTAGGTAACGGTTTAGCCTGCGTGATAGCAGTCGACCGGCGGTTTTGGGTGCGGTTCTGGCCGCCAAACCCACCGGTCGGTAGAACGACGGATGAATTCGGTGTCGTGGGCTTGCGTTCAAGTTACCGGCCGGTATAGTTGGGCCCAGGTTACTGGTGGGTAACTTATCTCGATCCGTTCTTCAATTCGGTCGTGGAGTACCCAACCAACCCATCAAATTCAGGTGACAGTCTCATCGAGGAGGAAGTCCGTGAGCCACTACAAGTCCAACGTGCGTGACCAGGAATTCAACCTGTTCGAGGTATTCGGCATCGACAAGGCGTTCGGCCAGGGCAAGTTCGCCGACCTGGACGTCGATACGGCCCGCGAAATGCTCAACGAGATGGCCCGCCTGGCGGAGGGCCCCGTCGCCGAGTCATTCAGCGACGGTGACCGCAACCCGCCGGTGTTCGATCCCGAGAACCACACGGTGACGCTTCCGGCAAGCTTCAAGAAGTCGGTCCGCGCGATCGTCGACAACGGCTGGGACAAGGTGGGCCAGGACGAGGAGCTCGGCGGCACGCCGGTTCCCCGCTCCCTGCAGTGGGCGATGGTCGAGCACATCCTCGGCGCCAACCCCGCGGTCTATATGTATGCCATGGGCGCCGGGCTGGCCAACATCTTCTACAACAACGGCACTGACGAGCAGAAAAAGTGGGCCGTCATCTGTTCCGAGCGCAACTGGGGCGCCACCATGGTGCTGACCGAGCCCGATGCCGGGTCCGACGTCGGCGCCGGCCGGACCAAGGCCACCCAGCAGCCCGATGGCAGCTGGCACATCGACGGCGTCAAGCGGTTCATCACCTCCGCCGACTCCGACGACCTGTTCGAGAACATCTTCCACCTGGTGCTCGCCCGCCCCGAGGGCGCCGGCCCGGGCACCAAGGGACTGTCGCTGTTCTTCGTGCCGAAGTTCCACTTCGACCACGAGACCGGCGAGCTCGGTGAGCGCAATGGCGCGTTCGTCACCAACGTCGAGCACAAGATGGGCCTGAAGGTCTCGGCCACCTGTGAGCTGACCTTCGGCCAGCACGGCATCCCGGCCCAGGGCTGGCTGGTCGGTGAGGTCCACAACGGCATCGCGCAGATGTTCGACGTGATCGAGCAGGCCCGAATGATGGTGGGCACCAAGGCAATCGCCACGCTGTCGACCGGTTACCTCAACGCGCTCGAGTACGCCAAGAGCCGGGTCCAGGGCGCCGACATGACCCAGATGATGGACAAGGGCGCCCCGCGAGTCACCATCACCCACCATCCGGACGTCCGGCGCAGCCTGATGACGCAGAAGGCCTACGCCGAGGGCATGCGCGCGCTGTACCTGTACACCGCGTCGTTCCAGGACGAGATCTGCGCCGATGTCGTGCACGGCATCGACGCCGACCTCGCGTTCAAGGTCAACGATCTGCTGCTGCCGATCGTCAAGGGCTTCGGTTCGGAGACGGCCTACGCGAAGCTGACCGAGAGCCTGCAGACGCTCGGCGGTTCGGGCTTCCTGCAGGACTACCCGATCGAGCAGTACATCCGCGACGCCAAGATCGACTCGCTCTACGAAGGCACCACCGCCATCCAGGCGCAGGACTTCTTCTTCCGCAAGATCGTCCGCGACAAGGGCCAGGCGCTGGGCTACGTGGCCAATGAGATCGACACGTTCGTGAAGAACAAGTCGGGCAACGGCCGGCTCAAGGACGAGCGCGAACTGCTCGCGACCGCCCTGACCGACGTACAGAGCATGGCCGCCACCCTGACCGGCTACCTGATGGCCGCGCAGGAGGATCAGGCCAGCATCTACAAGGTGGGGCTGGGATCGGTGCGCTTCCTGCTCAGCGTGGGCGAGCTGATGCTCGGCTGGCTGCTGACCCGTCAGGCCGCGGTTGCCATCGAGAAGCTGGATGCCGGTGCCACCGGCGCCGACAAGTCCTTCTACGAGGGCAAGATCGCCGTCGCGTCGTTCTTCGCCAAGAACATGCTGCCGATGCTCACCAGCACCCGAGGCATCATCGAGAACCTCGACAACGAGGTGATGGAACTCGACGAGGCGTCCTTCTGACGCGCCGCTGACGACAAAGAAGTGGCCCCCGGGATCATCCCCGGGGGCCACTGTTGCGTCTTGATGGGGATCTGCTCAGCGCCGACTGCGAGGTCTACTCGCAATTCATGGCGCGGATCGCAGAACAGATCGGGCAATAAAAAAGGGCGGGTTCGGGAGGACAATGAGGGCGTCTTCGTTACTCGCGCGTCCGGCTCTCGCCTCATTGCCGGCACTTCGGATCAGTCACTCCCGAACCCGTCGTGCCGATGACTGTACGCCCGCATCGGAGCACGCACCAGAGCTTGGCGGACGGAAGTTTCCCCGGGTCGGGGACACCGTCGCTGGAGCCCCCTCGCATCCAGCGACGGCCCTTCACACAGGCGAAAAGGCCTGGATGAAGAGGATGCCCCGTGTTGCCGCCGGGTCGGGGGGTCAGACGGCAACACGGAGCTATCCGGTACATCGGATACCCGGCTACGGGCGTTACAAACCTCAGATCTCGAGAATTGCCGTCACGCCCTGACCCCCGGCGGCACACACCGAGATCAGGCCGCGCGCCGGCTTGCCGGTCTCCGCTTTCGTCTGGGCCAACTGCTTGGCAAGTTGGGCGACGATCCGCCCACCGGTGGCCGCGAACGGATGTCCGGCGGCCAGCGACGAACCGTTGACGTTCAGCTTGGCACGGTCGATCGGACCCAGCGCCGCGTCCAGGCCCAGCCGTTCCTTGCAGTACTCCTCGGCCTCCCAGGCGGCCAGGGTGGCCAGCACGACGGACGCGAACGCCTCGTGGATCTCGTAGAAGTCGAAATCCTGCAACGTCAGACCGTTGCGGGCGAGCAGCCGGGGCACGGCATACGTGGGAGCCATGAGCAGGCCGTCGGCCCCGCCGACGTAGTCGACCGCCGCGGTCTCGCCGTCCACGAAGTAGGCCAGCACCGGCAGGTCGTGTGCCTGCGCCCAGTCCTCCGAGGCCAGCAGCGCCACCGACGCGCCGTCGGTCAGCGGGGTGGAGTTGCCGGCGGTCATGGTGGCGTCGCCGTTCTTGACACCGAACACCGGCTTCAGTGTCGCCAGCTTTTCCGGCGACGACTTGGGCCGCAGATTGTCGTCCCGGTAGAGACCGAGGAACGGGCTGACCAGATCGTCGAAGAAGCCGGCGTCGTAGGCCTCGGCCATGTTGCGGTGGCTCGCGGCGGCCAGCGCATCCTGGTCAACCCGCTTGATCCCCATCTTCTTGGCGGTGATCGCCGCGTGCTCACCCATCGACAGCCCGGTCCGCGGCTCCCCGTTGGTGGGGATCTGCACGCCGATCGACGCGGGCAGCTTGCCGACCAGCTTGACCCGTTCCACGTTGGATTTCGACCGGCGCAGGCCGAGCAGGGCGCGACGCAGGTCGTCACCGAACGCGATCGGCGCGTCGGAGGTGGTGTCCACGCCACCTGCGGCGGCCACCTCGTAACGGCCCATGGCGATCCCGTCGGCCGCGGCGATGGCCGCCTGCAGCCCGGTTCCGCATGCCTGCTGCAGGTCGAAGGCCGGCGTGTACGGGGACAGCGAGCTACCCAGCACACATTCGCGCATCAGGTTGAAGTCCCGGCTGTGCTTGAGCACCGCGCCACCGATGACCATGTCGAGGCGCTGCCCGGCGAGGTTGAACCGATCCGCCAGGCCGTCCAGGACCGCGGTGAACATGTCCTGGTTCGACGCCTGGGCATAGGCCCCGTCGGAGCGGGCGAATGGAATCCGATTGCCGCCGAGGATCGCGACACGTCTGGTCTGCTTCGGTGCACTGCTGGTCACGAGAATTCTCCCGTTGATTCGGTTCTGGAGGCCAGGGTTTGAGGTCGCCCCGCCGTTTGGGACATAATAACCACAGTACTTACTTTCAAGTAAGTTGTCGTTGACATCACGCCGTCCGATGAGAGGTAGCGCTGTGGCTCCGAAGCTCCCGACCGACCTGTACTCCCAGGTCGTCCTATCCGCGCCCGGCTCCTTCCTGGCCAAACAACTCGGGATCCCCCAGCCCGAGACGCTGCGCCGCTACCGGCCCGGCGACCCCGCGCTCGCCGGCCCACTGCTGATCGGCGGCGGATCTCCTCAGGGACGGATCGCGGAGCCGATGCGGGTCGCCCTGGCCGAGGACTACGACCTGGTCGGCGACAATCTGGGCGGCCGCTGGGCGGACCGGTTCGGCGGCCTGCTGTTCGACGCCACGGGCATCAGCGGACCCGCGGGGCTGCGCGCGCTCTACGAATTCTTCACCCCCCTGCTGCGCAACGTCGGGCCGTCCGGCCGGATCGTGGTGGTGGGCACCACCCCGGACCAGACCGGTTCGGTCGACGAGCGGATCGCTCAGCGCGCACTCGAGGGCTTCACCCGGTCACTGGGCAAGGAGGTGCAGCACGGGGCCACCGTCTCGCTGGTCTACCTCGCCCCGGACGCCAAGCCCGGGGCCACCGGCCTCGAGTCCACCCTGCGGTTCCTGCTCTCGGCGAAGTCGGCCTACGTCGACGGGCAGGTGTTCTACGTCGGCGCGGCCGACTCCACCCCGCCCGCCGACTGGGACAAGCCGCTGGCCGGCAAGGTCACCATCGTCACCGGCGCAGCCCGCGGGATCGGCGCCACCATCGCCGAGGTCTTCGCGCGCGACGGCGCCTCGGTGGTGTGCGTCGACGTCCCGCAAGCCGCCGACGCACTTACCGAGACGGCCTCGAAAGTCGGTGGCACGGCACTGGCCCTCGATGTCACCGCCGCTGACGCGGTCGACCAGATCACCGCGCACCTGGGCGAACACCACGGCGGTCACGCCGACGTGTTGGTCAACAACGCCGGTATCACCCGGGACAAGCTGCTGGCCAACATGGACGATGCCAAGTGGGATTCGGTGATCGCCGTCAACCTGCTTGCGCCGCAACGCCTTACCCAGGGCCTGGTCGGCAACGGCGCGATCGGGGACGGCGGCCGGATCATCGGGCTGTCGTCGATGGCAGGCATCGCGGGAAACCGGGGACAGACGAACTACGCCGCCACCAAGGCCGGGATGATCGGGCTGACCCAGGCGCTGGCGCCGGAACTGGCGGAGCAGGGCATCACCATCAACGCGGTGGCACCGGGCTTCATCGAGACCAAGATGACCGAGGCGATCCCGTTCGCCACCCGCGAGGTGGGCCGGCGGCTGAACTCCCTGTTCCAGGGCGGGCAGCCGGTCGACGTGGCCGAGACCATCGCCTACTTCGCCAACCCCGCCTCGAATGCCGTCACCGCCAACACCATTCGGGTGTGCGGCCAGGCGATGCTCGGGGCGTGAGGAGCGAGCCATGAGTGCACTCAGCAATATGGTCCGAGCCGCGGCGGGGGCCCTGCCGTTCATCCCGCGGGGCAGCACCCTGCCGGACCGAACCCTGACGGTCGGCGAGTTGCCGATCGATCGGGCGAACGTGGCCGCCTACGCGGCCGTCACGGGGCTGCGCTACGGCGACACCGTACCGCTGACCTACCCCTTCGCGCTGACCTTCCCGACGGTGATGGAATTGATCACCGGATTCGACTTCCCCTTTCCCGCAATGGGTTCGGTGCACGTGGAGAACCACATCACCCAACATCGGCCCATCGCCGTCACCGACACGGTCAGTATCCGCACCCGCGCACAGAACATGCGCGAACACCGCAAGGGCCTGCTGGTCGATGTGCTGACCGACGTCGCGGTGGGCAACGACACGGCCTGGAGTCAGGTCACCACGTTCTTGCACCAGCAGCGCACCAGCCTGTCCGGCGAACCCAAGCCGGTACCGGTAAAGCAGCCGAAACTGCCGCCGCCGAACGCAATCCTGCGCATCACGCCGGGCCAGATCCGGCGCTACGCGTCGATCGGCGGGGACCACAACCCGATCCACACCAGTACGATCGGCGCCCGGCTGTTCGGATTCCCGACTGCGATTGCGCACGGAATGTTCAGTGCCGCCGCAGTTCTGGCCAACATCGAGGGTCAGATACCGGACGCGGTCAGCTACTCGGTCAAGTTCGGCAAGCCCATCCTGCTGCCGGCCAGCGCCGGGCTGTACGTCGATCGCGTGCAGGACGGCTGGGATCTGGCGCTGCGCAACATGAGCAAGGGCTACCCGCATCTGACGGGCGAGATCCGCGCGCTCCGAGGGAGTTAGTCGGCGACCGGGACGACGCTTTCCTGGTCGTCCTGACCGTCTTGATCACGCTCGGCGGGCCGGCCCTTCAGGCCGCGCCAGAACAGGTTGATCAAGAGTTCCACCGCTTCGTCGACGTCGACGTCGCCAGCGCTGACCCGGGTGGCGACCGCCTCGCCGGCACCCACCAGGGCGATGGCCATCATGTGGAAGTCGGTGTCGGGCTCGGGATTTCGCGTTCCCGCGCTGAGCATGCGGGACACCAGCTCGATGATGCGCTCGCGACCCTCGCGCACCGTGTGCGCGAACGCCTGCGAACTGGTGGCCTGCGTGTACAGCACGATCCAGGACGCCCGGTTGGTGTCGATGTAGGTCAGGAACGTGCCAATGGCGTTGCGCAACAGGTCATGCGGGGCCAGGGTGAAGTCGATCTGGGTGCGGACCACCTCGATGAACCGGCCCAGTTCACGGTCCAGGCACGCGCCGAACAGATCTTCCTTGGAGCCGTAGTACAGGTACAGCATCGGCTTGGAGATCTCGGCCTTGGCGGCGATCGCGTCCATCGAGGTCTCGTGATAACCGTTGATCGAGAACACCTGCACGGCGGCGTCGAGCATCTGTTGTTCGCGGACGGCCCGTGGTAGCCGCTTGGTTCCACCGGCCATCACGAAGTCCTATGAACGACGATGCTCAGCAATGCGGATTCGTCCCCTTCATGCCGACCAGCTTGGTCACCGAATCCTCGACACGCTGGGCGGACAACTCGCCGGAGTTGACCGCGCTCTCGAGCCGGTCCAGCACCGCGGGCACCTCGCCGGTGCTGACCCACAGCGCGATGTCCGCACCGGCCTGCAGCGCGCGCAGCACCGCCTCCGCCACGCCGTAGCGCTGGTTGATGGCCCCCATCGACGACAGGTCGTCGGTGAACACCACCCCACCGAACGGCGGCCCGCCGTACCCGCCGCCGCGCAGCAGGTTGTAGGCGGCCGGACTCAGGCTGGCCGGGTCGCTGCCGGTGAGCCCCGGCACCTGCATGTGCCCGACCATCACCGCGACCGGACCCTCGGTCGTCAGGGTGCGGTACGGGACGAGGTCGTTGTTCTGCAGATCGCCGAGGGGCGGGGTGGTGACGCCGCCGGTGTGCGAGTCACCCGAGGCGCGCCCGTGCCCGGGGAAGTGCTTGAGCACCGGCAGCACCCCGGCGTCGCGCAGACCCTGGGCGTACGCGCCGGCGTACGCGGTGACCGTCGCCGGATCGGAGCCGAACGACCGATCGCCGATCACCTCGTCGTCGGATTCGGTGGTGACATCGGCCACCGGGGCGAAGTCAACGGTGATGCCCATGCCGCGCATCTGCTGGCCGCGTTCGAAGGCGATGTCGTGGACCTGCTGCGGCGTCATGGTCTGGGCCAGCACCCGCGGCGAGGGTTGGCTGCCGATCAGCCCGGCCAGCCGTGAAACCCGGCCACCCTCCTCATCCACGCTGACGGCCAGCGCCAGTGGGCCGGCGGCCGCCGCGATGTCGCCCAGGGAGCCATCGGTGAGCATCGACTTGTCGGTCCAGCTGCCGATGAAGATGCCGCCGACATGATTGTCGGCGACCACCGCTTTCGCGTCGCCGGCGTTGCGCACGCCAACCATCAGCAGCTGGGCCAGCTTGTCCCGCAGCGGCATCGACTCCACGTTGCACGCCGCCTGCGCCGGTGCCGCCGGAACCTGGTTGGCCAGCGGTACGGCCGGGTTGGGGCCCGCGGGCCCGGAGGACGGTGCGGCGGCTCCAGCGGCCGGTGATACCGGCTTCGCCGCGGGGGTTTGCGCAGGTGAGCAGCCGCCCAGGGCCACGCCCAGCACAGCGGGCAGCGCGATCGTAGCGGCCAGGGTCCGGTGCAGTTGTGCCCGGTCGCGGGACGGTGTTGCCATCCGTCCATGCTGTCATGCGCGCCATCGATCTGTCCCCGGTGGGCAAGATTGGGGGCGTGACGGTCATCCTGATCGCCTATGACGGCACCGCCAACTCGCGGCGGGCGGTGGAGTACGCCGGCGCGTACCTCAGCGTCCGGCGGGCGTTCGTCCTGACGGTGTGGTCGCCGATGCGGGCCGGACCCGATCCCGTCTCCGTCGACCTGGACGGACCGCCCGACCCGATGGATGCCGACGACGACGACCACCTCGACATCGCCTTCGCCGACGCCCAGCGCACCAACCTCGAGGGCACCGAATTGGCCCGGTCGGTCGGACTGTCCGCCGAACCGTTGTGCTTCCCGGTCTCCGGCACCGTCTGGCGGACGATCATCACCGCGGCCGACAACATCAACGCCGGCCTGATCGTCACCGGCACGCGGGGCAATACCGGGTTGCGTTCGCTGATGCAGTCCAGCGTCGCCGACCGGGTCCTGCGGCACGGCCGGCGACCGGTGCTGATCGTGCCGCCGGGGCCCGCCTGAGCCGGGGAGCCGGGACCGCCCGTGCTACGTTGGCGCTCAGTCCAGACCCGCTGCGCTGAGGAGCCCACATGACCCGGTTCGTGGTGCCGGCTGCCGTCGCGATGGTGGTTGGTCTGTTGCTCGGCGCGGCCGCGGTGTTCGGGGTGACGCTGATGGTGCAACAGGACACCAAGCCGCCGGTAGGCGCCGGCGACCCGGCGTCCTCGGTGCTGAACCGCGTCGAATACGGCAACCGCACCTGACCTCATGGGCCTGACGGCCCGTGTCGCACCGGCCCGTCCGGGAGGGCTGTCGCGCCGCTGGCTCTGGCTCGTCGGCGCCGTCGCACTGGTACTGACGTTCGCGCAGTCGCCCGGCATGATCTCGCCGGACACCAAGCTGGACCTGACCGCCAACCCGCTGCGGTTCCTCGCCCGGGCCGGCGACCTGTGGAACAGCGCGCTGCCGTTCGGACAGGCGCAGAACCAGGCGTACGGCTACCTCTTTCCGCACGGCGCGTTCTTCCTGGCCGGCGACCTCCTCGGGCTGCCGGGCTGGGTCACCCAGCGGCTGTGGTGGGCGCTGCTGCTGACGGCGGGATTCTGGGGGCTGCTGCGGGTGGCCGAGGCGCTGGGGATCGGTAACACGCCGGCCCGAGTGCTGGCGGCGGGCGCGTTCGCGCTCTCGCCGCGCGTGCTGACGACGCTGGGTTCGATCTCGTCGGAAACACTGCCGGTGATGCTGGCGCCGTGGGTGCTGCTGCCGGTCATCCGCGCCATGCGCGGAGATTCCAGCCCACGGGTGCTGGCCGCGCGCGCCGGCGTCGCAATGGCCTTGATGGGGGCCGTCAACGCGGTGGCCACGCTGACCGGGTGCCTGCCGGCGCTGATCTGGTGGGCCTGCCACCGGCCCGGCCGTGCGTGGCTGCGGTTCAGCGGATGGTGGTTGGTGTCGGCCGCGCTGGCCGTGACGTGGTGGGTCATTCCGCTGGTGCTCCTGGGCCGGATCAGTCCGCCGTTCCTGGACTTCATCGAATCGTCCGGGGTGACGACGCAGTGGACGTCGCTGACCGAGGCACTGCGCGGGACGTCGGCCTGGACGCCGTTCGTCGCGCCGAATGCGACGGCCGGCGCGTCGCTGGTCACCGGGTCGGTGGCGATCCTGGCGACCACGCTGGTCGCGGCCGGCGGACTGGCCGGGCTGGCCCTGCGCTCGATGCCGGCGCGGGGACGGCTGGTGAGCATGCTGCTGGTCGGGCTGGTGCTGCTCGGGCTCGGCTACTCGGGCGGACTCGGCTCGCCGGTGGCGGCGGCGGTGCAGGCGTTCCTCGATGACGCGGGTGCACCGCTGCGCAACGTGCACAAGCTCGATCCGGTGCTGCGGATCCCGATCGTCCTGGGTCTTGCCCACCTGTTGAGCCGCGTACCGCTCCCCGGCAGCGTGCCGCGGCCGGTGTGGATCCGCTCGTTCGCGCGACCCGAGCGCGACAAGCGGGTGGCCGCCGTGATCGTGGTGCTGTCCGCACTGGCCGCTGCGACATCGCTGGCCTGGACCGGCCGGCTCACTCCGCCGGGCAGCTTCTCGGCGATACCGGACTACTGGCAGGACACCGCCCACTGGCTGACCGAACACAACACCGGGAAGCCGGCGCCCGGGCGTGTCCTGGTGGCGCCCGGCGCGCCGTTCGCCACCCAGGTGTGGGGCAACAGCCACGACGAGCCACTCCAGGTACTGGGTGAGAATCCCTGGGGGGTGAGGGACTCCATTCCGCTGACGCCACCCCAGGCCATCCGGGCACTGGACTCGGTGCAGCGCCTGCTGGCCGCCGGACGTCCCTCGGCGGGCCTGGCCGACACCCTGGCCGGGCAGGGCATCTCCTATCTGGTGGTGCGCAACGACCTGGATCCGGAGACATCGCGGTCGACCCGGCCCATCCTGGTGCACCGCGCCGTCGACGGATCACCGGGACTGACCAAAGTCGCCCAGTTCGGCGACCCGGTGGGCCCGGGTACCCTCGACGGGTTCATCGCCGACAGTGGGCTGCGGCCGATGTACCCGGCGGTGGAGATCTACCGCGTGGGGCCACCCGGCGATCCGGCGGCACCGTATCTGGCCGATGCGAACCGGCTGCCGCGGGTGGACGGCAGTCCGGAAGTCCTTCTGCGCCTTGATGAACGGCGTCGACTGTTGGGTCAGGGTCCGCTGGGACCGGTGCTGCTGACCCAGGACGCGCGGGCCGCGGGGATCCCGCTGCCGCCGGCGGCGGGGGTGATCGTGACCGACACCCCGACGGCACGTGAGACCGACTACGGCCGAGTGGACGACCACTCCTCGGCGATCCGGACGCCCGACGATCCGCGGCGGACGTTCAATCGAGTGCCTGACTACCCCGTGCCCGGCGCACCCCTGGTGTACGGCGGATGGTCCGGCGGCCGTCTGAGCACCTCGAGTTCGGCGGGCGATGCCACGGCGCTGCCGAACGTGGCGCCAGCGTCGGCGGCGCCGGCGGCCATCGACGGGGACTCGGCCACCAGTTGGGTGTCCAATGCGTTGCAGGCGGCGGTGGGCCAGTGGCTGCAGGTCGATTTCGATCACCCGGTGACCAATGCGACGCTGACGCTGACACCGGCGGTGTCCACGCTGGGCGCGCAGGTGAACCGCATCGAGATCGCGACAGCCAACGGCACCGCCACCCTGATGGTGGATCGGCCCGGCCGACCGGTGGCCGTGGCACTGCCTTACGGGGAGACACCGTGGGTCCGGATCACCGCCACCGGCACCGAAAACGGTTCCTCCGGTGCGCAATTCGGCATCACCGATCTGGCCATCACCCAGTTCGACGCCAGCGGGTACGCCCACCCGGTGAACCTGCGGCACACCACCGTGGTCCCCGCTCCCCCACTGGGCGCGCCGGTGGCGATGTGGGATCTGGGTTCGGACACCCCGGGCCGGGGCGGCTGCGTGTCCGCCCGCGACGGGGTGCACTGCGCGTCCCCGCTGTCGCTGGCGCCCGAAGAGCTGGTCAACATGAGCCGCACTCTGACTGTGCCGCAGCCGATTTCGGTGCGCCCGACCGTCTGGGTCCGGCCCCGCCAGGGCCCCGCCCTGGCCGACCTGATCCGTCAGCCCGGCACCACGCACGCCGACGGCGACTCCGATTCGTTCGACGTCCCGGGCACCGCATTCGCCGCGACCGACGGCGATCCACGGACCTCCTGGACGGCGCCCCAGGGCTTGGTTCAGCACCACAGCTCCCCCACGCTGACCGTGACCCTGCCCGAGACCACCGAGGTGGGGGCGCTCCGCGTCACTCCGAGTTCGTCACCGCTACCCACCCATCCCACCCTGGTGGCCGTCGATCTCGGCGACGGGCCCCAGGTCCGGTCCATGAAAGCCGATGGGGCCCAAACACTTTCACTGCGACCCAAGTTCACGAAGACGATTCGGATCAGCCTGCTCGACTGGGACGACGTGATCGACCGGACCGCGCTCGGATTCGACCAGGTCAAGCCGCCCGGTCTGGCCGAGGTGGTGGCACTGCGCCCCGACGGGACCCCGATCGCCCCGGCCGATGCCGTCCGCAACAGCGCCCGCACCGTCACCATTGGGTGCGACGCCGGACCGGTGCTGGCCGTTGCGGGCCGCTTCGTGCACACCTCGATCCACACCACTGTGGGCGCCCTGCTCGACGGCGGGCCGCTGGCCGTCGCGCTGTGTGACCCGCGCCCCGTCGACCTGCCGGTCGGGTCCCAAGAACTCGTCGTCAGCCCGGGCGCCGCATTCGTCGTAGACGGGATCCGGCTCACCGGACCGCTGGGCGATGAGTTGCCCAGTGCGCCAACCACTCCCGCCGCTGTCGGCGGCTGGGGCGCCGACCATCGGGAACTGCAGTTGCCACCCTCGGCCGTCGCGCGCGTGCTCGTGGTTCCCGAGAGCATCAACCCCGGCTGGAGCGCCCGGACCCCGAATGGCATCACGCTGACGCCGGTGCCGGTGAACGGCTGGCAGCAGGGCTGGCTGGTGCCCGCCGGCACATCCGGGACCGTCATTCTGAACTTCGCATCCAACGCGTGGTACCGCGCCGGCCTGACCGGCGGTCTGGCACTGCTACCGGTGCTGCTGATCCTGGCCCTGCTGCCGGCGCGCCGAGGTACGTCCGGGACGCCGGTGCAGCCGTGGACGCCCGGCTGGCCGGCGGCCGTGGCGGCCGTGACGGCCGGCGGGCTGATCTCGGGGCCGATCGGCGCGGCGGTGTTCGTCGCCGCCATCGCGGCGCACCGCGCGCTGCGCGGAGCGCCTCACTGGCAGCGGGTCTGGACGCTGGGACTGGTGTCGGCCGGGCTGATCCTGGCCGGCGCGGCGCTGTCGCGCTATCCGTGGCGGTCGGTCGACGGATACGTCGGGCATTCGGCGGGCGTGCAGGCTCTGGCGTTGATCAGTGTGGCCGCGCTGACGGCATCCGCGGTCCTACTGCCTCGCGCTCGCGGAACAACACCGCTCGCCGAACCCGACGGTTCCCCCATCGCCGGGCCTCGCGCTCGCGGAACAACACCGCTCGCCGAACCCGACGAATAACCGGAATCCACTCGCAGTCTCCCGCCCGTGGGTACGTTTGGGCGACATGACGCAGGTTCAGACGGCGCGGGGAGCAATAGACGACAGTGACCTCGGCGTCACCCTCATGCATGAACACGTCTTCGTGCTGTCGCCGGAGATGATGCAGAACGATCCCGGGGTCTGGGGCGACGAGAACAACCGGGTGGCCGACGCGATCGTCCGGCTCAACGAACTCGAGGCGCGCGGGGTGAACACGATCGTCGATCTGACGGTGATCGGCCTGGGCCGCTACATCCCGCGGATCGCGCAGATCGCCGCGGCCACCGACCTCAACATCGTCGTCGCCACCGGCCTGTACACCTACAACGACATCCCGATGTACTACCACTTCCAGGGACCGGGAACCGCGCTGCAGGGCCCCGAACCGATGACCGAGTTGTTCGTCCGCGACATCACCGAAGGCATCGCGGGAACCGGGATCAAGGCCGCAATCCTCAAGTGCGCCACGGACGAACCCGGCGTCACCCCGGGCGTCGAGCGAGTGCTGCGCGCGGTCGCCCAGGCCCACCGCCAGACCGGCGTACCGATCTCGACGCACACCCATGCCGCCTCCCGGCGCGGGCTCGACCAGCAGCGGATCTTCGCCGAGGAGGGCGTCGATCTGACCCGGGTGGTGATCGGACACTCCGGCGACAGCACCGATCTGGACTACCTCGAGGAACTGATCGCGGCGGGTTCCTACCTCGGTATGGACCGGTTCGGCGCCGATGTCTACCTGCCCACACCCGAGCGGGTGGACACCGTGGTGCGCATGTGCGAGCGCGGCCACGCCGACAAGATGGTGCTCTCCCACGACGCATCGTGCTTCATCGACTGGCTGCCGGAGGAGGTGGTGCCCGTCGTCCTGCCGAACTGGCACTACCTGCACATCCATAACGACGTGCTGCCCGCGCTGCGCGAGCGCGGTGTGACCGAGGAGCAGATCACCACGATGCTGGTGGACAACCCCCGGCGGATCTTCGGAACCCAGGGCGGCTACTGACATGGTCGCGGGGGTCGCGCCGATCAGCACCCAGATCTCGCTGATCGCCCAGGGGTTTCCCGACGCCCCGGCGATCACCTGTGCCGGCCGCACCATCACCTGGGCCGAGCTGGACGCCGACACCAACCGGCGGGCCCGGGCGTTCGCCGACCGCGGGGTCGGTGTGGGTGACTACGTGACCATCGTGCTGCCCAACTCCATCGAGTTCCTGCAGTCGGCGATCGCGTGCTGGAAGCTGGGTGCGGTGCCCCAACCGCTGCCCCCGCGCATGCCGGACATCGAGTTCGAGGGCATCCTGGATCTGCGGCCGCGCGCCCTGATCGTCGGACGCGACGACCCGCGCGGGCAGACCCCGAGCCTGGCCGCCGGATTCGAACCGGGCGTGCAGTACTCGGCCGACCCGTTGCCCGAGGCGGTGTCACCGGCCTGGAAGTGCATGGCCTCCGGCGGCAGTACGGGACGCCCCAAGCTGATCGAGGTGGGCGGCGACAGTCGTTATCCAGGAACGCTTTTCGGGCAAGCGCTGGGCGCCATCGAGGGCGACGTCAGCCTGTTCTCGGTGCCGATGTCGCACAACACCGGCATGGTCGGGGCGACGGTGGCGCTGCTGATGCGCGGGCATCTGGTGGTGATGCCCAAGTTCGACCCCGCCGAGTTCCTGCGGCTGATCACCGAGCACCGAGTCACCTACCTGGCCACGGCACCGACCATCCTGCACCGGGCCCTGCAGACCTACCGCGCCGACCCCGACGCCTACGACCCGTCCTCGCTGCGGCGGGTGTGGCACGTGGGTGCGTCGTGCCCGCCCTCGGTCAAGGACGGCTGGATCGAACTCGTTGGGCCAGAAGCACTCTGGGAGATGTACGGCGGCACCGAGTTGCAGGCCCTGGCGGTGCTCAGCGGCACCGAGTGGCTGGCGCACCGTGGCTCGGTCGGCCGGGTGGCCGTCGGCCAGATGAAGGTGCTCGACGACGACGGCAACGAGTGCGCGCCCGGTGCGACCGGTGAGATCTTCATGCGGCCCGCCCCGGGTAGCGACCCGACCTACCGGTACATCGGGGCCACCGCGAAGACCCGGGACGGTTGGGATTCCCTGGGCGACCTCGGCCATTTCGACCAGGACGGCTACCTGTACCTGTCCGACCGGCGTGTGGACATGTTCACCGTCGGCGGCAAGAACACCTATCCCGCCGAGATCGAGGGCAACATGTGCGCACATCCAGATGTGTTGTCCTGCTTGGTGTTCGGGGTTCCGCACGACGACCTCGGGCAGGTGCCCTACGCTCTGATCCAGCTGGCCGAGGGCGCCGACCTCGACGCTGACGGGGTCCAGGCGTTCCTGCGGGAGCGGCTGGAGAACCACAAGGTGCCCCGAACCGTCGAGTTCGTCGACCGGCCGCTGCGCGACGAAGCCGGCAAGGCCCGCCGTTCTGCCGTGCGCGACGCGATCATCGCCCGCCAGCGCAGCTGAAATGGCGCCGGGCGTCGCAATTGCGGATCGGTCCGATTCTGGGCCTCAGGAACCGGGAACCGTCGGGCGCAGACCCAGCACGTAGTAGCACGGCGCTGCCGGTGGCGCCCCGGGCACGTTCGGCGGCGGAGCCGAACCGAGCGGGGGCCAGACCGGACCGCTCGGGTACATCCAGCAGTTGAAATCGGAGAGCCTGTTCTGTTTCTGTTGCCCGCTGTTCTGATTGTTGTTGGGCAACTGCGGCAGGCTCGGCCCTTGCTGTTGGCACTGATTCTGGTTGCCATCCGGCGGTTGCCGCTGCTGCGAGCATTCCTGACTGGGGTCCGGCTCGCCGCTCGCCGCCGGTGTGGCGAGCAGAGCGGCGAATGCGGTGCCGGCCCCCACCAAGAAGGTGATCGTCGCACATCCCCAAATCCTGTCCATGTGTTCCCTCCCTATTCGAATCCAGTTGAACATACGTGGTCGCGGATCCGGGCAGCCTTTGCCGACAATTCCCACCGGCTGCCGCGTCGGCTGGGGATCGTGGCGGATGCCGATGCCCGAGCTTGGCGCGCGAATCGCGTTGTGTCCATTGATCCGAAGGCGTCGAAGTCCATCAGAGCACCCCGACTTGACGCAATGCGTCCGCGATCGCCGGGGCGATCTTGCGGGCATAGTCCGGGGTCATGTGGTCGCGGTCAAACTTAACCGGGATCGTCCCGACGAAGCTGGGACAGCTCCCGTCACCGGAGCAGAACCAGGGCCGCGAATCCACCCACACCGCGCTGAGCATCTCGGCGGCAATCCGTTCAGCGGCCGCGATTTCACGCCACAGCGCCGACACCTGGCTGACGCAGTCTCGTGGTGCAGACCGTCGCACGCTATAACAGACCCGGATATCCTTGTCGTTCGGCGGTGCCGCCAGGATCAGCACCTTGCTGCCGTGAATCCTGCCGGCCATGCGGCTCAGCGACACCGCCCGGTCAGCGGGCGGAGGTGCGCCGTCGTCGCCCAAGCCGAACCTGCCGCCGTAGTAATTGGACACGATCACCACCTTGGGGCCGCCGGTGTTGATGACGCCAAGGGTGTGCTCGTTGTGAGCCCGGCACTCGGACACCAGCCTGGGATCCGGACGGGCACCCGCGGCCTCACTGAATGGACAACCGTATTGCGCCTCGATGCGCACCTGCACCCGTCCCTCGGAATCGAGGGCGATCTGCCGCAGCGCCCCGGCGTATGTCATCGCGATCGAGTCTCCGACGAGCACCAGTTGAATCGGAGCGGCGGTACGACCGACAGCGCAGGACTGATCCGCCGGGCGGGGCACCAGACCACAGCGCCACAACTCGGGAACGGCCGGCAGTCCACGGGTCACCGCTTCCACCGTGGGATTCAGCCGCGGCCATTCGGTGGCCTGCAATGCCGAGATGATCTCCAGCTGCAATGGGGACACCGATTCGAGGTGACTCGCGGAGACCACCGGTCGCGGCTCGAAACTCTCCTCGGAGTACGGGCGGATCACCAAGGTGCACAACCCGATCAACATCAGAAACGCAGCGCCTGCGGTTCCCCACCGGGCGACCGGGATCCGGGTCACTGCAGCACCCGACGGGTCGATGCGCCGCAGTGGATTCTCGACGAACTGATACGACAGGATCGCCAGCCCGAACGACATCGCGACTGCCGTGAGCGACGAATAGACACCGGCGGGAGCCACTGCGGCGAGGATGACGATTACCGGCCAGTGCACCAGATATAGCGAATAGGAGATGTCGCCCAGGTAGCTCGCGACCGGATTACGAAGCAGCGGTTGACAACCGGGTTCACCCCCGACTCCGGCGGCGACCACCAGCGCGGCACCGGAGACGGGCAGCAGCGCCCAGGTCGCGGAGAACCTCGCAGAGTTCTCGGCGACGACGAACAGGCTCGCGGCAATCAGCGCGAGCCCGGCCCAGGACAGGATCGGCCGGACGACGATGGGTATGCGGGTCAGCGCCGCGTGCGCAGCGGCGAGCAGCGCGCCGACGCCAAGCTCCCAGGCACGGGCGCGCGTGTCGAAGTAAGCCCAGGTCGCGTTGTCGGCGGTCGCGATGACTGCCCAGACGAAGGACGCGACCACGACCAGACCCGCGACGATTCCGGTGGGCAGCGATCGCGCTCGGGGATGGCGCACGATCAGCAGCCCAACGACGACGAGAACCGCCGGCCAACCGAGATAGAACTGCTCCTCTACCGACAGCGACCAGTAGTGCTGGACCGGTGACACCAACTGCCCAGCAGCGAAGTAGTCGGTGGCGCGTTCGGCGAAGTGCCAATTGGCCAGGGAGAAGAACGCGGACACGACGTCGCCGGCGATCTGTTCGGAGCGCAACGGCGTGAAGACCCCTACGGCGACCAAATGAGTGAGGATCAATACGACGACGGCAGCCGGCAGGATGCGTCGCGCACGGTTGCGGTAAAAGGTGCCGAGCGACGCTTTGCCGTGCCGCTCTGCTGACCGCAGCAGATTGCCGGTGATGAGGAACCCGGAGATGACGAAGAAGACGTCGACACCGGCGAAACCGCCGCGCGGCCACCCCCAGAGGTGGCACGCGAACACGCTGAGGACGGCCACCATGCGCAGGCCCTGAATGTCCTGGCGCCGAGCCGGTCTCGTCGAGGCCGGCGGTTCGCTGCAGATGGTCATGATCCGAAGCCCCCCTCAAAGCGCCGGTTTCCGACAACAGTAGGCGCTGGATGGCTTCGGGATACAGGGATTTCCCTAGTATTGGGCGTGGGAGACGTCAGCCCGGGGTCAGCTGTTCAGACCCTCGCCGATCGCTGCCGGGCGCTTCATCGCGCCCACCGATCTCACTGTGCGACAACCGGTTCCGGAGCATCGGTGACCGAGCTGTCCAGCGGCGGCACCCGCTGCAGCCGGCGGTACTCCCAGTTGCGCAGCGCCTGCCGGCACGGGTTCTCCACCAGCGCATAGCTGACGGCCGCCATCGCGAACCCGAAGACCAGGGTCAGCGCGAGGATCACCACCATGTCGCCGTTGAAGACGAATCGGCCGACGATGGGGAACGCCATCGCCAGCGCCGCCAGGTGCCAGACGAACAGGCCGTAGGACCAGCGGCCCAGGGTCACCATCACCGTGCTGCCCAGGATGCGGTGTCCGGTGTCGGGACGGTCGAGCACCAGCGGGGCCAGCAGCACGCCGGCCAGTACGGCGCCCATCGCGGTCCGTACCACGAACTGGCCCAGGGTGGCCGGTGTCAGCCCTTCCGGGCCGGCCAGCGGCGACGCCGCGATCAGGTAGGCCACCAGGCCGATGCCGGCCATCAGCCATCGGTTGCGCGCCCACCGGTGCACCCGGCCCACCGGGCGAACGGTGAACTCGGCCAGCAGCATCCCGGCGGCGAACCACGACGCGTACGCCGGCGGCCAGTTCAGGAAGTTGATGCCCTGCGGAGTGTGGATCGGCAGCAGCCCCCACGCCAGGCTGGCGACCGCGACGACGGTGATCCCCGGAACCCGCGCACCGACCGGCAGCCGGCGGGCCAGCAGCGCCAGGACCGGCAGCACGAGGTAGAACGTGACCTCCACCGACAGACTCCACATCTGGGTGAGTCCGGCGGTCAGCGTGAGCGGGACGTAGATCTGAGTGAGGGTGAGATTCGCCAGCCACACCGTCGCGCTGGCCCCGCGGGCATCCGGCAGCAGGCACAGGATGACCGCGACGGCCACCAGGTAGCCGGGCATGATGCGGACGATCCGCGAACGCAGGTAGTGCGCGGTGGGCGGGCGGCGCCGCAACCCCTGCGCGGCCGCGGCGTGACCGCGCCACAGCAGGAAACCCGACAGGGCGAAGAACACCGCGACAGCCATGTCGAACCGGCTCAGCAGCCGTCCGCCGACGCCACTGTGCTGCCCGGTCTGGAACGCCACGTGGGTGATGACCACACCCATGGCCGCACAGGCGCGCAAACCTTCGACCGCGGGCAGGAAACTGCGGGTCCCGCCGATCCGATCCGCGTCGAGTTCGGAGGCGCGCCGCGAGTCCATGGCCACAAGTGTGCCGGTAGCTGCAGCACACCGGGGCCGCGCCCAGGTTTGTGCTGTTAGGGTCGGCGGTTGAAGTCCACATCGCTGATTGCCTGGCCGACCACGGAAGGTGCGCGCGTCTTGAACCGAGCAGTCCTGTTGCGCTACGTCGCGTGCGTCCTCCTGGGGCTCGGTGCGGCCCTGCTGATCGCCGCGCTGCTGCTGTCGACGTACACCGCCGGCAAGATCGAGCGCGTACCGCTGGACCTGGACATGACGCTGGTCAGCAACGGCACCGGCACCGCGCTGGACCCCGCGTCCCTGACCGGTGACCACTTCGTCGTCGACAAGGGCGTTCCCGTGGTCGCCCAGCATCAGCTGACGGTCGAGGCACCCGCCGACGCTGACGTGGTGACCTTCCAGGTCGGTTCGACGGTGCGGCGCACCGATCGTCAGGGGGACATGGGCCTGCTGCTGGCGATGGTCGACACGGTGACCCTGGACCGCTCCACCGCGCTGGCCGTTTCCGATGACACCCATCCAGGCGGGTCGGTGCAGAAGCCGCGCAGCATCGAGGACACCAAGCCGCCGACCAACATCCCGCTGCCGCACGAGGGCCTGTCCTATCGGTTCCCGTTCGACACCGAGAAGAAGACCTACCCGTACTTCGATCCGATTGCACAGAAGGCGTTCGACGCCAACTACGAGGGCGAGGACGACGTCAACGGGCTCACCGCGTACAAGTTCGTCCAGAACGTCGGCTACGACGCCGACGGCAAGCTCGTCGAACCGATCAAGTACGCCTCGTTGTACAAGGACGCCGACGACGCCGTGGTGACCGCCCGCGCCTCGCTGTGGGGGGTGCCCGGCGACCCCGACGAGCCGATCACAATGACCCGGTACTACGCCGCCAAGCGGACTTTCTGGGTCGACCCGGTGTCCGGCACCATCGTCAAGTCCGAGGAACACGCCAACCACTACTACGCCCGCGATCCGCTGCGGCCCGAGACCACCATGGCCGACTACACGGTCACCTCCGCGGAGGCCACCGTGGAGTCGCAGGTCGCCTCCGCCCGCGACGAACGGGACCGGATCGCGCTGTGGTCGCGCATCCTGCCCATCACCTTCACCGCCGCCGGTCTGATCGCTCTGGTGGCGGGCGCCCTGCTCGGCTCCTTCGGGGTGCGCGCCGAGGTCGCGGCCCAGGGACCCGAGTCCGACTCCGACGGCGGCGGGTTCTTCGCCGGCCGCCGCGACGCGGACACCGGGCCGATGCCGGCCGCCGAGGCCGAGACCGAGAAGCTGCCCACCCAGCGCCCGGATCTGCCGTCCGACCAGGGTTCCAGCTGACCCGGCGCCAATTGGCGGTGCCGGGGTACGCACTGCTGCTGGCGCTGATCGTCGTCGCTCCCCTGGCGGCCCCCGGCTACCTGCTGTTACGGGACGCCGTCTCCACCCCGCGCTCGTATCTTTCCGACGCCGCCCTCGGGCTCGGCGAGTCGGCTCCGCGTGCGATTCCACAGGACTTCGCCGTCGCGGTGGCCTCCCACCTGCTCGACGGCGGTCTGGTGGTAAAGGCACTGCTCCTGTTCGGACTCACCGCGGCCGGTTGGGGCGCGGCGCGCCTGGTCGACACGGTGGCTCCCGACGCCGGTCCGGCGGGCCAGTTCGTCGCCGCGACGGTGACGATCTGGAATCCGTACGTCGCCGAACGCCTGCTGCAGGGGCACTGGAGCCTGCTCGTCGGATACGGCTGCCTGCCCTGGGTGGCCCGCGGTGTGTTGCGGCTGCGCACGGGTACCGGCGCCGGGGATTTCTTCGGGCTCGCGTTCTGGTTGGCACTGGCCGGGCTGACCCCGACCGGGCTGATGATGGCCGCGGTGGTCGCGCTGGTTTGCGTGGCCGTGCCCGGAACCGGGCGTTCCCGCTGGGTGTGCGCGACGGTCACGCTGGCGCTGGCGGTCGCGGCGGCGCTGCCGTGGCTCACCGCTTCGGCGCTCGGCGCGGCCCTGACGACGTATCAAGCCGCCGGCGCACCGGGCTTCGAGGCCTTCGCGGCGCGGGCCGAACCCGGTCTGGGCACCCTGGGCAGTCTGGCGGGCCTCGGGGGCATGTGGAACGCCGAGGCAGTGCCGGGATCACGGTCGACACCGCTGGCCGTCGTCGGCACGGTGGTGCTGCTCGGCGTGGTCGCGCTCGGCCTGGCGCACGCGCGGCACCGGCGCGCCGCGCTGCCACTGCTGGCCCTGGCGGTGGTCGCAGTGATCGGGCCGGCCATCCTGGCGACCGGCTGGGGCCTGGGGCTGCTGCGTCCCGTGGCGCAGGCCATGCCCGGGCTGGGAGTGCTGCGCGACGGGCAGAAGTGGGTGGCGCTGGCGATGCCCGGCTATGCGGTGGCGGCGGCCGGGGCAGTTCCGACGATCCGGCGGTTGGTGCCATCGGTCCGCGCGGCGACGATCGGCGCGGTGCTGTGCGCCACCCTGGTTCTGGTGCTGCCGGACCTGGCGTGGGGCGCGTGGGGAAAGGTGTCGTCGGTCCGGTATCCGCCGGGGTGGGCCGCGATGGCCGCCGCGGTCAACGCCGATCCGCAGCCGGTCGCGGTGCTACCCGCGGGCCCGATGCGTCAATTCGGTTGGGCGGGAACGGCTCCCGTGCTCGACCCACTGCCGCGGTGGGTCCGCGCCGACGTACTGAGCACCGGCGATCTGACCATCGCGGGCGCGACGGTGCCCGGCGAGGGCGAACGGGCCCGCCGGATCCAGGAGCTGCTACTCGCCGGCGCACCGCCAGATCAGTTCGCGGCCGCCGGCGTGGGCTGGGTGGTCGCACAGATCGGCAGCCGCGGCGAAATGGGCTCGGCGGCAAAGACACTCGCCGGGCTACCGGTGGCCTACCGGGACGGTGAGATCGCCGTTTATCGCGTCGGGGGCCAGTCGGCCGGCGCGTCCCCGGCGCACCGCAGCCTCGCGGTGGGCGCCCATCTAGTGTGGCTGGCGATGCTGCTCGGCGGGGCCGCCGGCGCAGTCGCATTCCGGCGCCGATAAGCCCGCGAGCGCACAGCCAGGTACGGTCTGCCAGCCTCCGACCGTACGTAGCTGCGCGCTCGCGGGGCGGGGGCTAGGGGTTCTGCGGATTCAAGCCGGTCCAGTTCACGGTCGCCGTGAAGGGCTCGTCACCGTTGCGCGGGGCCTTGACATGTCCGTACGGGTCGATCGGCCCGCAGTGCCGGGCGATCGCCTCCATGACCGCGTTGTGCAGATCGGTGCGGGCATAGTCCAGCCCGTGTCGTTGCAGTTCGTCGCTCACCATCATCTTGCGGGCAATCGGGTCGGCCATCGAATAGGTGTCGCAGGTCGGGCCGGAACCCGAACTGCCGCAAGCGGTTACCGCGAGCAGCAGAATAGCGGCCAGGACGGCCCTGATCACCGGAGGCCGCTGACCAGGACGCCACCCCGCACCGCCTGCAGCACCCCGAGCATCGCGTCGGCGCTCTGCTGCCACGAGAACTCCGCGATGCGGGCCTGTGCCTTGCGGCCCAGTTCTTCGCGTAACACGTCGTCGGCGAGCAGTTCCGCGAGGCACTCGGTGAGCTCATAGCTGTCGTCGACCAGAATGCCGGTGACCCCGTCGACGATCGAGTCGGTCAGCCCGCCGGAGGACCGATATCCGATCGTGGGAACGGCGTGCTGGGCCGCCTCGACCACGGCGAGGCCCCAGCCCTCCTTGCGCGACGGCAGCAGGTGCACCCAACAACGTTGCACCACTTGGTGTTTGGTGACATCGTCGACGTGGCCGTGGAACGTCACCGCATCGGCGATGCCGAGGCGTTCCGCGTGCGAGGTCAACCGGTCCTGCCACCAGCCACCGCCCACGATGTCCAGATGCAGACCGGGGATCCGCGGTCGCAACGCAGCGACGGCGTCCAGGGCATCCTCGATCTGCTTGTGCGGCACCAGCCGGGAGAGCACGGCCACCCGCGGGGCAGCCGCCCGCGGCGCGCGCAGGGTGACCTCCGGGGCCGGGTCCAACCCGTTGCGCACCACCGCGATCCGCTCGGTTCCGACCCCGAGGACAGCGAGGTCACGCATCGACGGCAACGACACCGTGACGTACTGGTTGCGCCGGTGCAGGCGCGGCGACAACCGGGACTCCACGAACCACCCGAACCGGCCGGTCCAACGGCCGGCCACCGGCCACTGCTCGCGATGGCAGTGGTGCACCAGCACCACCGACCGCCGACCGTAGGCCAGCCGCGCCAGGAACGGGATGCCGTTCTGGGCGTCGACGACGACGTCGGGACGCGCGTGCCGCAGCGGTCCTAGGCCGACCCGCGCCAGCACCATCGCCAGTCCGGCCCAGAGGTAGACCGAGTACGGGCCGCCGCCGCGGCTGATGCGCACGCCGTCGATGACGCCGCGCCGCGGTGCGCCCGGATAGCGTGCGGTCCGCAGCGTCACCCGGATTCCCTGCGCCGCCAGCTGCGTGCCGATGCGCTGCAGGTAGGTCTCGCTGCCGCCGCCCTGCGGGTGCCCGGTGTCGCGCCAGCACAGCATCAGCACCGAGCGGACGGCGCGGTCACGGTCATCAGGCATGGCGGGTCCAGCGTAATGGGCACGCCGAACCGGCCGCGAGCGTGCGGCCATATGCATTCGACGCACCGGAATCCCCATATGGCTGCACGTTCCCGGCATCCTTAGGGTGAGCACGTGACCAGCGCCGAGCTGTTCGCCCGCCGGGCGAGCCTGAGCCGGGCGGTCCGGTTGCTCGCCGAATTCCGGTTCGAGCAGTCGGATCCGGCCCGGTTCTACGGCGCGCTGGCGTGCGACACCGCCAATATGGTCGCCGACCTGTGGCGTGGGGTCACCGGGACCGGCCTGCACGACCGCACTGTCCTGGACGTGGGCGGCGGACCCGGCTACTTCGCCGACGCGTTCGCCGCCCGCGGGGCGCACTACATCGGTGTCGAGCCCGATCCGGCCGAGATGCACGCCGGCCCGGCGTCGAACCGTGCCAGCGGGACATTCGTGCGGGCCTCCGGCATGGCGCTGCCGTTCGCCGACGCCTGCGCCGACGTCTGCCTGTCCTCCAACGTCGCCGAACACATCCGTCACCCCTGGCGGCTCGGCAACGAGATGCTGCGGGTGACCCGCCCCGGCGGCCTGACGGTGCTGTCCTACACGGTGTGGCTGGGTCCGTTCGGCGGGCACGAGATGGGTTTGACGCACTACCTGGGCGGGGCGCGGGCGGCGGCCCGCTACACCCGCCGGCACGGCCATCCACCGAAGAACAACTACGGGTCGTCGTTGTTCGCGGTATCGGCGGCCGACGGGCTGGCGTGGGCTCGCAGCACCGGTGCGTTGGTCGCGGCATTCCCCCGCTACCACCCACGATGGGCCTGGCCGGTGACCCGGATAGCGGGGTTGCGGGAGTTTCTGGTGAGCAACCTGGTTCTCGTGCTTTCGCCCTGACTGGAACCTGTTCTCGTTCTGCTCGGGACTCGGTAGGGTGTGGGCCATGACACAGACTGTGGCTGTTTCCGCCAAGAGCCCGCACACCAAGACCGAGTACGACAAGTTGTTCATCGGCGGACGGTGGGTCGAGCCGTCGACGTCGGACGTCATCGAATTGCACTCCCCCGCGACCGGCGCGAAGGTCGGCCAGGTTCCGCTGGCTGCCAAGGCCGACGTCGACGCCGCCTGCGCGGCGGCCCGGAAGGCCTTCGACGAGGGCCCGTGGCCGCGGATGACGCCCAAGGAGCGCGAGGCCGTCCTGGCCAGGGCCACCGCCCTGATCGAGGCCGACGCCGACGCGTTCAAGCAGCTGCTCGCCCTCGAGACCGGCCAGCCGCCGACCATCGTCGACATGATGCAGTACGGCGCCGCGATGTCGGTGCTGAACTTCTACTCCTCGGCTGCCGACAAGTTCACCTGGAAGGACATCCGGGACGGCATCTACGGTCAGACGCTGGTGCTCAAGGAGCCGATCGGCGTCGTCGGCGCCGTCGTCGCTTGGAATGTGCCGTTCTTCCTGGCCGCCAACAAGCTGGGCCCGGCCCTGCTGGCCGGCTGCACCATCGTACTCAAGCCGGCTGCCGAGACGCCGCTGGCCACCAACCTGATGGCCGAGAAGTTCGCCGAGGCCGGTCTGCCCGAGGGCGTGCTGTCAGTGGTGCCCGGCGGCCCCGAGACCGGCCGTGCCCTGACCGACAACCCCGAGCTGGACAAGTTCACCTTCACCGGGTCGTCGGCGGTCGGCAAGGAGATCGGCAAGATCGCCGCCGAGAAGCTCAAGCCGTGCACGCTGGAACTGGGTGGCAAGTCCGCGGCCATCATCCTCGAGGACGCAGAGCTGGATTCCACCCTGCCGATGCTGCTGTTCTCCGGGCTGATGAACACCGGCCAGGCCTGTGTCGGCCAGACCCGGATCCTGGCACCCCGGACCCGCTATGACGAGATCGTCGAGAAGATCGGCACCGCCGTGGCCGCCATGCCGGTCGGCCTGCCGGACGATCCGACGGCGATGGTCGGCGCGCTGATCTCCGAGAAGCAGCGGGACCGCGTCGAGGGCTACATCAAGAAGGGCGTCGAGGAGGGCGCGCGCATCGTCACCGGCGGCGGCCGCCCGGAGGGTCTCGACGGCGGCTGGTTCGTGCAGCCGACGGTGTTCGCCGACGTCGACAATTCGATGACCATCGCCCAGGAGGAGATCTTCGGGCCGGTGCTCGTGGTGATCCCCTACGAGGACGAGGACGACGCCGTGCGCATCGCGAACGACTCGGTATACGGCCTGGCCGGATCGGTGTACACCACCGACAACGCCAAGGCCATCGAGATCGCCTCGAAGATCCGCACCGGCACCTACGGCGTGAACATGTACGCCTTCGACCCGGGCGCGCCGTTCGGCGGCTACAAGAACTCCGGCGTCGGCCGGGAGTGCGGGCCGGAGGGAATTGCCGGCTATACCGAATCGAAGAGCGTGCTGCTGCCGTTCGGGTACACCCCGGAGATCTGACACCGGTCGCGAGCAGACGCAAACTCGCCTGAAACCATGCGAAAACGGTGAGTCTGTGTCTGCTCGCGGTGGGAAGATGCGCCTGATCACCCACCCGTATACCGCTATCTGTTTAGCGGTATAGACTTCTGACAGCGTTACACCAAAGCCGCTAGGCGTAAATATAACCCTGGGAGAACACATGGCCGCCAAGAGTAAGGCCGCGATCATCGCCGCCGCCCGCAGCGCAATCGGCACCGCCCGCAAGGGCTCGCTGGCCAACATGGAACCGATCGAGGTCACCAAGCCCATCGTGGCCGCCGCCGTCGAGCGCTCGGGCCTGGACGCCACCGACTTCGAGGATCTGATCCTGGCCGAGAGCCTGCAGGGTGGTGGCGACAGCGCCCGCTACATCGCCGTGGACCTGGGCTTCGAGAGCATCCCCGGCGCGGCCGTGAACCGGCAGTGCGCTTCCAGCCTGGCCGCCATCTCCTTCGCCGCCGGCCAGATCGCCTCGGGCATGAGCCGGCATCTGCTGGCCGGCGGCATGGAGTCGCTGTCCACCATGCCGCAGTTCCTCAAGCGCAAGGCGTACACCACCGGCAAGGAAGCCGACGACTGGGGCCGCTGGGCGCCGATGTCCAACCCGATCACCATCGCCGACGCGCCCCCGTTCGACATGTCGATCACCGTGGCGCACAACTGCGCGGTCGAGTACGGCCTGACCCGTGAGGATCAGGACGCCTGGGCGCTGCGCAGCCACCCGCGCGCCGTCAAGGCCGTCGACGCCGGCTCGTTCGTCGACGAGATCGTGCCGATCCAGGTGCCCCAGCAGGACGGGTCCACCATCACCTTCGCCGAGGACGAACACCCCCGCCGCGACACGTCGATGGAGTCGCTGGCCGGCCTGAAGGTGCTGCACCCGGAGATCGAGGGCTTCTCCGTCACCGCCGGCAACTCGTCGGGCACCAACGACGCCGCCGCGGTGGTCGCCCTGGCCGCCCCCGACACCCAGCAGCCCGCGCTGGCCAGCATCCTGTCCTGGGCGCAGGTGGGCGTTGCCCCCAAGCGCACCGGCAGCGGCCCGATCTACGCCATCCCGAAGGCGCTCGACCTGGCCGGCCTGAAGATCTCCGACGTCGCACTGTTCGAGATCAACGAGGCGTTCGCGGCCCAGGCCGTGGCCTGCACCCGGCAACTCGGCCTCGACGAGGAGATCGTCAACGTCTACGGCTCGGGCATCAGCCTGGGCCACCCGATCGCGGCCACCGGCGCGCGGATGGTCACGTCGGCCATCCACGAGCTGCGCCGTCGCGGCGGCGGCATCGGCGTGCTGTCGATGTGCGCCGGTGGCGGCATGGGCGCCGCGATGGTCATCGAGGTCGGCTGACGATGCAGGAGCGCAGCGACTGAGGAGGAGGCCGACGATCCAGCGAGGTCGGCTGACGATGCAGGAGCGCAGCGACTGAGGAGGAGGCCGACGATCCAGCGAGGTCGGGTAGCACCGTCCTAGACTGGCCCTCATGGGCCACTACAAGAGCAACATCCGCGACCTGGAGTTCAACCTCGTCGAGGTGCTGCACCTGGAGAAGGTGCTCGCCGGTGGCGAATTCGGCGATCTCGACGTCGACACTGTGCGCGAGATGCTCAGTGAGGCAGCACGTTTGGCGGAGGGCCCGGTAGCGGAGTCGTTCGCCGAGTCCGATCGACACCCGCCCACCTTCGACCCGGCCACGCATGCGGTGACGCTCCCGGAATCGTTCACCGAATCGGTGCGCGCGTGGGTACGCGGCGAGTGGTTCCGGATCGGACTCGACGAGGCGGTCGGCGGCGTGCCGGCACCCGCGATGGTGAGTTGGGCACTGAACGAACTGCCGCTGGGCGCGCAGCCCGCGGTGTTCATCTACCTGGCCGGTCCCGTGTTGGCCGACATCCTTTACCACGTGGGCAACGAGGAGCAGAGGCGTTGGGCCACAACGGCTGTCGAACGCCTGTGGGGTGCCACCATGGTGCTCACCGAACCCGATGCGGGCTCCGACGTCGGCGCCGGCCGGACCAAGGCGATCGAGCAGTCGGACGGCACCTGGCACATCGACGGCGTCAAGCGGTTCATCACCAGCGGCGACGCGGGTGACCTGTTCGAGAACATCCTGCACCTGGTGCTGGCCCGGCCCGAGGGCGCCGGCCCCGGCACCAAGGGCCTGAGTCTGTACCTGGTGCCCAAGTTCCTGTTCGACCCCGAGACCGGCGAGCCCGGCGAGCGCAACGGGGTGTTCGTCACCAACGTCGAACACAAGATGGGCCTCAAGGTTTCGGCCACCTGCGAGCTGACCTTCGGCCAGCACGGCACTCCCGCGGTGGGCTACCTGGTGGGTGACTCCCACAACGGCATCGCGCAGATGTTCAAGATCATCGAATACGCCCGAATGATGGTGGGCACCAAGGCCATCAGCACACTGTCCACCGGCTATCTCAACGCGCTCGAGTACGCCAGGACGCGCATACAGGGCGCCGACATGACCGAGATGTCCGACAAGACGGCGCCGCGGGTGACCATCATCCACCACCCGGACGTGCGACGGGCGCTCATGACGCAGAAGGCCTACGCCGAAGGGCTCCGGGCGCTGTACCTCTACACCGCGGCGCATCAGGACCCGACAGCCGCGGCGGTGATCTCCGGGGCCGATGCCGCGATGGCGGCCCGCATCAACGACCTGCTCCTGCCGATCGTCAAGGGTGTTGGTTCGGAGCGGGCCTACCAGTGCCTGACCGAATCACTGCAGACCTTCGGCGGGTCGGGCTATCTGCAGGACTACCCGATCGAGCAGTACATCCGCGATGCCAAGATCGACTCCCTGTACGAGGGAACCACCGCGATCCAGGCCCAGGACTTCTTCTTCCGCAAGATCGCTCGCGATCAAGGGGCCGCGCTGAGTTTTCTGCTGGGCCAGATCGGCGAGTTCCTCGCGCTGGAGCCGGCCTCACCCGAGCTGGCCGGCGCCCGGGACCGGCTGCGTACCGCCGTCGACGACGTGACGGCGATGGTGGGCACGCTGACGGGTTATCTCATTGCCTCACAAGAGAATTCGCGCGAGCTCTATCGGGTCGGCCTGGAGTCGGTCCGGTTCCTGATGGCCGTCGGGGATCTGCTGATCGGGTGGCTCCTCCTGCACCAGGCGCACATCGCGTCCGGGGCCCTGGCCCAGGACCAGAAGGGTGCGACCGAGGCCGATCGTGACTTCTACGAGGGCAAGATTGCCGCGGCGGTGTTCTTCGCCACCACGGTGCTGCCCCGGTTGACCGCCGACCGCCACATCGTCGCGAACACCGACGTGGCGCTCATGGATGTGCGCGAGGGCGCGTTCTGACCCGATGAACTCGGTCAGTCCGACGCGGGGAGCGGCTTGGCTTCCTTGAGTGACAGCGGGGTCTCGCCAACCGTCAGGGTGCCCTGACCGGCCTTGGTCACCAACAGTTCGGCGCCGCCCTCGTCGACGTAGCGCTTGCCCATCACGGTGCCCTCGCTGAACTTCGGGTCGATGTCGGCCGGGGACTTCTCGGCATCCAGCGCGATCATCGCGGTACCACCGCAACGCAGGTCATCGAGGGAATCGGCGGACTTGACCACGATAACCTGGGTGTCGTCGACCTGGCTCTGCAGACGGGTGCCGTTCTTCAGCATGATTGCGTCCTCACTGACTGTCGTCGTCGGCGGTCTGGTTCAGGCTCGAGACGATGTCCCGCCGCAGCACCTTGCCGGTGGCGTTGGTGGGCAACTCGTCACGGAACACTACTCGGTCAGGGGTGCGCGAACCCCGCAGTGCGCTGCGCACATGTTCGCGCAGTTCGTCGGGGTCTGGGTCGATGCCCGCGACGGGAACCACCACGGCGACGATCTCCTGACCCCACTCGGGATGCTCGGCGCCGACCACGGCGACCTCGTGCACATGGGCGTGCTCGATGAGGACGTCCTCGATCTCGGCGGGGGCGATGTTCTCGCCGCCGCGGATGATGGTGTCGTCGGAGCGGCCGCCGAGGAACAGGTAGCCGTCCTCGTCCAGCATCGCGATGTCGCGCGTCGGGAACCACCCGTTCTCGTCGAGCACCGACCCGATTCCGGTGTAGCGGCCGGACACCTGTTCGCCGCGCACGAACAGCTCCCCGGTTTCGCCCGGGCCGAGCACGGTGCCGGCCTCGTCGCGGATCTGCACCTCGATCCCCGCGACGGGCTGGCCGACCGAACCGAGGCGCCGTGCGACGTTCTCGTCGGCGTGGCCGTGCGCCGTCCGGTGATCGTCCGGGCCGAGGACCGCGATGGTCGCGCTGGTCTCGGTCAGCCCATAGGCGTTGACGAAACCGACGTCCGGCAGCAGCTGCAGCGCCTTGCGCACCAGTGGCAGCCCGACCTTTGACCCGCCGTAGGCCAGGTTGCGCAGCGACGGCAATGCCGTGCCGTCGGACTCGAGGATCCTGACGATCCGGTCCAGCATGGTCGGCACGACGGTGGCCGTGGTGACGGCCTCGTCGTTGACCAGTCGAATCCACTCGGCGGCGTCGAAGTTGGTCAGATACACCATCTTTCGGCCCGCGTAGAGATTCGACAGCGCCGCGCTGACACCGGCGATGTGGTACGGCGGAACGCAGATCAGCGCCGCATCCGTCGGCGCGGCGACGGCGAACTCCACCGTGCCGGTGACGTAACTGGTCAGGTTGTTGTGGGTCAGTTCGACGGCCTTGGGCGCCGAGGTGGTGCCGGAGGTGAACAACACCACGCCGACGGCGTCGGGGTCGGGGAACTCCGCGGCCGGTTCGGCGGTCCGGGCGGCGGCCAGAAATTCGTCGGAGTCGAGCACCGTCTTGCCCGCCGAACCGATCATGTCGCGGTAGCGGGCATCGACGATGACCAGCGGTGCGGGCAGGCGCTCGATCAGCGCCTGGATGCCGTCGGCCGAGAGCCGGTAGTTGATCGGGGTGAAGGTGCGGCCGGACCGAGCCGACGAGAACAGCAGCAGCGGGAGCGTCGCGCCGCCCCCTCCGACGTAGGCGACGTGCTCGCAACCGGACGCCTCGATGACGCCGGCGCCGCCGTCGGCCAGATCGGACAACTCCTGGGTGGTCAGCCGCACGTCGCCGGAGACGATCGCGAGCCGGTCGGGGTCGCCGGATACGGCCATCTCGAGCAGTAGTGAGATGCTCATCGAGCCTCAATCAGTCGAGTCGGAACAGTGTTTGAAAACACTATATAGTTAGCTGTTTCCAATCGGCCAGCTGGTGCGCGAAACCCCGTCCGAACTGCCAATATCGGCGCGGCCACGGAGATGATGCCGTCCGACGGCACCACCGGCGGGGCCGCCGTCAGCTAATCTGTAAAACAGTTAGGTAATTCGACGACGACGCTGAGGAAGTTGATGGAGGTCACCAACCTTCGCGAGCCGAAGATGGCCGATCGCGTCGCCACCGTGCTGCGCAAGATGTTCATCCGCGGCGACATCCCGGTCGGCACCATGTTGCCGCCCGAGTCAGAGTTGATGGAGCAGTTCGGGGTATCCCGGCCGACCCTGCGGGAAGCGTTCCGGGTGCTCGAGTCCGAATCGCTGATCGAGGTACAGCGCGGAGTTCGCGGCGGCGCCCGGGTCACCAGCCCGACCAAGCAGACGCTGGCCCGTTACGCCGGTCTGATCCTCGAATACGAGGGCGTCACGCTCAAGGACGTCTACGACGCCCGCGCCACGCTGGAAGCAGACATGATCCGAAAGCTGGCCGACGAACGCGACCCGCAGACCATTGCCGCGCTCGAGGCTGCGCTGACCCCCGCCGATGCCGATATCAGCGACGAGCAGTCCCGGGTGGCGCTCGCCGAATTCCACATCGCGATCGCCGAGCTGTGCGGCAACAAGACTCTGCGGACGATCAACGAGATGCTCTACCACCTGATCGCCCGGGCCACCCGGTCGATGCGCCCCACCGGCAACCGGGCCGAGCAGGCCTGGAAGCGCTCGATGAAGGCGCACGCGCGGGTGGTCGACCTGATCAAGGCCGGCGACGCCGACGGCGCCGTCACCTTCTGGCGCAGCCACCTCGAGCGCACCGAGAAGGACGCGCTGACCGGTCCCGCGCTGTCAACCGTGGTCGACCTGCTCGAGTGAGCCGGCTCCGCTCAGGTGCCGGTCCACTTCGGGGCACGCTTCTCGGCGAAGGCCACCGCACCCTCCTGGGCGTCCTTCGACATGAACACCGGCGCGAGGATCTTCATCTGCTCGGTCCACTGTTCCTCGTCGCCCCAGTAACGGGACTCCACGACGATCTTCTTGGTGGCCGCGACCGCCAACGGGCCGTTGGCGCCGATCTTCTCGGCCAGCGCGATCGCACCGTCCAGCGCGCCGCCGGCGTCGGTGAGCGCGCTGACCAACCCGAGTTCATGGGCGCGTTCGGCGGACAGATTCTCGCCGGTGAGCGCCAACTCCATTGCGATGGCGTACGGGATGCGCTGCGGCAACCGCAGCAGGCCGCCGCCGCCGGCGACCAGGCCGCGCTTGACCTCGGGGATGCCGAACGCGGACTCGCGCGAGGCCACGATCAGATCGCAGGACAGCGCGACCTCGGTGCCACCGGCCAGGGCATAACCCTCGACCGCGGCGATCAGCGGTTTGGCCGGCGGGCGCTGGGTGAAGCCCAGGCCGCGGCCGTCGATGTCGCAGCGCTCGCCGCGGGCAAAGGCCTTGAGATCCATCCCGGCGCAGAACGAGCCGCCTGCACCCGTGACGATGCCGACCGACAGGCCGGGGTCGCCGTCGAGGCGGTCCATCGCATCCGCCAGACCCTGGCTGACGGCCAGGTTGACGGCGTTCTTCGCCTTCGGGCGATTGATGGTGACGATCAGGATGCGGTCGCGCTGTTCGACCAGGACTGCCGGTTCGGTGGTTTCGTCGCTCACGGGGTCAACTTAAGCACACCAGAGGACGCCGTAAACAGCACGGTAGTGCCAACGGGAAGGTGGCCGGCAATTACCGTCCCCACACAGTGGGTACCATCGAACTAGAACACGTTCCAGTTTAATGACAAGGGGGCTCGGGTGAGCACGAAGGACACCGGCGACGCGGACGACGCCGCCGACTTCATCGCCGGTGAGGTCACCAAATGGGATCCCGTGCTGACCGAGCGGGTGATGGACGTCATCCGGCCGCTGATGAAGGTCTGGCACCGCTCCGAGGTCCGCGGACTCGACGCCTTCCCGCCGGGCGGGTCCCTGGTGGTGTCCAATCACTCCGGGGGCATGTTCGCGATGGACGTCCCGGTGTTCGCGACGGGGTTCTACGAGAAGTTCGGCTTCGACCGGCCTATCTACACCCTGACCTTCGACCTCGTGCTGGCCGGACCCACCGGCAATTTCTTCCGGAAGACCGGTTTCATCAAGGCCAACCACGAGAACGCTGACGAGGCACTGCGCTCGGGCGGTGTCGTCGTGGTGTTCCCCGGCGGCGACTATGACGCCTACCGACCCAGCACGGCGCGCAACACGATCGACTTCGACGGCCGCACCGGCTACATCCGGGCCGCGATCAACGCCGGTGTGCCGATCGTGCCCGTGGTGGGTATCGGCGGTCAGGAGAGCCAGGTTTATCTGACCCGCGGCACCGAGGTGGCCAAGCTGCTCCGGCTGGACAAGCTGTTCCGCGCCAAGATCCTGCCGGTGAGCTTCGGCTTCCCGTTCGGGCTATCGGCCGTGCTGCCGGTCAACGTGCCACTGCCGACCAAGATCGTGCAGCAGGTGCTGGCGCCCATCGACATCATCGCCGAGTTCGGCGAGGACCCCGATATCGACGAGGTCGACGCGCACGTTCGCCGGGTCATGCAGTCCGCGCTGGACCAACTGGCTGCCGAGCGGCGCCTGCCGGTGATCGGCTAGCGGTAGGTCGGTGCGCCCCAACCGGACGCTGGTGCGAGCACTGGCGGAACTTCTCAACGCCGCCAACGGAGTTCGGCCGCTGGGCCGCCAGGGCTACCGCACCGTGGCCAACTTCGCCTTCGGCTGGCCCACCACCGAACTGACGCCGTTGTATCTGGCGGGCTCGACCCTGTCCGCGCTGCGCCGTGGGATCCGCGGCGACTTTGCGGGGCGGCGCGGCCGAATCGCCTTGGCAATCCACGTGATCGGCTGGGCGCTGCTGGTACTGCTCATCCGCCGCAACGTGCGTTCCGAACCGTACTTCGAGGCCGGCCTGGAAGCGGAACTCGGGGCCGGCTACCGCGAACTGGCCGCCACGTCGGCGCCCGCCCTGGCGGCCGCGCGCGACCACGGCGGAATCTTCGCCACCGGATGGTCGCGCCATCGATACGTCGAGAAGGGGATTGTCCGCTACGGTCCGCACGGCCGCGCCAACATGGCAGACATCTGGCGGCGTGCCGATCTGCCGCGCGACGCCAGAGCACCTGTGCTGCTGCAGGTTCCCGGCGGCGCCTGGTCGATCGGGATGCGTCGCCCCCAGGCGTATCCCTTGATGAGTCATCTGGCCGAGCGGGGCTGGGTGTGCATCTCGATCGCCTACCGGGTGAGCCCGCGGCACACCTGGCCCGACCACATGGTCGACGTCAAGCGTGCACTCGCCTGGGTGAAGGCCAACATCGCCGACTACGGCGGCGATCCCGAATTCGTCGCGATGACGGGCGGTTCGGCCGGTGGCCACCTGTGCGCGCTGGCCGCCCTCACACCGAACGACCCAAAATTCCAGCCCGGGTTCGAGGACGCCGACACCTCGGTGGTGGCGGCCGTCCCGGTGTACGGGCGATACGACTGGTTCAGCACCGAGGGCGCCGGGCGCCCGGAATTCGTCGGCCTGCTGGAGCGTTTCGTCGCCAAGACCGGCCGCGACGAGCACCCCGAGGTCTACCGCGACGCCTCACCCCTGTTCGAGGTGCGCGCCGACGCGCCGCCGTTCTTCATCCTGCACGGCACCGACGATTCGTTGATCCCCGTTACCGAGGCGCGCGAATTCGCGGACCGGTTGCGCGAGGCGTCGGCCGATGTGGTGGCGTATTCGGAGATCCCGCACGCCCAGCACGCCTTCGACTTCTTCGGCTCACCACGCGGGCACTACACCGCCGAAGCGGTGGACCGGTTCCTGTCCTGGGTACGCGCCCGCGGTTAGATACCTCGCGCCACCGGAGACATAGCCTTCTCCACCACCGTCAGTTTCTCTGAAAGCCCTGCAGCTCTGCGGATTTCGGCAAGCTCATCGACCATCGCGGTGGAAATCTCGTGCGCGTCGTCCACGGACTTCAGGTCGGTGATGACCGAGATGTTCAGTTGGTCGACGTAACTCCACACGGTGATGTTGATGCCACTACCCGTGGTGGCCGGGCCGACCGAGTAGATCTCCGTGACCAGTGCACCCCCGACCCGGCCGTACTTGCGCGGCCCGGGCACATTCGAGATGTTCAGGTTGAGCACCTTGTTCTGACCGTCCTTGAGGGACAGGCGCTTGAACAGGGCTTCCATCGCGGCCGGGGGCATGTAGTTCGACCACCGACTGACCAGTTCGGGCCCGATCAGCAGGTTGGTCTCCTTGGCCAGGAGGGCGTCCTCGTGTGTCCGGCGCACCCGGTCGAGCGGATCGGCTAGGTCGATGTGCACCGGCATCATCACGCCGGTGAACCGGTTGCCCGAGATGCGTTCCGAGGAGAAGTCGAAACTCACCGGCACCGAGGCCAGCAACGGGTGGTCGGCATGCCCGTCGTAGCGCAGTGAGGCCTTGCGCAGCGCGCCCGCCGACATCGCCAGCACCAGATCGTTGATCGACACCCCGAGGGCGTTCTTCGTTTCCTTGATGTCGTCGAGCGACAACGACGCCGTCGCGAATCGGCGTTCCGGGGTCAGCATGTGGTTCATGAAACTCGGCGGCGGCGTGAACGGCATGGTCAGGTTGGGCCCCAACTTGCGCGAGCTGCGACGCACCCGGTTGATCCCCGCCACGGTGTAGCCGATGGTCGACGGGATCTCCGCGGCGTGCCGGAAGTGGTCCCGCCAGGCCGACCGCACCAGCTCGAATTTCGTTGGAGCGTCGTCGGTTTGGTAATTCGCCGGATCGTCACCGTCGTCGGCGGGCTGCTGCAGGTCCATCCCCAGCGCCAGCAGGTTGGCCGCCGCCACCCCGTCGGCCAGCGCGTGGTGCACCTTGTTGACGACGGCGATGCGGCCGTCGGCCAGTCCGTCGATGAAGTACATCTCCCACAGCGGGCGGCTCCGGTCCAGCGGCGTGCCGGCAATCTCGCCGATGGCGTCGTCGAGTTCGCGGCGCCCGCCCGGCGCCGGCAGCGTCATCGGCCGGCCGTGGTAGTCGAGGTCGACGTGGACGTTCTCGCGCCACATCGGATGGTGGAGCTTGAACGGGATGTCGACCAGTTCGTAGCGCAGCGGATACAGCTTGTGCAGGCGGGCGTTGATCACCCGCCGGAAGTCCTCGACACCGAACGAACGGTCGCCGATGTCGACCAGTTCGATGATCGCGATTTTCAGGGTATGCATGTGCACATTGGGCGCCTCGCTGTAGAGCAGGAACGCGTCCCATCCGGTCAGGCGCTTCATGTTGCCTGGATCACCACCTCACACCTCCCTAAGCCGGGAAGGCTACCCGACCGGCGGCGGATCAGATGACCTGTTTGGCGGCCATCGCCGGGCGAATCCGGTGAATCTGGTTGAGGAACAACCCGATCGCGGTCGCCATGGGCCCGGTCCGGGTGCCGTCGAGCATGTCGAAACCGTGTCCTGCGCCGGGGAGTTCGACATAGCTGACGGGCGACCGGGAAACCTGTTGCAGGGACCCGACGAAGCTGCGGGCCTGTTCGACCGGGATGACGTTGTCGGCGCTGCCGTGGATCACCAGGAACGGCGGCGCATCCTGGTGCACCCGGGCGATCGGCGACGCGGCGCGGAACGTCTCGGGGGTGTCCTCGATCCGGCGCTTGACGACGATGCGCTCCAGGAACTCCACGAAGCGTTCCCGCTCCGTGGTCGAGCGGTCCTCCCAGTCGTAGCGGCCGTAGATGCCGACCACCGCGTCGACCGAGGTGTCCGACCCCGCCGGCAGGTGTGCGTCGTACTCCGGGTCGCCGGCGGTCAGGCCGGCCAGCGCGGCCAGGTGCCCGCCCGCCGAACAGCCCGCGATGGTCACGAAGTCCCGGTCGCCGCCGAACCGATCGACGTTGGCCCGCGCCCAGGCGATGGCCGACTTCACGTCGTCCAGGTGGCGTGGCCACGGGTTGTTGGGCGACACCCGGTAATCCACCGACAGACACACCCAGCCGTTGGCGGCCAAGTGGGCCATCAGGGCGTAGCCCTGCAGGATCCGGCTGCCGTGCACCCATGCGCCGCCGGGGACGAAGATCATCACCGGCGCGTGCGATGGCAGGTCGTCGCGGCGCCAGACGTCCAGCAACTGCGACGGATGGTCGCCGTACCGCACCGAGGTCCGGTGCACATGCTTGCGGTGCTGCAGCGCCCTGAATACCGGTGCGGTGCGATCCGGTGCGGGCCACTCGATCGCGAGGTCGGCGTCGGGCACGACACCGCGCAGGCCGGTCCGCGAGACGTGGTGCGTCTGTTCGCGCTCCTCGCGCCGCGCGTCGCCGGAGCCCGGTCGCAGCCAGGACTTCGCGGTGCCGGCGAGCAACTCCGGGACCACCCGGTAACCCCAGACCCCCATCGCCGTGTACGCGCCGACCGGTTCCAGATGCTTGCCCACCACCGGCAACGACGCCGAGGCCGTCGCCATCGCGAGGAGATAGTCGGCGGGCTTGGCCCGCAACACCCACCGCACGCTATCGAGGGTCATTGGCGCACAGTACCCTAGCCGTTATCGGCGGGTAATCCCTAATCGTGGGCAAATTCCGCAAACTGTTCACAAGTTCCCCAGCGAAGGTATGTCGGACCAGGACACGCCGGGAAAACTCGGAGGCGGTCCCGCCCGTTCCGGCGTGTCGGACGGCCGCTCCAGCCCTCGCCGAGCACGCCCGTAATGTCAGCCGGGTGAGCCTTGCCGAATTCCATCCCGAGCTGCGCTCCCGGGCCCGGGTGATCCCGAAGTCCCCGATCCGCCCGCTGACGTTGCCGTTCTTCCGGATCGCCACTCGCCTGCAGGCGCGCAAGCCGGCCCGCGGCGTCGAGCAGCTGAGAATCAGCGACCACGTCGGTATCCGGCTGTACCGCCCCGAGAATGCCGTCGGGCCGGGCCCCGCGCTGCTCTGGATCCACGGCGGCGGCTACGTGATGGGCACCGCCGCGCAGGACGAGGTCGCGTGCCGCCGGTATGTCCGCGCGCTCGGCGTGACGGTGGCGGCGGTCGAATACCGGCTGGCACCCGAGAACCCCTACCCGGCGTCCCTCGAGGACTGCTACACCGCACTGCGGTGGCTGGCCGGACTGCCCGCGGTGGACCGTAACCGGATCGCGATCGCGGGGGGCAGCGCCGGCGGCGGGCTGGCGGCCGCACTGGCCTTCCTCGCTCGCGACCGCGGTGAGGTCGACGTCGTCGCGCAGGTGCTGGCCTATCCGATGATCGACGACCGCACCGGCAACCGGGCCCACCGTGACGATCCGGGCTTCCGGCTGTGGGATCGCCGCAGCAACAACTGGGGCTGGCACGCGTATCTGGCCGACGCCGACCGCGACGTCGCCGTACCCGCCCGGCGCACCGACCTGGCCGGCCTGCCGCCCGCCTGGATCGGCGTCGGCTCGCTGGACCTCTTCCACGACGAGGACGTGGCCTACGCCGACCGGCTACGCGCGGCCGGGGTGCCGTGCGAAACCCTGGTCGTGCCAGGCGCTTTCCACGGTTTCGACACCATTGCCCCGGACACCCGGGTGGCCCGCGCCTTCTTCGACAGCCAGCGTGCGACGCTCGAGCCCCTGCTCGCGGTGTCGCGATGACGGCCGAGCACCGCGCGTTGCGCGAAGCGGTCGCCGGGCTGTTGGAGAAGCACTCGCCGGAGTCGCGCGTGCGTGAACTGATGGCCACCGACACCGGCTACGACGAAACGATCTGGCACGAGCTGGCCGAGATGGGCCTGCTCGGCCTCGCCATCCCGGAGGCCCACGGCGGGACCGGCGCCAGCCACACCGAGCTGGGCATCGTGATGGAGGAGATGGGACGCGCACTGCTGTGCGCGCCGTTCCTCTCGACGGCGGTGCTGGCCCCGGCACTGCTGGCGGCCACCGACGACCACACCGAACAGGCGCAGGTGTTGCCGCGGATCGCCGCCGGATCGGTGATCGTCACCGTGGCCCACGCCGAGGTTGGGTCGGCCGTGCTGCCGGCCCAGCTGTCGACCTGCGCGCACCGCGGCGCCGACGGCTGGGTGCTCTCCGGCGCCAAGAACTACGTCCTCGACGGCGCGGCGGCCGACCTGATCTACGTGCTGGCGGACACCGACGACGGACCAGGGGTGTTCGCGGTGGACCGGGGCGCGCACGGGCTGACGGCAACCACCTTGACCACCGTCGACGCCACCCGCAAGCTGGCCGCCCTCGGCTTCGCCGGCACGCCGGGCCGGCTGGTCGGCCAGATCGGTTCGGGCCGGGCCGCTTTCGGGGCCGCATTGCAGGCGGGCGGCGTCGCGCTGGTGTCCGAGCAGGCTGGCGGTGCGCAGCGCGTGGTCCGGATGGCCGCCGACTACGCCGGTGCCCGCTTCCAGTTCGCGCGCGCCATCGGCAGCTTCCAGGCCGTCAAGCACATGTGCGCCGACATGCTGGCCGAGGCCGAATCGGCCATCTCGGCGGCCCGGCACGTCGCGGCCGCCCACGATGCCGCGGCCCCGGACCGGGCGGCGGATCTGGCACTGGCCCAGGCGTTCTGCGCGGACGCGTTCGTCTTCGTCGCCGCCACCAACATCCAGGTACACGGCGGCATCGGATTCACCTGGGAGCACCCGGCCCACCTCTACCTGCGCCGCGCTCGCACCGACGCGCACCTGCTCGGCGAAACCGCCGAACACCGGGAACGCTACCTGCGACTGAAGGGAGCCTGAGATGTCCGATCCGATTGACGAGATCCGCACCGAAGTCCGGCAGTGGCTGGCCGAGAACTGGACCCCCGGAATGGACCGCGACCGCTGGGCGGACCTGGTGCTCGACGGCGGCTGGTCGGCGCCCTCCTGGGAGACCCAATGGTGGGGGCGCGGGGTCTCCGACCCGCAATCCCGCGTCGTAGCAGCCGAATTCAACGCCGTCGGCGCCCCAGGTACCGGTCACGACCGCGCCAATCTGTTCGCCTGCACCCTGCACGACGAGGGCACCGAAGAACAGAAGCAACGCCTCATCCCGCCGTCGCTGCGCGGGGAATCCAAGTGGTGCCTGCTCTACAGTGAACCCGGCGCCGGGTCCGACCTGGCCGGCCTGCGCACCCGCGCCGACCGCGACGGCGACCGCTTCATCGTCAACGGCCAGAAGGTGTGGACGTCATTCGCGGCCACCGCCGACTACGGTCTGCTGATCGCCCGCACCGACTGGGATGTGCCCAAGCACAAGGGAATCAGCTTCTTCATGCTGCCGATGCGCCAGCCGGGCGTCGAGGTCCGGCCGATCCATCAGATCACCGGTGAGTCGGAGTTCAACGAGGTGTTCCTCACCGACGCCGTCGTCCCGGCCCAGAACATGGTGGGCGCAGCGGGGGACGGCTGGCGGGTGCTGCAGACCGCGCTGGGCTACGAGCGGCGTTTGATGGGCGATCTGGCGCGTACCACCCGGGGAGCCCGCAAACCGCAGGAGCAGGAGGATCCCCTGATCGCGCTGGCACGTGAGTACGGCAAGATCACCGACGGTCACACCCGCCAGCAGATCGCCCGCATCCACGAGCTCAACGCCGTCAACAAGTGGAACACGCAGCGCGCCAAGATGTCCGGCAAGATCGAGGCGGCCACCCTGTTGTCGTTCGGCAAGCTGTCGATGTCGCGGATACTGCACGAGACGGCGCAGGTCCAGACCGACATCATCGGCGCCGAGGCCATGCTGGCCGGACCCGAACATACCGATGGCGACGCCGTCACGTTCCGTGCGCTCAACGCCTACTTCACCTCGATCGGCGGCGGCACCGACCAGATCCAGCGCAACATCGTCGGCGAGCGGGTGCTCGGGCTGCCCAAGGAACCCGATCCCTACCGGGACAACGCGTTCCGCGATCTACCGCACTGACTCAGACGATCCGGCCGTCGATCACGGTCGCGGCCACCAGGTCGGCGTCGAGTTCCCCGAGCACGTCCCGCGGTGGCCGGGATAGCACACACAGATCGGCCGGCTCGCCCCGCGCGACGCGGCGCAACACCGCCGGACGGTCGGGCCGGCCGAGGAATCCCCGCAGGGCGTCTGCGGGTGAAATCCGTTCGGCCGCACCGAGCACCGTGCCACCGAGAGTCCTTCGGTGGACCGCGGCCCGCATCGCCACCCACGGGTCACCGTGGCCGAACGGCGTGTCGGTCGACAGCGCCACCGGGACACCGGCTTCCCGCAGGCTGGCCAGCCGCCACAGTTGATCATGTTGTGCCGCTGCAACTTCAGCGAGATACTCGTCGCCACGCTCGGCGACGAAGTTCGGCTGCGTCACCACCGTGACCTCGAGCTCGGCCAGGCCGGTGATGCAGTCGGTAGGTACCACGGCGGCGTGTTCCATCCGATCACCCGGCAGTACACCGGCCGTAGCCAGCGCAGCGAGGGTCACCACCAGTTGGGCGTCGGTGACGGCATGTACGGCCACGGGATGGCCGGCGGCGTGATTGCTGGTCACCCATTCGGTCAGCGCATCCAGGTCCAGCGCCGGGTCGTCCAGGATCATCTTGGCCGGGCCGATGCTGACCAGGTCCGATGGGCTGGTACCCGCCACCGCCATGCAGTGCAGGTGCTGCCGGAGTTCGCCGGATCTCCCTGCCCGCGTGAATTTTTCGATATCGGCATCGGTGTAGTCGGGTGTTGCGTCGGTGACGCCGGTGACTCCGCATGCCGCCAGCCGGGTGCTCAGTTCGCCGAACGAGGGGGCTTCGGTCCGAGCCAGCGCGACGTCCTCCCGGAACAGCCGGCCATCGGGGTGGTGGGCGGCCCCGACCCGATTCAGGGCCGCCGAGTTCAGGATCCACAACGCGCCGCTGCGGTGCTGCACCCGGACCGGTGCGTGCGGCGAAAGCTCGTCCAGCCGTGCACGATCGAGCTCGCCGGCGACGCCGTCGTGGTAGCCGACCGCCCGGATCCAACCGTCCGGCCGGGGCGAGGCCTGGTTCAGCACGGTCCGCATCGCCTCGGCGGTGCGGACGGCGGGCGGGCCGACGTGCACGGAACCCAGCGCCGCGGCGGCGGCCCGCAGATGCACGTGGTGGTCATGCAGGCCGGGAATCACCGTGCCGCCGCCGGCGTCCAGCACGTCCTCCCCGGGCCGCGCCGTCAGCTCGCCGACGTCGGTGATGGTCGCTCCCACCCGGACGTCGGCGATGGTGCCGTCGAGCAACCGCGCCCCGGTGATCAGCATTCGGCCCGCTCCAAGAGCAACCGCCGGACCGCCGGTGCGTCGGCCCCGAGCGCCGATGCCCGGCCGGTGACGGCGGGGCGCACCGGATCAGCATCTTCGGTGGCCCCGTCGGGCAGGGCGGCATAGGTCGCGGCCACCTCGGACATGGCGATCGCGATCAGTTCGCCGCCGCCGCGGGCCAGCGACGCGACCACGGCCGCGGCGGCCTCGAGCCCGGTGAGCGGATCCGCGATGGCGTCGCCCACGAAGACCGGGTGACCGTCGTCGTCGCGGCCGACCAGTCCACCGGCCACCGCGGCATCGTCGCCGAACGCGGGCCTGCCGTCCGCACCCGCATATCCGCTGAGCCGCAACCACACCCGGCCCGGGCGGCCCGGCCGCGACGGCCCCAGACCACGACGGGCCAGCGCCGCCGGCCGCGCGCCCTCGAGGACCACGTCGGCGCCGGCGAGCAGCGCTTCCAGATCCACTCGGTCGCGGTCGAAATCCATTGCGCAGCTAAGCTTTCCGCTGTTCATCCAGTCGAAGAAGCGTACGTCACCGGTACGGGTTCCGTCCGGCCGTGACGGGCTCTCCACCTTCACCACCGTGGCCCCGGCGCGGGCCAGCAGTTGGCCGCACAGCGGGCCGGCCCACATCGAGGTCAGGTCGACGACCAGCAGGCCGGCCGGCGTGCGGGGCGCCATCGTCGTCCCGCACGTCGACACCCGCGGCGGCACCGCCGCCGCCTCACCCAGCCGGGCCGCCGGCAGGTCGAGCAGGACGGCGCGTTCCACCACTTGCGCCGCGCCGCGGGTCCGGGTCCAGTGCGCGATGTCGGACCAGACGTCGCCGACCTCGTCGGCCTCCACCAACGCCGGAACCGCGGCAACGTCGTCGGTCCGCGACAGCGTCAGGGCGCACCAGCCGTCGGCCGCCCGCAGCAGCCGGGTCGCACCACCGGCGGACAGCTGCCCGGCGGGGCGCAGCCCGAGCAGAGCGGCACGGCCCGTGAGCAGCTCCGCCCCGTCGGCGCCGAACGGCCGGGCGATCTCGGCGGCGCGCCGCAGCACGCCACCGGAAATGCCCAGCACGCTCATCGTCGCCTCAGAACATCAGCGCCGTGAACCGCCAGTCCAGCACCTGCCGGTCGGGCTCACCCACCGCGTGGACCAGCGAGCGCAGCCCCAGCCGGTTCCCGGCGGCCGACTCGACGTGCAGCTCGCTGTAGAGGGTGTCACCCTCGTGCACCGGACCGGTGTGGTCACACGACTCCCAGCCGAGCACGGTCACCAGGTTCGGCAGCAGCCGGGTGGCCTGCGCCAGCGCCAGCCCGATGGTGTGCCCGCCGTACACCAGCCGCTGTCCACCGATCCGTGAATCATGGTGGGTGGCTGCGATATTGAGGCTGAGTCGGGCCAACTCCGGTGCACTGCTGACCACATCCGCGGTGCTGTGCAACACGGTGCCGGCCAGCGCGGTGTCGAAATGTGGGCCGGGCACGCGCTGCCGGAACACCTCGGCATCCCAGCCGGCGGTGGGATCCGGTGCGGGCGGCAGGTCGGCGCCGATGGACGACAGTTGGTCGTCATGGCCGGTGTCGGTTGCGTCCGGACCCAACGGCAGCATCGCGCACCGGTAGAAGTCCAGGACCAGCCGGTCGACCTGGTCGATGGTGATCATCCGCAAGGCGGCCAGTCCGGTGGGCACCCGGCCCGGTTTGGCCGAATTTTGTTTCAGCCCAACCACTTCGGTCCGAGTGTAGAGGGTGTCGCCGATCACCGGGAAGTGGTGGAACCTCAGCCCGCGATAGAACAGGTTGGCCTTGACCCGCTGGGTCACCAGCGTGGACTGCCCGATGGCCACATCGCAAACCAGCGCCGGATGCGCCAGCGCCCCGGGCACACCGGTGACGGCGTGGGACAGCGTCGCGTCCAACGGCAGGCGCATCCGGTCGCCGAGGATCGACTGGTGCGCCGCGGCCGCGCCGGAGGTCAGTGTCATCGAGGGAGCGGCGTCGAACACCTGCCCGACCGTCAGATCGTCGAAGTAGGGGATCACAGCGGTGACCCTACTACCCTGCGGTTTCGGTGCATTTCCCGTCGCCAGCCGACGGTGTATGCACCGAAATCACTCGGTGAGGCTGTCGACCAGGCCCCAGGTCACGGCTGTCGCCGGCGCGATCGTCCGGCCGGAGAGCACCAGGTAGGCCATCCGCCACCGGCCGATGCGCCGGGTGATGCTCACCGTCCCGCCCGCACCGGGGATCAGGCCGAGCGCCAATTCCGGCAATCCCAGAGTCGCGTCCGGGTGGCAGGCGACGTGTCCACAGAAGGCGGCCATCTCGAGGCCGCTGCCCAGCACCTGGCCGTGAACCTCGGCTCGGCAGGACGCGCCGAGACGCTGCCGCAGCGTGTCCAGGGCCAGGGCCGGGGAATACCGGGTGCGGGCCAGGTGTCCGGCGGCCGGATCCGCCAGGGTGCCGAACTCGGCGAGATCTCCGCCGCTACAGAATGATTCACCGTTCCCGCCTAGCAGTACGCGGTCGATGCCGGGGTCCACCAACGCCACGGTCAACGCTTCCAGCAGCGCCGCGCGAGCATCGGTGGAAAAGGCGTTGTGCCGCTGCGGACGGTTGAATCGGATCTCGAGCGTGTGCCCGTCACGCCGGGCGACCACCGGATCGGGGATCTCGACGGGCCGCGCCGGGCCGCGCTCGTCGAGCCAGCGCGCGAACTCCGGGCCGCCCTGCAGGGTCGAGTAGGCCAGCGACTCGGTGATCACCCCGGGCAGCGCCGGTGCGTCGACGTCCACTGCGCGCAGCACGTCGTCACAGACCGACGCGGCGTGCGGCCAGCGTCGGCACCGCTCGGACAAACCTGCCAGCATGTCGGGCACCGATGCGACCGATACGGTTCGCCGGTCGTCGCAGTCCTGTTCGGTGAGGGTGAAAGTGGCCTTCTGGAGCCAGTATTCGGCCGCTGGGTCGTCCGGGTCGCCGGTGGCGACGACGATCCGGTCGGGTGCGCCCCGATCCGGCCCGTCGGGCGGGTCAGTGAGGCCGACGACCCGCAGGGGATCCACTAGCCGGAGTACTTATCGATCAGTGTCTGCTTGTACAGCTTTCCGGTGTCGGTGCGGGGCAACTGCGCCTCGAACGAGATCGACCGCGGACACTTGTAGTGGCTGAGCCGCTCGCGCAGCCAGGCCAGCAGTTCCTCGGCGAACTCATCGGTCGCGTCGGCCTCGTCGACCGTCTGCACCACACCCTTGACAGACTGGCCCATTTCATCGTCCGGGACGCCGAACACCGCGGCGTCCATCACCTTCGGGTGGGTGACGAGCATGTTCTCGGCTTCCTGCGGGTAGATGTTGACCCCGCCTGAGATGATCATGTGATGGCGGCGGTCCGTCAAGTACAGATACCCGTCCTCGTCGAGATATCCGATGTCGCCCACCGTCTTCCAGCCCTGCGCGCTGCGGGCCTTTGCCGTCTTCTCCGAGTCGTTGAGGTACTCGAAGTCGAAACCGCCCTCGAAGTAGATCTCCCCGGCCTGCCCGGCGGGCAATTCGGTGCCGTCCTCCCCCACGATGTGCAACGTCCCGGTCATCGCCCGGCCGACCGACCCCGGATGCGCCAGCCATTCGTCGGCGGTGATGAGCGTCGAACCGATGGCCTCCGAGGACGCGTAGTACTCGTCGACGATGGGACCCCACCAGTCGATCATCTGCTTCTTGATGTCCACCGGGCAGGGGGCGGCGGCGTGCATGACGCGTTGCAGGCTGGAGACATCGTACGAATTACGCACGGATTCAGGCAGTTTCAACATCCGAGTGAACATCACCGGAACGAACTGGCCGTGCGTCACCTGGTGCTTGACGATGGCGTCCAGGCAGCCCTCGGCGTCGAAGCGCTCCAGGACCACCACCGGGATGCCGGCCGCCTGCGTCTGCATCGACCACACCGACGGCGCGGTGTGATAGAGCGGCGCCGGGCTGAGATAGACGGCGTCGGGATTCATCCAGAACCCGACGAGCGCGGACATCAGGCCGGGCGCATCGGCCGGATGCACATGCGGCAGTTCACGTTTG